>Ga0272442_10001818_pt1 | contig 31660 bp, 19 predicted proteins | sample SSMForm2O_FD_200262 | JGI IMG/M metagenome (GOLD analysis project Ga0272442, IMG submission 200262) | Marine sediment archaeal communities from Little Sippewissett salt marsh, Falmouth, MA, United States - SSM-Form-2O | ecosystem: Environmental > Aquatic > Marine > Wetlands > Sediment ... | reverse complement strand
CCTTTTAAAATTGGAAAGGCAAAATGGTACTCTAAAATTCAAGTCGATGCAGGTCCTTTTTCTTTGTAACTTGTTGATATATGTTTTTAAATCAACGTTTTTTGTGAAAACGTTGGGACACTACTGAGCAATTATATAATGTGGGTCTTCCGGGTTTGTCGTGCATGAATTCAGGCCGTTTTAGGATCTCGATGCATGAAGTTATAACTTTGAGCATCAAATATTCCTGATTGTTGGTACCGTATGCTCTGTGCCGGTTAACATGGATCTTATTGTTTAATCGTGGTTGCCGGGAACATTTATCCAGACAAGCTGAACACTGAATCTGTATGATATAGTAACCAATGATACACACTGCGGCGGTCCATACCGTGCGTCTGCTTTAATTGTCGTACAACGACGTTTAGGCTATGCTTTTATCTCACAAAGCAGGGTCGTATCAAATGGAAGCAAAAACCAGCTGTCCTGACATGCAGGATGGAGCAAAAAAAAGAAGAATTTGAGAGGAATAAACATGCCCGAAAAAAAAGAAATATCGCTCGAAGAAACCGAACAGGAAATCATCGAATTTTTATCTCTGCGAGCGACACACTCCGGGGGAAAACGTACAGAGTCGGGATGTAATCTGCAGCATGGCCAGGCCTGCGTTTTGGCGACCTGCCATGACAATGTACCGCGGGCAACGCCGGTTGACTTTTTTAGTGACGGCACTCTGGATGTCTGGATATGTGGTGAACCGGGCGGCAAGATCGCCAACATCATCCGCAACCCGAATATCAGTGTGGGGATCTATGAGCCGGCTGATCATAGTGTTGCACAAAAAAGCATACAGCTGTGGGGAACAGCTGAACTGATTAACAGTAAAAATAACCCGGATGTTTTTGAACAAAAGTGGCTCGAGTTCGGACTGAATGAAGCAATGGAGGGTGTTCTGGAGGAAAACATTGAGAAGGGATTGATACCCAAAGGATCTGTAGAGCAGGTAATGACCATGAGACGCAAGAAAATGAACCTGATAAAGATCTCACCAACAAAAATTGTTATACTCAATATGCCTTCGGTTGGTTTACTCACTAAGAAGATCTGGGAAAAAGGTAAAGCATATATTATTGAATTGTCCGCAGGCAGCAATTCAAAAGGAAATGAAAATATAAGCAATAACTAAGAGGCGGTTTTGCAGCAAATACAAAAAGTGACGGTTCCGTAAAATGCAAAAAAGGGTCATTGCGAGCGAAGCGAAGCAATCACTGCTTGCATAAGTCCTTGAAATAACGGGATTGCTTCGTCGCTGTGCTCCTCGCAATGACACAACCGGCGACTTTTTACGAATCCATCAAAACTTGATACCTTAAAAAACGAAAAGGTCGCTTTGAGATAAAAAATTTCTACATGAAGCAGTCATATCATGCTTAACACAAAAGGCCTGGAAGAAAAACCGGCAACAGTTTAGGAACGCTGTATCAATTTTAGTAATTAAATATTTAATAGTAAAAGGAAGGATGGTGTTATGAAACAAAACGGTTGTTTTTGGAAAGCACTGAATCTGTGTCTCGCAGTCAGTATGATTTTCATAGCGTGCAGTGTATGCTGTGCCCAGGACAAGGAGAAGCCCGTGACCATACCTGATTTTCTTAATACGATGAAGAAGAATGCCGCCGCGACCTTTCTTGCGCTGTCCGGCGGCGGCACGTCAACCGTGAAAACCTATTCCTTTCCCAAAGGTACGGCTGAGCTTACCATTATCAGGGGCGGGGCCGTTGAAAAGGCGACCATACTGCACCTGCGGCTTACAGGGCTCAAGCCCAAAGGCTTTGCCGAAGCAGCGGACGGCGAGGTGATCCAGATGGAGATTTTCCCCAAAAATCCCCATTGCCCCATGGGTCACTTTAATACCCAGTGGCAAAAAACCGATGAAACACTGTATATTACGAACCTCGACCTTTTCCCCGCCCTGGAGAGCCGGGAAGACCTTGCTGCAGTGCGCAAAGCCATGGACGCTGTTGCAGAGCGCCACGGCCGGGACAAAGACGCACTGCGCACGGGGCTTGATGTGCACTATAACATGGACCACTTTGATTCTCCCCTGGCGTCGAAAACGGGTTTTAAACTGAAGACCTTAACGCAAGGGGACCGTGACCTGTTCACGGACGCCTATCAAACCTTTTTTGATGCGTATGCCGATATCATCATAAAAAGAAAGGATACGCCCGTTACGGACAGGGAAGAAAGGCTCAAACTTATAAGAAATGCCAGGTGGCTTGAGTACATTACCCTTAAGGACGCGTCCTTCAAGCTGGCCCAGGCCATAGGTATGCCACCCAAGGTGCTGATCGGTTTCAGCTATCCGCCGGCAGCCGTTTTTGAATAGTGATGCTCACCGCCTATTGAAAATTACGCCCCGGGCGGTAGTGTTTTGAGCATTACCGAGCAAAGGATAAGCCGTGGCCGGAGGTATGGGCTTGCGGCCTTCCAACGGACATTCATATAGTGAAATGCAGTAGACTGTCAACTGAATATCTACTACCAACAATAAAGGGGAGGGTGTGCCATGAAACAACATTCTGTTTGCTGGAACGTAGTGTACCTGTGTCTTGTCTGCAGCCTGGTTTTTACAGCCTGCAGTGTGTGCCGTGCCCAGGACAAGGAGAATCCCGTGACCATACCCGATTTCTTGAACACGATGAAGAAGAACGCGGCCGAGACCTTTCTTGCGCTGTCCGACGGCGGCACGTCAACCGTGAAAACCTATTCCTTTCCCAAAGGTACGGCAGAGCTTACCGTCATTAGGGGCGGGGCCGTTGAAAAGGCAACCATTCTGCAGCTGAACCTTAAAGGAATCAAGCCCAAGGGGTTTGCCGCAGCGGCTGACGGGGTGGTTATACAGATGGAAATTTTCCCCGCAAATCCCCACTGCCCCATGGGACACTTCAATACGGAGTGGCAATCAGCCGATGTGACACAGTATCATACGAACCTCGACCTCTTTCCCGCGCTGGAGAGCCGGGAAGACCTTGATGCAGTGCGCAAAGCCATGGACGCTGTTGCAGAGCGCCACGGCCGGGACAAAGACGCATTGCGCACGGGGCTTGATGTGCACTATAACATGGACCACTTTGATTCTCCCCTGGCGTCGAAAACGGGATTTAAACTCAAGGCATTAACAGAGAAGGATCGGGACCTGTTCACGGACGCCTATCAAACCTTTTTTGATTCGTATATCGATATTATAAAAAAAAGGCAGGATACCGACTTTGGGGAAAAAGAAGAAGCGTTCAAACTTAAGAGAAATGCCAGGTGGTTTGAGTATATTACCCTCAAAGACGGGGCCTTTAAGATGGCACAGGCCATTGGCATTCCGCCGGAGGTTCTGGTCGGTTTCAGCTATCCTCCGGCAGCCGTTTTTGAATAGCGATACCGTCGGTTGTCTTCGGGAACAGGGAACAATCATAAGACGGATTATGCCCAGGGAATGGATCCTGCGATCGGTGTAGCAGGATGACAAATAAAAATACAAACAATGACGGCAGAGTCATCCTGTGGCTTGTTGGAGCGTGAGTGAAAATCCCGAAATAGGGTCCACATGATCCGGAAACTTTTCTTAACTGTAATAGATTAACATGATAACAATACGAAGGCTTATCACACAGGGAGGTAACGTATATGATTGATAAAGAAGCTGTCTTGAGATGCATTGAAGGGCCCATGGACCTGTACAAGGATGAAATGTGTGAGGTGCTGGATGACTGGCGGCCGCTGCTGGCGGCATCCGAAAAGCTGCTTGAGGGGAAAGAGGTCGATTATGAGAAGATACCCCCTGTTATGCAGTTAATGGTGAGAATGATGCAGCTTATCATGGAGCTGACCGACAAGAAACAGTGGAGCTGGTCCCATCCCGAGGTTGTGAAGGTTTTCGGGGAAAAGGCGGAAAGCCCCTTTTACCGGGTTTTAACAAACGTGATTGTGCGGACCATCACCGCCATTGTGAAAACGGTAGAGGTCGGCACGCTGCTGGAAGTCGGGACCGGACCGGGTAAGATTGCAGCGAGGCTGTGTGAAGGGTTTGCCGCAGAACATATCGATATCCCCCTCATCATATCAGACAAAGAGCAGCATATATCCGGCACAGGCGCTGAACTCAGAGGGTCGTTTCCTGATTTTTCCATCCGTGACTTTGTCTGGGACTTGAGGGAAGATCCCCCCGAAGAGCTGACAGACTCACTTGAACGCCCGGTGCTTCTGTTCAGCAGGGTCAGCCTGCCATACGCCGGATACGGGGCCATCGACAGGATCTCTCCCCTGGCCGATATATATGTGATGCAGGAGGATTTAAACCTTACGGGCAGAAAAGAAGCCTATGACCTGATTTATGAGAAAATCGGCGGCACCTTCTTTACCTATGAGAAGGCGCTGCAGTACCTGGAAAAACATTTTTCCCTTATTCACCGGTGCGACAGAAAAACGGTCGAGGCACTGCATTTCCCCTCGGCAACGTTTACCCTGGCGATAAAGTGAGACGGCAGTCAGCGTTTAACCGGGACAAAGAGCGGCCCCGGTTTAGATGACTTGTGTACGTGACACACCGGACACTGATCAGGGGGTGTATCACCGGTGTATATATAGCCGCATGCCGTGCATCTCCATTTCTTCATCTCTTTTTTCCTTTCTGTGTACCACAATAACTGGTTCTGTTTCGTTAACAGGCTAAAAAGGTCCTCACTATCGGTCCGGCTTACCCCGGCCGTGTGCCGGTCATCATGTGCTGGTGCGTAATAGTTTTATACCATATTGAGCATTTGAAGACAACACAGGCACATCGCTGTATGTTTGAAGAGCATAGAGCGGGCAGCGTTGCGGGCCGGGAGTTCAGGGCCTCAGCTTTTCAATCCCGTTTTTTTCGATTATATCATGAAAGGTAATGACCCGGCTTTCCACCGGCGTATCCCTGATCATTATAACCGCTTTTTCCAGGATGCTCAACACGCCGTCAAGATCGGTACACTCCGTTACCGTCCGGGCGATATGCGGGTGCCGTGATCCCACACCACCAGCCACTACCTTGTAGCCTGCTTTTTCGGTAAAAATGACGTTCTGGTCGCACACCTCGGGACAGCCCCCGCACTTGACACATGTATGCATATCAAACACGGGCCCGCCGTCTTCAAGTGAAATGGCATTTTCGGAGCAGTACGCTACACATTCCCCGCACTGCGTGCAGCCGGTGTCACGGGCCCCGGGGCGGTATACGCCCAGGGCGCCGAAATCAAGGAAATAAGGAGAAAAACATGCGTTGGGGCATCCCGTTATCCCGATTCTGAACAGGTGATGGCTCATAATCGACGTTTGTACCTTGTCCATAAGAATTCCGGTTATGTCCAGCTGCTTGAGCTTTTTGCGGAGCGGGACAAGGAGCCTTCTCATCTGTTCCCGTTTTTCCATGGTGCTTGCGCCGTACTGGGCAGGGCAGAGCTGGATGGAATAGAGCTCATGGGGCTCTTCCACGAAAAATTCATCGGGCAGCTGCACATCCTCACCCCGGGCCATTGCCCGCAGCAGTTCCACGGCCTGCCTGCCGAGGGCCTTTTCATATCCCTTCTCGGTCTCCCGGGCAATGTCGGGAGTGACCCGTTCTACTGCCTGCTGTCGTGCCCGACGTTCGGCATCCATTTTTGCATAGTGGGCGATCATCGGAGGCAGGGGAATTGCTTCCACTATATCTTTTGCTTCTTTGTCCCAGTGCATTTTTTTCTCCTCACGAAGGAATGTTTTTATCTGATTATAAGTTTTCCGCCCGCAGCAGCATATTCTGCAACGGCACCCTCCTCCATACAGGTAACCTCAAAAAAATAGTCGCCGGGAGGCATACCGGCCGGTGGGGTAATGGTAAGGGTGTATGTTGTAACCTCATGCGGGGCAAGATCAAACGTTATGTCCCCGGGAGACATCCATCGGCTGGGTGTGGTAAGGCCCCCGACCCTGACCCGTTTACTTTCAAATCCCTGGTTCTGGACGGTAACGCTGCAGGCGGTGCTGCTGTTCTGTTTGATTTCCTGCACACGGGGACCAATCCAGATTGTGAGCTGCGCTCCGGCAACCTCCATGCCGGAAGAAACCGGTGCCATCATTGACAGAATACCGACGACCATAAGGTTTGGGCCGCAGATCTTATCGCGCACGGTCGGCTCCCAGGAGCGATCAAAGGACACATAAGTGCCGCTGTTTTCAGGATCAAAGCATTTTTCTTCCATTGTGATTACCGCTTCTGCAAGCTTCTGCTGAAACCGCTTAAAGCCGGTGAGACGATACGCAACATTGAGGGCCATGAGGCAGGCGATCTGGGTGGAGACCGATTTGTTTTCATCAGCCGGAGAAAGGTCCTCGGCCAGGCTGGTATAAAAGCCTCCGAGGTCCTCGTCCCAGGCGTGCCGGATCAGGATGTCTCCGATCTCCATGACCTTTTTCCCAAACAGGTACGCCCGTTGCGTTACGGGCTCAACGGATGGGGCTGGGCCCAGATACCGGTAGACGGAAGGGTAGGGCCTTCCCGTGTACGCATGGCTTCCTTTCCGCGGCCCCCATATGGATGGCCCCATATTATGATAGTGAAAATAGAGCGTCAGGCCAAGTGATGCAATCTGTGAGACAGCTTTTTCAGTTGCGGCAGGCGTCCAGTCCCCGGTAAAGGAGGTGTAGAATCCGCCGTTGACCCTGTCTTCAGCCTTTTCAATGAGCAGATCCCCGAAGGCCTCGGCACGGCTTCTGTGATAGGCTGATTGTGCCCCCAGGGGCGAATCCATACCGTCCTTCCACGAACCGTTCATATGCTGCAGCATTGCCGCCTGGGTGCCCAGGTCTTTTATGTCCCCCTCCGGAGTCCAGTCCTCACTGTACAGCGAGAAGAACCCCCCGTTTTTCTCGTCCCATGCTCGCTCAAGTGCGATGTCCAGGAACTCAAGGGCCTTGGCCAGATAGGAGTCCTTTTTATTGACTTCATAAAGATGCATGAGCACACCGAATATTTCGCTGGTGTGGCAGAGATGCTTCTCTTTTTGTGTTATTGTCCAGTCTTTGTCTGCCGCAAGATAGTAGCCGCCGTTTTTCTTGTCCTCAAACCGGGTGATGACCTCATCAACCGCCTTCTCGGCATCAGTGACCGCTTCGGGATCATGGGTGATCATGGCACCGATAACATTTGTGCGCGCTGCCGAGAACTGTTCCTCCGCCAGCTTGTTTGTGTCCACAACTTCAGCCCAATCTTCTGAAACTGCATGATAGAGCCCGCCGTTTTCCCTGTCTTCAAAGTATGTCTGAAACATGTCACCCTCGCTCATGAATGTAATGGTATCGCACCTGCTGGTGTTACGTCCCAGGATTACATGCAATAATCATTAATAAATCTAGAACACGATACTAGGCAAGACCGAACCTGACAAGGAGAAAACCCACGATCAGGCCCGCAATTACTTTTACCACCGTCTGAAACAAACCCTCCCGGACGAACCGCATCATTGAAGCCCGCAGCGTGCTCGTCTCCTCCGTCAGGGTAATGAGTATCTCCCTGTTGACCTGGGGCAGGAGGCGTTCCAGTTGACCGTCGCTTAATCCGGTGACAACAAGCTGAGATCCATCAGGTGTTTTTTTTATAGATACACCAACGCCGCCGGGCATATGAGGACCGGAACCCCTTTTCCCGGCATCAGACGACCCCTGTGTTTCGGCTCGGGCTGATTTTGCCTGGGCCTTTGCCCGGGCAGCGGCGATCTTTACCCGGGCCTTTGCCAGCTTTTTCTCTTTTTTCTTATCGTAGTCCATCATGCTTAGCCACCGCTGGCATATATTTGTCGGCAGTCAGTTTGCTGAGAACCAACAGAGAGGTGGTCCCTGAGTCATCCTGGTGTCAGCTTAACCGCCAGTGCAGCCACCCCCTTTAGTCTTTTGGGTGTCTGATCAGGGGTGCCGAAGCCCTTTATCCAGGTTATTTTCTATTGAGTAGTTGCTTGCATAGGTGTGTCGTGCCATTTCCATCCCCTCACCCAACAGACATGGCATTAGTTGTTTGCGCAGCAACTCCTGGCACTGTATTGTAGCTGCTGTACCGCGCGTATGCAATAAATAATTTCGGTTCTGGATGCCTGATGGTGCTTATAGTGTAAAATGTCTTTGTGCCCCGGCAGCGAGGGTCCAGAGCCCTGTATCCAGCATCATGCCTCGTGTTTCGTCTTTACGATCAGTGCCACAATCACCCCGACCAGTATGAGAGAAACCATCCCCAGTGCGGAGAAAACCCTCTCTATTCCCTGGTTCGTCTCGATTGCCTGAACCAGTTTTACCGCCAGGGATCCCACGCCGAAGGTGAGAATAAACTTGGTGCCGTAGGCGGAATGGTGAAATTTGCGGGGGGTAAACCGTGCCACCAGGGTGTTTTCTATGGGCTGGGTGCCCAGAAGAAAAAAGATATACACAGCGGCGAGGGCGATCAGGGGCAGGTTTGCGGCAGCTGCAATGAGAAAGGCGGTGGGCGCGACCACCATATGAAATCCAAGGTAGCATACTTTCGTGTTAAAGCGCTCCGCCATACGGCCGCCGGTATATTGTCCCAGCATTCCCATAACGTAGACACACGAGATAACGGCAGTTGCCACAAGATTGGCTGAGAGATTCATTCCGGTTGCCGAAGAAAGCAGGCCGAGCAGTGCCGGGTTTTTCAGCTCAAAATATGACGGCAGTATTACCGTAGCGCCCCGGTAGACGATGCCCGCAAGCATCATTACAACAAGCAGTATAACGAAGGCAGGAAGGTGCGCGTCATCCTTTTCAGCCTCAGCACCTGAGATAGGCGGAGCCGTTGAGAGCGGCATCACCATGAGCAGGCAGAAACCCAGCATGTTAAGTGCAGCAACGGTTATAAATGCCGCCCGTGGTCCCCAGAACCATACGGCAATACCGGTCGCAAGAGGTGCCATGGCAGTGCCCAGATTTCCGAACATCCCGTTATATGCAAGGCCCATGCTGATGCGCCTGATCTCCTTGGAGATAAGACCCAGACCGGAAGGGTGATAGATACCTGAAAAAAAGCCAAGCAGGGCAAGTGAAAGCATCAATCCCAGGGGTGAGTCAACCAACAGCGCGGCCGCCAGGCAGCTTACGGCCGATCCAAGATGATACAGCTTTAAAAGAGGCAGCGCACCCCACCGGTCTGCAGCTATGCCCCAGGGAAGAGCGGTCAGGCCGAACAGAAGATACATCCAGAAGGAGATGCCGAGCACCTGGGCCAGGGACATGCCGAGCCGCTCTGCGAGGGGAAGTACCAGGGCGGGGAATACCAGCATATTAAAATGACTCATGAAGTGCGCAAAACAGGTGATGATGAGGATGCGACGCTCATGTATGTAAAAAGCTTCGGTTGTCATGGCGTGTGCCTGTAGAAAACTCCTGTGGCAGCGAAAAAGATGTTACTGATCGGCGGTTCTGCGGGTGAACAGGAACCTCGGTTTAAGCAGTGAGAGGAGCGAGGTCAGTACCAGTATGCTGCTGAGCATATTTGCCATCATAATGAGACCGAGCATGACCCCGAGTATTGCCTGAAAACGCATCTCGGAAATCCAGAGCATCATAACGCCTGCCGTGACGGTCAGGGCGGTAAAGATTACCGCACGTCCTGCGGTCTTGAATGTGCGCACATATGCTTCCTCAACGGTTCCCGATGTCACCTCTCTTCGAAGGCGGGTAAGAATATACAGGGAGTAATCAACGCCCACGCCGATGCCGAGGGCGGAAACCGGAAGCGTGTAGATGAAAAGACCCACACCGGTGACGGCCATTACTGCAAACGTGATAACATTTCCAAAGACCAGGGGAATGATGATTAAAAGACCTGCAACAATGGAGCGGAACGCAACAGCGCTGCAGATAAACACTGCCGTCAGCATGAACAGCACATTTGTGATCTGAGAGTGGTTGATAACATCAAGCACCGCCTCATAGATGCCGATAAGCCCCGCGGCCATTTCCACTTCCAGGCCCTCGGGCTTGTTCTTTTTTGTGTAGGCCCTGAGATCTTTCATAAGGCCCCGTATGGTCTCGCCCGTGTGGTCACTGACAAAGGCCCTGATATTGGCCTGGCGCAGGTCGAGTTCGAACCAGTCCCGGCGCTCTTCAGGATCGCCCAGAACAAGCTCAAGACACTCCCATGCGGCAATTTTATCGGTCGGCAGGATCTCCCAGCGGGGATCGTTATTGTGCAGCGCGCTGTTGACCTTTTTCAGCGCATCGACATAAGACAGTGTATAGTTGACATCGGGCCGCTCTTCGAGATGCCGCTGCACGGAATCAAAATATGCGATGATCTCCGGCTTTAAAAGATCTTTTCTCTCCTCGCCGGCAAGGTAGAACCAGAGCAGGTTGGTGCCGGAAAAATGTTCGTTCAGCATGCGGTCGGCCTGGTTGTATTCAGAGTCCTGCCAGAAATTGGGGGAGCCGGGCTGCTGTTCCCCGACTTGAAGATTTCCCATGGCCTTTACGCCGATAATAAAAATAATAAGCGCGGCAGCGAGAATGACGGTCCTTCTCCAGCCGCCGGAGGTCGCCTTTCCCGCAAGCTCAAGCAGTTTCAGCAGGGTGCCTGCCTTGCCTTCCCGCTCAAGCTCCTTGGCCGGGGGAAGGGAAAGGTAGGAAAGGACAATGGGAATAAAAATAAAATTGGTTATCCAGATGGAAAGGATTCCGGCCGCAGCAACAACGGCCATGGTCTGAATGATAGGGAAGGGAAGCAGCGCAAGGGAAATGAAGCCGAGGCTGTCGGTAAGGATGGACGTGCTGGCCGGCAGCAGCAGGGTCGAAATGACCTGCTGGCTGACTTTCTTCGGATCACGGTGGATTCTGCCTTCCTCATAGTAGCGCTGCATGATCTGGACGGAGTGCCCCTGTGAAAGAGCGAGCACCAGGAACGGGACGGTTATACTCAGCACATCCATCTCAAATCCTGAAAGGGTCAGTATGCCCATTCCCCAGATGACCGACAGCACCCCGGCAGTGAGGGGGAGGACGACCGCACGCTTTCTGCCGAAGTCCATATACAGAAGGGCAACCATGACGATCAGGGCAAACAGAAAGATGTAGAGTATCTTGAACATGTATTTGTGTATATAGCCCAGCATAATGGGACGGCCCGACAGGTGGAACTCGGTTGATGCATCCTTTTCCTTTTCGATCAATTCCTGGAGATGGCTGAAAATATACTGATAGTCTTCCTCATATTTAAATGATGCCAGGACAACCGCGCCTTTACGGTCACGCGCGACCAGTGTGCCGTAAATATCGTCATCATTCAAAATGTTTTTACGGTATATCGGCAGCTTGTCCTTGTTGCCGGAAAAAATTTCCTCCAGCATCTCATCAAAGGTCTCCACGCCCATCATCATGACCCCGTCCGGATCGGTGGCCGTCACAATGTGTTTCATCTTTCTGGATGCTATGGAGTAAATGTTGTATTTGACCACGCCGTCCATGAGTTCAACCGCCTTTTGAATGCGGTAGACTTTCTTAAGGGTCTCGACGTTGAAAATATCTTCTTTGTTCGTGCGCAGGGTAATCGCCACCAGGTTGCTGCCGCCGAAAACCTTGCTCATTTTTATATGAAGGTTGACATTGGGGTGCCCCCAGGGGAAAATATGGCCCGCCCGATGACTGAGGCGGCTGGTGCGTGTCAGCCACAGCATGGGCAGTGAAACCAGGATGATCAGAATCAGCAGCGGCAGCCTGTAGGTGATAACGAATTTTGCAAAACGGTCGGACGACATGGTTTTCTTAACTTTCAAAAAATTTTCTGGATGCTGGATCCTGGCCGGCGATCCCCGAAAATGGGGACACAAGACATAATTGTCCTGCCGGCATCAACTGTCCGGTGACCAGCATCACTGTGCACTGTTTCGAATTTGCAGAAACGTGACGCATGCACCACGTTTCCGGTCTCTGCCTGAATGGACGGGCCTATTTCCACAGCCACCTTGAGCGTTTCTCCTTTTCAATCTTTTTCATCAAATCATCAGGGATAACCACGTTTCGGGAGTTCTTGAATTTCTCGGGCCACAGGGGCGGTTTGGGGGGGAACTCCTCTGGGTGCTTCAATCGCGGCACTGTATGAAAATCCTTGCGCCATGAGCGCTGATTTTTCATATACCGGACGGTAAACACATCATCCGGGCAGCCGACATCGAACTTTGACGGAGGGATGAGGCGCGCCCAGGTCTCGTGATCAAGATCCAGGTCCCAGATATACCATTCCATTCTGATGAGGCGGTCCCGGTCATCCCGGGGCTGGGTGGACATCTTTTCCCAGTTGTCGAAACACTTCTGGTGTATCTTGAAGAGATTGCCTTTCCTGTCCCACTGCTCCATCCTGAGCAGGGAAAAGGTGTGCCGGTCATACCATATTACCCACTGAGAGAGATAATAGTCCTTTTTGTCACACCAGGGGGTTCCCGGCTTTGAAAGCACAACGTAGCATTCCACGCCGCCGTCCTTGGTATAGGGGCCTTTTTCCCCCATAAATTTCCCTCTGCCGTTGATTTCATAGAGCGTGTCGACACCGATGATCTTGTGATCGTGCTCCCAGCTGTCGCGCATGAAATCATCATCATAGGTGAAATCCATTTCAAGAAAGTTGTCCTGGCCCGAGCCGCCCTGTATGCGGCGAACCCGCCGCAGCGAATTGTAGTATATCCAGCGGTCCTGCTCCTTGTGTGAATCGGGTGAGTCCTTAACGTCCCACAACAGCAGACCGCGCCCTTTTTCTTCAGGAGGGAAGTCGTAGATTATCAGATGTTTCGTCTCGATATCGCCCGGTTTCAGCTTGTAAAGCTTTTCCTGGAAGCCGTCATAAAAAAGTTTTGTCTTAAACATGTAGGATGCCTGGAGCATATGTCCCCGTTTATTGAGCACGGCAACATGGGCCGCTTCGTCTTTACACTGCCTGCCGGGATATATTATGTCCTCTGAAAGGAAGGTTATTTCTTCTCCGGTAAAGGGGGGCTCAAAGGGATAGATCTCTTCAGGCAGATACGTGAACTCCTTGTGCCGCGGCACCTCATGTGACCAGCGGGTATCGATGTTCCACGCTTTAAGCTCCTCCGGGGTCATTTCCTCTACGGACTTCCAGGTTTTCTGCTCCTCGGCGTTTACAGCAGCCGGTGCCGACAGGAAGCACATACCCAGAATGCCTATATAGATAAGCAAAAACGCTTTTTTCGGGGACATCTGTTTTCCCTCCTTATGTGTGTAAGCTTTATAGGTTATTGCATGGTTCTTTTAAATATCTTTCCGCCCTTTCCCGACACCCAGAGGTCGCCTGCCGTGTCTGTCGTCACCGCATACAGCGCCTTCGGGGTTGGTGAGGGGATTTCCTGCCACGTTCCATTGGTATAGGAAAGGATAACGCCTGATGCGCCGACAATAAAACCGCGGTCTTTTGCAGCAAAATGTATATCAAGAAGATGGTTCTCGACCGGGCTTGCGACCTGTTTCCACCGGCCGTCACGCCACTGCAAAATGGTGCCGAATGAGCCGACAGCCCACCCCGTATCCTTTGATGGAAAGTAAATCCCGTAAAGATTTTTCTTTGTGGGGGATGCTGCCGCGCTCCACGTGCCGGTGTCGTAATGCATGATAATCCCGTTGTTTCCCACAGCCCAGCCGTTGTCCTGACCGGAAAAGAAAACACGGGTGAGATATCCTATGACCGGTGCGGCATATTCTTTCCACTCATAGTTTTTGTAGTGGAAAAGAACGCTGTTCTCTCCCACTGCCCAGCCTTCATCACTGCTGAGAAAAAAGACATCCATGATGTCCCAGTCAAGAGCAAGATCATAGCGTCTCCATGTGCTGCCGTCCCAGGACAGTATGGTGCCGGCCGATCCTACCCCGAACCCCCTGCTGCCGCCGGGAAACGTTACGGAAAAAATCTGGTTCGTCGTGGCCGCCGCTGATTTTGTCCACTGCGTACCGTTAAACGTAAACAGGCTTCCGTGCTGTCCGGCAGCCCATCCCTGCTCCGGTTTTATAAAAGCAAGGCTGTAAACGCTTGAAAAATCAGGAAGGTCATATCTGACCCATCCGTCGACCGCCTGTTTGCCGGCCTTTGTTTCCACAGACTGCTGTTGTGCGCATGCTGCCAGGCAGCAAAGAGCTAGAACCATAACTGCAAATCGAGCACAGACTTTTTTCACCTTGTTGTGTCCTCTAAAACTCATACCGTATATACATGCCGATGTTGTCGTACTTATTATATCCGCCGTAAATGCCCCGGTAATCACCGTAAAACCATTCGTAATAGAGAATGGTGCGTATGTAGTCCGATATTTTCCATCTTACCTCAAGCAACTGGCGCATTCCCTCGTTTTTCGAAGAGGGATGGGCGTTCAGGAAACCCAGGGAATAGAGGGTCGTATTCAGACGGTCCCCGGTAAAGGCATAGGACTTGGACAGAACCAGCAGCGCGCCGTACATCAGCTGCTGGTCGCTTCCCGAGTTGATATAGTGGTGGTTGAATCCCGTAGCATATTTGGCAAGGGGTTGGAAGATGACATTGAGCTCGCCGGCAAACAGGCTTGTCATCCAGCGGCTGCCGAAAAACAGTTCGTTTCCTTTCCTGACCCCATCTTCCAGGTCCCAGGGCATGAGGGACTCATCGTCAACGCTGTAGTATTTGTTGAGGGTCAGCACCATTTCATTGCTGACCACCCAGTGACGGCCCAGGGCATAGAAGCTCGTTTCAGCCATGGCGCCGAACTGGTGGACCCGGGTATATTTTTGCTCGATTTCAAGGTTCAGAAGCCCCTTCTCCGGGGCCGTCCAGGTGTAGCGGCGCATGAAATTGGTGGCGGCGTCGTTCCAGGTGTAGAAGTAGATGAGGCTGAATTCCCACGCCTTCCATGTCCAGTTGAAGCGCAGCGCCCACTCGTGGTCTTCAAAGGCCGTCGACGGCTTGTCGGAGTCTTTGAAGCGGACGACGTCAGGAATTTCAACGAACGGGGGATAGTACGGCGTACCGCTGATGAGGGCATAGGTCTCTTCAAAGTCGGGTATCCACAGAAACTGCAGGGAGCAGTTCTCCCAGTTGTAGGTGATATTGGCCATCCACAGGGGTATGCGACGGTACTCGTAATCGTCCTGCCATTCCGCAGGCGGGTACTCCCGCGCGTCCATGGGATTGACGATGTCAAGAACACGCCCCTCCATCTTGCCCCACACGACCTGCTGCTTGCCCAGGAAGATATCCCAATTTCCCCAGAATCCCTTGAGGTAGAACTCCCTGAGGATCTGTTCGCCCCGGTGGTAATAGTGGGCGCTCCTGTCGGCCCTGTCCGCAAAGAGCCCGTCGCTCTCCTGCCAGTCGTAGGCGGTGTCGTAGAGAAAATGGGTAACCCCCACAAGCTCCCAGTTGTCCGTTATTTTGTAGTGGGCTTCAAGCTCGACCAGCCATTCGAGTTTTTGTGCCCGCCAGTCTTTATCGATTTTGCCGATGCCCACGTCATGATCATCGCCGTGGACATTAAAGTTTGCATCAAGCCTGATGGCGCCCTTCAAGTGAAGCCGGGGAAACGCCTTGTTCAACGGCTCTATAAGGTGGTGCCCGATGGGATTAAACTCGCTCATATGGGCGTCAAGCTTACCCAGTGCTTCCAGAATACTGCCGGCGAGGGCCGGTTGTATGCACAACAGCAGTGAAAGCATTACGGTAGGTATAATCATCATTTTTTTCATGCCTTAATCCTTCCTTGAATTTTTTATGAAGAATTAATAATTATATTTAAATGATTTATTGTATTTATCATTAAAAATATCTCTTGGCAGGTTCTCAAAAACCTATCAAATTAATCACCTAAAAGCAAATATTAAAATAAACGGCGATTGTGTTCTTTTTTCACCCTTTTAGGGATTACTATATATTTCCGTTATAGGGCCTGTTCGGCAGGTTTTCCCGTGCCGGCCATACACGCAACAGGAAAACCGCCCGGAGCGGTAACGAAGTGGTTTGAATTTTACTGAAATAGCTTTTATAATACAATGTCGTATGTGCTGCCGTACCCTGTATGTGCCGCGCTTATCATGAATAGTACAGAACAGCTACGATACCTGCTATGATTAGAAGATATTTTTTTATTTTCATGCTTGGGGCTTTTCTGCTGCCGGGCTGTGCCGGTATGAACAGTGCCTTTTTCAGGCAGCAGCCGGCCGCTACCGCCCTTGATCTGGTGCTCAGAGAGCTGTTTCTCGAGCGGCGTGATTTTACCGCTGTGCGTGATATCGGGCAGGAAAAACCACTGCTCCTGCAGCGGGCCGCGTGCTTTCTGTCATCACCGCTGCAAGCCGTTTCCTTCTCCCGTGATGCGGCCCGCCGTTTTTTCCGGGACGCAGAAAGCCTGGCATCGCTGGCGTTGGTGTGTGCCGATTTGATGGAGCTGGAGATTGATTTACCGGACATCCCGGGGCCGGGCCGAGAAACAGGGCTCGGCGATGCGGTGGACCGGCTCTACGGCGGGCTTTGTTTTTCCATGGTGCAGTTTCAGGAAGCGTTTGCAGACCTGGCCGACGATGAACGGCACTTTCTGAAACAACGGTTCGAAGAGGTCCTGTTCCAGGGAATCCGCAAAGATGATATCACCCGGAAGCACAGCCAGGATATTACAGAGAAAGCCTTCAGCATGGCGTCACAGATCGACCGGACAAAAATGATGGGTGCGTTCTGCGTCCTGGCCGCCGTGCTGGACCACGCGGTTTTGTCCCTTGCCGACGATGACCCGCTCCACAAACGTCCCCGGACAGTGCACACCCCCCATGGCGACATTGTTATCGGGGGAACAGGTGATGACAGCTATGACGGAGAGATGCCCCTTATACTCATTGAACCCGGGGGAGATGATACCTACCGTTTTACCGGCAGCGTACCGTTTAGTGTTATTATTGATATGGCGGGTGATGATGCTTATGTGCCGGCCCGGTCCTGCTTCCTCGGCTCCGGTGTCCTCGGGATCGGCGCCCTTGTTGACTGTGAAGGGGACGATGTGTATCGGGGCGGCCACTTTTCATTCGGCTGCGGATTCCTCGGGGCAGGATTGCTTGCCGATTATAAGGGAAACGACCAATATGACGCAGGGGCATTGTGCCAGGGGGCCGGCGCTTTCGGCATGGGCCTGCTGTTTGACGGACAGGGTGATGATACCTACAAAAGCATCTTTTACAGCCAGGGAATGGGATACGTGGGCGGCGGCGGGTTCCTTGTTGATACAAGCGGCGATGACAGCTTTGTGTCCGGCCTCGGCGTGCCGGACGCGCGGGAGAAATCAGGCGCCTTTCAGACCTATTCCCAGGGATTCGGACTGGGCTGCCGCATGTACGCGCCGGGGGGTATCGGGATTTTGTATGATGAAACCGGCAACGACCGATACGAGGGGAGCTATTTCTGCCAGGGATCAAGCTACTGGTATGCCGTCGGCGCGCTCATCGACGAACAGGGCAATGACCGGTATGCAGCCCGGCGGTATGCCCAGGGGGCCGGGGTACATTTTTCAACCGGGATCCTTGCGGATAATAAAGGAAACGATACCTATACATCATGGGGCGTTTCCCAGGGCTGCGGTCATGACTACGCCGTGGGCATGCTGCTTGACAGAAAAGGTGACGACGCATATGACGCGGCGTGGCTCAGTCAGGGGGCAGGCAACAGCAGGGGCATCGGTCTGCTGCTGGATGATTGCGGTGATGACCGCTATGCTGCAAAAAAGGAGAAGAACACCCAGGGCAGCGGTGTTTACGACCCACGGCGCGACGCGCCGAGTATCGGTATACTCATTGACGGAACAGGCACCGACAGCCTTTCTGAAGGTTACCGAAAAGGCGGCCTCTGGAGCAAGGGTGATGTGGGCGGCGGCTTTGACGGAGAAGGCGGCCTGCGGCTTGTGTGGCATGATTCCCCGGCGGGCTGCACGTTGAAAAGGACGGAAACGGCTGAAAACGCGGGCCCGGACGTGCAGAAGGCATCCCGGAGCGAACGCCTTTTGCCGGAGCTTGAAGCCCCGCTTTTTCTTGAGGCCTCCTGGAAAGAGGCGGCCGGGTCCCTTGCCGCACAGGGGCCGGGGGTCATTCCCGCCCTGTTGCAGTATCTGGATATCAAGGATATTTCCGTGCTTCGGGCCATTGAAGAAACGTTTAAGCTTCTGGGAAAAGAATATCTCGAAGATATCCATGCCGCCCTGGATATACAAGGAGTCGACTCAAACAAACGGCGTTATCTCCTGTTCGTGCTGTCTGAAATAGCAAGCAGCGCGTCCCGTGATCTGTTTCTAGAGAGCCTGCATGATGAGGAAAGCACCGTTCAGGCAATGGCCCTGCGCGGGCTGTATAAGCTTGGTGCGCACCCGCCCCTTGCGCTGAGTTTTACCCTTTCTTCCTCCGGCAGCAGCGCGGTGAGACGCTATCTCTGCCTGTGCCTTGACGCGTGCAGTGACCAGGGCGCGCTGGAGATACTCACCGAACTTCTTGTTGATAAAGACCGGGATGTACGGTATGCTGCTGCCAGGACACTGAGGAACAAGGGGCCGGCATCGCTGCCTTTTTTACGGGCGCTTCATGCGCGTGAGAACATGCCCCCGTCTGTCGGTCACCTGGTTGAAACGCTTATTGCGTCGGCACAATACGTTACACCCTGATGGTGTATAAACCTATAGTACGAGTGACGGCGGTTTTACGCCGCTGTGTCATGAACAAATCAAGATAAACCTTTGCGGCAGGGATGATTATGAACAAAAAGGACCTGGAAAACCTGAACATGAACTCTATACGATTCAGCCTTGTTTTAAAGGCGGTTATCGTGGGGTGGTCTTTTTATGTTGCGGTGACACACGAGTCATATTCGGTAAGCATCTTTTATCTTGTTGTCGCCGCTGTGTTTACCGGCCTGTTTATATTCCAGCTTAACTACTTACGACGAAAGCGGCGGGAAGGAAGCAATGATGGAGGGGATGTGAGGTAGTAATAACCATTGGGAACAGTTGAATAATGCTAAGGCTTAAGGACGGGGGGAGTGATTCACGGATAGAGAGGGTGCAGGTGTTATGGCAATTTTTGAGTATAAGGGCATGCGGCCGCGCATAGGCAATGACGTGTACATTGCCGATTCCGCAGAAGTAATCGGCAATGTTGTTTTGGGAGATGGTGTGTATGTCGGGCCCGGTGCAAAGATCAGAGGTGATTACGGCAGTATCGTTGTCGGTGACGGCACCGCGGTTGAAGAAAACTGCGTGATCCACGCACGTCCCGGCGAGGTGTGTACCATTGGAAGCCGCGTTACCCTGGGCCATATGTCAATCATCCACAACGCAAAGCTGATCGATGATTATGCCGTTGTCGGCATGGGATCTATTGTCAGTGACTGGGCGGTGGTGGGAAAGTGGTCGGTGATTGCCGAGGGCGGGCTGGTAAAAAACCGCCAGGAGATACCCCCTGACAAGATAGCCGCAGGAATGCCCGTGAAGATAATCGCCGAGGTTAAGGACACGTACAAGAAAGACTGGACCGGCTTTAAGCAGCTTTATGTGGACCTGGCGAGAACATACCCCGGGGACCTCAAGAGAATCGACTAAAGTCGTGACCCAGCAATACAGGTGCTAAGCAAACATAAGAGTAACTAAATTGCGGCCGGAATAATCGGCACAAGGAGCCAAGGATTCGAGGGGTCGAGGAGGCAAGTGTTTTCTACTGCTCTTTGGTATCTGTGCCCTCGATAACTTCTAAACCTGTTGGATATCCTCAAAAAACCCATGTTTTGGCCCCAACGGTTATCACGTGGACCCGTGAATCCCGGGATCCTTGGCCCCTGCTACAGAGGTTGCCACATTCGCCGATGTTCGGTACACATAACACGTGCTTATTACATGAATACACAGGACAAGACATCCAAGGCTACCTTCCTGGTTTGGAAAGAAATCCGGGTGTGAGGATGAGCGTCAGTGTGGGAACCAGGAATACCGCACCGAGACAGTTCAGAAACAGAATAATGGCAAGCATAACGCCCATCTGTGCCTGGAACTTCAAACCAGACAGCGCCCATACCAGCAGCCCCAGTATCAGGGTGCTTGCGATAAAAATGACGGACTTTGCGTAGGTCCGGGAGCTGCGAAGAATTGCCGTCTGGACTGTTATGCCGGGCTCTTTGCGCTTTTCCTCCTTCATGCGGGCCATAAAATAAATGCCGTAGTCAACCCCCAGGCCGATCCCCACCGCCGATACCGGCAGCGTTGAAATAGAAAGCCCGATCTGGTTGATTGCCATATAGGCAAACGCCATGAAGTTTGAGATGGCAAGGGGAATGGTCAGAATCAGGCCCGCCCTCAGGGAGCGGAACCCGATGCCGCAAAAGATAAAAACCCCGAGCAGCGCGGTAAGCAGCGTCTGCAGCTGCTTGTCGGCAACAGTCTCATTGATTGCCGCTTCGGTGCCGATAACTCCCCCGGCGAATTTATAGTGAAAGTCATCCGGCAGGTCAGAGAACCCGGTGATGTATTCACGCGCGGTTTTAATTGCCTTCTGTATGGTGGGGCCGGTTTTGTCGGTATAGAAGAGGACCACATTGGTCTGGCTCATGGGTATGTCGATGAACTTGCTCATATCACCCGGCTCCATTGAAAAAATGAGGCTCACCAGGTTGCGGGCCGCTTCCTGCTGATTATCGGGCAGGCCCATCCACTTCGGATCATCTTCATGCAGTTTCTGCCGCATGCTGATCATGGGATCGGCGATGTTCTGGGCACCCGCGGCCCCGGAATGCTGCAGCATGTATGCCGTAAAGTTTTTCAGTTCTACCAGAACCCGGCGGTCGGTAAGAGAGCGGCTCCTGTCTCCTTTGATGATAATGTAAAGGGGATTGATAAGCGGAAGGTTTTTGTTGATGCGTACGCTGTCCTGGTTGTAGCGGGAGCCGGGGTACAGGAGGTTTGAACCGACCTGTGCGTCACCCACAATGAGCTTCTCTGACCAGTAATAGGAAAAGCCGAGAACAACAAGCACCGTAATGATGACCCAGTACCGCCCCCTGCCGATGAGCCATGGCCCGAGCCAATCGGAAAATCTGTTGGCAATGCCCCTGTGGGCATGCTCCTTTTCCTGCTCGCGTTCAAGGTGCCTGAGGAACTTTTCAGATACGGGAATATAGCTCAGCAGTATGGGGGTCAGGATGAGGCCGATTATGACGGTTACCACCGACCAGAATGCCCCGACAAGCGCCATGTTCCTCAAGAGCGGTATGGGCGCGAGGCCCACAACGGCAATACCGAAGGCATCGGTGATAATGCTGGTCAGGCCGGGCCAGAACATCTCTTCAATGATGATGCGGACCGACTCGATTCGGTTTCGGGTTCTCATGTAATGTTCGTAGTACCTGTTGTACAGCTGCTGTGAGTGGCGAAAGGCCATAAGGGCAATCAGAAAGGGCATGACGAAGATGAGCGGGTCAAGGTTGTAGCCCATAAACGTCATAAGCCCGATGCCCCATATCCCTGAGACAACGGCGGTAAGGGGCACCATGACCATGGCCCAGACAGAGCGGTAAAAAAGAAAAAGCAGAATGGGTATGACAACCGCGGTTCCCCCCATTATGTAGTTCATCGTAGAAACCATGCTGGACACCACACCGAAGTGCATGGGCGTTCCCACGATGGATACGATGTTATTATCATCTTCCGTGCTTGTACGTATCTCCTCGAGTTTTTTATAGACGACGTCATAGTCGACCTCTTCGGCAAAAAAATCGGCAAAGATCAGGCTTTTTTTGGAATCAAGGGAAACGTAAAAGCCGTACAGGTTTTCATTGGAATAGATCTTTTCTTTCAGCACGGTCATTTCTTCGTCGGTCCCAGGGATTTTCGGCCACATGACGGGCGTTGCCTCCATGCCCCATGACGTTATCTTCGGGCTTTTAATTTTGCGCGAGGCAATGGAGAGGATCTTATACCGGTCAATACCGGGAATGGTCTCAAGGTCATCGGTTATCTTTTTGATTTTTGACAGCGTTGTGGCGTTGAAAATATCCCCCTTTTTTACCGACAGCATGATAACCAGAAAGTTTGCACCGCCGAACGTTTTACGAAAAGCGTTGTGGACCTTGACAAAGGGGTGTGTCGTCGGCAGCAGTTCGTTAAAGTTGGTGGTGACCTTAAGGTCACGCAGGCAGAACGCGAACAGTGCCGTAATGAGGAGAATGGCACCGACAACCGGCATCCGCCATCTGATAATACCGTCGGCAAGCCTTTTTACAAAACGCTCATTCATAGAATACTCCCGTCAACATGAAAAGCCTGTTGTGCCTGTTACTTTCACGGGGAGACCGGAATCCCCGAGATCATATCCCAGCTTGTGCCCCCGTTGCCTGTTTTCAGGATGGTCCCCCGTGAACCTACCGCCCATCCGTTACGCTCATCGGAAAAGTCAAGCGCGCGAATCCAGAAGCGCGTATTGGTGCTGTTGCGCCGCATGTCCCAGGTTGTGCCCCTGTCCTCTGAATAAAGATAGGTCCCTTTCTGGCCCACGGCCCAGGCACGGTCGCCCCGGGTCTGAAGGGCAAAAAGGGTGACCTTCTCGCCTTCGACGCCGCTTTTGATTTTTTGCCAGCTCTTTCCGCCGTCTTCGGTGGTGATGATAATACCGTCCATGCCGGCCGCAAAGCCGCGAGCGGCATCAACAAACCATACACCGTACAGTGACGGGGTTGGTTCCAGCCACTCGTCTGCAGACACCACGGGAATAATCTCTTTACATTCCTGCTTGTCCCACGTTTCGCCCCCGTCAGCGGTGTGATAGATCAGTCCGTATTCGCCTACGATCCAGCCGTGCAGGCGGTCCGTAAAATAAACATCATTATATATCCTGTCTTCGCCCCATCCCTGGGAAGCCCATGTCAAGCCGCCGTCGGAGGTATGTATCACGGTGCCGAACTCCCCTGCCGCCCACCCGTTGTGTCTGTCGACAAAAAAGATGCTGAGAAGATATTTGTCGGTCCCAGTGGCAAGCACGCTCCATGTCGCTCCGCCGTCGGTGGTCTGGAATATTCTGCCTTCCCCGGCCGCAATCCAGCCGTTGCGCTCATCGGCAAAAGAAACGTCATACACATTGGTGGGCAGGTCCGTGATGCGTACCTGCTGCCACGTCCTGCCGCCATCGGCAGTGTGCAGAACGGTGGCATTAAAGCCGGTGATCCAGACATGGTCCGTGCTTAGCGCATCAACGCTGAAAAGACTTTGGGCGGTCACAAAGGGAACGGGCGGCAGGGCGGCATCCTGTTTTTCCTCCTGTGAGCACCCCCATAGCACGGCTGCTGATGATATGATGAGGGCAGGCAGTATAAAGAACCTGAAGCTTTTTGGCCCGACACGGGTGGTGCGCGCCCCCGTGTGTTTTGGTGCATGATGCTTGTGCGCAACTCTCCGCATGGTTTTTTCCTCTATTGTATGTGGAAGTGGGTGGGAAGGTCGTTACCGTATTAGGGAGGAAGTATATTGTATTTTACATAAATATGCAAAAAAAATTTTTACACCGTGCTTTTTGTTACAAAAATAAACACTACTTAAAACCAAATGGCCTGCACGTCGGGGTCACAACACGCCGCCTGTATGAAAAACGGGCAGCGCTGTCAGAGACTCTTTGCAAAGAGTCTCTGCAGCACTTTTTTCCTGATCTGCGTTACTTCTCTGATCCCCAGGGCACTGACGGCTGCAGCGTATATGATAATGCCCGCGCCGATAGCGGTAAAAAGAGAAACAACGTCCGTCATGAACATGTCCCCCAGAACCGATCTGCACCACCCGTATGTCCACTGCGCGCACACGCCGGTCAGCAGTGAGGCGGGGATTATTTTCAGCATGCACGCGCAGAGATACCCGAGGTCATAGCCCTTTATTTCACGATAGAGAACGGTGTTGAGAAACAGGAAGTTCACGATAATGCACAGCGACGTTGACAGTGCAATGGCCTTGTACTGAAACTGTTCAAGCGTTGCCATGACAATGCAGACGTTCAGCGCGATGGTAATAAATGACCCGATGACCGGATACTTTGTTTTGTTGAGGGCATAGAACACGGGGACGGTTATTTTCTGCGCGGCGTATGCAAACAGGCCGATGGCATACAGTGACAGGGCCTGAGCGGTAAACACGGTATCAGCGGCGGTGAAATTACCATGCTGAAATATAACGCGGATAATAGGCTGTGCCAGAAAAACAAGCCCGCAGGTTGCCGGCAGCGAGAGAAGAAGCGAAAGAACAGATGACGAAATATAGGCCTCCTTCAGCTTTGTTGTGTCCCCCCTGGATGCATGGCCCGAGACAACCGGCATGGTTGCCACGGACAGCGACACGCCCACAAGCCCTATGGGGAACCACAGAATGCGGAAGGCGTAGTTGAGCCAGGAAACACTGCCCTGTGCGCAGCCGGCGGCAAAAAATGTATTGATAAATATGTTTATCTGGGTTGCCGAGAGACCGATAATTGCCGGGACCATCAATTTCATAATGCGAAGCAGCCCGGGGTCGGCAATGCGCACACAGGGCCGGTAGCGCATCCCCTGGTTTTTTACCGATGGAATCTGGATGATCAGCTGAAGCAGGCCGCCGATGACGACACCCCACGCCATGCCCACGATGGGCTGCAGGCCGAATCTGGGGAAGATATAGGCGAGGGAAACACCGCCGAGTATTGATCCGAGATTGAAGAAACAGGATGCGATTGAGGGGATAAAAAATTTTCCCATGGTATTCAGGATACCCATACACACCGCGGCAAGGGACACCAGGAGCAGGAAGGGAAACATAATGGACGTCATGAGAACGGTCACCTGGTGCTTGCCCGGTACGCGGGAAAACTCGGGCGCAATGAGCGCAACGATGTCCTGGGCAAACAACGCCCCGGCGATAACGATGATACCCAGTATCAGGGCAAGGGTCGTAATAACATTATTGGCGAGATTCCAGGTTTCGTGAACACCCTTTTTGGTTTTGTAATCGGTAAATACAGCCACGAATGCCGAGCTCAGGGCACCTTCGGCAAAAAGGTCACGAAGCAGGTTGGGAATACGGTAGGCGACAACAAAGGCATCGTAGGCAAATCCGGCACCGAACATGGCGGCAAAGACCTGCTCCCTGACAAGGCCGAGGATGCGGCTGGCAAACACGGCAATGCCCACCGTTCCGGCAGAACGGACAATGGTTTTTGTCTGGGCGGATTCGGATGACATGTTATTGCACGATCTGTTTGGAATTTAATCAAATTTATGAAACTACGAATTATAGTCGTTTGACCCGAATATTTTTTAGTAATTCGGGGAGAATAAATCAGTTTCCGGAGGAACGAACAGAGCAGTAATAATACTTTGATTCAATCCCGCCGGGATTGAAAGCCTTCGGCGCTTTGCTTGCCCAAAACAACGTATTCAAAAGAAAAGGCCCTCCCGCTTTTAGCGGGACTACCCTCGCTAGAGCACCTTGCTGCGGCGGGCCAAAAACTCGCTTCGCTCAGACAGTTTGGCCCTTTACTCCGCAGCAAGATACTCAGACTCGGCACGATCAAAATGGGATTAAAATTTAGAGCCCATCATACCATTATCGGTTTTTTTGTGCCACCGTTTAATGTGCCGGCGGGCGGGCCTGGTTCACCGTTCCGTTTTAACCGGGCTGCACGGCTGTTCATTGCAGGGTCGAGACCAGTCCGTACCGGGTGAGATACTCTCTGAGATATGCGGCAGTGTGGGAATGATTGGTTTGAGATGATATGATCATTGCGGGGTCTCCCTGGGCAACAACATGCCCGCCCAGCCCCCCCCCTCCCGGGCCCAGGTCGACGATGTAGTCGGCCTGCCGAACCACTTCCAGATTGTGTTCAATGATAATGACCGTATTGCCGAGATCGACAAGCGATTGCAGAACCTTCATGAGCTTTTCAATATCGGCTGCGTGGAGGCCGGTGGTGGGCTCGTCAAGAATATAAAGCGTTTTACCGTGGTCCACCTTGCAGAGCTCATAGGCTATCTTTATCCGCTGTGCCTCTCCTCCCGAAAGGGTGGGGCTGGGCTGGCCCAGGGTGAGATACCCCAGTCCCATGTCCTGGAGAATTGTCAGGGGTTTATATATCTTGGGAAACGACTGGAAATAATCTCTCGCCTCATCAACGGTCATTGTAAGCACCTGTGATATATTTTTTTCCTTAAAAAGAATCTGCATGGTAAGGTCGTTAAACCTGCTGCCGCGGCACACATCGCAGTCAATATGCATATCAGGCAGGAAACTCATGGCGATTTTGATTTCTCCCTGGCCCGAGCACTTTTCACACCTCCCGCCGCTTACGTTAAAGGAGAACCGGCTGGCTGTATAGCCCCGTATTCTGGATTCGGGCACCAGGGCAAACAGTTTTCGTATTTCATCATAGAAGCCGACGTAGGTGGCCGGCGTGGAGCGGGGCGTTTTACCGATGGGTGACTGGTCGATCTCTATAACCCGTTTAACGCTTTCCGCACCGGAAAGGCTGTCGTGGGCGCCTACATGTCCGTGGTAGGTGCCCACGATTTTTTTGAGACCGTTATAGAGCGTTTCCCGAACCAGCGTTGTTTTGCCGGAGCCGGAAACTCCGGTGACAACCGTAAGCCGTCCAACAGGAAATTCAGTGTTTATGCTTTTCAGGTTGTGCTCCCGTGCGCCCTGTATGCTGATCCGGGAGCAGTTCTCCAGGCCGCGCGCGCGTACGCGCGTGTTCCTGTGATTGTCCCCCGACAGGTAAGCACCGGTAATGGATGAACTGTTTTGCGTGAGGTCGCTCAGGGTGCCCGACGCCACGACCTCTCCCCCCAGAATGCCGCCGCCCCTGCCGAGGTCGACAATGAAGTCGGCATGCCGTATGGTCTCCTCATCATGTTCGACGATGATGACACTGTTGCCCTTCTGCTGGAGCTCGCGAATGATTGTCATAAGGTTCTTATTGTCGTGGGGATGAAGACCTATGGTCGGCTCGTCGAGCACATAGGCCACGCCCCGCACGTTGGATGCAACCTGGGCTGCGAGACGTATCCGCTGGGCTTCTCCTCCCGAGAGGGTGTCGGCGCTTCTGTCAAGCCGCAGATATGAGAGGCCTGCTTTCTTTAAGAGATCGAGCTTCGGCATCAGTTCCTGGAGAATCGGTTCTGCGATTTTTCGTTGTTTGTCGTCAAGGTCGAGGGCGGCAAGAAAATCGATCAGCTCATCGGGGGTCATCGCGGAAAGGTGCGCGATGGAGCTCCCCTGAAGCAGCACCGAGCGGGCCGTGGCATTAAGGCGTGTGCCGCCGCAGTCGGGACAGGGGGTTTCAACATGGAATTGCTGCAGGTACTCTTCCCATCCCGATTTCTTCTGCAGCGATGGTGAGGTGAAAATTTTGATAAGGCCGGCAAATGTTTTGTTTCCGTAAAAAAGCCGGCGAAACCGTGCTTTTGATATTTTTTTCAGCGGTATGTCCAGGGGAACGTTTCCCTGGGTCTGCACCTGGTCAATGATCCGTTTTTTCACGCCTGCGGACAGAAGCGGGGACGCCAGGGGTCCTATGGCGCCCTGGCTGATGCTTTTTTTCTCGTCGATTATCAGCGCATCAGGGGTTATTTCCACCAGGGTGCCCAGGCCGGAACACGTCGGGCAGGCGCCTTGCTTGCTGTTGAACGAAAAAAAGCGCGGGTCAAGCTCACCGACGCTCACCATGCATGTGGTGCAGCATGATTTTATACTGTAGAATTTTTCGACGGCATCGGGACAGATGATTATCATTTCTCCCTTGCCCAGCCCAAGTGCCCTGTTTACTTCCTCCCGGAGCCTCAGCTCACCCGCCTCCGCGGGGTGCATCTCATCGGTGACCAGCTCCATCTGGTGCTCATGAAACCGCTGGACGGCAAAAATATTCCGGAGACCGACAATCCTGCCGTCAATCCTGATTTTTTTATAGCCGTCTTTCTTGGCCTTCTGAATGAGGTCCTTGTGAGAGCCCTTTCGCCCCCGCACCAGGGGAGCAAGAAGCATGATGTGCTCGTCGCCATGGGTTTTGAAGATGTCGTCCGCAATGTCCCGCGGGGTCTGCATGGTCAGCGGTTTGCCGCATGATGGACAGTGCTGCTTGCCCACCCGGGCCAGCAGGAGCCTCAGGTAATGATAAATTTCAGTAGCCGTTGCAACGGTAGACTTTTTGCCGCCCCGGGAGAGGAGCTGTTCGATCGCAACCGTCGGCGGCAGCCCTTTGATAGCGTCGACCTCGGGGCGCTTCATCTGGGTTATATACTGGCGGGCATAGGGTGAAAGTGTTTCAAGGAACCGCCGCTGACCTTCTGCGAAGAGAATATCAAATGCAAGCGTCGACTTGCCTGAACCGCTGAGCCCCGTGATTACGACTACTTTTTCCCGGGGCAGGTTCAGAGAAATGTTTTTCAGATTGTGCTCACGGGCCCCTGCGATTTCAATATACTTGTGGTTGAAACCCGAGGCCCGGGGTGTGAGGGCCGCGTGCTGCCAGGAGGGTTCCGGCCGCGCTTCCAGATATTTTTTCAGATACCCCCCGGTGTGGGAGGCTCCGGCGCGGATCACGTGTTCCGGTGTTCCCTGAACAACGATAGAGCCCCCGTCATCGCCGCCTTCCGGTCCCAGATCAATAATCTGATCCGCCTGTTTAATTATTTCCATATTATGCTCAACGACGATTATCGAGTGACCCTGGGAAATAAGAAAATTGAATGTCAGGAGCAGCTTCTTGATATCATCGAAATGAAGGCCCGTCGTAGGCTCATCAAACAGAAACAGTGCTTTTTGATCGCCGCCTGCGCGGATAATCGATGCCAGCTTCAGCCGCTGTGATTCACCGCCGGAGAGGGTGTTTGCCGCCTGTCCAAGCTGCAGATATCCCAGCCCCACCATGTCAAGGAGCTTAAGGGGATAGCCGATTTTGGGGATATCGGCAAAGAATGTGCGGCCCTCGGAAATGGTCATGGCAAGAACATCGTGAATGTTCTTGCCCTTATAACACACATCGAGAATCTCGGGGGAGTATCTTTTGCCCCGGCAGGCCGAGCAGGTAACATACAAATCCGCAAGGAACTGCATTTCTATTTTTTCGAATCCGTCACCTTTGCATTGTTCGCATCTGCCCCCCTTGCTGTTGAAGGAGAACATGGAAGCAGAGTACCCCCGTTCTTTTGCCAGCGGGGTCTGGGCAAACAGCGATCGTATGTCAGCAAAGGCCTTTATATAGGTTACCGGGTTCGAGCGCGGGGTCTTCCCGATGGGAGACTGGTCCATGAGCAGGACCCGCTGGGGGGCAGTGGTGCCTTCAAAATAACAGGGAGATGCCGTGTCCTGCTGATTTTTGGAAAGATAGGTATACAGGACCTCTTCCAGCAGTGTGCTTTTGCCTGATCCGGAAACGCCGGTGATGCATACCAGCACGCCCAGAGAAACCGATGTGGAAATCATGTGCAGGTTGTTATGGGAGGCCCTGTTTATGCAAATGCGGGCCTGTGGGTCAGGTTTCCTTCTTTTTCCCGGGACCGGAATTGTCATGGCACGGGATATGTATTGCCCGGTCAGAGATGCCGCGCTTTTTGTCATGTCCCGGGGGGCGCCCGAAAAAACAACATCACCCCCCTGCTCTCCGGAAGCAGGGCCGAGGTCGATAACCTTGTCGCTTTGCAGGATAATGTCCGGATCGTGTTCAACAATAAGTATGGTATTTCCCAGATTGCGGAGCCCCTTTATTATATCCATGAGCCTGCCGGTGTCCCGGGGGTGCAGGCCGATGCTTGGTTCGTCCAGCACGTACAGCGTATTGACAAGAGATGAGCCAAGGGCGGTTGTGAGGCTCGCCCGTTCTACTTCTCCCCCGGAAAGGGTTCGTGACTGGCGGCTGAGGGTAAGATAACCAAGCCCCACCTGGTCAAGGTAATCAAGCCGCCGTATGATTTCGCGCAGGAGAACGCCGACCGTTTTATCCTCCGACGCGCCGTATTGCAGACCTTTAAAAAACGTGCAGCACTGGTTTATATTCATTTCATAGACATCGGCAATGCTTTTCCCGTCGATTCGGTACAGCAGCGTTTCTTTTTTAAAGCGGGTTCCGCAACAATCGGGGCAGGTTTCATATGTGCGGTATTTTGAAAGCAGTACCCGTATATGAATCTTATAGGTTTTTGTTCCCAGCCAGTCAAAGAACCCCATGACACCGTAAAAGTCGTCGTTCCCGTTGATGACGGCGTCTTTATGCTCCCGGGGCAGATCACTAAAGGGGATTGTCGAGCTGATCTTGTTCTTCTTGCAGAAGCCGAGAAGGTCATAGTAGGCCTCCCGGTAGGACGGCGTCGACCACGGCTTTACTGCGTCATTTTTCAGGGACCGGGTGGGGTCCGGTATAACCGCATTCAGGTCGACTTCGATTGTCTTGCCGAACCCGTTGCAGCATTCACAGGCGCCTATGGGACTGTTGAATGAAAACAGATTCGGTGAGGGGGTTTTATAGCTGATATCGCAGTGCGGGCAGTGAAGCGAGGAGCTGAATTTCAGCGGTGGTGTCCCATTGTCGGGAAAGAAGACGTCCGTACAGCCGTTGCCGAATTTCATGGCTGTCTCAAGGGAATCAACCAGTCGTTTTGCCTGTTCGGGAGCGATGACGGGACGGTCAACAAGGATATGAACAAGGCCGCCGCTGTGGTCTTCCAATAGCCCGGATGATATTTCCTGCAGGACCCCGTTGAGATAGATCCTGAAAAATCCCTGTCGCCGTAATCCCTCTTCGATTTCCCGGGAAGTAACGTTGGAAGAAAATGTGAGGGGAAAAGGAAATGTGATGAAGCATGCCGCTGTGGCAAACTGCCCGAGCAGCTTTTGTGCTATTGTTTCCGAGGTGTCTTTTTCAACCGGTTTGCCGCACCCGCTGCACTGAAGCGTAGCAAGGCGGGGGAAGAGGAGCTTCATATAATCGTTTATTTCGGTAAGGGTGCCGAGGGTGGAGCGGGATGTTTTTATGGTATTGGTCTGGTCAATGGCAATTGACGGCAAAATGCCTTCAATCTGTTTAACGCCGGGTTTGTCCATGCGCTCCATGAACTGTCGGGCATATGCCGAGAAGCTTTCAATATACCTGCGCTGTCCTTCGGCGTAGACCGTGTCAAAGGCAAAACTTGATTTTCCCGAACCGCTTACCCCTGTAACGACGGTGATGCTGTTGAGAGGAAGCTCGATGTCGATATTTTTCAGGTTGTTCTGGCGTGCACCCTTAATGCGAATGCATTTGCTCATATAACTTCTCGATGACCTTGAGGTCATTTTTAATTATATTAATATAAATAATAACCATTTATATTAATTTAGCATTATGTTGCCTGTAAAAATGCAGGCAGGACGGTTGTTACTGTAGGGTGGTGCAAATATATTTGTATATCCTTAAAACTATACTTTTAATGAAAACAGCTTTCAAGGATTTTCTTTAAAAGATTTTACACTCCTTTGCCGGCATGCCCCGCTCCAAAGAGCGGAGGTACATGGCGGGGAGAGCCCTCCAGAGTCTAAGCGAAGGAGTGCTGAATGCTACGGAGAGCTTTGCTGCTTTAATAACCCCCGGGATGGCTACG
>Ga0272442_10001817_pt1 | contig 31664 bp, 14 predicted proteins | sample SSMForm2O_FD_200262 | JGI IMG/M metagenome (GOLD analysis project Ga0272442, IMG submission 200262) | Marine sediment archaeal communities from Little Sippewissett salt marsh, Falmouth, MA, United States - SSM-Form-2O | ecosystem: Environmental > Aquatic > Marine > Wetlands > Sediment ... | reverse complement strand
AGCGCCGCCCAGGTGGCCTCGGTGCTGCTGGCGCGCGGGCCGGCCGTCGTCGGCGAGATGCTCGCGGAGATGGAGGCCTGGCTCCAGCAGCGCGACTTCACCGGCATCGGCCAGGTGCGCGGCAAGTTGAGCCAGGAGGCGGTCGCCGAACCGGCGGCCTACGAGCGGGCTCTCTACGTGCAGGCCCTGCAGACCTACCGCTAGCGCCTCGCGCGGGCGGCCGTCCCGCCCGCGCGCGCGGCGCGGCGCGCCTTCGGGAGGAATCCGGCGATGCTCGAGCCGCTGCTCCATCCCGCGACCGTCGCGGTCATCGGCGCCTCACGCGATCCCGGCAAGGTCGGCCACGCCATCCTGGCCAACCTCCAGGCCGGCGGCTTCGCGGGGCGCCTGGTGCCCGTCAATCCCGCGGCGAAGGAGATCCTCGGCCTGCCCTGCGTCCCCGACCTGGCGGCGCTGGGCGAGCCCGTGGACCTGGCCGTGATCGCCGTGCCGCGCGACGCGGTCAAACCCGTCGTCGAGGGCGCGGTCCGGTCCGGGGCACGCTCCCTAGTGATCGTCAGCGCCGGCTTCAAGGAGGCCGACGCGAAGGGCGCCGAGCTCGAGCGGGACATCGCGCGGATCTGCCACGCACGAAGCGTGCGCCTGCTGGGCCCCAACTGCCTGGGCCTCATCAACACCCAGCACCGGCTCAACGCCACCTTCGCCCGGCAGGCGCCGCGCGAGGGCTGCGTGTCCGTCGTCTCCCAGTCGGGGGCGCTGTGCGCAACCATCCTGGACTGGGCGGCGAGCCGGCACCTGGGCCTGGCCAAGCTCTTCAGCATGGGCAACAAGGCCGATCTGGACGAGAACGATCTGCTCGCGGTGCTGGCCGAGGACGACGCCACGCGCGTCATCGTCGGCTACCTGGAGAGCCTCAGCTCCGGCGACGAGTTCATGAAGACGGCCGAGGCGACCGCCTCGCGCAAGCCCGTCGTCATCCTCAAGGTCGGCTCGACCACCGCCGGCGTGCGGGCCGCCAGTTCGCACACGGGAGCCCTCGCCGGGGACGAGGAGATCGCCTACGGCGCCGCCTTCAAGCGCTCGGGCATCATCCGCGCCGAGGGCTTCGAGGAGCTCTTCGACATCGCCACCGCCCTGGCCATGCAGCCCCTTCCCGGGGGGCGGCGCGTGGCCGTCATCACCAACGCCGGCGGGCCCGGCATCATGGCCGCCGACGCCGTGGAGCACGCCGGCATGCGGGTGGCCCCGCTGAGCCGCGCCACCGCCGACAGCCTCAAGGAGCGCCTGCCGGCCGCGGCCAGCGTCAGCAATCCCATCGACGTCCTGGGCGACGCCGATCCCGAGCGCTACGCCCTGGCCGTGGACGCCGCCCAGGCCGACGAGGGCGTGGACGCCATCATCGTCATCCTGACGCCCCAGGCCATGACGCGGCCGGCCGAGACGGCCCGGGCCATCGCCCGCGGCGGGCGGCGCGACAAGCCGGTGCTGGCCGTCTTCATGGGCGGCGAGGGCGTGATGCCCGGGCGCGACGAGCTGGCCGCCGCCAGCCTGCCCGACTACAGCTCGCCCAAGCGGGCCGTGGCGGCCCTCAAGGCCATGTGCGACTACGCGGCCTGGCGCAAGCGGCCGCCGCGGGTGGTGACGCGGTTCCCCGTCAACCGGCGGCGCGTCGAGCGGATCCTGTCGCGCAACCTGCGCCTGGGCCGCACCACCATCATCGACCAGGACGCCAAGGACATCCTGCGGGCCTACGACTTCGGCGTGCCCGAGAGCGGCTTCGCCGCGAACGCCGACGAGGCCGTGGAGACGGCCGAGCGCATCGGCTACCCGGTGGCCATGAAGATCGCCTCGCAGGACATCCTCCACAAGACGGACCTGGGCGGCGTCAAGCTGGACCTGTTCAGCCCCGCCCAGGTGCGCGACGCCTACGACCTGATGATGCTGCGCATCGGCCGGCGCCTGCCCGACGCGCACCTGGACGGCGTCTGGATCGAGCAGATGTGCCGCGGCCGCGAGGTCATCCTCGGCATGACCCGCGATCCCCAGTTCGGCCCCATGCTGATGTTCGGCCTGGGCGGCATCTTCGTCGAGGTGATGAAGGACGTGGCCTTCTACCTGGCGCCCATCACGGCGTCGGAGGCCATACAGATGCTCAAGAGCACGCGCTCCTACGAGCTGCTGACGGGCGCGCGCCAGCAGGACAAGGTCGACCTGGACGCCATCGCCAGCGGCCTGCAGCGCATCAGCCAGCTCGCCACTGACTTCCCCAGCGTCCAGGAGCTGGACATCAACCCCTTCATGGTGGGCGAGCCCGGCACCGAGCCGCTGGTGGCCGACGCGCGCTTCACCCTCCGCAGCCAGGGAGGCGACAAGCCGTGAACGGGCAGAACCGCCCCAGCTTCGACACCGAGTGGCAGACCCGCTACCGCGGCACCCTCCGCACGGCCGAGCAGGCCGTCCAGCTCATCAAGGCCGGCCAGCGCGCCTTCGTCGGGACGGGCTGCGCACAGCCCCAGGAGCTGGTCCGCGCCATGGTCGCCCGGAGCGGCGAGCTGGCCGACCTCGAGATCGTCCACCTGCTGACCCTCGGCGACGCGCCCTACGCCCACCGCGAGTTGACGCGCAACTTCCGGGTCAACAGCTTCTTCATCGCCGAGAACGTGCGCGACCTGATCCAGGAGGGCCTGGGCGACTACACGCCCATCTTCCTCTCGGACATCCCGCGGCTGTTCGAGTCCGGCCGACTCCCCCTGGACGTCGCCCTGATCCAGGTGACCCCCCCCGACGCGCGCGGCTACTGCAGCCTCGGCATCTCCGTGGACGTGGTCAAGAGCGCCGCCGCCAACGCCTCGCTGGTCATCGCCGAGGTCAATCCGCGCATGCCGCGCACCCTGGGCGACAGCTTCCTCGACGTCAACGACATCGACCTCCTCGTGCCCGTGGACCGGCCGCTCATCGACTATCCCCCGGCCGAGCCCAACGAGCTGACGCGCCAGATCGGGCAGTACGTGGCCGCCCTCGTGGAGGACGGCGCCACCATGGAGCTGGGCATCGGCCGCATCCCCCACGCCGTGCTCGAGTACCTGCAGGACAAGCGCGAGCTGGGCATCCACACCGAGATGCTCACCGACGCCATCGTCGACATGGTGGAGGCCGGCGCCATCACCGGCAGCCGCAAGAGCCTGGACCGCGGCAAGATCGTCGCCAGCTTCTGCATGGGCACGGCGAAGCTCTACGACTACATCGACAACAACCCCCTCTTCTCCTTCCGGCCGACCGAGTACGTCAACGACCCCTTCATCATCGGCCAGCAGAACAACATGGTCGCCGTCAACGTGGCCCTGGAGGTGGACCTCACCGGGCAGGTCTGCTCGGACTCGCTGGGCAGCAAGTTCTTCTCGGGCATCGGCGGGCAGGTGGACTTCAACCGCGGCGCCGCGCGGGCACACGGCGGCAAGGCCATCATCGCCCTGCCCTCCACGGCCCAGAACGGCAGCGTCTCGCGGATCGTCTCCAGGCTGACGCCGGGCGCGGGCGTCGTGACCACCCGCGGCGACGTGCACTACGTGGTCACCGAGTACGGCGTCGCCTACCTGCACGGCAAGAGCGTCCAGGACCGCTCCCTCGCCCTCATCAGCATCGCCCACCCGGACTTCCGCGAGCAGCTCCTCAAGGACGCCGTCGAGGTCAAGTTCGTGCGCCCGGAGATGGCCGCCGTGGGCGACAAGCTCATGGTCGGCCCGCAGGAGCTGCGCACGACCTACGTGCTGGACGACGGCACCCAGATCAACTTCCGGCCCATCCACCCCACGGACGAGCCGCGGATGAAGGACCTCTTCTACGACCTGTCCCAGGAGACCCTCTACTACCGCTTCATGCAGGCCATGAAGCACATCCCCCAGAAGCAGCTGATGGACTTCGTCTTCGTGGACCACCGCACCGACGTCGCCATCGTCGGCACCGTGCCGGAGGCCCACGGCGAGGAGATCGTCGCCATCGGCCGCTACTTCCTCGATCCCCACACGAACCGGGCCGAGGTCGCCTTCACGGTGCGGGACCGCTGGCAGAACCGCGGCATCGGCTCCTTCCTGCTCAGGACCCTCGTCACCATCGCGCGCCGCAACGGCATCGGCGGCTTCACGGCCGAGGTGCTCAAGGAGAACAAGGCCATGCAGACCGTCTTCAACAACAGCGGCCTGAAGGTGCGCAGCCATCTGGCGGGCGGGGTCTACAGCTTCGAGATGGACTTCCACTAGCGCGGCGCGCCCACCGCGGCGGCACACCCGATCCGCGCGGGCGGAAAGGCGCCCCGCCCGGCGCGGGCGGGGCGGGCGCTCCGGACCAGCCTGCCCGCCTACTTGACGAGGGTGAGCTTGCGGGCGTCCGCGGCGTCCCCGGCGCGGAGGCGGCACAGGTAGACGCCGGACGCCACGGAGCGCCCGGCGTCGTCGCGGCCGTTCCATTCCACGACATGGGTGCCGGCGGGCAGCCGGACGCCGTCCAGCAGGCACCGCAGGCGGCGGCCGCCGACGTCCACGATCTCCACGGTGGCCGCGGCCGGCCGCGGCAGGACGAAGCGGATGGCGGTGGCGGGATTGAAGGGGTTGGGCGCGTTGGGCAGGAGCCGGGCGCGGGCCGCCGCCTGGCCGGCCTCGGCGCCGGTGATGATGCAGCCCTGGTTCTCGGCGCCCATGCGCAGGTTGCAGTCGTTGTGCTCCGGCAGGCAGGGCGAGATGTCCGCCAGCCGGAAGTCCTGGGCGCCCACGTTGCAGAAGCGGGGGTCGGCGGCGATGTTGCCGTCCTGCCCGGTCTGGTCGGGAATGGTGCCGCCGTACCCGCCCCCCGTGTTGCCGAAGACGTCGCTGCAGACCACCTGCGCGACGCTGGTTTCCGTGGCTCCGTATATCCCCTCCCCGGAGCGGCTGATGGCGATGATGGACGCCGCCACCGCCGCCTGGGCGCCGGTGCCGAGGTAGATCCCGCCGCCCAGCCCCAGGGCGCTGTTGGAAGCGACCGTGGTCTCCTCGAGGGTCACCGCGGCGTCGCTGGCGCAGTAGACGGCCCCGCCGTGGCTGACGGCCGCGTTGCCCGCCAGGATGCAGCCCCGCAGCTCGGGCGCGGCGCCGGTCTGGCAGGCGATGGCGCCGCCGTGCCCGTCCGAGGCGTTGTCCAGGATGCGGACCTTGTCCATCAGCGGCGCGGCACCGTTGCGGCAGGTGACGGCGCCGCCCGTGGCGGTGGCGTGGTTGCCCGCGAGGACCAGCTCGACGAAGGTGGGCGAGGCCCCGTCGCAGTGGATGGCGCCGCCGTTGCTGCCGAAGCCGCCGGTGATGGTCAGGCCCTGCAGGACGGTGGCGGCCGTCTCGCCCGAGTGGAAGTGAAAGGCGCGCCCCTCGCCCTCGCAGTCGAAGATGGTCTGGCCGGCGCCCGCCGTGCCGATGACGACCAGGTTCCGGCCGGCGGGATCGATGTTGCGGTTCGCCGCGCCCTGGTAGACGCCCGGCGAGACGAGCACCGTGTCCCCGTCCGCGGCGACCGCCACGGCCGCGGCGAGATCCGGGAACTCCGCGGGCACGAGGTGGATGTGAAAGCTGCCCGTGCAGCCGATGGGCAGGGCGCCCATGAGCACGCCGCAGTCGTTGTTGAAGGGGGCGCAGGGCGACGAGGTGTGCAGGGTCAGGGGACGGTCGGGATTGCTGGGTCCGCAGAAGAGGGGATCGGCGGAGATGTTGCCGTCCTGGCCGGTCAGGTCGACCAGCGCGCCGCCGTAGTCCTGGCCCTCGCTGCCGTAGACGTCGGAGCAAGTGGCGGCCAGCGTCGCCGAGGCGTCGGCGGCGTGGAGGCCGTCGCCGCCGGCGCTGAAGGCCACGATGCCGCGCGACAGGACCGCGCCGGCGCCGCCCGCCAGGTGCAGGCCGGCGCCGCCGGCGGCGGCGGCGCTGGCGTTGAGGGTGATCCCCGTCAGCGCGAGCTGGGCGCCGGCGTCCGCGAAGATCCCGCCGCCGCTCAGGCCGGCCACGCTGGCGTCCAGGTCGCAATCCAGGAGATCCATCGCGCCGCCGAGGCAGCAGATGGCGCCGCCGCGACCGCCCTCGTCGGGCGCCGTGAGGTGGGCCTGGTTGCCCGCGAAGCTGCACCCCGTGAGTTCGACGTCGGCGTCCTCGGCGTGCACGGCGCCGCCGAAGCCTCCGAGCCACTCCGCCTCGACCTCCTGGGCCACCGCCACGTTGTCCGCGAAGACCGCGGCCCGCAGCTGCGGACCCGCACCGGCCGCGCAGTGGAGCGCCCCGCCGTAGGCGGCCTGGTTCGCGAGGAAGGTCACCGTGTCCAGGACGGGCGCGCCGCCGTCGCAGTGGACGGCCCCGCCCCACCGGGCGGCGTTGTTCTGGAACAGGACGTCCTCCACCAGGGGCGCGGCGCCCGCCGTGCAGGCCAGTCCCCCGCCGGCGATCGCCGTGCCGTCGGCCGCGCCGCAGTTCTCGATGACGAGGCCCTTCAGCGTCGGCGACGCCCCCTCGCAGAGGATGCCCGCTCCCGTTTCGCCGACGCCGTTGCGGATGGTGAAGCCCTCCACGACGGCGCCGCGCGTTTCGCCGGTGTGGAAGCGCAGGGCCCGGCCCTGGCCCTCGCAGTCGATCACGGTCATGTCGGATCCGGAATAGGCGAGGAGATGGATGTCCTTGCCGTGGAAGTCCAGATCGCGGTTGCCCGCGCCAACGTAGGGGCCGGCGAAGACGAGCAGGGTGTCGCCGGGATTGCAGAGGTTGATGCCGGGCTGGATGGGCCCGGGGTAGGTGACGGTGTGGATGGCCGCGCGCGCTCCGCCGGGGGCTAGCGCGGCGATCGCGAGAAACGCGAGGGCCGCCATGCCCGGCCGGCGGGGATGTCCTCGGACCATCGGCACCTCCAAGACCATGCCGTGAGTGGGGCCGCGCCGCGCCGGTGCGTCGCGGCGGGCGCGGCTAGTATTTTACCACGCCTGGCGGCGCGCCTCAATGCGGGCGGATGCGGAGGGGGGGATCTAGCCGGCCGGCCGGTCCGGCAGCCAGCGGTCCAGGAGCTCGCCCAGGCGGCGCATCTGCACCGGCTTGGCGACGTAGTCGTTGAGGCCCTTGCCCAGGAAGGCCTCCCGGTCGCCCTTCATGGCGTGGGCCGTCATGGCGATGATGGGCACGCGGGCGTTGGCATCGCCGGCCTCGCCGTCGCGGATGCGGCGCGTGGCGGTGACGCCGTCCATCTCGGGCATCTGGATGTCCATGAGCACGAGGTCGTAGGTCTTCCCCCGCAACGCCGCCAGGGCCGCGCGGCCGTCCGACACCACGTCGGCGCGGTAGCCCAGGCGGTCGAGCACGCTGAGGGCCACCTTCTGGTTGATGGCGTTGTCCTCGGCCACGAGGATGCGGTAGCGGTCGCGGCTGATGACGGGTCCCGGACCGGCTGGCGGCTCCGGATCCGGCCCCGCGTCCGCCCCGCCGGCCGGCGCCGGGACGGAGACGCCGAGAACCTCCAGCAGGCTGTTGTAGAGCTGGGACTGCTTGACGGGCTTGGTGACGGAGCCGGCGAAGCCCCGCTGCCCCAGTTCGGCGCGATCCCCCTGGCGGCCGAAGGGCGCCAGGAGCAGCAGCTTGACGCGGGACAGGTGCTCGTCGCCGCGCAGGGCGCGCAGGAGGGTCTCGTTCTCGGCGAAGCGGCTGTCGAGGATGGCCACCTCGAAGGGATCGTCCGCCGGCGCGGCGCGGAGGCGCTCCAGCATCTCGCCCGGATCGGCCACGGTCTCGCTGCGGCAGCGCCACGCCTTGAGGATGCCGCCCAGCAGGCGGCGCGACGCCCCGCTGGCATCGGCCACCAGTACGCGCTTGCGGTGCAGGATCTCCGACACCTGCCAGGGCTCGCCGCTGACGGCCTCCTGGCGCCCCAGACGCAAGGAGAAGGTGAAGGTCGAGCCCCGGCCCTCCTCGCTCTCGACGCCGATGGCGCCGCCCATCATCTCCGCCAGGCGGCGCGATATGGCCAGCCCGAGGCCGGTGCCGCCATAGCGCCGCGTGGTGGAGCTGTCGGCCTGGCTGAAGGCCTCGAAGAGCCGGCCGAGCTTGTCGGCGGGAATGCCGGGCCCCGTGTCGGCGACGCGGAAGCGAAGGTCCACGGAGTCGTCGTCCATGGCCTCGGGCTCCACGCGGATCTTGACCTCCCCCGACGCGGTGAACTTGACGGCGTTGCCCACGAGGTTGAGCAGGACCTGCCGCAGGCGCCCCGGGTCGCCGCGCAGCCCCGACGGCACCGCGGGATCCACCAGGCAGGTGAACTCCAGTCCCTTGGCCTGGGCCCGCAGGGCCATGACGTCGATGACCTCCTCCACGAGGCGGCGCAGGTCGAAGTCCAGCCGCTCCAGCTCCACCTTGCCCGCCTCGATCTTGGAGAAGTCGAGGATGTCGTTGATGATCTTCAGCAGGCTCTCGGCGCTCTGGCGGATGGTCTCCGCGTAGTCGCGCTGGTCGGGGCCGAGCTCCGTGTCCAGGAGCAGGCCCACCATGCCGATGACGCCGTTCATGGGCGTGCGGATCTCGTGGCTCATGTGGGCCAGGAAATCGCCCTTGGCGCGGTTGGCCTCGTCGGCCTCCATGGCCAGGCGGTTGGCGCGATGGATGGCCAGCTCCAGGGTGCGGTTCATGGCCTCGGCGCGCTCTTTGGCGGCGCGGACCTCGGCCTCGGCGCGGCGGCGGTCGTCGATGTCCAGATGGGTCCCCGCCACGCGGCGGGGCCGCCCCCCGGCGTCCCGCGCCACCACGCGGCCGCGGGCCTGGATCCACTTGTAGCCGCCGGCGCGGGTGCGCATGCGGAAGTCGGCCTCGTAGAACTCGCTGCGGCCCTCCAGGTGCTCGCCCAGCACGCCCAGGACGACCGGCAGGTCCTCAGGGTGGACGAGGCTCTCCCAGCTGCTGTAGTCGCCCCGGATCTCGTCGAGGGAGTAGCCCAGCATCTCCGCCCAGCGCCGGTTGAGGATCACCTCGCCGGTCTCGACGTCCCAGTCCCAGAGGCCGAGGTCGGCCCCCGTGAGGACGAGCTCCAGCCGCTCCTCGCTCTCGCGCAGCAGCCGATCGGCCAGCTTGCGCTCCGTGATCTCGTGGATGAGGGCGGCGGCGCCGTCGTAGGCGCCGCCGGGCGCGTCGCGCCGGGCCAGGAAGGCCTGGAACCAGCGCTCCTCGCCGGCGATCTCCAGGGGATACTCGACCTCCAGCTTCTCCTCGCCGGCCGCCAGGTCGTCCAGTGCCCGCTGGATGCGGCTCCGGGCGGGCTCGGGCAGCACCTCGTCCACGCGCCGGCCCAGGAAGCGCTCCGGCGCCACGTAGAGGTCCGCGCCCAAGATCGGCTGGTGGTACTCCCGGAAGCGCCCCCCGGCGTCCACGTGGAAGACGAGGTCGTTGACGGTCTCGATGATGGAGCGGTAGCGCGCCTCCTCGCGCAGGGCCGCCTGCTCGGCGCGGCGGCGGGCGACGGCGCCGCCGATCTGGGCGGCCACGGCCTCCAGGGCGCTGCGCGCCGCGGGCGGGATGGCCGTCCCCTCGTGCGAGGCCAGGTTGAGGATGGCCACCACGCGGCCCTCCCAGCGCACGGGCAGGACGGCGACGGCCTGGACACCCTCCCGGCGGACCACCTCCAGGCGCGCGGGGTCGAGCTTCATTCCGTTCAGGTTCAGGTAGAGGGGCTGGCCGGACAGCATGTGCCGGCCCGGCTGGTCGCCGGCCTCGATGCTGCTGGCGATCTCCAGGAAGGCCTCGCCGACGCCCCGGTAGGCCACCAGGTCGAGCGTGTCGCCGGACGCGTCGGCCAGGTAGATGCCGCCCGCGTCCACGCCCTCGATGCGGCAGAGGATGCCCAGGAGCATCTCCAGGGCCGCGGGCAGGGGGCCACCGGCGCCGAAGACCAGCGCGACGTCCCGCTGGATGCGGAGCAGGGACTCGGCGGCCTCCAGCTCGGCCACTCGCGCGCGCAGAGCCTCGAGCTCGTGCCGCAGGGCATCGGTCGCGTCCCGGCCCTCGCCGTGGGACATGTCCGCCTCCCTACCGCGGGCGTCCGCGGGCCCGCGGGCCGATCCGCCGCCGGATGGAATTCCGTGTTCGCAGGTCGCGCGATGCGCGCACGGAGAGCTTATCCCCGACCCGGGCGCATTGCCAGGGGAAAGGGCCGCGGCGCTTCCCCGCCGCGCCGCCTTCTGCTAGTGTCGGGCCATGAGGGACACCCGCTTCAGCCGCGCCTTCCTGCTCATCCTGCTGGTGCTGATCACGGTCCTCTTCCTGGCCATGGTCCGCGGCTTCCTGCTGACCATCCTGCTGGCCGCCATCATCGCGGGCCTGGCCCATCCGCTGTACCGGCGCCTGGAGGCCTTCTACCGCGGCCGGCGCGGCGCGGCCAGCTTCACGGTGGTGGTCATCGTGCTGCTGGTGGTCATCCTGCCCCTGATGCTGCTCGCCGGCCTCGTGGCCGGCCAGGCCCTGGAGGTGACGCAGCTCGTGCGGCCCTGGGTGTCCTCGCGCCTCGAGCAGCCGGACCTGCTCATGGAGAGCCTGCGCGGGACGCCCCTCTACGAGCAGCTCGCCCCCTACCGCGAGCCCATCCTGCGCAAGGCCGGCGAACTGGTGGGCACGGCCGGCAGCTTCCTCGTCGAGAGCGTCGGCGCCGGCACGCGCGGCACGGTGGTCTTCTTCTTCCACTTCTTCATCCTGCTCTACACGCTCTACTTCCTGCTCATGGACGGCGGGCGCATGCTGCGCCGCATCTTCGGCTACCTGCCCCTGGGGACGGCCGACCGCGACCGCATGCTCGACAAGTTCACCTCGGTGACGCGCGCCACCCTCAAGGGCACCCTCCTGGTGGGGATCACCCAGGGCGGCCTGGCGGCGGCGGCCTTCTGGGTCGTGGGCATCCCGGGCGTGCTGTTCTGGGGGACGGTGATGACGCTGCTGTCCATCATCCCCGGCATCGGCACCGCCCTGGTCTGGGTGCCGGCGGCGGGCATCCTCCTGGCGACGGGCAAGATCTGGCAGGGCGTGTTCCTGATCGTCTTCTGCGGGCTGGTGGTGGGCAGCGCCGACAACCTCATGCGGCCGCGCCTGGTGGGGCGCGACACGCGCATGCACGAGCTGCTGATCCTGTTCGGCACGCTCGGCGGATTGGTTCTCTTCGGCGTGGTGGGCTTTATCGTCGGGCCCGTTCTCGCCGCGCTCTTCGTCACCATCTGGGACATCTACGGCCACGCCTTCCGCGACCTGCTGCCCGCGGACGACGGCGAGCCCGAGACGGGCCCGTGAGCCGCGTCTCGCCCGAGCACCTGGCGCCGCCCGAGGCGGCGGGCGGCGCCGCGGTGCGTCCGGGATTCCGCCCGCGGCGCGTGTTCGGCATCGCCGGAGCGCACTTCGTCCACGACGCCTTCTCGGCCTTCCTGCCGCCCCTGCTGCCCCTGCTCATCGACAAGCTGTCGCTCTCGCTCGCCCTGGGCGGATCGCTGACCCTCTACCAGCGCCTGCCCATGGTGCTCGCCCCCTGGCTGGGCGCCCTGGCCGACCGGCGCGACCTGCGCTGGTTCGTCATCACGGGGCCCGGCCTGACGGCACTGGCCATGAGCCTCATGGGCCTGGCCCCCCACTACGCCATGCTGGCCCTGCTGCTCCTGGTGGCGGGTATCAGCAGCGCCATCTTCCACACGCCGGCGCCGGTGATGATCGTGCGAGCCTCGGGCCGCGACCTGGGCCGCGGCCTGAGCATCTACCAGCTCGGCGGCGAGCTGGCCCGCACCCTCGGGCCCCTGGCCGCCGTAGGCGCCGTCTCCCTGTGGGGCCTGGAGGGCATCTGGCGCCTGATGCCCCTGGGCCTGGCCAGCTCCTTCGTCCTCTGGCACCGCTTCCGCCGCCTGCCCGTGGAGCGCCGGCCGGCCCGCCGCCTGCCCTTCGCCGAGACCTGGCGCGACCTGCGCGCCACCCTCGGCGGCCTGGCGGCCGTGATGCTGGCCCGCTCCCTGCTGCTCGGCGCGCTGGCGGCCTTCCTGCCCCTCTACGTGCAGCGCCAGGGGGGATCCCTCTGGCTGGCCGGCGCCGTCTACTCCCTCTACCAGCTCTCGGGGGCCGGCGGCGCCCTGGTGGTGGGCACACTCAGCGACCGGCTGGGCCGGCGGCGGGTGCTGGCCGCGGCCCTCCTGGTCTCGCCCCTGGTCATGGTGCTGTTTCTCTTCAGCCACGGCTGGGTGCTGGCGCCGGCGCTGATCCTGCTGGGCTTCACCAGCCTGTCCACCACCCCGGTGATGATCGCGCTCATCCAGGAGCGGCGGCCCGCCCACCCCTCCACGGCCCAGGGCCTGTTCACGGCCGTCAGCTTCTCGGTGAACGCCGTCATGGCCCTGGTGGTGGGCGCCCTGGCGGACCGCATGGGGCTGCGGGGCGCCTTCCTCCTGTCGGCGATCCTGGCCCTGCTCGCACTGCCGGCCCTGCTTCTGCTGCCCGGGAGCCCGGACCGGACCGGGTCGGCGCCGTGATTCCGGCCGCACGGCCTTGCGCGGGCCGGCCGGACGGCTATCTTGGGCCCTTCGCGCCCGCGGGCGGCCGCGCCGGCCGCCCCGGACCAGCACGAGGAGTCCCGCCATGAACGGAGACCGCAGCCGGCTCCGGAACATCGGCATCAGCGCCCACATCGACTCGGGGAAGACCACTCTCACCGAGCGCATCCTGTTCTATGCCAAGCGCATCCGCGCCATCCACGAGGTGCGGGGCAAGGACGGCGTGGGCGCCACCATGGACTCCATGGACCTCGAGCGCGAGCGGGGCATCACCATCGCCTCGGCGGCCACCCACGTGGACTGGAACGGCCACCAGCTCAACGTCATCGACACGCCCGGCCACGTGGACTTCACCATCGAGGTGGAGCGCAGCCTGCGCGTGCTGGACGGCGCCGTGCTGGTGCTCTGCGGCGTCGCCGGCGTGCAGAGCCAGTCCATCACCGTGGACCGCCAGATGAAGCGCTACGGCGTTCCCGTGGTGGCCTTCGTCAACAAGTGCGACCGCTCCGGGGCGAACCCGGCGCGGGTGGCCGAGCAGCTCCGCGACCGCCTGGGCCACAACGCCGTCCTGCTGCAGATCCCCATCGGCCTCGAGGCCGAGCACGAGGGCGTCGTGGACCTGGTGCGCATGAAGGCCCTGCTCTTCGACGGCGAGCACGGCGAGACGGTCCGCGAGGCCGAGATCCCCGCGCCGCTGCGCGTCGAGGCCGAGAGCCGCCGCGAGGAGTTGCTGGACGCGGCGTCCCTCTTCAGCGACGAGCTGACGGAGGCCGTCCTCGAGGACCGCGTCACCGAGGCGCTGGTTCACGCGGCCATCCGCCGCGGCGTGCTGGCGCGCGAGCTCACGCCGGTCCTGCTGGGCTCGGCCTACAAGAACAAGGGCGTCCAGCCCCTGCTGGACGCCGTGGTGCGTTACCTGCCCGACCCCACGGAGGTGGCCAACGAGGCCCGCGACCTGGACGCCGAGGGCGAGGAGCGCCGCTTCCCCGTGAGCAACGACCCGGACGACTTCCTGCTGGCCCTGGCCTTCAAGCTGGAGGACGGGCCCTACGGGCAGCTCAGCTACCTGCGCCTCTACCAGGGCCGCCTGGCCAAGGGCGACACCATCCACAACAGCCGCAGCGGGCGCCGCGTCAAGGTGGGCCGGCTGGTGCGCATGCACGCCGACGCCATGGAGGACATCGAGTCGGCCGTGGCCGGCGACATCGTGGCGCTCTTCGGCGTGGACTGCGCCACGGGCGACACCTTCACCGACGGCACGCGGCGGGCCGCGATGGCCAGCATGCACGTGCCGGAGCCGGTGATCAGCCTCGCCATCCGCCCCCGCGACCGCGCCGACCAGGACCGCCTGGCGCGGGCCCTCCAGCGCTTCACCAAGGAGGATCCCACCTTCCGCGTCGGCAGCGACGAGGAGACCGGCGACACGGTGGTGCGCGGCATGGGCGAGCTGCACCTGGAGGTCTACCTGGAGCGGATGCGCCGCGAGTACGGCGCCGACGTGGAGACCAGCCCGCCCCAGGTGGCCTACCGCGAGACGCTGGGCCGCGCCGTTCCCTTCGACTACACGCACAAGAAGCAGACGGGCGGCGCCGGCCAGTACGGCCGCATCGTGGGCGTCCTGGAGCCCTGGCCCGAGGCGCCCTTCGCCTTCGAGAGCCGGGTGACGGGCGGCAACGTGCCCACGGAGTTCATCCCGGCGGTGGAGAAGGGCTTCGCCGCGTCCCTGGCCAAGGGACCGGCCATCGGCGCCCCCGTGGTCAACGTCAAGGTGACGCTGGCGGACGGCAACGCCCACGCCGTGGACTCCTCGGACCGCGCCTTTCAGGAGGCCGCCCGCGGCGCCTTCCGCCGCTTCTATCCCCAGGGCGCGCCGCGGGTGCTGGAGCCCCTGATGCTGGTCTCCGTCGAGACGCCCCGCGAGCACCAGGGCGAGGCCATGGCCAGCCTCATGCAAAGGCGGGCCATCGTCCTGGGCACCACCGAGGATCCGGAGTTCGTGCGCATCGACGCCGAGGTCCCCCTGGCCGAGATGTTCGGCTACGCCACGGTCCTGCGCTCGTTGACACAGGGCAAGGCCACCTTCAGCATGGAGTTCCGCCGCTACGCCCCGGCGCCCGAGGCCGTGGCCGAGGAGCTGCGCCGCCGGCACCAGGAGAGCCGGCGCGGCGCCTAGGAGGTCGAGATGGTCCTGCGCGAGGAGATGATCCGCCGCGGCCCCCTGCGCGTCCTCGAGCGCTCCCTGGGCGGCGGCCTGGCCGCGGGCGAGATCGGCGTCGTGACAGCCCGCAAGGGCGTGGGCAAGACGGCCTTCCTGGTGGGCATCGGCCTGGACGAGGCGCTGCGCGGCCGGAAGGTCCTGCACGTCACCCTCAAGCGCTCGGTGGAGCAGGTCACGCGCTACTACGACGAGATCTTCGCGGCCCTGGCCCGCAGCCGGCGCCTGGAGGACCACGCCGAGAGCCGCATGGCCATGGAGCGCCACCGCCACATCATCAGCTACCGCGACGGCGACCTGAGCATCGGCCGGATCGGCGAGTCCCTGGACTTCCTGGCCGAGCACGCCGGCTTCGCGCCCGACGTGATCATCCTCAACGGCTTCCCCGACTTCGAGAGCGGCGACCCCGAGTTGCCGCGGATCATGCTCGACCTGCGCGAGCTGGCCCGTGCGCGGCGCCTGCCCCTGTGGATCAACGCCCTGCGCCACCGCGAGGGCCAGGAGCGCGACGAGCGCGACGTGCCCGTCAGCGTGGCCCGCTGCGACGAGGCCATCGCGGTGATCCTGCGCCTCGAGCCGCGGGCCGACCACGTGCGCCTGCGCATCGTCAAGGACCGCGACGCCGCCGAGCTGCCCGACCTCCGCCTGGAGCTGGACCCGGCCACCCTCCTGCTGCGCTGGCGCTGAACGCGATCGCTTGCCAGCCGCGTCCCACCGGCGGGCGGCGGCGCGCGTCGCCGGAGGCTCCTGCGGCCGCCGTCGATTTCGGTGGAACCTCCCCATGAATACCCCGTACATTCCCCGGTATCCGACACCGTCCCGACCGCCACACCCGATCCCCGCATATCGCCGCCCTGGCGGCCGTACCCTCCATTGCACGAGGTGCCACCATGTCGATACCCGCCTCCTCAGCAGCCGCGGCGCGCCGCCTCGCGACGGCCGGCCGGCTTGCGATCGTCCTGATCGCGCTCCTGGCCCTGTCCCTGCCCGCAGCGGCCGGCGACTGGCAGGGCCGCAGCGAAACGCGCGACGGTGTCGTTCACGTCCTGAATACCGATCAGCCCATCGAGTCCCCGCAGACCCTGTCGCTGGATGAGCTCTGGCGCCTGGGCGGCGACAGCGAGGACGAGGACGAGTTCTTCGGCCTCATCTCGCGCATCATCACGGACGCCGATGGCAACGTCTACCTGCTGGACAGCCAGCTCAGCGAGGTCAAGGTCTACTCGGCCGACGGCGAGTACCTGAACACCCTCGGCCGCGAGGGCGAGGGCCCCGGCGAGTTCATGCGCGCCAACAGCGTCTTCTTCGCGCCCGGCGGATCCATCGGCGTCCTCCAGGCCGCTCCGGCCCGCCTGGTCCGCCTCACCCTGGACGGCGAGCCGGCCGGCGACTTCGACCTGCCCGCGCGCGAGGACGGCGGCTTCCGCATCTTCATGGGCGCCCAGAGCGCCGGCGACCAGCTCTACTTCCTCTGGATGGATCAGATCTTCTCCGAGGGCCACCTGACCCAGAACTGGACCCTGAGCAGCGTGGACGCCGAGGCGCAGCCCGTGGCCGAGTACTACACGGAGGCGCGCGAGCTGGACTTCGCCAACCTCGTCATCGACGAGGAGAAGCTGGACACGGTCCAGAACCGCTGGATGATCGGCCACGACGGCCGCGTCTACACGGCTCCCAAGCACCGCAGCTACGAGATCATGAGCTGGGAAGCCGACGGCGGCGGCGCGCGCGTCATCGAGCGCGAGTACGACCACTACGAGCGCGACGGCGACCAGAAGCAGGAGATGCACAACCTCTACGAGGCCTTCACGCGCCAGGCGCCCAACGCCACCATCAAGGTCAGCGACGTGGACGCGGACGTCTTCCGCTTCTACCCGCGCGAGGACGGCAGCCTCTGGGTGCTCAGCAGCCACGGCGTGCGGGCGCGGCCCGAGGGCGCCCTGGGCGTCTTCGACGTCTTCGACGACGACGGGCGCTTCGTCCGCCAGGTGACCCTCATGGGCGAGGGCAATCCGCACGAGGACGGCCTCCACTTCGTCGGCGACCGCCTCTACGTGGTCACCGACCTCATCTCCGCGGCCGTGGCCCTGCAGGGCGGCGGCGTGGGCGGCGACGACGAGGAAGAAGCCGAGCCCATGGCCGTCATCTGCTACCGGATCGGCAGCTAACGAGGAGAGACGACGCGATGCACCGGATCGCACAGGCAACGAGGCGGCCGCGAGACGGCCGCGCATGGCTACCAGCCCTCCTGCTGACGGCCGCGCTGGCCGCGGCCGGCTGCGGCGGCGGGAGCGCCGACGGAGGCGCGGCCGACAGCACGGCGGCCGACAGCACCGCGGCCAAGAGTCCCAAGAACGAGAAGCGGAGCAGCGTGGAAGCCGCGGCCGTGATCCGCGGCGACCTGGTGCTGCCCATCACGGCCGAGGGCCACGTGCGCGCGCGGCACGAGGCCGACATCCGCAGCGAGGTGGCCGGCCGCGTCGGCGCCCTGGCGGTGGCCGAGGGCGAGCGCGTGCGCGCCGGACAGCTCCTGCTGCGCCTCGACGACCGCGAGTACCGCGTCTCCCTGGCCGAGAGCGAGTCCGCCTACCTGCAGGCCCTGGGCCGGCTGGCCGTCGAGGACGAGCCCGCGGCCCTGAGCGAGCGCCTGGAGGTCGGCGACGCGAGCGGGCGCAACGGCGGCGACATCTGGCGCGACTCCCTGGACGATCAGCTCGCCGCCCTGCAGGACGGCGGCTACCGTCGCGAGCTGGCCGAGGCCCGCACGGGCATGGCGGGCGCGCGGGCGGCGGCCGAGCGGGCGCGCTTCAACCTCGAGCGCTGCGAGATCCGCGCCCCCTTCGACGGCGTCGTCACGGGCCTCACCCTCTCGCCCGGCGAGTGGGTCAGCGCCGGCCAGGCGCTCTGCTCCCTGGTGGACGACGTCCACCTGGAGGCCGAGGTCGAGGTGCTCGAATCCGAGCTCGGGTACCTGGCGGCGGGCCGACCGGTCCTGATGGCCGTGCCGGCCCTGGGCGACACCCTGCCCCTCGCGGTGGACGTCATCAGCCCGCGCCTGACGCCCGAGAGCCGGAGCTGCGGCGTCCTCGTCCGCTTCGAGAGCCCCGACGGCCGCATCAAGCCGGGGATGTTCGTCCGCGCCGACATCGCCGGCGAAATCCTCCCTGACCGCCTGCTGGTGCCGCGCGAGGCGGTCCTGACGCGCGACGGCCGCCCCCTCGTCTTCAAGATCGAGGACGGCATCACCCAGTGGATCTACGTGCGGCTGGGCCGCCGCAACGCCCAGTTCGTCGAGGTGGAGCGGGTGCTTCAGGGCGGCAGCCTCGCGGCCGGCGACCAGGTGGTGACCTCGGAGCACCTGACCCTCACGCACGGCGCCCTGGTCAAGGTCAAGCGCCTGCACACGCCGCGCACGGCCTGGCGGCTGGAGGGAGACGCGGAGCGATGATACGCGGCGCCATCCACCGCCCCATCGCCATCAGCATGCTCTTCATGGCGCTGGTGCTCATCGGCGTGCTGAGCTACCGGCGCCTGCCCGTCGATCTGCTGCCGGCCATCAACTACCCGCGCCTGACGGTCATCACGACCTACGAGGACGTGCCCGCCAGCGAGCTGGAGCGCATGGTCACCCAGCCCCTGGAGGAGGTGATCACGGCCCTGTCCGGCGTGCGCTCCGTGATGAGCCGCACGCGCGAGGGCATCTCCGCCATCACGGTGGAGTACGAGTGGGGCACGCAGATGGACTTCGCCAACCTGCACCTGCGCGAGGCCATCGACCGCGTCGCCTACCGGGACGACTTCCCCGAGGACGCCGAGGCGCCGTTGATCCTGCGCTGGGATCCCACCTCGCGCCCCATCAGCGTCCTCGTGCTCGCCGGCGAGGGCCGCCAGGAGCAGCTCAGCGACTTCGCGCGCGAGGTGATCAAGCCGGCCCTGGAGCAGGTGGACGGCCTCAGCCAGGCCGAGGTGGTCGGCGCCGCCGAGCGGGAGATCCGCGTCGAGCCCGACGCGGAGAAGCTGGCCCTCTACGGCATCGACCTCGAGGACATCCGCGCGGCCCTGGCGCGCAGCAATGTCACCTTCCCGGGCGGGCGCGTCCGGCAGGGCCCCCTCTACCTGAGCCTGCGCATCGCGGGCGAGTTCGAGTCCCTGGACCAGATCGCCGCCACGGACGTGACGCGGCGCGGCGGCCAGAGCGTCCGGATCGGAGACGTGGCGCGCGTCTTCGAGGGGGTGAAGGAGCCCGAGGGCTTCACGCTCCTGGGCGACGGGCAGGTGGTGTCCATCCTCGTCTACAAGGAGCCCGACGCCAACACCCTGCAGGTGGCTGCGGAGGTGGACCGCGCCCTGGGCGTGCTGTCCGACAGCTACCGCGACTTCGACTACCGCTTCGTCTATCGCGACGCCGAGTACGTGCAGGCGAGCTTCTCGGGGCTGGTCCAGTCCCTGATCATCGGCGCGGTCCTGGCCTTCCTGGTCCTCTTCCTCTTCCTGCGCGACATGCGCAGCCCGCTCGTTGTCGGGGCGGCCATCCCCGTGTCCATCTTCATCACCTTCGCCCTGCTCTACTTCGGCAAGGTGAAGCTCAACCTGATGAGCCTGGGCGGCCTGTCGCTGGCGGCGGGCATGCTGGTGGACAACGCCATCGTCGTGCTGGAGAACATCACGCGCCACCTCGAGGAGCGCCGCGGCGGCGCGGCGGACGCGGACGGCATGGAGCGCCGGCGCCGCGTGGCGCAGGCCGCCGAGGTGGGCGGGCGCGAGATGGCGCGGCCCGTGGTGGCCGCGACCCTGACCACGGTGGCGGTCTTCTTCCCGGTGGTCTACGTGCCGGGCATCGCGGGCGCCTTCTTCCGGGACCAGGCCCTCACCGTGACCTTCAGCCTGCTGGTGTCCATCGCCGTCGCCCTGCTGCTGCAGCCCATGCTCTCGGCGCGCATCCTGGCCGCCCGCCGGGGCGAGCCGCGGGGCCTGTTTCGCCTGAGCGAGCGCGCCTTCAATGCCTTCCACGACCGCTATCACCGCGTCCTGGAGCGGGTCCTGACCCGCCCGCGCACGATGCTCCTCTTCCTGGCCCTCGGCCTCGCCGTCACGGCGGCCTGGGGCGCGCGCCTGCCGCGCGGCTTCATGCCCGAGCAGAGCACGGCCAACCTGCGCCTGGAACTGGAGCTGCCCGCCGGCGCGGCCCTGGAGGAGACGCGCCGCGTGACGGGCGAGCTGGGCGCCTGGCTGGCGGAGGATACCGACGTGCGCAGCGTCTTCAGCCAGGTGGGCCGCACCGAGCGCACCCTGGCCGCGCTGCGCGAGTACAACGCGCCCAACACGGCGCGGATGACCATCATCCTGCGAGCCGGCCGCGGCGGGCGCAAGCGCGCCGAGCGGGTCATGGACGCCGTCCACGCCCGGCTCGCCGGGGTGCCCGGCCTGGTCTTCCAGTTCCGCAACGAGGGCATCGGCCTCGCCGAGCTCCTCGGCAGCGGCGGTGCCCCCTTCAACCTGGGCGTCGTGGCCGAGGACCCGGCCCTCGCGGCCGCCGTCGCCGAGGACCTGGAGATGCGCCTGGCCGCCGTGCCGGGGCTCGTCGATCTCAAGGTTGACCGCGTCCTGGGCACGCCCAACCTGGTCGCCCGGCTGGACCGGGAGGAGATCCTGCGCCGCGGCCTCAGCGCCGAGCAGATCACCCGCGAGCTGCGGGACCGGGTCAGCGGCGTCGTTGCCACCACCTTCAACGAGGTGGAGCAGCGCGTGGACATCGCCGTGCGCCTGCCCCGCGACGAGCGCCGGAACCTGGCGACGGCCCTGGCGGCGCCCGTGCCCGTGGCGGGAAACCGGAACGTGCCCCTGGGCAGCTTCCTCCACTTCCAGGAGGAGCGGCCCCTGCGCGAGCTGCTCCGCCGCAACCAGCGGCGCATGGTCACCATCACCGGCGATCTGCGCGGCCGCGGCCTGGACGACGTCTGGCGCGACGCCATGGTCGTCGCCGGGGAGTGCTCGCTGCCCGAGGGCGTGGAGCTGGTGCAGGCCGGCGAGCAGGAGGCCATGCGCAGCAGCTTCCGCGACCTCGGCTGGGCCATGATCCTGGCCATCCTGCTCGTCTACATGATCCTGGCGGCCCAGTTCGAGAGCTTCCTCGACCCGCTGCTCATCGCGGCCGTGCTGCCCATCGGCCTGGCCGGCTCCATCATCGCCATCGGCGTGACGGGCAACAGCCTGAACATCCTCTCGATGATCGGCGCCCTGGCCCTGCTCGGCATCGCCGTCAACGACGCCATCGTCAAGGTGGATACCATTCGCCGGCTGCGGGAGGAGGGCATGGAGGGGCACGCGGCGGTGCTGGCTGCCAGCAGCCTGCGCCTGCGGCCCATCCTGATGACCAGCGTGACGACGGTGCTGGCCATGCTGCCCATGGCCATCGGCCTGGGCAGCGGCGAGCAGCTCCAGCGGCCCCTGGCCATCACCATCATCGGCGGGCTCTCGCTGACCACGGCCCTGACTCTCTTCTACACGCCGATCCTCTACGAACTCGGCCACCGGCTGCGGCCGGGGCGGCGCGGCGGGGCGCGGCCGTGAGCCGCGGCGGGAGGGCGTCATGACCCGCTTCTTCCTGCGGCATCCCGTCAGCACCTGGATGATCTTCGCCGCCTTCCTGGTCATGGGCCTCTACGCCCTGCCCAAGCTCAAGATCGAGGCCATCCCCGAGGTGGACCTGCCCTCCCTCAGCGTCGAAACCACATGGAACGGCGCCTCGCCGCAGGCCATCCAGCGTTCCATCACCCTGCCCGTGGAGGAGGCGGCGCGTCGCCTCCAGGGCGTCGAGTCCGTGACCAGCACCAGCCGGCCGGGGCGCTCCGTGGTCGAGATCGCCTTCCGCCGGGGCACGGACCTCGAGTTCGCGCGGCTGGAGCTCTCCGAGCAGATCGGCGCCCTGCGGCGCGACCTGCCGCTGGGCGCCCGCCAGCCCCAGATCCGCGCCTACGTGCCCGAGGAGTTCCGCGTCGAGCAGTTCTTCAGCTTCAGCCTCGACTCGCCGCTGGCCCCCAACGAGCTACGGCAGCGGGCCGAGACCTGGATCCTGCCGCGCCTGCTGGCCGTGCCGGGCGTGGCCGACGCCCAGGTCATGGGCGGCGCCCGGCCGCTGCTGCGCGTCCGCCTGGACCGCGAGCGGCTGGAGCTCTTCGGCGTCGGCGCCACCGAGGTCTTCATGGCCCTGGCGGCCCTGGACGACATCGACGCCGCCGGCGCGGTGAGCGAGGACGGCCTGGAGAAGGCCGTGTCCCTCCGCGAGGATGTGAGCCTGGAGCGGGTCGCCGGCGCCGTGGTCGCGCGCCGCGGCGACCGTTGCTTCCGCCTGGACCAGCTGGCCACGCTGGACCCGGGGCACGAGGACCTCGCCTACATCGTCCGCGCCGACGGGCGCAACGTGGTGCAGGTGGCCGTGGAGAAACGAAGCGGCGCCAACACGGTGGGCGTCAGCGGCGCACTGCGCGACCTCCTGCCCGAGCTGGAAGCCTCCCTCCCCTTCGACGCCCGCTTCCACATCGACGCGGACCAGGGCCAGGACCTCGAGGACAAGCTCTGGGAACTGGTCTATCGCTCGCTGGTCATTCTCGGCCTGCTCTTCCTGCTCATGGCCATCAGCCTGAGGCAGGTGAAGCTCACGGGCATCGTCGTCGGCTCCATCTTCTTCGCCATCCTCATCTCCCTGAGCCTCTTCTACTTCTTCCGCCTGTCGGTCAACTACATCACCATCAGCGGCCTCACGGTGAGCTTCGGCCTCCTGCTGGACAACAGCATCCTCGTTCTGGACGGCATCTACCGGCGGGTGCAGGGCCTGGGCGGCGCCGGCTGGACGGAGCTCGATCACCGCGGCAAGCTGGCCGTGGTCATGCGGGCCATCGTGGCCGGCACGGGCGAGGTTTCCTTTCCCATCCTCGCCACCACACTGACGACCCTGGTCGTGTTCGGGGCCTTCATCTTCCTCTCCGGGCGCCTGGCCCTCTACTACGTGCCCCTGGCCGTAGCGGTGGCCACGGCCCTGCTGGCCTCGCTCTTCGTAGCCTTCGGCTGGCTGCCCGTGGTCCTGGAGCAGGGTTGGGCGCGGCCGCTGGTGCGCCGCCTGGGCGGCGGCTCGCGCCGGCTGGCGGACGAGACGGCTGCGGCGCGCTTCGTCGAGGAACTGAACGGCGCCGACGCGGCGCCGGGCTGGTTCGAGCGCGTCCTGCAGTGGCTGCAGCGCTTCTGGTGGCTGGTGCTGCCGCCCGTCGCCGCCGCCATCGTCTGGGGCTTCATCTGGGTCTATCCCAACAAGGTGATCAAGGGCGGCTTCTTCCGGATGCCCGACCGCGAGCAGCTCTTCCTCTACCTGCAGATGCCCGAGGGCACCGACGTCAAGGTCACCTCGGAGATCCTCGGCGCCTTCGAGGAGAAGCTCCAGCCCATCCCCGAGGGCGCGCGCATGCTGGCCCGCTGCTTCGACAATCGCGGCTTCCTGGACGTGGAGTTCGAGGACGACCTGCTGCGCACCGAGATCCCCAGCCACTTCCGCGCCCTGCTCGTCGAGCAGGCGGACATCACGGGCGGCAGCTCGGTCTTCATCCGGGGCTTCGCGGACCAGCCCTACTTCCGCGGCACCTTCGGCGGCGTCAACCTCAACTCGACGATCCGCATCTCCGGCTACAACTCGCGCCAGCTCCACGAGATCGCCGATGGCGTCCTGGCCCGCCTCCAGCGCAACCGGCGCGTCCGCCACCCGCGCGTCACGAGCGGCATGCGCTACGAGCGCGGCAGCCAGGACGAGACCGTCATCAACATCGACCGGCGGCGCCTGGCCGAGCACGGCCTCAGCGCGACGGACCTCGTGCGCCGGCTACAGCTCCTGCTGGGCGTGGACCTGCCCTGGACGCTTCTGCTCGATGGCCGGCAGCAGCAGGCCCAGCTCTTCTACGCCAACGCCGAGACCATGGAGTACGACCTGCTCCTGGCCCAGCTCATCGACACGCCCTTCGGCGGCCAGGTGCGCCTGGACGATCTCATCGAGGTCGCCACCGTGCCCACGCGCGGCTCGGTGGTCCGCGAGGACCAGCGCTACACCGTATACATCAACTGGGAATACGTCGGCACGGATCGCATGCGCCGCTCCACCATCCAGCGCTCGCTGGCCGCCCTCGAGCTGCCCTACGGCTACGAGGCCGAGGAGGCCGAGCAGGAGTTCTTCTCCGAGGAGGAGGAAGGCGAGCTCAACCTGATGCTCATCCTGGCGGGTGTCTTCATCTTCATGGTCCTCGCCGCCCTGTTCGAGTCCATGGCCCTGCCCTTCCTCGTCCTCAGTTCCCTGCCCATGGCCATGCTCGGCGTCTTCATCGCCTTCTGGATGACGCGGGCCTCCTTCGATTCCTCGGCCCGGATCGGCCTGGTGCTGGTCTTCGGCATCGTCGTCAATAACGCCATCCTGCTGATCAGCCGCTACCGCCACGAAGCCGAGCTGATCCTCCGGCGCCGCCTGGGCGGCGATCCAGGCGCGGAGGCCGCCCTCTTTCCCGGCCTGCGCCGCCAGCTCGGCGGATGGCACCTGCGCCGCCTCGCCATGCCCGAGGCCGCCGCGATGCTGCGCCACGCCGTGGCGCGCGGCACGCGCGTGAGGCTCCGCTCCATCCTGCTCACCAGCGGCACCACCATCGTGGGCCTGGCGCCGCTGCTGATCCACTTCAAGCCCAGCGACGAGCGGGACATCTGGGAGAACCTGGCCCTGTCCTCCATCGGCGGCCTGGCGGCCAGCACCCTGCTCCTGATCCTGGCCATGCCGCCGCTGTACTACACCTGCACGCGCTTCGCCTGGTGGGTGGCTCGGATCGCCGGCCGCCTGTGGCGACGCGCCGCGAGGCGAGGACCCGAGCCGGCTCCGATCGCCCCGGCGACCTGAGCGCCGCGCGCGTCACGTATGCGAAGGGCCCGCTCCCTGGGAGCGGGCCCTTTCGTCATCGCTGGAAACGTCCGGCGCCAGGCGCTCAGAAGCTCTTGAGCGTCCTCGCTTCCTCGTCGCTGAGCGGGAAGAAGCGCTCGCCACTGTTCTGCCCCCCGGCCGCCGGCTCCGGTGCGGCTGGGGCCGCCGCCGGCGCGGGCGTCGCCTGCGAACGGGCGGGCTGCGAGCTCAGGTTGAAGCGGGCGACCATGGACCGCATCTCTCCGGACTGGCTCGACAGCTCCTCGCCGGCGCTGGCCGACTCCTCGGCGTTGGCCGCCGTCTGCTGAGTCACCTGGTTGAGCTGCTCCACGGCCTGGGTGATCTGCTCCACGCCCTGGCTCTGCTGACTCGAGGCCGTATCGATCTCCGCCATCACCTCCGCCACCTTGCGGATGTGTTCCGTGATCTCGTCGAGCTGCGCGGTGACGTCCTGGTTGAGGCTCACGCCCTGCTCCGAGTTCGACGCCGCCTCCTCGATGAGAGCCGAGGTGCTCTTGGCCGCCTCCGTGCTGCGCATGGCCAGGTTCCGCACCTCCTCGGCCACCACCGCGAAGCCCTTGCCCGCCTCGCCCGCTCGCGCCGCCTCGACGCTCGCGTTCAGGGCCAGCAGGTTCGTCTGGAAGGCGATCTCGTCGATGGTCTTTACGATCTTCGCGGTCTCGTCCGAGGACGTCTTGATCTTCTCCATGGCCTCGCTCAGGCGGCGCATGGCCTCCTGACCCTGGTCTGCGCTGTGGCGGGCCGCGTCGCTCAGGCCGCGCGCCTCCTGGGCGTTGTCGCTGTTGCGCTTGGTCATGGACGCCATCTCCTGCAGGCTGGAGCCGATCTCCTCGATGCTGCTCGCCTGCTCGCTGGCGCCCTGGGCCAGGCCCTGGCTGCCGGTGGAGATCTGGTTGGCCGCGCTGGCCACCTGCTCGCTGCCCACGGCCACCCGCTGCAGGCTCTCGTCCAGGTTGCTGGCCGCCTTGTTGATGGAGTCCTTGATCTTCCGGTAGTCGCCGCGGTAGTCGCCCCGCATGCGCGCCGTCAGGTCGCTGGCGGCCATGGCCTCCAGCACCTGGGCAGCCTCGTTGACCGGCGTGACCACGGCGTCCAGCGTCGCGTTGACGCCCTCCACGATCTTGCGGTACTCGCCCTCGTGGCGATCGGCGTCGGCCCGGGTCTCGAGGCGGCCCTCCGTCCCGGCCTGCGCCAGTGTGGCGACGTCGTCCACCACACCGCGGATCGCCGTCTTGGTGCGATCGAGGGCCGCGGCAATGTTCTGGAAGACGCGATGCGTCTCCTCTGTGTCCTCGTCGGCTTCCGCCGGCTGGCAGTCGATGTTCAGATCGCCGGTAGCGATCTGGTCCAGGGCACCGGTGAGGCGCTCCACCTCGCCGTCCTGGTAGGCCTTGATCCTCTCCGCTCGGCGCTGCGCCTGCTTGATCTCCGTCATGTCGGTCAGCACCACCAGCAGGCCCGCGCAATCGTTGCGGCGGTCCAGGATCGGGACCACCGTGTAGCTCACGTCGTGCGACTCGCCGTTGGGACGGATCACGGTCTGCGAGCTGGTGATCTCCTTGCCGTCCCGCGCCTGGCGCAGCGCGCAGGTCTCGGTGCCGAAGTCGTCCGCCTTGAAGAAGACGTTGTAGTCCTTCTCGATCACCTCGGCCTGTTCGGCGCCCACCAGCACCGCGCCCGTCTTGTTCAGGTACTGGAAGGTCAGGTCCGGCTTGAGGTACATCACCGGCGAGGGAACGGCGTCCAGGTGCCCCACCATGGCGTCGAGGACGGTGTTGATCCCCTTCATGATATTGCCGTACTCGCCGTCGTGCTGGTCCACGTCGCCGCGGGCGTCGAAGCGGCCGCAGAGAGCGGAGATGACGAGGTGGTGGGCATCCTCGGACACGGAGGAGATGCTCTCCTTCATGCTGCGCATGGCCGCGCCGAGGGCGTCCTCCTGGGAGGCGAGCTCGACATCGGCCGTGAGGTCGCCGTTGCCGATCTGGGTTGCGATGGCGGCCTTCTCCTTGATGTACTCGAGCATCTCGCGGAAGGAGTCGGCGAGGCGCCCGACCTCGTCCGCGGAGCGGAACTCGATCTCCTGGTCCAGGTCGCCGACGGCCAGGCGCCGGGCGGTCTCGCCCATGCTGCGCAGGGGCCGGGCAATGCGGTTGGCCAGCGTCAGGGCCGCGAAGCCCAACAGCATCGTCAGCACGAGGCCGGAGCCGATGACCACCATGAGCATTCGGCTGAACGAGGCGGCCACCTTGCCGGTGGACTCGGCGAAGTCGTCCTCGTAGGTGCCGACGCCGATGACCCAGTCCCAGGGGGCGTAGTAGCTGACCGCGGCCACCTTGTGGCGGACATCGTTCTCGCCCTTGTTCTTCCAGGGATAGCGCTTGAAGGCCACCTCGCTCTCGGGCAGGCCGATCGCCGTGGTCACGATGTCCTGGATGAAGAGGTTGCCGTCGCTGTCGCGGGCTTCCCAGATGTCCTCGCCGTCCCGCTTGCCGTCCTTGGAGATGATGTAGCGCCCCCGCTCGGAGCCGCTGCCGCCGAGCACGTAGACGTAGCCGCTCTTGCCGACGGTGATGTCCATGATGCCCTGCCGCAGGCTCGCCACGTCGTCCTGGGGCACGCCGACGTAAAGGACGCCGGCCAGTTCGCCGCCGCCGTCGTAGAGAGGCTTGTAGGCCGTGATGTACCACCCGTTGACCACGTAGGCCCGGCCGACGAAGGTCTCGCCGCGCTTGACGGCGTTGATCACCGGATTGGGGCTGCCATCCGGATTGGTGGCCGGGATGTAGGTGCCGGTGGCGCGCGTGCCGTCCTGCTTCTCGACGTTGGTGCAGATCCGGAGCATGTCGCCAGCCGAGTTCACGCGCTGGAAGATCGTGCAGGTGCCGCCCACCAGTTGCTTGACCTTGTCCACGATGGGCGAGGCGACCCGCGGATCGCGGTTCTCGTGGAACTCGGTGGCGCCGGCTGCCATGACGGGAAGGCTGACGCGCGAGGCGGCCTTGGTGTACTGGTTGACGGCCTCCCACTCGGCCAGGTCGTCCGTGAAGCGGATGTCACCGGCCTGCATCAGGAGGTCGTTGGCCACTTCCAGGTCGGCGCGCAGCTTGTGCTCCAGGCTCTCCTGATAGATGCGGCACATGAGCAGGACATCGCGGTTGATCTTCGCCGTCTCACTCTTGCTGAACGCGTCGATCTCGGCGAGCATGTCCTTCTGAAGATGGGATTTCTGGATCCCCACCACGACGACGAGACATGCCACCGTCAGCGAAACGGCGGCGATGCCCAGGGTCAGGATCTTGCCCCTGATGGTTCTGATGCGCATGACGGTCCCCTCGTGGCCCGGCCACCATCCATACCTCGATCCCGCTAGCAGCGGATGATGGTGCCATGTAAATTACTTTATTCTCTTACGATCGTCCGGTTTTCATGCCTTCCCCCTTGCTTCCTTCTATTCGTCATGAAATCCGTGTTCTTTAAGGCAATCTGAGAGAGTGACTCACACGATTCTCCGTCAATCTCCATCATGTATTAGATTCCAGTATCGAGAAATTGTAGGCCAGGATGAGTCATGTGGAAATTACACAAAGGTGGCGGGCTGGATCCTCGGATCGCGAGGCGGATCGGTGGGAAATCAGGAACGGAACAGCTTCCGGAAGCGCTCGAAGGCCGTCTTCAGGTCGCTCAGGCAGGTCGGCAGCTCCTCCAGGCGGCCCTCGTATCCGTGGGCCTCCATGGCGGCGGCGATGCGACGCATCTCGATCGCGCCGACGTTGGCCGCGGCGCCCTTGATCGTGTGCGCCAGCCGCGTGGCAACCTCCCGGTCGTTCTCCAGGATGGCCCGGCGCAGGTCCTCCATCTGGTTGGGCGTCTCGGCGACGAAGAAGGCGACCAGCTCCTCCAGGAGCTCCTCGTCGCCTCCCAGGCGATCCAGGAAGTCCTGCCGCTCGAAGATGCTACCGCCCTCGCAGCAGCCGCCCTGGCAGCCGGCCGGCACCGGCTCGTCGGTGCGACCCAGGGCGCGCAGCACGGCGGCGTGGAGCTGGGATAGCTGGATCGGCTTGCCCAGGAAGTCGTCCATGCCGGCGTCGAGGCAGCGCCGCCGGTTCTCCTCCATGCCATGGGCGGTCAGTGCGATCACGGGCACGCCGCGGTTGCGCACCCCGGAGCGCGGATCCCTGATGCGCCGTGTGGTCTCGACGCCGTCCAGGTCCGGCATCTGCACGTCCATGACGACCACGTCGAAGTCCCGCTCCCGCAGGGCCGCCAGGGCGGCCTCGCCCGTGGACACGTCCTCCACCTCGAACTCCAGCCTGCGGAGCTGCTCCATGGCCACGACGCGGTTGGTCGGGTTGTCCTCGACGAGCAGGGCGCGCGGCTTCTCAGCCGGTCCGGCGGCGTGCGGCGCCACGTCGCCGTCCAGGACGCGCGCCAGGCAGGCGCCGAGCTGGCCCTGACGCAGCGGCTTGGCCAGGCGTTCCGCCGCCAGTGTGCCGCGCAGGCCGTCCTCGCCGTTGGGCGCCCCGTGCGGAGCGAGCAGGATTGCCGCCGTGGCCGCCAGGGCGGGTTCGCGCCGCCGGGCCTCGATGAGCTCCTCGCCGGCCCGTCCCCGCAGGACGGCGGTGTCGGCGATGAGCACGGCATGGGGATCCCCCGCGGCCACGGCGGCGCGCAGCCGGGGCAGTATCTCCTCGCCGGCGGCGACGGCCTCCGGCCGGCAGCCGCAGGCGCGCAGCATCTCGGCGTGCGCCAGGCGCGCGCTGGCGTTTCCCTCGGCCACGAGAACGCGTCGCCCCGCGCCTCCCGCCCAGGGAGCCGCCGCGCCGTCCGGCGCCTCCGCCGCGAGGGAGACGGTGAACCAGAAGGTCGAGCCGCGGCCCTCCTCGCTGGTGAAGCCGATGTCGCCACCCATGAGCGCCGCCACGCGCCTGGCGATGGCCAGCCCCAGTCCGGTGCCGCCATACTTGCGCGAGGTGCTCGCGTCCACCTGGGTGAAGCTGTCGAAGATCATGGCGTGCCGGGACGCCGGGATGCCGATCCCCGTGTCGGCGACGCTGAAGCGGAGCATGGAGCGCGGCCCGTCGCCCCCATCCCGTTCGACGCGGAGCACGACCTCGCCGCGCTCCGTGAACTTGACGGCGTTGCCGACCAGGTTCATGAGCACCTGCTGGAGCCGCCGCCGGTCGCCGCGCACGCGCAGGGGCAGCTCGGGCGGCAGGAAGCCGACGAGCTCGAGGCCCTTGCGCGCGGCCTGGGGCGCCAGCAGGTCCACGACCTCCTCGACGGCCCGCCGCAGCTCGAAGGGTCGCTCGTCCAGCTCCAGCATGCCCGCCTCCATCTTGGAGTAGTCGAGGACCTCGTTGATGATGCCCAGGAGGGTCTCGGCCGAGCCGTGCAGGATGTCCAGGCGGTCCCGCTGCTCGGCCGCCATCTCGCCGGCGCGCAGCAGCTCCGCCATGCCGATGATGCCGTTCAGGGGCGTGCGGATCTCGTGGCTCATGTTGGCCAGGAACTCGCCCTTGGCCCGGCTGGCCGTGGCCGCCTCCTCGGCCATGCGCTTGGCGTGGAGGATGGACGCCGCCAGCTGCTGGTTGCTCGTCTCGAGGCGCCGCCGGGCCCGATCGGCCTCCTCCATGGCGCTCTGCAGCGCGCGCTCGCTGCGCTCGCGCTCGCTGATGTCCACCAGGGTGGTGACCAGGAACAGCGGCTCGCCGTCCTCGCCGTCGAGGACCTTGACGTTCTCCAGGGCGGGGAAGCGGCTGCCGTCGCGGCGGCGGTGCCACACCTCGCGCGCGGCGAAGCCGCCGTCGCGGAGGATGATCTCCTCCAGCTCGCGGGCGTGCGGCCCGTACTCGTCGCCGTAGAGCTCGCGGCCGTCGCCGCCGATGAGATCCTCGGGCCGGTAGCCGTGCATGGCCGCCAGGGTCTCGTTGACGTAGAGCACGCGGCCCTCGCGGTCGGCGATGCCCGTGCCGTAGTTGGCCGTGTCGGCGATGGTCTTGAACAGGCGCAGCTCGTCCTCGGCGCGCTGGCGGGCCGTGATGTCGCGGGCGTAGCCCCGCGACCCCGTGAAGCGGCCGGCCGCGTCGAGGATGGGCGACAGGTTCGCCTCGAAGATGACGCGCCGCCCGCCGGGTTCGGCGAGGGTGAACTCGAGGCTCTGGCGCCCCGGCTCGCGGCGCATGGCGGCCAGGGCGTCGTTCACGCGGCCGCGGTCCTCGGGCACGACCAGCCCGGCCAGGCGGCAGCCCCGCACCGCGCTTCCCTCGCGGCCGAGGATCCCGGCCACCCGGGGCGCGGCGTAGGTGATGCGGCCCTCGGCGTCGGCCTCCCAGACCAGGTCCTCCGTGTCCTCCACCAGGGCGCGGAAACGCTCCTCGCTGCGCTCCAGGGCCGCCGCTGTCCGGCCGGCATGACGCCGCAGGGCCAGCGTGAAGACGAAGGCGATGACCACGAGGATAAACACCTCGATCTGGAAGATGCGGGAGCGCCAGGGCAGATCGAGGCCCAGGCCGATGAGCGGCGGCAGAAGCGCGACCGACAGCAGGCGATCGGTGAGCCGGGACGGGAGTCTCTTCATGGGCGGAGCGGGCGTCACGAGACCACGGAGCGCACAGCGCGGCCTCGTCCCGAGCCATCTCCTTTCTTCAATGATTACAATAGGATAGCCGATCCCTTGCCCCCGCGGCCACATTTTCCCCACCTCCCGGCGCAGAAATCTGGAACCGGGACTTGACAGGAGGGTATTAGCGGTATTTAAATACCAGAATGAAAGAATGGAGGTCACCATGCTGAAGATATCCGACGCCGTGAACCTGGGATTCCACGCCATGGCCATCCTGGGCTCGGACCGCAACGGCCGCCGCTACTCGGTCATCGAGCTGGCCGGCCACCTGAACGCCTCGGAGAACCACCTGGCCAAGATCATGCAGCGGCTGAGCCGC
>Ga0272442_10001816_pt1 | contig 31668 bp, 22 predicted proteins | sample SSMForm2O_FD_200262 | JGI IMG/M metagenome (GOLD analysis project Ga0272442, IMG submission 200262) | Marine sediment archaeal communities from Little Sippewissett salt marsh, Falmouth, MA, United States - SSM-Form-2O | ecosystem: Environmental > Aquatic > Marine > Wetlands > Sediment ... | reverse complement strand
TGCACGAGCGCATCATGGTCAATTCAGAAATGATCAGCGAATCCGAAATGCGCGGTTTGCTCAACCGGATTTACGCCCCGGTCGAAAAGATGGCCAAAACCGATGCCCCCACCTTTTTCGAGATTATGACGGCTTTGGCACTGATGTATTTTGTCGATAAGGAGGTGGATATTGCCGTGATTGAAACCGGTCTGGGCGGCAGGCTGGACAGTACGAATGTTATTAAGCCCAAAGTTATCGGCATCACAAGTTTGAGTATCGATCACCAGTACCAGCTTGGAGCGACCATCGACAGCATTGCCGAGGAGAAAGCCGGAATTTTCAAGCGTGGCGTACCGGCTATCACCGTCCAGCAGGAGCCGGCGGCGATGCAGGTGCTCAAAACCCAGGCGATGTCGATCGACGCGCCGCTAAGTGTAACGGGGAGCGATATCGACTTTTCGCACCGTTTTGAAACATCCCGGGAGCACGGGCCGCACACACGTATCTGCCTGACCACACCCACGAGCCGGTTCGAGCATTTGCGGGTCCCGCTGCACGGCAAGCACCAGGCCATCAACTGCGGTCTGGCCCTGGCGATGCTGGACAAGCTCAAATCATTCGGCTACACCATCGACAACGAAAAGGCCGCAAACGGACTCTTGAAGGTCTCTTTGGCGGGCCGAATGGAGATGGTCTGGAGAGACCCGAGGATTCTCATCGACGCCGCCCACAATGCCGCGAGCATCAAGGCCCTGATCCACGCCATCGGTCAGAATATCCCATACGATTCCATGGTCGTCATCTTCGGCTGCAACAGCGACAAAGACGTCCAGGGAATGCTTCAGATGTTGCAGTATGGGGCCGACAAGGTCATTTTCACCCGAAGCAACTCGCCCAGGGCCATGTCTCCGGCTGAGTTGGCTGAAATATATACGGAAATCTGCGGCAAAATGTGCCAGACGGCCTCCAGTCTGGGCCCGGCGCTTCAACTCGCCAAGAACGCCGTCAGCAAAGAAGACCTCATCTGCATTACCGGTAGCTTCTACCTCATCGGCCAGGCCAAACTGCGCTTCCAGCCAAACTAAAAACGGCCTTCCGTAACCTTCAGCCCGGACGTCCTCATCATCTCTACCGAATGGACTTGCTCGCCTCATCCGTGCCGCCGTAGGCACCCATATTGATTTGCCCGCCATTGGACTGTGGTTCATCACCGACAGGACTACTCGGATCACCGGTATCGATACATGGGCTTGTAACATTATCATGAATCCATCTCTGGCTGATAGGATCCCATCTGCCCGCCTGAGATTTCAAATGATAGTCTCCGCCTGCCGGGTCAGCAAACTGAGGATCTGCGTTAATGTTACCTTGCCCCTCCCAACCACCTTGGATATCGCTATAGGTTATAAGTCCAGAAGTACGGTGGAGATATATTTCTTCGGGCGTATCTCCCCACAGAATGCAGTTCAACAGTATTGGAAAACTCCCACTATAGGCATAGACTCCACCACCTTCGGAGTTAGCTGAATTTTTGTAAAACGTACTGTTGATCAATTCTGACGTGGCACCATACTCGCCCCTATACCCTTCATTATACACGCCGCCTCCGTGTATAGCCGAGTTTCCGCTGAAAATGCAGTTTATAACTGTCGGACTTGAGGTCGATGAAATCCACATCCCACCACCATCGCGAGTGGCTTCATTGGCATGAAATGTGCAATTTATTATGGTCGTCAAGGTGGTTGTGCCCCAATTACTCATACCTCCGCCCTTCTCTGCTGAGTTCTCGCTAAAGGTACAGTTGGTCAGCGTAGCATCACAGTCTCGGACTGACAAGCCACCACCCCATCTATCCACTGAATTCCCATTGAAAATGCAATTCGTCATTTCCAGATTTCCACCAGCACCTCGTATTCCACCACCACTGCCAGCTGTATTGCCGGTGAACATACAGCTCATTAGAACCGGATTGCAATTCAACTCGTAGCCTAGACCTCCGCCCCTATCTTCGGCCGAGTTTTCTCTGAAATCACAGTTGATCAGATTGGGACTGCTATGATCTTCGTTGTACAAGCCACCACCATCCTCTGCCGAATTGCCTACGAAGATACAATTGTTCTGCTTTGGATTGCTAAATCCTACATTATATACTCCACCACCCTTATTTTCAGCTCGGTTACCAATGAAAGTACAGTTGCTCAAGATCGGGCTGCTACTATTTCTGTTACACATCCCGCCTCCATCCAGTACCGCACAATTGTCTATAAACATGCAGTTGGTCACCGTAGGACTACCGCTTTCATTATTCATCCCACCACCTGAATTCGGCCACCTGTCTGCATAGCCTCCCATAATGGAGAAGCCGTCCAAAAAGGCTGTGTTATCCGTCCCGCTACCGGTCACTACGTTCCGGCTATTGTCTGCTCGGGTTGGCTCAGTTAGTAAATCACGTGGGTCGCTCACTTCGACGTCATTGATGTTTAAGTCGCCACTGAGGACCGTTTGGTAGACTTCAATGTCGCGTGCGCTCGGATATGCCTTACCCAAGCCAGCGTAGCCACCCTTAATGGCAACTCCATCGACAAGCTGAAAGGTAGCGTTGCGATTGCCTCGTGCAATTGACCTGCCTCTATCCGGCGTGTAAACACCCTGAGCCACTCGAATCTCGATATGCCCGAATCCGGCTGCAGCACCAAGTGCTTCCTGTAAATCATTAAATGCATTCTCCCAGCTAGTGCCATTGTTGTTTCCCGTAGCTCGGGTATCGACATGTAGAATAGAAGGAACTGTACCGGGTGGAATAACGGCGAACCACCCATCTCGATCTCCTTGGAGATTACTCTGGATCGCCATTTTCCTGTAAAGTTCCGAAGAGGAGGAGCCTCCAAAAGCAATATTGGCAATTGTGCCGGATAATACGCGAGCCGCAATAACGTGAGTGTAATCGTTATGTCCGCTAATCGAATTCGTTAGGCGGGTGCAATATAACCTTGTCTTGAAGTCTTGGCTCAGTACCAGAAGGAAACCTCCTCCGAGATAACCATTGAAAGGATTAAATGCAATCTGCTCCTGCGCGGGGGTATATCTGGGATGGCCGGGTAAGGGTAGCCCCCATGCAGAGCGACCGCTCACATACACGCGGCCGAGCTCGTCAGCGCAGACTTGTCCAAGCTGTACCTTCACCGTGTTGTCGCTATCATCACTTTGGCGGCAACAAAACTGCTGGCCCAGTAAATACTCGCCGGTTGCTGGCTCATAGCGACCCATGAATATCTTGTGTCGGTGCCCCGTGTTCCAGAACTCGAACCATCTGTCGCCACCGACTGTTTCAGCACGTTGCATAATATCAAACGGATCATAGTGGAAGATATGATCGCCACCGGCACATTCGAAGATACAATACAGTTTGCCGTCACGACCCATAGAGCAGCGGTAGCCTCGCGTGTCAGCCCAATTGTTCCTGGGGCGGTCGATAAATCTGGATGAACTGGGATCTACAGACCAATCATATCCAGTCCACAGAACGTCGCCCTCATAGGTCCTCCCTTGACTGTAAGCTATTTGCGTTGCTCCATGGCCTGGTATGCTGCTCTGACGCCAGCCGATGTGAGCAATCGTCTGCGTGGCTTCATCTATGCAAACGTCAAATGTCCGTCGGTGACCAGAAAAGCTACCCAGTCTGTTTCCACTGCGATCAAACACTTTAATGCTTGCATTATCAGGATATGGCGTATCAGGATCCGATTTTGTGATGACCAGCGCAGCACAATAACCTGTCGGACCAGCGTCTATGCGGCTGACATTTCCTTGCTCTTTTTGCCAGTGAATAAAAGCTGCTGTCGGATCCAGTTTGGCCATGCCTTGAGTCCATAGAGCAACGTAGATGTTGTCGCTATCGTCAAGTGCCAGATCCAGAACTAAATCCGCCAGCCTTGTCACAGATAGGACTGTAGTGCCATCGGGAGAGAGTCGGATAATTGCACCAGAAGATGATTGAGTCACACCATTGAGGAGGATCGGCTCCACATTAGCGGGGGAAGCATTACCAATATTGGCCGCGAGGACTACGGTACCGTCTGACTGGATACCACAACCTCGGACGCTGTCATCGGCGCTACTTCCACCTATGTACGAAGATGTCGTAACCTCATACGTTGTCGATGGGGGTCTCGTTGTGAAGCTCCATACATTGCCCCTATGCTTAGTGGCACCATCAATTTCAACCTCATCTACCCGCCAGTAGTAAGTCGTGTATCTCGCAAGGTTTCCAGGATTAAAGGTGTTATCTGACTGATTGCCCTTAAATGCGTTTTCAGTACCATTAACTATAGCGGCCTTGTTAGTACTGAAGTAAACATCGTGTGTAGTCACGCCCGTACCGGGGCACCAACTAAGATCGGCATCCGGGTAGACAAAGCTGGCACCGTTAGCTGGATTGGGATTCCAAGCTTTTGAGGGGGCAGTCGTGAAGCTCCAAACATCGCCACGGTGGGTAGTGGTATCGTTTGCTTCGACCTCGTCAACACGCCAATAGTACGTATTTTCCGGTAGAAGTTCCACAGTCTGATCGTATATATTGGATTCCTGCCGCGTTATGAACTCTGCATGGCTGGGCGTAGGATTAATGCCGAAGTACACATCGTGCCATTTAGCAGTATCTCCTGTCGTCCACTGAAGCAGTAGAGCGGTCATACCTTCAGCGCCGTCAGATGGCTGCGGGTTCCAAGCCTTTAGAATCGGCGGCGGCTCATCGGTAACGCTTCCTGTGAGGCTAACGTTATCAAATTCGGCTGAAGCCAGTATGCCGGATTGGTGGGATGTAAGGCACAAGCCAATGTAGCAACCAGCGTAGACTCCTCCCCTGCCCCTCATGTTGATAGCGGGGGAGCTTCCCTGCTGCAGCCAGTTGTTGCCATCAGAAGAAATGTAGCCGGAGAATATGTCGCCTTGACGCACAAGTCGTACCCAGCAGGGGAATGTGTACGATCCGCCGCGCAAGCAGCTCGGCCCCCCTCTCCGCCACTGAAATGCTGCAGAGCAACCTTCCGCTGGCATCATTACCATCGTTGCGTGTTTAGACCGGCCGGAAAGCTCCTCACGCATCATTACGCCCGCCTTGCGCAGCTCATCCGTGCCTGGCCCCCCGATGCTCACCACTCGGGCGGTTATTGAACCATCCCCCCGTAAGTATCTGTACACGTAATGGAAGCCGTCAGCGCCGCCCCCCCCTCCGTATAGCCAGCCAGGATGAATATCAGTTCCATCACCGATAACGGTAAATATGCCATCGACCTCTGAGGCACTGCCACCGGTTGTGTTAATGTCTTGGCTGGTCCACTCGGCCGGCGGCTCAGTCTCAGAGTCAATTGGAAATGCAATATCATCAATCCATGCCGTATCGTCGTATTCCGATACCGAGCCGTCCTTTGAATACGTCCACTCAAAAGTTCTCATCCCTGAAATCACAGGGAAAGATGCCTCAGTCCAATCCTCCTCGCCGGACCACTTGTCCTTCTCGGTCCCATCAATGTAAAATGTCAAGAAGTCATAACCCGACTCGCACGAAACTTTGTGATAGAAGGTGATAGTGCCCGAATCGCAATCAAGTGTTACTCGTAGAGTAGTGTCTTTACTATCTCCAATAGCACCAGCTTGAGCGCTGTAATCACCCGAATGCTGTTCCGACGATGTAATGGTCCAGTCGGTATTAGTCGTATGTTCCCAAGAAAATCTGCTGAAATCACCCGTTTCAAAATCCTCTTCGACTCCGGCCGCCACAGCATTCGGATAGGCAATGTTGACGACCGCCAACGCTACGAGTATCCATAACGGGATCAACCTTCTCTGATTTGACTTTTTCATGTGCTTGTCCTCCTGAAAAATTGCTGAACTACAACCATTCTAATACAAAATCGCTTTGTTTTGCAAGGTTCTTCCGGGGTTTTTAGAAGAATGATGCGCTTTTCATATTTTTCCTGTTTTAATCCGCTGAAACATTAAGGACCTTCCGATTCGTTCTGTATTGATTTTCGTTTGCAATAGCGCTGAATCCGGGGTATAAATCTGCTTTTATGATCCATGATCAATAAGGAGTAGAAGATGGCGGATGCGAAAAAATACATCGCTGTTGATCTCGGCGCCGAGAGCGGTCGTGTGATGCTCAGTACGGTGTGGCGAGGCCGTCCCGGCCTTGCGTCCCGCCGGCATCTTGCCGGCGGTAGGGAACAAGGGCAAGATGCCCTCGCTACAAGACTCGATCTCGAAGAAATTCATCGTTTCAGTAACGGGCCTAACGAGGAGGACGGCTCTCTGCGCTGGGATTTTCACCGACTGCTGACTGAGATCAAAGTCGGTATCGGCAAGGCGGCAAAAGCCGCCGGCGGGGAGGTCGCGGGCATCGGTATCGATAGCTGGGGCGTCGATTTCGGCCTGCTGGACGCCGACGGCACGCTGATTGAAAATCCGTATCACTATCGCGACAGCCGAACCAACGGCATGACGGAAAAAGCGTTCGAGCTCATCAGCAAGCGGGATATCTACGAAAATACGGGCTTGCAGTTCTTGCCGTTCAACAGCGTCTATCAACTGCTCGCCATGCGCCTTAGTAACTCGCCTGCTCTGGCCAAGGCGAAACATCTGGTTTTTATGGCGGATCTGTTCAGCTATTTTCTATGCGGCAAAATCTTCGCCGAATACAGCCTGGCGAGCACCTCACAATTCATGGATATGCGAACCGGCCAGTGGTCCGAGGAAATCCTCAATAAGCTGTCCTTGCCGATGGATATCATGCCCGAGATCGTCGAATCCGGGACGGTTGTCGGTCCGTTGACGGCTGAGGTGACCGACGAGATCGGCTGCGAACCCATTCCCGTTATTGCTATCGGCTCTCACGACACCGCCTCGGCGGTTGTGGCCGTGCCGGTGGTTGGCGATGCCGATTGGGCGTATCTGTCGTCCGGGACCTGGAGCCTTATGGGGATTGAGGTACCCCAGGCCATTGTCAATGATAAGACCTTTAAATATGATTTCACGAATGAGGGAGGCGTGGAGAACACGATCCGGCTGCTGAAGAATATCATGGGTCTGTGGCCCGTTCAGGAATGTCGGAGGCAGTGGCAGCGCGAGGGAACGGACCTGTCATACGCTGAACTAACGGCGATGGCGGAAAAGGCCAAACCGTTCACACACCACATCGACGTCGATGACAGCGGCTTTCTCGCACCCGGGGAAATGCCCCGCCGAATCAACGACTACCTGACGCGGACGGGCCAAAAGCCCATCGACGACAAGGGGCAGATGTTAAGGGCCGTGCTGGAGAGCCTCGCCTTGAAATACCGTTCGGTGATGGAGGCCATGGAAGACGTCGTCGGGAAAAAGATCGACGTCCTCCATATTGTCGGCGGCGGCATACAGAACGAGCTGCTCTGCCAGTTCACCGCCAACGCCCTCGACAAGAAGGTCATCACCGGTCCCATCGAGGCCACCGCCAGCGGCAATATTCTCATGCAGGCCCGGGCCACGGGGCAAATCAAGACGCTGGCCGAAGCCCGAGAAATTCTCCGCAATTCATTTGAGCTTAAAGAATACGAACCCCAACGGACGTCACTGTGGGCAGAGCAGTACGAAAGAACCAGAACAACATAAAAAGGAACGGACTTTGATCGAAAAGCTCGAACGTGACCTGGACAGTTTTGATGCAGACCGGAGAAAGAATGCTCTGTCAACCCTATGGGAAAAGGCGCAGGCTGGTCAGATTGAGTTGCCCCCGCCGGGCACGGCTGTGAACATTCATTGCCATACGTTCTTCTCCTACAATACTTACGGCTATTCACCGAGTAAATTCGCCTGGCTGGCGCGCAAGGCCGGACTGGCGGTTGCGGGAGTGGTCGATTTTGATGTGCTCGATGCTTTGGATGAATTTTTGGATGCATGTAAGCTATTGGGTCTCAAAAGCAGTGCGGGACTCGAAACGCGGGTCTTCGTTCCCGAATTTGCGGACCGGGTGATCAACTCGCCCGGCGAACCGGGCATTTCGTACCACATGGGCGTTGGATTTCCAAGTGCTGAGTTGGAAGGCGAGCAGAAGGAATTTTTGCTTGGCCTTCGCAGAACGGCCCAGCAACGAAATCGAGATTTGATGGGCCGGGTGAACAAACATCTCCAACCGGTGATGCTCGATTACGAACAGGACGTACAGACTTTGACTCCCTCGGGTAATGCCACCGAACGTCACATGTGTCTGGCCTATGCCCGCAGGGCCGCAGATACCTTTGGCGATGCCGACGAACTGGCCGATTTCTGGTCTAAGAAATTGGGCATGACCATCGAGACCTCCCAACTGCCCGAAAGCAAGGATTTACTTAATACGATCCGCGCCAAGACGATGAAACGCGGCGGAGTAGGATACGTGCAGCCTGACAGAGGCTCGTTCCCACGGATGGCCGATACGAATCGCTTCATCCTCGCCGCCGGCGGTATCCCCGTGCATACCTGGCTGGATGGAACGAGCGAAGGTGAGAAGGCCATTGAGGAATTGCTGGACGTCGCCATGAGCACCGGGGCGGCGGCTCTCAATGTGATCCCGGACCGCAATTATACCCCTGGCTCGCCGGGCGAGAAGCTGGACAACCTCTACAGGGTTGTGGAATTGGCCGAGAAGCTGGATGTTCCCGTTGTCATGGGGACGGAGATGAACAGTCCGGGGCAGAAGTTTGTCGATGATTTTAAGAGCGAGGAACTGAAACCCTTGGTCTCCGTTTTTTTGAAGGGTGCGCATATCGTCTATGCCCACGCCGTACTCCAGCGACAATGCGGTTTGGGATATACCAGCACATGGGCCGCGAAGAGCTTTGTGAACGTCGCCGAAAAGAACCAGTTCTTCGAACAGCTTGGACGCTCACTCCAGCCGAAAGACGAAGAAAGGCTGGCCGGGTTGAGTGATGGTGCAACAACTGAAGAAATACTGGAAAGGATTGAACAGTAGCCGTATTTGTCGTTGCGAGCCGACACGCCGCTTCGCGGTGGGTGTCCGGAAGAAAAATGAACCGTAGGGTGTGCAACTTGTTGGACACGCGGTTTTCATGGGATTGTGGCGCATGCAGACCTAATCCGCGTGGGCAAAAGCGACATTTGCCCACCCTACGAATGCTCGCAATAACGGCGGGAAAATATCGATTATGACGGATTTACCCGAAACGCAATACGCCGTACAGTTAGTGGGGCCCGACGCGCTTGTTTTGAATCGATCCAAAAAGGTTCCCCGGCCCGGCCCGTATCAAATCTTGTGCCGCGTTGAGGCCGTCGGATTATGCTTTTCAGATCTGAAGCTGCTCAAACAGTTCTCTTCTCACGTTCGCAAAGGCCCCGTCATCTCCGGCATCGACCTGGATGTTCTCAAAGAAGTCCCCAGTTATGTCCCCGGCGAAGCGGCAACCATTCCCGGCCACGAAACGGTCGTCAGAGTCGAGGCAATGGGCTCTGCGGTCACACTTGCCAAACCGGGTGAGCGTTTCCTCGTGCAGACAGATTACCGCTGGTTACGCACCGCCACGTCCAACGGCGCGTTCGGATACAACTTCGAGGGCGCCCTCGCCGAATATGTGCTGATGGATGAGAGGATCATCACGTCGCCGGATGGGGAATCGATGCTCTTGCCCGCCAGCGAGGAACACTCCGGCTCGGCGGTGGCGCTCGCAGAGCCCTGGGCATGCGTCGAGGATGCTTATGTCTCTACGGAACGCACGGATCTGAAAACGGACGGCCATATACTTGTCGTGGGGGATAATGAGATAAGCGATGATACCTTTCAGGATCTGTTCGCCCGTTATGGCACGCCGGCCCGGATCACCTGGGTCTCCACGTTCCCACCGCGAGTCGAACGAAAAATCGCCGTCGAAAGAGCGGCCAATATCGAAGACCTGCCCAACGCCGGCTTCGATGATGTGATTTATTTCGGTTCCATGCCGGAAACGGTCGAAGCCCTCTTTGCTAAAGTCGCCGGAAAGGGAATCCTGAATATTGTGCAGTGCGGCGGCAAATTCGGCAGAGACGTTGTGACGATGGTCGGCCGGATTCATTACGGCGGCATTCGCATCATCGGCACGACGGGCTCGAACCCGGCCGAGTCGATGGAGATTATTCCGGAGACGGATGAAATTCGTCCCGGCGACAAGATCAACGTCATTGGGGCGGGTGGACCGATGGGGATGATGCACGTGATCCGCAATATCTGCCAGGGCGTCGAAGGGGTGTGTGTTTTTGCGGGTGACGTGGATGACGACCGGCTGGCTGCATTGACGAAAGTCGCCGCACCATTGGCCAAGAAAAATGACGTGGAATACAAACCCTACAACCCGACGAAAGAAAAGACTTCTGAAAAATTCGATTATGCCGCGTTGATGGCGCCGGTCCCGGCTCTGGTCGCCGCCGCGGTGCACGACGCCGCTGAGCGCGGATTGATCAACATTTTCGCCGGGATCCCGGCGACGGTCACGGGAGAAATTGATCTGGACGCTTATATCGAGAAGCGGCTGTACTTCATCGGAACGAGCGGCTCAACCCTGGACGATATGAAGCGGATGCTGGCCAAGGTCGAGTCCGGCCGGCTCGATACGAACGTCAGCGTCGCCGCCATCTCCGGGCTCGAAGGCGCCACGGAGGGCATACGGGCCGTCGAGAACCGTTCGATTGCGGGCAAGATCATCGTCTATCCGGCCTGTCGCAATCTGGGCCTGGTCCGGCTTGAAGAGATGGACGAGAAAATGCCGGGCGTGGCCAAGCTTTTATGCGACGGGCTTTGGACGAAGAATGCCGAGCAGAAACTCCTGGAAAAGTATAAAGATTCATAGTTATCTATAACATTGGATTTTGATAGTTTGAGAGGGTGACAGCCTCAAAGCCGAAGGCTTTGGGGATGGTGAAAGTGATAGAAGCCATCCCCAAGCTTCGCTTGAGGCTGCCACCCAACAGCAATTAGAAAAGCAATAGACCAAAGCAATAGGAAGATTTCAATGAACGATTTGAAAACTATCGAAAAATCGTATGAACTGGCGAAGCAACGTTACGCCGATCTGGGTGTGGACAGCGATAAGGCGATGGACCATCTGAGCAAGATTGCGATATCACTGCATTGCTGGCAGGGGGATGATGTCGGCGGTTTCGAGAGCAGCGACGGACTGAGCGGGGGTGGCATTATGGCTACCGGCGCCTATCCCGGCAAGGCAAGGACGGCCGACGAGCTGCGCGCCGATATCGAGATGGCCCTGAGCCTCATCCCCGGCACGCACCGGTTGAACCTGCACGCCATGTACGCCGAGGCCAAGTGCAAGGTCGAGCGTAATGCCCTCGAGCCGGAGCACTTTGCCGCGTGGATCGACTGGGCTAAGGCGAACGGCCTGGGGATGGATTTCAACGGGACGTTCTTCTCTCATCCCAAAGCCGACAGCGGCTTCACGCTGGCCAGCGCCGACGAAGGCATACGCAAGTTCTGGATCGAGCATGGGATCGTATGCCGGACGATTGGCGCGGCGATGGGAAAGGCACTGGGTACGCCCTGCGTGAATAATTTGTGGATCGCGGACGGGTACAAAGATATTCCGGTGGACCGCAGGGGCCCTCGCGAGCGCCTCAGGAAATCACTCGATGAGATATTCGCTCCAAAAATGGATTCCAGCCATCTGCTGGATGCGGTCGAGAGCAAGCTGTTCGGAATAGGCTCCGAGAGCTACGTCGTCGGCTCGCACGAATTTTATCTGGCCTACGCGATCGAGAACAAAACACTTCTTTGTCTCGATGCAGGTCATTATCATCCAACGGAAGTGATTTCCGACAAGATCTCATCGGTGCTGACCTATCTTGATGAGATTCTGCTCCACGTCAGCCGGGGCGTGCGATGGGACAGCGACCACGTGGTCGTTCTTTCGGATGAGCTGCTTGCCATTGCCCAGGAGATCGTCCGGGGCGATTACCTCGAAAGAGTGCATATCGGCCTGGATTTCTTCGACGCCAGCATCAACCGCATCGCCGCCTGGGCCATCGGGACACGTTGCATGATCAAGGCCCTTCTGATGGCCCTGCTTGAGCCGATTGACAAACTTCGCAAGGCGGAACGTACCGGCGACTACACGACCCGGCTGGCGATGCTGGAGGAATCCAAGACACTGCCCTTCGGCGCCGTCTGGGATTACTATTGCACAAAAATGGACACCCCAGCCGGTGACACCTGGCTGGAGGATGTCAGGAAATATGAAAAGGACGTACTCAGTAATCGACAATAGGGGATACATGAAGCACTGTACGTATTAGGGGAGACAGTATGGAGATGCAGCAGCAGTCACAGCAGACGCAGGTGGGCAGTGAATTCGAGCGCGAGCCGGTGCCGAAGAGCGCGCTGCTCGGTTTTAAGAGCTTCATCGGAATGTACGCCGGCGAGCATTGTGCCGGGACCGAGCTGATGATCGGGCCGTTGTTCGTGGCCGCGGGTGTCAGCGCCTTCGACCTGGTCATGGGCCTTCTTGTCGGTAACGCCCTGGCGGTCTTAAGCTGGATGTTCCTCTGCGCGCCGATTGCCACGCGCACCCGCTTAACACTCTACTATCAACTGGAAAAAATATGCGGCCGAAAGCTTGTGACCCTTTACAACCTCGCCAACGGCGTGATGTTCTGCTTCCTCGCCGGGGCGATGGTGACCGTCTCAGCAACTGCCGTCGGTGTCTGGTTCAAATTTCCAATGCCCGGACTTAACGATCTGTATCCCAATAGCGTCGGCTGGGTCGTAGCGGTCGCCGTTGTGGGCGGGCTCATCGCCATCATCGCCGCCTACGGTTACCAAACCGTGGCGAAATTTGCCAACGTCGCGGCGCCGTGGATGGTGCTGGTATTCCTGGCCTTTGGCTTTGTCGGGCTTCGCCAGTTTATCGATGCGACAGGTTCTGAAGTGAACTCTATCGGCGAGGTTTGGGAATTGGCCAGAACGCATATCTGGAAGGGCGGTCAGCCACAGGAAGGACAGGTGAAGTTCACGTTCTGGCATGTCACCTTCTTCGCGTGGTTCTGCAATATGGCGATGCACATCGGCATGAGCGATCTGTCGGTGTTCCGATTCGCGAAGAAGTCCTGGTATGGAGTAGCCTCGGCTACCGGCATGTACGTCGGCCATTTCATGGCGTGGATCAGTGCCTCGATCCTGTACGCCTATCAGTTGCACCTCGATCCGACCGATACGGACGTGTTGCCCGGGCCGCTTGCTTTTAGAGCCTGTGGGCTAGCCGGGCTGATCTGTGTGATCATTGCCGGCTGGACAACGGCCAATCCGACGATATATCGGGCCGGCCTGGCGTTCCAGGCCATATCGCCGAAGTCGTCGCGATTCAAGGTGACTCTCCTAACGGGAGCGATAGCGACTCTCGCCGGAATGTTCCCGGCGATTGCAATGAAACTGCTGGGCTTTGTAGCGCTCTACGGCTTATTGCTTATGCCGATGGGTGCGGTCATCTTCGTCGATTTCTGGTTGATACGAAAGTTTGGCCTGCAGAGTAATTACGCCGAGATCAGCAAGAAGACGTTCAATTGGGCCGCAGGTCTGGCGTGGCTCGTGACCCTTGGAATCTGCTGGTCGCTGGTGCTGGCCGGCGTGATTCAGATTTATTTCGTCTCGCTGCCGGGCTGGTTTATGGCCGCGGCCCTGTATGTCGTCGTTAGTGCGATCTACCAGCGCAGGACATATGAGTTGCCGCTGTTCAGGATCATCTCTCAGTTGGTAAGTTGGATATCGCTGGGCGTTCTGACCCTGCTTGGGATATTGTTCCTTGCCGGGGCCATTAGTCTGGACCAGGTCAAGTGGCTGGCTATACTGGTAACAATCGTATGGTTCGTGAGTGCATCGCTCTGGATGTGGAAAGACAACGGAGCCGACGAATAGAATCCTGCTTACATGACGAATTGGAGGTGTCGAAAAGGCTAAGTGAATTGAGAGAAAGGAACAATTATGCCTGAAGTGGACTCCGCAAAAGGAGAAAAAAAGTATTATGAAGATGTGCCCATGAAAACTGAGGGCTTTTTCCTCAAGGGGGCCGGCTCGCTCGATTGGGGCATGAAGAACCGGCTTGCGAGGATATTCAATCCCGAGACGGGCCGGACCGTCATGTTTGCGATCGACCACGGCTACTTCCAGGGACCCACGACGGGACTCGAACGCATCGACCTGAAGATTGTGCCGCTCATGGTTTACGCCGACGCGATCATGCTGACCCGCGGTATCCTGCGAACCACGGTGCCGCCCTCGCTGACCAAACCCGTCGTGATGCGGTGCAGCGGCGGCCCGAGCATCCTCAAGGAGCTGTCGAACGAGGAACTGGCCGTGGATATCGAGGATGCCATCCGGATGAACGTCGCGGCCATTACGCTGCAAGTCTTCATCGGCGGCGAATTCGAGACCCGTTCGGTGCATAACATGACGCAACTCGTGGATATGGGTTTGCGCTACGGGATTCCGACGATGGCCGTGACGGCGGTCGGCAAGGACATGGTCCGGGATGCAAGATACTTCCGTCTGGCCTGCCGGATCTGCGCCGAGCTCGGGGCTCAAATCATCAAAACGTATTATGTCCCGGACGGATTCGAGACGATCACGGCCTCGTGTCCGGTCCCGATTGTGATGGCGGGCGGCAAGAAAATACCCGTGCTCGACGCCCTGACGATGGCCTACAACGCCGTGCAAGAGGGCGCCTCGGGCGTGGACATGGGACGCAACATCTTCCAGGCCGAAGCGCCCAAAGCCATGATGCAGGTGATCCGCAAGGTCGTCCACGAAAATATGAAACCGGCCGAAGCCTTAAAATTATACGAGAGCCTCAAATCTGCCTCCGTTTGAATGACATTTCCTCGTTCGCAGCCGGATGTCTCGACACCGTTCTGACACCATCGGGACTTTATTCGACATGAGACCACATCCAACGGCCGAGAGAATCAGATGTACACTTTGTCCATCATTCGGGGGAAGGGGATGCACTGGCGAATGTGCTTTTGGCCGGTGAGCCAGGCGAGGGTCCGTTCGACGCCGAGCCCGAAGCCGCCGTGCGGCACCGAGCCGTATTTCCGCAGATCGAGATACCAATCGTAGTTTTCGATTTTGAGGTTCTGCTCGTGGATGCGCGCGACGAGCCGGTCGTGGTCGTCTTCGCGGATCGAGCCGCCGATGATCTCACCGAATCCGGCCGGAGCGAGCAGATCGAAATTCAACACGACGTCCTCGTTGTCCCTGTCGGTTTTCATGTAGAAGGCCTTGGCCTGCGTGGGATAGTGCGTGACGAAGACCGGCTTGTCGTGCATCTGCGAAATAATCGTCTCGTCCGAGCCGCCGAGGTCTTTGCCCCATTGAAATTCCGCGGCCAACTGGGCGTGCTTCGGATTGTTCTCGATCTTCGTATCCACCTCGGCCAGCTCACCGCGCAGCTCGATCAGCTCGGCGGCGTTCTTGTCGCGCTTCCATTGCTTGATCTGGCCTTTCTGCTCTTGTTCGAGTTCGGCGATTCGGTTTTCGATGTTCTGTTTTTGATTCTTGAAGTCCTCCAGTTGCCCGGCGAGAAAATCCCGCGCCTTCTCACTGGTGAGGATATCAACGGCCTCGGTATAGGTGAGCCGGTAAAAAGGCGGTGTGATCTTTTCAAGTCCGGTGATATCGGCGCCCAGCGCTTCGAGCTGGTCGCGATTGTCCTGCAATACCCGGCTGACGATGGCCGAGACGAAATTTTCGGCTAATTCCAGCAGGCCGTCCAGCTCGATAAAGGCCACTTCTGGCTCGACCATCCAGAATTCGGTCAGGTGCCTTCGCGTCTTGCTTTTTTCCGCCCGGAAGGTCGGCCCGAAGCAATAGACCTTGCCGAAGCTCATGGCCGCGGTTTCGAGGTGCAACTGGCCGGTCTGGGCCAGGTACAGAGGTTTGCCGAAATAGTCCACTTCAAAAAGAGATTGCTCATCTTCACCCGCGGCCGCCATAAGGATAGGCGTGTCGATGAGTGTAAAGCCGTTGTCGTTGTAGAACCGGCGGATCGCGTCGATGACGGTGTGCCGGATTTTACCGATGCACCATTGGCTCTGCGAGCGAAAGTGCAGGTGGCGATGCTTGAGCAGAAAGTCGATGCCGTGGGATTTCGGCGTAATGGGATAATCCGTCGCCGGGGCGATAACGCTCGCATCAGTCACCGCCAATTCATAGCCGCCCACGCTCCGCTCGTCGGCGCGAATGGTCCCGGTGACGCTCAGCGAAGATTCCTGGCCGAGGTGCTTGAGCTGCTCGAACAGCTCATCGGGGATTTTACCCTTTTCGACGATACACTGACAGAGCCCCGTCCCGTCGCGAACGATCAAAAACTGAATCTTCCCGCTCGCCCGGCTGTTATACAGCCAACCCTTCAGAGTCACCTCTTGTCCTGTGTGGTCTTTCAACTGCTCAATATAAGTCGTATTGTTTTTCGTCATATTTACGTCCTTCGATGGCATTGGATTAAACCTTATTATTCAACGATAGACTATACATGTTAGAACGATTTCTTGAAAGTGTATACTTAAGATTCTCCCCATTTTCGTTGCTTCCTATCGTGATTTTCTTATTGATGTATTTGAAAGAATGCGATATACTTAATTTATCGAGAAATGTGACTGCTAGGAATAGGCTCTATGAGGTCACAACATGCATACTTAACATTCTCATCAAGAAATGGGAATTCATTCATACTATGTACGACCGTGTCTTGAATCGAATGCGGCGGCTTATCGTGAAACGGCAATATGTTGTAAGTGCCCATGCTTACGATGAGATGGCTGCTGATGACTTGGCTATTTGGGATGTTGAAAGTATAATTCTGACAGGGAAGATAGTGGAGAGACAAAAGGACAAGACGACATCCGAAAACAAGTATCGCCTCCGAGGAAAGACTTTAGGTGGTTCTGTCGTAGAAGTGATTGTGAAATTTGGAATCACTGGTAAACTGGTTGTTATAACCGTCTACGCTCTATGAGAGGTAATGTATGCTTTGTGATTGTTGTGGTCAAAAAGGAGCCGTGAACAAGCGCGTCACGCGAAGTTTCGGCAAGGGTAAAGGCATCCTGGTGATTGAGGGTATTCCAATGGTTGTTTGCTCCCATTGCGGGCAAAGTTATTTTACGGCCGACACATTGCACGAGTTGGAAAGGTTACGACTACACAAGGAAAACATGGGAGTCCAACGCGTCGCTCCGGTCATTAAATATGCGTAAGTTCAACATGACCGGATTAAGCGAGAGAATTTTGTAGATTGGGCAACTTGTTGTCCATACGGATTATTAAGCAGATGTAAGTTTTTCTTTTCATGTCTTGATGTTATATTCCTCAATTATTGCCGTGGGAGCCAGATGGGCCAGTCGTCGGCTCCGTCTTTCTTTCGCCCACCCTCGTCGAGATTGTTTTTTCCTTTGCTGTACAAAATGAAACCATCGTTGGTCAACTTGTACACGAAGGACCTGCTGCTAAGAGGATCAACCAAAATATGTTCAACAACCATGGATTTAATTTCATCCAGATCCTTTGGCCACTTACTATATTTGTTTTTGTAACGTTTCAAAGCCATTATATTTGCGTTTTTTTCCGAACAATCCGTATCGGAGCTTGTACTTCAATCGTCCGATCAGACCCAATTGTTCTTTGAATTTCCACTGTACCAATTCCTCAACATGCTCTATCCTATCCATGGCAGTGACCCAATTGTTTCGCGTCCTCATTAGAATTAACTCGATCTCCTGCAAATGGCTCTCATCGATATTGCCTTCCATGATAAGAACTATCATTTGATTCAGACCCAGTGATTCAATAGCGATTCCGTTTAGATACTCAATTAGCATAGATTGCTGGCGAAAATGTTCACCCATTCGGATGAGACATTTACATTTTGCTATGGCATCTTCATTTCGATTCTCGGCAATATCATTATTGGAGGCACGCTTAATCAGAAACGCCCACCGACGTACTATACTCAGTTGTGTACTTCGGGTACTATCATACCAGTCCGCTACGAGTGGAAAGTGGCATTTTTCGAAGTGTGATGCTTCTATAAGTTTGTCAATCAGCCACCGATATTCCTCTATCCAGGCAGCAACTTCTGGATAGTCCTTCTCCAACCACGGTTGGAGCAATGTCTGACCATCACTATTTACATCGATAAATTCGGGAAGATAACCTAACGAAGCAACATTGGGATCTTCCAGAAGCAAATTATATATGACCGCGGCGTTTTGAGAATCAGGGATTGCTCGATCGGCATTAATAGTGGCGAGACGTTCTTCGACATTTGGAGAATTTAAGTGAAGAAAGATAAAGGCCCCTGTAATACCCAGAAAAGCAAGGATCACAGCAAGCCAGGTGCGTTTGCCTCTAATTCTGGCGGTCTCCAATTCCCCCCGCATTTTTTCGCTCATTATGGATACCTCCACTTTATACCAAAATGATAGAACCGTGCCTCGTTTATCTTGTGGGTTCTTTTGGAATGATGATCCAGGCCATGAAGTAGGTGATCAGCAACGGCAGGATTCCGGTGGCCAAGCACAGGAATATCGTCATGATTCTCACGGTTGTCGGATCGATGTCGTACGTATGGCCAAAGCCGCCGCAAACGCCGAAAATCACCTTATCTTTCCTGGAAAGGTACAGTTTTTTCATTTTCGCGCTCCAGTTCTCCCTCAAACAGAGACGCTTATGAGGGCGGTTTTCTTCAAATTTCCTTGGGCTTATTCGTGTTCTCCTGGTCGGGTAATTCCAGAAGCCGCACATCCTCGATATCAACTTGTCGGCCGGAAGCTCGTTTGGATGCTATAAGATCCTCTTTGGAGAGAATATAAAAGTCCTGTCCCTGGTATGTTATGGTCTTACGTCGAAGCCAGGCATCCTCGAAGGAAACACCGGGTGTGCTGGTTTGCACATCAATTCTTACGCGGTCGTTAAAGACCGTGATTTCATGGGCTACAACGTCTTCGGCGTTTGTTAAAGTAGCCGTGCCGAATCCTGCCTCCACCAGCGCTATCAGTAGCCGCTCGGCGTTTTCGGTCGTCGCCTCGATCAAAATGTCCAGGTCAAACGTCACGCGGGGAACGCCATAGAGCACCGAGGCGACGCCTCCGATAACGATATACCTGACTTCATGTTGTTGAAAGGACTTGAACACGTCCTGCAGACGGTTGAGCACGGTTTCGATCCTTTAGGTTGGGATTGATCGACAGGACTAAGTCGATAAAACTACAGAAAACTTCCATGCGTTCGACCATGGAAAGAGACCGGAACCAGCGGGTTTTGGCCTCGATTGATTCTTGACTTCTGTCGTGATGAATGGAAAGGTTCATAAGTAATATTTTAATAAAGTATCCCGTGATTTACAAAACAAGAATGCCGGCGTACTATTTTTCTCAGCCCTTAATTTTGTATACTATAAGCTCTCTTCTTTTTACATATCCAGTTTTTCGCGCAGGTGGCTGCGGAGCTGGTCGGTGGAGACGCGCACTTGGTCCATGGAGTCGCGGTCGCGGACGGTGACGGTCTGGTCTTCGCGCGTCTGGCCATCCACGGTGAGGCAGAAGGGGGTTCCCGCTTCGTCCTGGCGGCGGTAACGCCGGCCGACGGCGCCCTTTTCGTCGTAGAAGCAGTTGAAGGTTGACTTCAGGTCGTTGTAAATGTTCCGTGCGATCTCCGGCATGCCGTCCTTGCGGACCAGCGGGAAGATCGCCACTTTCACGGGCGCCAGAGCGGGATGGAACCGGAGCAGGTTTCGCGTCTCGCCGCGGACCTCTTCCTCGTCGTAGGCATCGACCAGAAAGGCGAGCGTACTCCGGTCGATGCCGGCGCTCGGCTCGATGACATACGGGATGTAACGCTGCTTCTTCTCGTCGTCGAAGTAGGATAACGGGCCTTTGAAATATTCCTCGGCCTCCTCAGTCAGCTCGATCCCCGCCAGGTCCCGGTTATTCTCATACCACTTATTCATCGTTCGCATTCCCCGCTGGTGCTGCCGCAGATCGAAGTCTGTCCGGTTGGCGATGCCTTCCAGCTCCTGCCAGTCGCCGGAACCGAGCGGGAAGCGATATTCGACGTCCACGCAGCCCTTGGCGTAGTGGGCCAGCTCGTCCGGGTCGTGCTCGCGGAAGCGCAGATTCTCCCTCTTCAAACCCAGTTCGAGATACCAGTTAAACCGAGCCTCTTTCCAGTGCTCGAACCACTGCTCGTCCGTGCCCGGCTCGCAGAAGAATTCCAGTTCGGCCTGCTCGAACTCGCGCGTGCGGAAGATGAACGCCTTGGTCGTGACTTCGTTGCGGAAGCTCTTGCCGATCTGGGCGATGCCGAACGGCACTTTGACTCTCGTGGTATCGAGCACGTTCCGGAAATTGGCGAAGATGCCCTGGGCGGTCTCGGGCCGCAGGTGCATCGTCATGGCGTCATCGACGTTAGCCCCCATCCGGGTCTCGAACATCAGCTTGAACGGCATCGGCTCGGTAAATAGCCCGACCGAGCCGCAATTAGGGCAGATCTTCTTGCTCAAATCCTGCGCCCCGGCCATCGCAGCGTCGATATCGACGTGCTCGGTATGCTCGTCCGCGCCTTCGACGGCTTCCTCCTTGAGATGATCCACGCGGGTGCGCGTATTGCATTTTTTGCACTCGGCGATCAAGTCGGCGAACTTGTCGGCGTGGCCGCTCGATTTCCAAACCATCGGGTGCATCAGGATACTGCAATCCAGACCCACAACATCGTCCCGCATCTGGACCACGTTCTTCCACCAGGCCTTCTTGACGTTGTTCTTCAGCTCGACGCCGAGCGGCCCGTAGTCGTAGCAGCTCGCCAGCCCGCCGTAGATTTCGCTCGATTGAAAAATAAAACCCCGTCGCTTACACAGCGAAACGATGTCGTCCAGTTTCGTAATTTTGGCCATAATACCATTCCTCAAAAATTTCAAACGAATTGGCCCATTATACTCAAGCGAAACCCAATGACAAGGATGGAAACCAAAGCCATTGACAACGCCCCCGCCGGGGCATATACTCCGTGCTCAATGCTTAACAAGCATCGATTGGGTGGCAGCCTCAAGCGGCAGTCCCTTGGGGACGCCTTTGGCGCTTGGGGATGGCTTTTCTTTGCGAAACAAAAAGCAGACAGAGCTTCTATGAACCGACAGATCATTGCTATTTTGGATTTCGGCAGTCAGTACGGTCAATTGATCGCTCGCCGGGTCCGCGAGCAGAATGTGTATTCGCAAATCTGCCGGGCCGATATCACCGCGAAAGAGCTGGCAAGGCTCTCGCCCGTCGGTCTGATCCTCTCCGGCGGCCCGGCCAGCGTGTACGACAAAAACGCGCCCCGATGCGACGAGAAAATCTTCGATTTGGACGTGCCGATCCTGGGCATTTGCTACGGCATGCAATTAGGCTGCCGGATTTTAGGGGCGAAGATCACCCCCGCCCAACGACGCGAGTACGGCCGGACGACGCTGTCCATTCTCGATAACGGCGATCTGTTCGCAAATCTACCGGAGTCCACGACCGCCTGGGCCAGTCATGGCGACCAGATCGAGCAATTAAGCGATGATTTTATCACGTTGGCCACGACCGAGACCTGCCCCTACGCCGCGGTCAGGTACAAGAAAAAGAAATTCTACGGCGTCCAGTTCCACCCGGAAGTCTCCCATACGCCCAAAGGCTCGCAGATTCTGAAGAATTTCCTCTACGACATATGCGGCTGCCGGGGCGATTGGAAGATGAGCGATTTCGCCACCGAGACCGTCGAGGAGGTTCGCCGGCAGGTGGGGGATGCCAACGTCATCTGCGGCCTGAGCGGCGGCGTCGATTCCTCCGTCGTCGCTTCGCTGGTTCATAAGGCAATTGGCAGTCAACTGATTTGCATTTTCGTCGATAACGGCCTTTTGCGAAAGAACGAGTGCGAGCACGTCGTCTCGACCTTCCGCAACCATTTTCACATGGACTTGCGGGTGGTGGACTGGTCCGAGCAGTTCCTGGATAAGCTGGCCGGCGTCACTGATCCGCAACAAAAACGCAAGGTCATCGGCGCCGAATTCATCAAGGCCTTCGAGTCGGAGGCCGGGAAGATTACCGATGCCAAATTCCTCGCCCAGGGCACGCTCTATCCCGATGTGATCGAGTCAGGCTCGAAAGACGGCAATCCCGCGGCGAATATCAAGCTGCATCACAACGTCGGAGGCTTGCCGGCCGAATTGGGATTCGAGCTGATCGAGCCGCTAAGGGATTTGTTCAAAGACGAGGTCCGCGTCGTTGGCGAGTACCTTGGCCTGCCGGAAGATATCGTCTGGCGGCATCCCTTCCCCGGTCCCGGCCTGGCGGTTCGGATCGTCGGCGAAGTGACGCCCGAAAGGCTGGAGATTCTCAGGGCGGCCGATGAAATCCTGATCGACGAAATCCGGTCGGCGGGATTGTACCGAAAGATATCGCAGGCTCTGGCCGTGCTGTTGCCCATCTCGACGGTCGGTGTCATGGGGGATGGACGTAGCTACGAAAACGTCGTCGCGATCCGGGCGGTGGAGACGGTCGATTTCATGACGGCCGACTTCTCACAGATTCCGCATGACGTCTTAGGCATGATCTCCAATCGCATCATCAACGAAGTCCGCGGCGTCAACCGTGTCGTTTACGACATCTCCAGCAAACCCCCCGCCACCATTGAATGGGAGTAATCCTGCCACAGGAGGGCACAGAGCATACTGAGAAATAGTCAATTTATGCCATAGGTATTCATGCCTTAGGTATTTATGCCTTAGGTATTTATGCCTTAGGTATTTATGCCTTAGGTATAGTCATTCGTAAACCTGTCCTGAGCAAGGTCGAACGGATCGTCAATGACAAAGGTTTCCTGTGTCCTGTCTATTGTATTCTTAATTTTCAAAAATTGTGTTTGGTAAGGACCGGGAAAATGGGTAGTCTGTATAAACAATGCTATGCCGCCGAAGGGCCGCCCGATGGGCACAACAAACATTGAAACAGACAACCTCAGACTGGTTCTCCAGTCACCCGAAGATACCCGCGAGCAAATCGACGAAATGTCCCCTTCCGAAAGATCGGAGTTGTCAGCCGAGTGGCTTGCGCTTGTTGATTCCGCGACATCCGCAGATCCCTGGATACATAGATTCACGTTGGTGCAACAAGCAGACAATGCCGTCGTCGGGAGTTGCGGTTTTAAGGGCCCACCGACACCTGAAGGCGTTGTCGAGATTGCCTACGGCATTCATCCCGAGTATCAGGGGAAGGGATATGCCACAGAAGCGGCGCAAGCGTTGGTTTCCTATTCTTTCAGAAGCAATAAGGTTCGGGCCGTCCAGGCGCATACTCGAGCAGAAGTCAACGCGTCGACCCGTGTTTTGACTAAATGTGGTTTTCAACGAATCGGCGAGGTTATTGATCCGGAAGACGGCCGGGTATGGCGGTGGGAAAAACAGAATGACACATAACATCGGATTTCAGTCCAATATCTACCAATAAATAATTTCTATTCATCCAGTTGTCTTCTGTATTCTTCTTTTTTCAATTTTTCTTTGCTTCGGATTGGGAAATTGGGTAGAATATGCTATGTTTTCCATGTGTTCTTAACGAGAAGGAATCCGTGGTAAAAACACCATGAACCTTGCGCCTCTGATAGATCAGCTCAACGGATTTCTAAGAGTGCCTAACAAAATGAATCGTCGCACCGAAAGCGAGCATTTTCGCGTCTGGCAAGGAAGGCGAAGCAGGCCATCTGAGGATGGTCGATGCAGCCTGACGCCTTCAGAGGCGAAAAAAGCCGCTTGAATGCAGAGTCATTTTGTTAGGTGCTCTCAATAACCGGTTTTCCGGTTGATAGGTTTAAAAATGTTACAAAAGAATGGTGGAAGAGTACGGGACTTCTTATACAGACGCGTCCAGTCTTTCTTTCCCGTTTTATACAGACTGTATAAACATTGTTAGCATCCATTAAAAGGAATTGGGAATGAACTATCTACTAAATTCACTTAGAATAATCATTTTACTGACATTTACACTTTTTACGTCATGTGAAAATTATGATGGTCTCCGTTTGTTTGATGGTAAATCCCTTGAAGGCTGGGAAGGTCCAGACAGTATATTCCGGGTGGAAGATGGGTGTATTGTTGGCGGTAGCATGGATAAACCTCTCGATCGCAGTTATTATTTATGTACGGTAAAGACATATGATAATTTTGAATTGACACTTAAAGCAAAGTTTAAAAACAAAGGTACATATGAAAATGCTGGGATTAGTTTTAGGGCTGAACGTGTACCCAACTCAACGCAGGTAGCAGGATACCAGGCGGACATGGGGTATATAGAACCGGATATCATGCCAATATTTTCTGATTTTTCTCCATCTGATATGAATAGTCCTTATCCTTTATGGGGAATTTTAGTTGATGAGCACAGATCAAATATCTCAAGATATCCAAATAGTGATTTTGCTCCAGTCGTGTTTCTGGGTATACCGGATAGATCACTTATAGAAAATATTATAAAAGAAGATAGTTGGAATGACGTACGGATTATAGCGAATGGACCTGAGATCGAAATACGGGTTAATGGGATTTCAACAGTAAAATATTTAGAAAAGGAAAAGTGGGTCCCCAGAGAAGGACATATTTGTCTGCAAGCACATTCCGGCGGGCCATATGAAATCCTGTATAAAGACATAAGACTAAGAAAATTATAAGGCAAAGTTGGCTGTTAACAAGGGATTAAGTCCGTAGGATGGGCAGGTGTCCCTGCCCATGCGGTTTATTATTCGTTCATCAACGGATTTCAAAATAACCGGTTTTCCGGTTGATAGGCTTAATGATGTTACAAAAGAATGGTAGAAGAGTACGGGACTTCTTATACAGACGGGTCCAGTCTGTCTTTCCCGTTTTATACAGACTGTATAAACATTGTTAGCATCTTATTAGGAGACTCGTCATGGTTGATTCTCTTCCGCCTCTCATTGCGAAGCGACTATCTAGCTGGAATCGATTCTCGACGTTGCTTCGCTTAGCCCATGTGATTCTGGGAAGTATTGGTGTTGTCTGCCCTATCATCGTGGGATCGTTTGCTGACACGTTAAAAACCCCCACTATACAGATTCTCTCCTTTGCGGGTGCGGCATGCGTCGGACTGATTGCTGCGTTTCGAATTGGGCAGCGGGCAAATCAATTCGTAGAAGCGAGGAAGCTGCTCGATGCAGCAGTGCTTAGATACAAAAGCGGTACCATTTGCGAAAAGGATCTAGTAGATGCATACGAGGATGGCGAGCGGCTGATTGGGAAAACAAAGGAGTACCCTTTCGAAGGCCGTTCGCACCACCTAGATGGGTGCTAACCAGTGGTTTCAAGATACGCCTTTGGTGATCCTGAACCGCATCGTTATCCTTAAGTCACTCTCAACAGTGACGACTAAAAAGGTTTCTAATGCCTACATTGCCTCAATTAGATATTAAAAATAACTGCAATCATTCTCCTCATGTCTTGGTGTTGGGCGCAGGAGCAAGCCTTGCTGCGTTTCCCAATGGGGATCAAAACGGCGTCAAGTTACCCTTGATGAACAATCTCGTGGAAGTGCTAGGATTAGAGCCATTAATTGCAAAACACGGATTGAAATATGATGGTGAAAATTTTGAATCGACTTATGATACCTTGGTGAATAGTGGAAAGTATGGAGAGCTTGTTTCGGAAATAGACGAGGCAATAGAAAATTACTTTAAGAAAATGAGTCTGCCTGAGGAAGCAACTTTATATGACTACATGGTATTAAGTCTTAGGGACAAGGATATTATTGCTTCATTCAATTGGGACCCATTTTTAGCAAAGGCATTTCAACGTAATATGAATGTCGTAGGATTTGAACATATGCCTCAAATTGTTTTCCTTCATGGAAATATTGAAATTGGAGTCTGCCATTCCTGTAAAACCAAAGGGTGGAGGTACAATGATTGTTCCAAATGCCAGAGGCAGTTTTCCCCTTCAAAGCTATTGTACCCGGTGAGTCAAAAAAATTATTCTAAAGATCAATTTTTAGATTCCGAATGGAAAAATCTACAACACCACATCCAGCATGCCTATTTTATTACAGTGTTTGGGTACAGCGCTCCAGTGACAGATGTTGAGGCGAGGAAGCTTATGCTTGATGTATGGAATGAAAATACTACTCGTGAATTGGCTCAGATTGATTTGATTGATATTAAGGAAAAAGAGGAAGTTAAGAGTAATTGGAAAGACTTCATTGTTAGGGAGCATTACTTTATCCAAAATGATTTTTTTAATACCTATTTGGCAGTACATCCAAGAAGAAGTTGTGACGCATTTGCAATGGCCACGCTTCAGCAACAACCTTGGGAAGATAATCGCTTTCCTAAGGGACTTACTTTAAAGAAACTACAAGAATGGATTATACCTTTGGTGGAGGAAGAAAAGGAAGGTAGGTTGTCAGGTGACCCTTGTGGAAATGCCTGATATCCTATGTATAAACTGGCATAACATCGGCAGGAAAGGGACTCGTTGCACTCGGCCCTCATGTCGTGCGTTATCAACAGACACCAATCACATGGGCAGGTTATAGCCTCTGCCAAGGCGGGCAAGTCACGATTTTTTCATCAGCTTTATGAAGTCGTCGAAGAGGTAGCTCGAATCGTGTGGGCCGGGGGAGGCTTCGGGGTGGTATTGGACGGAGAAGGCTTTTTTACTCTTGCAGTGGATTCCTTCGACTGTCTGGTCGTTGAGGTTCAGGTGGGTCAGCTCAACGTCCTTATCTTTTAGTGAATCCATATCGACGCAGAAACCGTGGTTCTGGCTCGTGATTTCGATCTGACCGGTCTTGAGATTCTTGACGGGGTGGTTGGCGCCGCGGTGACCGAACTTGAGCTTGTAGGTTTTGGCGCCGAGCGCCAGAGCGAGAATCTGGTGGCCCAGACAGATGCCGAAGATCGGGACTTTGTCGAGCAGTTTTTTGACGGTTTCAATAGCATATTCGACGGGGGCCGGGTCGCCCGGGCCGTTGCTCAGGAAGACGCCGTCCGGCTTCCGCGCCATGACCGATCTGGCCTTCGTTGTGGCCGGGACGACGTGGACGTCGCATCCGTGCGAGCGGAGCAGCCGGAGGATGTTTTGTTTCATGCCGAAATCAAAGGCCACGACCTTGTACTTTTTCCTCGGTTTTTCTTCTTTGTTCTTTAGCACATCGACGACGCCTTTGTCCCAGCGGTAGGATTTTTCACATGTGACGTCCTTGACGATGTCTCTGCCGACCAGGCCCGGGTATTGAGCCAGCGATTTCTTGAGGTTCGTGACGCTGGGCTCGATGGATGACAGCACGCCCCGCATGGCTCCTTCGGTACGGATATGCTTGACGAGCGCCCGCGTGTCGATGCCCTGGAGGCCGACGATGTTGTTGGCCTTGAGGTATTCGTCCAGCGAGGCTTCGTTTCGCCAGTTGCTGGGATAGGCGCAGTTTTCCTTGACGATAAAACCCGCGGCGAAGATTTTTCTCGATTCCCAGTCGGTCTCGTTCGTGCCGTAGTTGCCGATCAGGGGGTAGGTCATCGTGATGATTTGCTCGTTGTAAGAGGGATCGGTGAGGATCTCCTGGTAGCCGGTCATGCTCGTATTGAATACGACTTCCCCGCACCTCTGGCCCACGGCGCCAAACGCAACGCCTTGAAACACCCTGCCGTCTTCCAGTAGCAATATCGCCTTCACTGATTTCTATCCTTTATAGTAAAGCTGAATAGCTTTGACATCGAGTTTTCTTTGCTTCATCGCCTCGATGGCCTTCGCCACGGCCGAAGCGCCCCGGATCGTCGTGACGTAGGGCACCTGCTTGTCGAGGGCGCTTCGTCGTATCGAAAAAGAATTCAGAATCGATTGCTTGCCGAACGTCGTATTGATAATCAGGTCGAATTCGTCATTAATCACGGAGTCCACAATGTTCGGCCGGCCTTCGGTCATTTTCAACGCGAATTCCGACGGGATGTTATTTTTAATCAGTTCGATGCACGTGCCCTTGGTCGCGATGATCTTGAAGCCCATGTCATAGAGCTTGCGGGCGATTTCCATCGCGCGCGGTTTGTCGCTATCCCGAACGCTAATGAGCACGGTGCCGGCGGTCGGCAATGTATTGCCCGCGGCGATTTGCGATTTGGCAAACGCCATGCCGAACTCGTCCGAAATCCCCATCACCTCGCCGGTCGAGAGCATTTCGGGACCGAGCAGCGTGTCGATTCCGGGGAACTTCAGGAACGGAAAGACGGCTTCCTTGACGGCGAAGTGGCCGTGCTGTACTTCCTCTGTAAAACCGAGTTCGTCCAGCGTCATCCCGGTCATGACCTTGGCCGCGAGTTTCGCCAGAGGCACACCGATCGACTTGCTCACGAACGGAATCGTTCGCGACGCCCGTGGATTGACTTCGAGAATATACACCTGCTCGTCCTTAACGGCGAACTGAATGTTGATCAGGCCCTTGACTTTCAGCTCCAGCGCCAAAAGCTTTGCCTGCTTTTGAATCTCGGCCAGGACCTTTTCGCTGATCGAAACCGGAGGTAGCGAGCAGGCGCTGTCGCCGGAATGCACGCCGGCTTCCTCGATATGTTCCATGACGCCGCCGATCACGACCTGCGTACCGTCACTGATGGCATCGACGTCGAGTTCCGTTGCATCGTCGAGAAACTTGTCGATTAGAATCGGCCGCCCGCCAGAGGCCTCCATAGCTTCCTCGACGCATGCTTTCAATTCCTCCTGGTCATAGACGACCTGCATGGCCCGGCCGCCCAGGACGAACGAGGGCCGGATGAGCAGGGGATAGCCGAGTTTGTTGGCGATGCGGAGCGTCTGGGAGTAGGTTGTGGCCGTACCGCTATAGGGCTGGTGGAGATTGAGCTTTTCGACCAACCTGTTGAAGCGCTTGCGGTCTTCGGCGCGGTCGATGCTGTCGGGCGAGGTGCCGATGATCTTCACTCCGGCCTTTTCCAGAGGCACCGCTAATTTCAAAGGCGTCTGGCCGCCGAACTGCACGATGACGCCGTCCGGCTTCTCTTTTTCCACGATGGACATAACGTCCTCGAACGTGAGCGGCTCGAAATAGAGCCGGTCCGAGGTGTCGTAGTCGGTGCTGACCGTCTCGGGATTGCAGTTGACCATGATCGATTCGATGCCGATCTCCCGCAGCGCGAACGCGGCGTGAACGCAGCAATAATCGAATTCAATGCCCTGGCCGATGCGGTTCGGGCCGCCGCCCAGGATGATGACCTTTTTTCTGTCGCTCGGATTGGCCTCGCATTCGGACTCGAAGGTCGAATAGAGATAAGGCGTGGTCGCTTCGAATTCGGCGCCGCAGGTATCGACGGTTTTATAGACGGCATCGATATGAATCGCTTGCCGGCGCCGTCGCACGTCCAGCTCCTTGATGTCGAGCAGTGAGGCCAGATACTTATCGCTAAAGCCGTATTCTTTCGCTTGTCTCAAGAGTCCGGCAGACAGGGTACAAACGCCGGACGAGGAACGCTTGGCCTTTTGCGTTCGGGTCTTTTTGATCTTTCCCTCGAGCGTGACAATGTCCTTGATGTTGTTGAGGAACCAGGGATCGATTTTGGTCAGCTCGAAGACGTCTTCGACCGGAATCTCTCTCCGCAGCGCTTCGGCGACGTACCAGAGCTTATCCCAGCAGTTCGTCCGCAGCTTGTCTTTAAGCTCGCGCGTCGAAAGGTTTTTTTTGATATGCCGGCTGTCGAGTGAATATCGGTCGATCTCGAGCGACCGAATGGCCTTTTGCAGCGATTCCTTGAACGTCCTGCCGATGGCCATCGCTTCGCCGACGGACTTCATCTGGACGGTCAGCGTGGGATCGGTCTTTGGGAATTTCTCAAATGTAAATCGCGGCCACTTCACCACAGTATAATCGATGGTCGGCTCGAAGCAGGCCGGCGTCTTTTTGGTTATGTCGTTCGGGATCTCATCGAGCGTGTACCCGACGGCCAGCAATGACGCGATCTTGGCGATGGGAAAACCCGTCGCCTTCGAGGCCAGCGCCGAGCTACGCGAGACCCTCGGATTCATCTCGATGACGTAGAGCTTGCCGTTCTCGGGATTGACGGCGAACTGGATATTCGAGCCGCCGGTCTCCACGCCGATGGCCCGGATGATCTTCAGCGAGGCGTCGCGCATGATCTGGTATTCTTTGTCGGTGAGCGTCTGGGCCGGGGCGACCGTGATGCTGTCGCCGGTATGAATCCCCATCGGATCGAGATTTTCAATCGAGCAAACGATCACGACGTTGTCCTTTTTATCCCGCATGACCTCCAGCTCGTATTCCTTCCAGCCGACCACAGATTCCTCGATGAGGACCTGGCTCTTGGGACTCAGGCTCAGACCCCAGTGGATGTATTCGTCGTATTCCTCGGCGTTATAAGCAACGTTGCCGCCCGTGCCGCCTAAGGTATAGGAGGGCCGGATAATGGCGGGATAGCCCACGTGCTCGATGATCTTCTTCGCCTGGTCCCAGGTACGGGCGTATCCGCTCTTCGGGACTTCCAGGCCGCACCGGGCCATGGTCCTCTTGAAGAGGTCTCTTTCCTCGGCCCTTCGGATCGTCGCGAGTTTGGCCCCCAACATCCGAACCTTGTGTTTTTTCAGCACCCCGCTCTCGGCCAGCTCCACGGCGGTATTCAAACCCGTCTGCCCGCCCAGTGTGGGCAACAGGCTGTCGGGTTTTTCTTTGGCAATGATCTTCTCGACGATCTCGGGCGTGATCGGCTCGATGTATGTCCGGTCGGCCAACTCGGGATCGGTCATAATCGTGGCGGGGTTGCTATTAACGAGAATGACTTTGTAGCCGGCGTTCTTGAGAACCTTGCACGCCTGGGCGCCGGAATAATCAAACTCGCACGCCTGGCCGATCACAATCGGCCCGGACCCGATGATAAGTATCTTATGAATATCTTTGCGTTTCGGCATTTCTTTGGGATTGACGAATGACGAATGACTATTGAATATTTGCACTCTGAGCGTTGATTGAAGTTCCGTACATGCCGTTCATTAGTCAATCGTCAATAGTCAATTCTATCCTGTTATCTTGTCCACGTAAATTTTTGACTTTTATGCACTTCCATGCGGCCAGCGGTTTCAAAACCGCCGCACATCCCGCCGCAAGGCGTCCCTGGCGGGACTGCACCGAATCCCCATTTCCTGACTTGGCGCATACTGGAATCCTGAACACTATACCGACTCAATCCAAAGCCTGCAAGAGCAATCTTATGAAACCGCGGATTTCAAGTCGTAGGTCGTATAGAGTATGTCGATATTCGAATTCTGTCTCTCCCGTAAGGGATGGCTTACGCCACTGTGTTCTGAATTCTTGCTTTTTTAGCTTTTGCTCTTTTCTCGCTACGGGTTGGCCTTTGTGTCGCGGGCGTCTCGCCCGCGCGTTCCGAGGGCATCATGCCCTCGCCTTCAAGAGATTTTCAATGTTAACGTCAATCTATCGGCAGTTTGGCTCGCCATTCTTTGCCTTGTTCCGGCTTGCCCCAGGCTTCGTAGAGGTCGATTAGCCTGGATAATTCATGAAACTCATAGTTTAACGTACTGCAGAAGAAAAAAAACGATAAACACGTAAAGTGACACACAGGCTTGATACAAGGCCACA
>Ga0272442_10001815_pt1 | contig 31673 bp, 24 predicted proteins | sample SSMForm2O_FD_200262 | JGI IMG/M metagenome (GOLD analysis project Ga0272442, IMG submission 200262) | Marine sediment archaeal communities from Little Sippewissett salt marsh, Falmouth, MA, United States - SSM-Form-2O | ecosystem: Environmental > Aquatic > Marine > Wetlands > Sediment ... | reverse complement strand
ATGGCATTTCTGTTGTTAAAATGCCATAATGAATAGGGAGAATTTCACTGTCTGCTGGAAAAAAAGTAGGAGCCGCTGCAGGATTTCCCAATCGCTAATACTGTGTGCTTACAATTATAATTATAAAATAAACAATAATTAAAAACAGAGAGAAAATGATCCGATAAAATTGGCACGTGGTTTGCCAATATTGAATAACAGATGACACACATGGCACTATCCCATATTCGCCGCGTACTTCTCCCTCCGATTAGGGGTTCGAAAGAACCCCTTTTCTTTTTCTTAAGCATCGTTACTGATTGGCAATTCAACTGTTATTTGTGTTCCTTGATCCGGAATACTGCTGACTTGAATCGATCCATGGTGAGCCTTAATGATTTGATCAACCATGGTCATCCCAAGGCCGGTGCCTCGTTTTTTGGTTGAAAAGTAAGGCTGGAAAATAAAAGGTCGAGTGTTTTCATCGATACCTTTGCCTGAATCCCGAATCTCAAGCTGAGTTATATTATTATTAAGGATGGTTTTTGTTGTTATCCAGACATTCCCTGTTTTATCAATGGCTTCGACTGCATTTTTGAGCAGATTGTTTACAACACGTTTCATTTGATCCCGGTCTGCAATGATTGGCTGAGCATCTGAATCGAGCGAGAGCTGAAACTGGATGTTCGGATGGCAGTTGCGCATTAACTGACAGGCAGCCTGGACAATTTCGTTCATTTGTATTTTTTCAATATTTAATTTTGGCATGCGTGCAAAGCTGGAGAATTCTGTAGCCATTGTTTGTAACATGGCCATCTCTTCTTCAATGGTGTGTATGCTGCTGATAATATTGGACGGTATCGAAGAACCGAGCTGTTTTTTTATCCGGTGTAAAGAAATTGAAATAGGTGTCAGACTGTTTTTTATCTCATGAGAAATCTGGCGTGCAACTGCCTGCCATGCAGCCAGACGCTCTGCTTGAAGAAGGCGTTCATGGGTATGCTGTAAATCCTTTGTCATGATATTAAATTGATCGACAAGATATTTAAATTCATCATTTGCCTTCGTTTGGATTTGATAATTAAGATTGCCGACGGCAACTTGATCCATCCCGTGCACCAGTGCCTGTATGGGACGGGTCATTTCTCTGGATAACCGTTGAGATGCCAACCAGGCCAGACCAATCAAACCGGCAATCCAGAGAACAGCTAAAACCCAGATTATTTTTTTTTGGATAACGGATTCTTTGATCATCGAGAGTGTGTTCACCATAATCAGAGCCGTTTCTATTCGCTGCCTGGATTGTGCCAGTCGGGTATCGATGAGGTATTTCAGCACGATCATCGTAGAATCCGGTCCGGTTCGATACAGACAAAACCATTCATGCTGACCCTTTTTAAGCAAACGGCTTGAGGAGCCATAACCAAATCGCTGCAAAATCTCACGCGGTGCCGGGACTTCATTAAATTGATTTGTGTGCGTTATATGCCGGATTAATATTGCTGTATCAGGATTGATTTTATAATAACTGAGTGAGTGGATACTGAAATCGGCCAGAGATTGTGGATCAGTATCAAAGGGATTCGGATGTTTATCTAAGAAATATTCCCCCTTTTCAACAAGCTGTATTCGCACACAGTTTAATGAGCTGTTCAGTGCTTCTCCGATGGTGTCAGGAAGTAATAAACTTGCGCTTCCGGTAAGCAAACTGGCTGCCATATATGTTAAAGGGATGACTGGAATGGCTACGAAAAGCAGAAATATCATCGTTAGTTTTGTGCGAAACCTGGATTTGGAGTGAATTTTCCGGATCAGTAGATATAGTAAGCCCACCAGCATGCATGCGATTCCCACCCATGCAAAAAAACGGAGCATGTTACCCTCCGATGCGTTTACGGAAAGACAGGTAATTCATAAGGGCCGTATCAAACGGTTGTGCTGTATCCATCATAATGTAATCAATGCGATGCTGACGGCATTCTCGTTTGAACCGTTTTTGAAAGGCTACAATCGAATTTTGATAAGCTTCACGAATATGCCAGGGCTGAGTCTGGATTTTTTCATGACTTTCCAGATCGATGAATTCTGTATCATTGTTGAAATGGAAGGATCTTTCTATTGGATCTAAAATATGGAACACAATCACTTCATGTTTCCTATGACGAAAATGTTTCAGGGAAGAAAGCACCAAATCCGGATCGTCCATCAAATCGGACAATACAATCACCAGACCGCGGCGCTTGATACGTTCTGCAAGATCATGAAAAACTGTGGAGATTTTGGTGTCTCCCCGAGGAATTGACGTATCAATTTCCTTTAGAAGCACATTCAAATAACTCATCATTGATCTCGGCGGATGAAAAGATCTTATTTTTTTATCAAACATAATCAAGCCTACCGCATCCCTTTGCAAGAGCATCAGATAAGCCAGTGCTGCGGACAAGTAACAGGCGTACTGAAATTTTGTTGTATTTTGCGAGCTGTAGTTCATAGATCCTGAAGCATCCAGGATGAGAAAGCTCTTCAAATTGGTCTCTTCTTCAAACTGTTTCACATAATATCGTTCGGTCCGCCCAAAAACCTTCCAATCCATAATTTTTATAGGATCTCCCGGCATATAGGGCCTGTATTCTGAAAACTCAACAGAAAATCCATGGTAGGGGCTGCGATGCAATCCAGTGATAAATCCTTCAACCACCAGACGGGCGATGAGATCTAATCGGGACAGTTGAGAGATGGTTTCAGGATTCAGATATTGTTTATTAATATTTTTCATGAGTGAGAATCACAATACACAACAAGGAACAAAAATTTATTTGATATATATATCACGATTATTTAAGAATTCCTTATAGACATTGTAATAATCCGTTTCTTCATAGGTTACTTTCTGTATGGGGATATGATCAAAACTGTAAAGTGTTGCATTGGGGCATGCCATAAGTATTGGGGAATGGGTTGCAATGATAAATTGGGCGTGACCGGCCCGCCCCATTTCTATTAATAACTGCAATAATGCCATCTGACTTTTAGGGGAGAGCGCTGTTTCAGGTTCATCCATTAAATACAGTCCTTTTCGTTGATAACGTGATCTGAAAAATGCCATGAGAGACTGTCCATGGGATTGCGACCTCAGAGAGTTGCCTCCGAAATATTCCAGAATGCCTGGATTGGCGACTGCCCATTCATCCAGGCGTTGTGTAAAGTCATGAAAGATTTGAGATCCAAAATAGGAACCAGGGACAGAGTATTTAGACCACTGAATATTCAATGCCCGGTGAAGCTGTGTCTCATACCGATTGTAATTATAATGGCGGCGTTCATTATTCTCCCAGATGAATATGTTGCACCTTCTTGCAAGGGCTTGTAGCAGTGTTGATTTTCCTGTACCGTTTTCACCAATGAAAAATGTGACAGGAGACAAGAGCCTTATTTTTAAATGTTCTTTAAAAACAGACAGATTGAAGGGATAACAGTCTTGAGTCGGATATTTATTCGTATCTATTAAAAATGATTCTAAATACAAAGGAAATCACTCCTTGAAATGATTAAGGATTTATAAATTTCTATCTGAACAAATCTTCTCTCGGTTGATTTTTATTTTTTGTTATTTCAGATATCAGTTCGGGAATATCAAAAAATTACATTCCCTCCAGTAATTTATCGATGATATCCGCTGGTTGAATCCCTTCTGCTTCTGCATTGAAGTTGGTCACAATGCGATGTCGCAAAACCGAATGCGAAACACGTTTGACATCGTCAATTTCCGGTGTCGGGCGGCCTTCAAGAGCACATCGACTTTTCGCACCCAGAATTAAATATTGACATGCACGCGGCCCAGCTCCCCAGCTTACCCATTCCTTGATGTATTCAGGGGTGTCTTCGGCTTTTGGCCGTGTTTTTCTGGTTAAATCCACAGCATAATCGATGACATGGTCAGCAATAGGGATGCGTCGAACTAAATTTTGCAAATTTAATATATTTTTTCTTTTTATTACGGTTTTTAATTTGGATTCAATATCACCGGTGGTATTTCGAACAATCAGCTTTTCTTCTTCTCTGGATGGGTAATCGATCCACAAACTGAACATAAATCGATCCAATTGTGCTTCTGGCAAAGGATAGGTGCCTTCCTGCTCGATTGGATTTTGGGTAGCCATAACAAAAAAAGGAGTCTCCAGTTTATACGTCTCATTGCCTGCGCTGACTTCATGTTCCTGCATGGCCTGAAGCAAGGCAGCCTGTGTTTTGGGGGGAGTACGGTTGATTTCATCTGCTAAAATGATATTGGCGAAAACAGGTCCTTTTACAAATCGAAAAACTTTTTTTCCTGTCGAGCGGTCTTCTTCCAGGATTTCGGTTCCTGTGATATCTGATGGCATTAAATCCGGCGTAAATTGAATACGGTTAAACTTCAGGTTTAATATTTGTGCCAGAGTTGATATCAGCAATGTTTTTGCAAGTCCGGGCACCCCCACCAACAGGCAGTGTCCACGAGAAAACAGACTGATCAGCAGCTCTTCGATAATTGTTTCTTGACCAACGATGACATTGGCAAGTTCCTGCTTAATCAGATCATTTGCGCGTTTTAAATCTTTCAGTATTGTTGTATCGTCTTTTATTTGTGATTGCATGGAAGCACTCTTGATTTTTTCATTCTTTTGATGATGAAAATAAACACTTTTGTTCAGAAAGTCAACTTGAAATAAATCCTTGACATTACGATTATTCAATCTTAATTTTTTATTTTGTCCATGAAGGATGATCGGTGATGACAACAAACAAAGAAAGAAAACTATTAAAACATATTCAGGAACGAGGAAATATCCCGAATCATATAGCGATTATTATGGACGGCAATGGTCGATGGGCAAAAAAGAGGGGATTGCCCCGTGTAGCCGGACATCATGAGGGGGTTAAATCCGTCCGCGATATCGTGGAGGCATGTGGTGAACTGAATGTGCATATATTAACGCTATATACTTTCTCTACAGAGAATTGGCGCCGTCCCCAAGACGAAATATCCGCATTAATGGAGCTTTTGGTGCGTACGCTGAGAAAAGAAATTGACGATCTTATGAAAAATAACGTGCGTTTAACCGCAATCGGTCAGATTGAAAACTTACCAGGGGAAGCAGCCCGGGAATTTCGCGAGGGTATTGAATTTACACGGAATAATTCAGGATTGAATCTCAATTTAGCGCTAAATTATGGAAGCCGTGAAGAAATGATATATTGTGTGAGATCGATTGCGAAAGAAGTAAAATCCGGTCTGATAAATCCTGATAGTATCGATGCGTCAATCATTCAGAAGTATTTATATACAGCCAGCCTTCCCGATCCTGATCTTATGATTCGCACCAGTGGCGAATTTCGGCTTTCAAATTTTTTGCTTTGGCAGCTGGCATATACAGAAATTTATATTACAGATATATTATGGCCGGATTTTCGGCGCGGACAATTGTATCGAGCAATCAATGATTTTCAGCATCGGGAGCGACGATTCGGCAAAGTCAGTGAACAAATCCAATAATCGAACAAAATTCATAGCACGTCGTTTAATGGTATTGAAGGGGTGAATGGCCCCTTATTTTTCTGGCAGTAAAGGATTTTATGCGAAGAAGAATTTGGGTTCTGGTCGTATTGGGATTATTTTTTCTCTCCGTACTGGGTCTTTACACAGTTTGGCGAGTTTCCAGGGCCAATGAAAAACTGAAAGCGCTGATTATATCTAAAATCCAGCCGTTTGTTACGCAGGAATCCGAGATTGAGTCTTTAGATATCAATCTCAGCAGCGTACGGATGCAGGGGGTGCATTTAATCCCGAAAAATAGAGCATTTTCTCTGGAAATTGAAAGTATAGAAATTGGCTACAGATTATGGAATGTAATCCTGCATGGATTTGCTCCCCAGCGAATTGTTCATGAAATAATGTTAATACATCCTGTGCTCATGATCCGAGAAGATACTGCCACTGGTATTACACACGCTGAATCCAATTGGGAAAATTTCCAGCAGCTGGTTGGAGAATTCAGTACCATGAAGTCTTTCACTGTTCTGGATGCTGAAGTTAGGATTGTTGATTCTCAGCATTGTCTTGTATTGGGACATGATTTGGACGGTTGGTTGCAGACATCGCCAATAGATTCTGCTCACTTGCAGCTTTCAGGAAGGCTTCTTGAGTCTCGGGATAGAAATCTTCTGGTGGAAGCAAAGATTAATTTAAAGACCGTAATGCTTCATTCATTTCGATGGACCATCAAGCCTTCAAAAACCCCGATATCTCTGCCAATTCTTGTTCCTGAATTTATTCAGGTTAAAGGAGGAGAACTTTCAGGATCAGGCACCTATATTTTTGGTCATCATCCTTCTGGATTTATTGAAATCAAAAATGGCGCCTTTTGTTTTAGAAATCATCCTTTTTGTTTTGAAGAAGTTCATATCAAGGGACAGATTTATGAGAATCAATTGAATATATCCGGAGAGATTGGTGATTTTAATGGATCATCGATGACGTTATCCGGAAGTTTGTCGCATTTTTTATCGCCACAATTGGATGTCGAAATTGCATGCAGCACATTTCGGTTTCCACCCTTTTTTAAGTTGCTGGCTCCCAGAACAAATATATTCGTTCAGGGAGAAGGGCAGTTTCATTTAAAAGCAACGGGCACTTTAAATAATCCTTTGATCAATGGTGCTTTTTATGCCCGTCATTTTGATGTATCACGATTTCATATGAATGCGCTTTCAGTATCCATGGCGCTTCAGGACAGCATACTGAATTTGAAAGCGGATGGGTTGCAAAAAGATGGAGTTCAATTGTCTCTGGGAACGCAGATTGATTTTTCAAAACCCGAATTTTTATCCCGAACAACCATGGATTTACAAGGTGATTTTTTGCCAGTTTTACCTCTTCAGTTACAGGCGTGTTTCTATCGCTGTACGGGACAGACACATGCCACATTTGAAGGACCGTTATCCAATCCTGCAGGTCAGCTTAACGGTTTGATTCAAGCAGAATCCAAAACCGGGAACATGATGCAATTTGTTCCCGATATTATTTTTCAAAATCATCGACTTCAGGTTAAATGTCAATCAAACGGATCGTTTTTGCTGTCTGGTCAGATTAATGACTTTTTATCTGATAAACAGGATTGGCTTTTTAAAGTTCAAGGCGGCGAAATTGTTTTAAGGAAAATATTTGGTGATGTATATAATCAATGGATTGATGACCAGAGAATTCTTTTGGAATGTTCTGGTGACACAAAAGCCTGGCGATGTTCAAGCTGGGGCATTTCTCAATCTGTGGACAGTCTGAAATGGAAATGGACATTGAGAGCCAAACATCTGGACAATCATCAATATGAGATCGGTCTTAGCGGAGCATTTTTCCCTGATTCTGCCAATCCGGTTTCTTTTAGCGGAAAGTCAGTGTGGAATTCAGAGGCCATTCAAATTGATAAAATTTCTTTTGGTCGTTTTTTAAATATTACAGGAGCCATTCCATTTTCAATGGATGCGCCTTTGATAATAAGCGCTTATTTTGATGGTTTGACGCTAAAGCTATTTCATTCCATTTTTCCAAGATTTCAATTTTATAAAGGGAGGATTGATGGAGGCGTTGAAATTGCAGGGACCAGAAAAGCACCCGGGCTGAACTTGAATTTATCCCTTAAAGAGGGACAGTTTCATGGAATCAAGGAATTTACAGGAGCTGTTTCCGGTCACTGGGACCGGGATAGTTTGCGATCTTTCTCCTGTGAACTCAAGCGTGACAGCCTATTAATTTTTGGGGGGAGCGTTAACTCAGCTTCAAATTACACATTGCAGGGATTTTTTGTTGGTCGGGATTTAGATTTCTCTCATCTGATTTTGGCTTTTACTGGTGAGGATCAATGGAATGGATTGGGACAATTCCATTTGCAGATTGCTGGACCCGCCTATCGTCCGGTATTGAAGGGTGATTTATCTGTTTATGAAGGAAATTTTGGATCCTTTAAATATGACAGTCTGAAAGTTGAGCTATTAGATACATTACGTTCCGGATTGGGCATCGGTCGACATGTTCTTTACTTATCAGATGGAATTATTGATCGAGATGATGGAGTACGATTCCAATTTGAGGGCAGGCTGCCTCTTTCTTCACAGGAAGACATGGATTTAAATGTTCATGTCCGGGGAAATTTACTACATGCCTTGGCAGATATGAGTTCCTTTGTCGAATCAGGTGAGGGACAAGGCAGGGCTGTTTTTCGCATGGGTGGTCGTCCTGAATCGCCCATATTAGGCAATGGTGAATTTGCTATTGAAAATGGAGAGATAAAATGCAGTGATATTGTACGTGAAATAAAAGAATTACAGTTATTTTCCAAGCTTCAGGCAGAAGATCGATTTCTCAGGATACATAATTTATCCGGGATGATTCGGGGCAGAAAATTTCGGTTTTGGAATGAGAAACCAACCAATGATATCCTTCCACTTCGACTTGAAAACTTCGGTGTTCATCTTGGTCTTCTCTGTCTGGAGACTGATAAACGGGGGGTTCGTTTACATTTGCCGGGTCTTATGGAGCGGGGTGAGGAAGGGATGGTCGCATTCGAGGGATTTGATTCCAATGCCCCATTTATGATTACAGGTGGATCTGAATTGGGACCCTGTTTCCAAGGGATAATGAATTTGAACAATCTGCGATTAACCTATCCCTTTCATAAAATCAGTCAATCGGATGAGGTCAATGTGCTTGAGATGTTTTTAAGACATGTATCCTGGGATGTCCAGGTGCGTCCATTTTCAGATGTACACTATATTCGTTCTATTGAGAGTCCACTGGGCAATGTCTATGCCGATCTGCAACTAAAAAAGGCTTATGGCCGTCTTAACATTCAGGGTATGATAGAGGACAGGACCTTACAGGTATGGGGCAATCTGGAATCAACAGAAGGCAATATCGAGGTGCTTGATATGTATTTTAGACCGGAACGGATTACTTTTGATTATCCGAAAGGTGCATCTAATCCAATTGTTTCGGGACGCGCTTATACAACGGTTATTGACTCGACCGGCATTCCTTCAACCATATGGCTGACACTCACGACAGTGGATTATGCATCGGGTCTTGAAAAGCAAGGGGGCGGGTGGAATAATATTATTTTTAGATTCAGTACAGATAATCCAAATTTGGCAAGAAATGAAGCAGATTTGTTGGAGGCCATGGGATATTCGACCAATCATATCAAAGAAAGGGCCTATGATGCCTTAGGGCTTCAAGTAGAAAATTTAGTATTTCGTCCGATTTTTCGTCCCCTGGAACGTGAGATGCGCCGTTATCTGGGCCTGGATGTTGTTCGGTTTTCAAGTAAATTCAGCAGCAATTTGATACAATTGCAAACTGTGGAACAGCCGATATTCGATCCAAAATTTTTATTTCGAAGTTCAAGGCTGACGTTGGGAAAATATTTGGCTCCTGGAGTGTTTGTCACTTATTCAGGTCAACTTCAAACCGCATGGAAATATCAGTACCATGATGAAGGTTTGGGATTTCGACATGCCCTATCTTTGGAATATACATTCCGTCCGGATTTATTTTTAGAAATGGAATATACTTATGACAGCAAATTATTATATGACCGGCGAGAGGATAAGCGGATCTGGATTCGTCATGTATTTCCATTCTAAAGAAGATTGTATTTATTGCTTTACAATAAGGTGAAATTTTTGTACCTTTTAGATCATTTTGGAGGCAATGTTTTTAATGCGTTTTTATCACTTACTTTTTGTTGGAATCGTATGGATTGTTTTTTCTTCTGAGGTCATCGGACAATCCAATACGCTGGGAGAATTGATCCAGTTGTCTGTCGCAGGTAACAAGACAGCTGAAGCAAGTGTTGTAAAATTGAGTTCCGGTTTGAAAGAAGGACAGGAGATTGCCTGGGAAAATCTGCAGAATGCTATTAAACAAATATGGGCCCTGGGACTTTTTTCAGATATTCGTATCGTATTGGATTATCGAACCACAGATGGACTTTTCTTAACGATTCATGTCGAAGAATATCCTCGGCTGGAAAAATTTGAAATTCACGGCAATAAAAAATTAAAAAAAGATGATGTTGAGGATGAATTAGGATTTTTTCGTCGTCAGGTCATCAGTCCCAGTCAAATTGCCAAGGCCAAGAAGCGATTACTTCAAGCTTACGCAGAAAAAGGTTTTACACTGGCTGTTGTCAATATGGATATTGAATCCGCTGAAAAAGAGGGCCGTGTGAATCTTTTTGTGAGAATCGATGAAGGGAAAAAGGTTCAAATCAAGCGGATTCGATTTTTTGGAAATACAATTTTCAACGATAAGGTTTTGCGTAAACAAATGAAAGAAACAAAAGAGGATCGATGGTGGCGGGGTGCAGATTTCAATAAAGAAGAATATCAGGAAGACAAGCAAAATGTCATTGTTTATTATTGTAATCACGGGTATCGAGATGCCGCAATCTTGCGTGATTCACTCTATTATGATGATGAGAAAAAGGATATGTTTATCGACATTTGGGTCAGGGAGGGGAGATGTTATTACTTCGGAAATGTGACCTGGGAAGGAAATGAACTGTTTGATGAAGGTCTGCTGAATTCGCTTTTAGAGTTTAAGACCGGAGATGTATTCAGTCAGGAAAAATTTGAAAAAACAAGAACTGAAAAAGTCGGCGGAGCTTATTATGATCTTGGATATATTTATGCACAGATAAGCCCCAAGGAAACTATGCGCTCAGGGGATACATTGGATGTTCATTATATTATTGATGAAAAGAATCCGGTGAAGATTAGAAAAATTCATATTTCCGGCAATACGCGGACCAAGGACCGTGTCATTCGTCGGGAAATCCGCTTACGGCCGGGTATGATTTTCAGCAAAGAGCTTTTGTTGCGCAGTCATCGGGAATTGATGATGCTGAATTATTTTGCCAATGTGGTACCGGATGTGCTCCTCGTGGATGAAGAGCATGTGGACCTTTCTTTTAATGTGGAGGAGAAATCTACAGATACAGCAAACATGTCAGCCGGATGGAGTGAACTGGACCGCCTTATTGGCAGTGTCGGGCTGGGGATGAACAATCTTTTCGGCAATGGTCAGCAGTTGAACCTGGACTGGAATTTCGGCCGGTATTACCGTTCTTTCAGTCTTGGATTTACTGAACCCTGGTTTCTTAATACTCCGACCTCAATCGGTGCCAGTATTTATGATATAAAGCGAGATTCCTATTATATTGGTTACAGTCAGCGAAGTCGCGGATTTTCTTTGAGCTACGGCCGCCGATTCAGTTGGCCGGATAACTATTTCAGGGGGCTTTGGACATACCGGATTGATGAAACAGAATTGGGTGATTTTTCAGATTATATGTATGAGTATAATCCCAATAACATTGCCCAGGAAGATTGGCCGTTGGTTTCGAGCGGAATTACTCAAAAAATCTCTCGAAACAGTCTTGACCAGCCTGAATTTCCTACGAGAGGATCGCTGGTGAGTCTAACGACAGAACTGGCCGGAGGTATTTTTGGTGGCAATGTGGGATATCACAAGCATATTTTCAGTTCTGAATTTTTTGTACCGACAATTTCCAATAAATTAATTTTTATGACACGGGCCCAGGCTGGATATATGGACAAATTGAGTAATGACGATAAAATTCAATATATGGATTATTTCTTTATGGGAGGTAGCGGCCTTTCCAGATCTACACCCTTGCGTGGCTATGATGATCCGCTGGCCGGGGGAAGTTACAGTACATGGGGGGGGAAGACCATGTTAAAAACCACATTTGAAATTCGGTTTCCTCTGATTCCCAATCCCACCATGTATGGGATGCTCTTTGCCGAGGGAGGCAATACGTGGGTGGATTTATCGCATACGGATCCATTTGATTTGCGTCGATCGGTGGGCATAGGTGCCCGTATTTTTATGCCGATGATCGGTATGATCGGATTTGATTATGCCTATGGGTATGATTATCAAGATGCTTATGGCAACAAATATGGAAAATGGAAGCCGCATTTTGTTTTTGGACGAAGTTTTTAAATATCAATCAAAAAGACCGGTGCCTGGGGATAGGCTCCTGGTCATTTCAATTTACAAGATGGATAAAAAGAAAATTGGAGGAGGATCATCGTGTTAAGTAGACGAACAACCGTTCTGTTTTTATGTGCCGTGCTTTTATTAAGTACGGGTTTTGTTTTCGCTCAGCTTAAGCTGGGATATGTGGATTCGCAGCGGATATTATCGACCAATGCAGATGCGAAAGATGCTCAGCAGAAACTTGAAGCCGAAGCCACCAAGTGGACCCAAGAGCTACAAAGAATGGAGCAGAAAATTAAAGAGAAGATGGAGACACTGGAGCAGCAAAGCCTGCTATTAAGTGATGAGAAGAAACAGGAACGCATTCAGGAATTGCAAAATTTGCAGGAACAGGCTCAGCAGTATCAAATAGAAAAATGGGGAGATAATGGAGAAGCCTTTAAACTTCGAAAGCAATTTCTTGAACCGGTCTATGAAAAAATCAATGCCGCTATTCATCAGGTCGGCGAGGAAGGTAATTACGATTTTATTTTTGATACAGTAAATGGCAATTTGCTTTATTCACCAAATGAATATGATTTAACTGATTTGGTCATTGAAGAGTTGGAGAAGGCAGCTGTTTCCACCTCCTCAGATCAATAACCATTTATGAAATTATATTTATCAAAAATTGCCGAGATCGCTGATGGTGAATTGGCAGGAGACGGGTCTGTTCCCATTCGCGGTGTTTCCCGGATAGAAGAAGCAAAAACCGGCGACATTTCATTCTTAGCCAATGCGAAATATATAAAATATTTAGAACATTCTCAGGTTTCAGCTTTGATTGTTCCGAAAACAATTGAACTGGATTCAGATTTACCCCTCATTCTTGTGGATAATCCGTATTTTGCATTTCTGAAGGTGGTTTCTGTATTCTATCCGCAAAAGCCTCTCATTGAGAAAGGTGTGCATAAGACAGCTGTCATTGCGGACACTTCAAAAATCGGCATGGATGTATCTGTAGGGGCTTATGTGGTTATCGGTGAAAACTGTACAATCGGAAACCATTCTGTCATTATGCCTGGAGTGGTTCTTGGGTACAATGTCATTGTTGGAGAATCATGTGTGATCCATGCCAATGTAAGTTTGAGGGAAGGAGTAAAACTTGGAAACCGTGTGATCCTGCACAATGGCGTGGTTTTGGGCAGTGACGGATTTGGCTTTACTGAGGAAGGGGGACAGTATCATAAGATTCCTCAGGTGGGTACAGTAGTCATAGAGGATGATGTAGAAATAGGCGCCAATACGGTCATTGATCGATCCATGTTAGGGGAAACCCGTATCTGTCGGGGTGCCAAGCTGGACAACCTGATACAGATCGGTCACAATTGTACAGTAGGTGACCATACAGTTATTTCAGGACAGACCGGACTCTCAGGCAGTACCCATATCGGTAAATATGTCCGCGTCGGAGGGCAGGCGGGATTCAGAGGGCATATTCATATCGGTGATCGTGCCGCTATTGGGGCTCAGGCGGGTGTTTCCAAGGATGTGCCGGAGGGAACCATGGTTTCAGGGTATCCGGCTAAACCTCATCGCGAAGAATTGAGAATGGAAGCCGCTGTGCGGCGTCTTCCAGAAATGCTCAGCAAGTTTAAAATGCTTCAGAAGAGAGTACAGGATTTGGAGGAGAAACTAAAAAAATTATGTTAGAGTATCAACGAACAATATCAAAGCCGGTTTCTTTGTCCGGCAAGGGATTGCATACAGGTGGTAAAACCACGGTGACATTTCGGCCGGCTTCTCAAAACACTGGACTTATATTTAAGCGTGTGGATATTAAAAACGCTCCGGAAATACCTGCTGACATAGATCATGTTGTCGATAACAGCCGGGATACGACAATCGGTATCGGTGATATTCATATCCGTCAAGTGGAACATGTGTTGGCCGCGCTGTATGGTCTGGAAATAGACAATTGCATCGTCGAGGTAGATGGCAATGAACCACCCGTTGGAGATGGCAGCGCCATGCCTTTTGTTAATATTTTACAGAAAGCCGGATTTGAAGAACAAGATTCCCCCAAAGATTTTTTGGTGATCAATGAAACGATTACGTTCTCCGATAAGGAAAAGGGCATTGATATGGTCGTATTTCCTTCGGATGAATTGCGTATTACATTTATGGTGGATTATCAGAATCCAGCTTTGGGAACACAATATACATCCATGTATTCCCTGACGGAGGAATTTGTTCGTGAATTCGCACCAGCAAGGACTTTTTGTTTTTTACATGAAGTAGAAATACTCCATGATCAGGGATTGATACAAGGGGGTGATCTTGACAATGCGGTTGTTATTATAGACCGCGAACTTAAGAAGGAAGAACTGAAAGATCTTGCGGCACGTTTTGACTTGAATCATGATGATGTTGTCCTGGGTACGAACGGTATTTTAGGTGGAAAAGAACTGCGCTTTTACAATGAGCCAGTTCGACATAAAACATTGGATTTAATCGGAGATCTGGCTCTGCTGGGTGTTCCTCTAAAAGCGCATGTTATGGCAGCCAGATCCGGGCATGCTGCCCATGTGGCTTTGGTTAAGGAAATCCGGAAAATATACAAGAAAAACCAGCTGACCAGCCGTTTTCAGAAATCAAAAGCGCATCAAGGGGCACTTTTAGACATTAATGCGATTGAAAAGATACTGCCACATCGATATCCATTTTTACTTGTCGATAAAATTATAAATCTGATTCCAGGCGAACGAGTCATCGGTATTAAAAATGTCACGATGAATGAACCTTATTTTATGGGACATTTCCCCAATCATCCGATTATGCCCGGTGTGTTGATTGTTGAAGCAATGGCTCAGACAGGCTCTATTCTTATTTTAGATGCGCTTGAAAATCCTGAGGAAAAAGTTGCTTACTTTATGGGAGTGGACAATGTGAGATTCCGCAAACCGGTCCTTCCCGGTGACCAGCTTCAGCTGGAAGTGGAACAAATCCGCCTTCGTAAGAATTCGTGTAAAATGATGGGCAGAGCTTATGTGGATAATGATCTGGTCTGTGAGGCTGAAATGATGGCTATGATAGTGGATCGATAAGCAGGTAAAAACGAGAAGTATTCAGGAGAGATCTTTTGCCAAAAATTCATCCAACTGCGATTGTGGACAGCAAAGCCGATCTGGCTGATGATGTGGAAGTAGGCCCCTTTTCCATTATCGAAGGGGATGTGCAAATCGATTCAGGCAGTCAGATTCATTCTCATGTGCTGGTTGCTGAAGGTGCCCGTATTGGTCGTAACTGCAGTGTTCATCATGGTGCAGTCCTATCTACCAAGCCTCAGGATTTGAAATTTAAAGGGGAGAAAACCACCCTTGAAATCGGTGATGGTACGGTGATCCGAGAATACGCCGATCTTAATCGTGGCACAGTAGATCGTGGCAAAACGGTTGTCGGACGAAATTCCTTTTTAATGGCTTATACCCATGTGGCTCATGACTGTTTTATCGGGGATCATGTTATTTTAGCGAACGGCGTTCAGTTGGCCGGACATGTGACCATTGAAAATCATGTCATTCTTGGCGGTCTGGTACCGGTGCATCAATTTTGCACAATCGGTCAGCATTCATTTGTGGGGGGAGGTTACAGGGTTCCGCAAGATGTGCCTCCCTACATTTTAGCAGCGGGGGAGCCTTTAGGATATAAAGGTCTCAATATTACCGGATTGAAGCGCCGGGGATTTGATAAAGAGTCCATCCGGGCCCTGCATCGATGTTATCGTCTGCTTTATCAGTCTAATATGAACCGCACTCAAGCGTTAAAGGCGATTCAGTCTGAAGTGCCTTCCATCCCTGAAATTGAAATTGTATTGAAATTTATTGAAAAAAGTAAACGGGGTATCATTCGATAATCTCTGGCGATGGCTGGACAATGGTTTCAAAGACGGTGCCTGGAATATGGCGGCCGATCAGTATTTTACTGAATGCATGGCTGAGATTCGTCAGCCGATTATGCGGATTTATCAATGGCAGCCATGGTGCATTTCGCTGGGTTATCATCAAAAGTCACAGTGCCTTGATTTGAACCGGTGCCGGAAATCAGGTATTGATGTGGTACGGCGTCAAACTGGAGGACGTGCTGTTTTTCATGCGGAAGAGATCGCCTATTCTGTAATTTTACCAGTGGGACATCCACTGGCAACTTCCGTTTCTCAAACATATCAACAGATCAGCCTGGGATTGGCTGCCGGAATTCAAACATTGGGAATTCAAGCATCATTTCAGAAACGACAGGTCAATTTGAAATCGCATTACAAAAAAAAGATAGCTTCCAGTTGTTTTTCGGCGGCGGCGCTTCATGAAATCGTGGTTCATAATAGAAAGCTGGTTGGCAGTGCCCAGCGTCGAATGCCGACCGGTATACTTCAGCATGGATCCATCCTGATCGGATCCGCACATCAGCAGCTTTTCCGGTATATGAAGCAATTGCCCGATCGCGAGGTGAAAATAATGGAAAAGGAATTATCCGATAAGACGACCTGTATCTGTGAATGGATCCGTTCGGTGCCGCTTAATGCAACCATTGCCAGTGCTTTAAAGACGGGAATGGCTGGCACCCTTGGGATCCAATTTGAAGATAAGGCAATAACCTTGGATGAATTACAAGAGATCGATATATTGAAACATAAATTTTCGATTCTGAAGGGTGCTGAAAAAGCAGATGGCTTCGTCATTAACAATGAATAGAACAAGAACGTTAATGGATTCATCTTTATTAAAGTATTGATAAGGAGGAACTCAAGGATCCGTTTGAATACAAATGATATTATAATCGTTTATGAATAAACAACGCATATCCATTTGGGGATCCACGGGATCCATCGGTACGCAGACATTAGAAGTGATCCGGGAATATCCTGAGCGATTTGAAATCGTGACACTCGCTGCGTATCGCAATGCTGAGAAGATTTTTCGGCAAGCCCAAAAGGTCAAGCCGCAGCATGTGATTCTTACCGGTGATGTGGATTCCGCATGGAAATCCCGATTCGAAAAAGTCGGGATCCGTTACTTCTCAGGACCAGACGCTTTGATCAATTCTGCTCAGTCCGGTGACGAAGATATGGTGGTTAATGGACTGGTGGGCGCAGTCGGTTTGGTTTGTACCACAAAGGCCATTCAGGCCGGCGTGAATATTGCTTTAGCGAATAAAGAAGTGTTGGTAATGGCTGGAGAATTAATTGGCCGCTTATTGAAAAACAGCCATTCCCGGCTGATTCCGGTTGACAGTGAACACAGTGCTGTATATCAATGCCTGCAGGGTGAGCGAAGCGAATCGATCCGGCGTATTATCCTGACTGCGTCGGGCGGACCGTTTCGCAATCGATCCCTGGATGAACTCAATCATGTTACAGTTGAAGAGGCGCTTAATCATCCCAACTGGGACATGGGAGCCAAAATTACCATTGATTCTGCTACTATGATCAACAAGGCTCTGGAAATTATCGAGGCACGATGGTTGTTTAATATATCTCCAAAGCAAATCGAAGTGATGATCCATCCGCAATCCATACTGCATTCAATGGTCGAGTTTATTGACGGATCATTAAAAGCGCAGCTCAGTATTCCGGATATGCGGGTTCCCATTGCCTATGCCTTGTCCTGTCCAGAGCGATGGGAGTTGCCTTTCGGCAGTCTTGATACGACGAAATTTCATCAATTGGAGTTGATTCCTCCGGATATGGATCGGTTTCCCGCTTTAAAATTGGCTTATCAGGTGTTGGAGGCTGGAGGGTCGGCACCTGCCGTGCTCAATGGCGCTGACGAAATAGCTGTGCAGGCCTTTCTGGAAGAGGAAATTGGATTTATGCAAATCACCGATTGTATCCGTGAGGCGCTGAACCGGCACCAAAAAACAGACAATCCAAGTCTGGAACAAATTGTAGCCGCTGATCGGGAAGCACGTGAAACTGTTCGGGATTTTATTCGTTCAATGAAATAATGAATTAATGAGTCTTTTTAAAGCGTGTTAAAATAGTGAAGAGTTTGATAGAATACCACAAATAAAGAGATTTATTATGGTTTCAATTAAAAGTACGATTTATTTAACATGAGGGAAATGAGGTTCTTTATATGATTACGATTTTGTCGACAGTTTTTGTTTTAGGCGTATTGGTATTTGTTCATGAACTGGGTCATCTGATGGCTGCTAAATTATTTAAAATCCGGGTTGACCGATTTTCTCTCGGGTTTCCACCAAGATTATTTGGTAAAAAGATCGGTGATACAGATTACTGCTTCTCAGCTATTCCGATTGGCGGTTATGCAAAGATTGCAGGCATGGTAGATGAAAGTATGGACATCAATTTTCAGGAAGGCCCACCTCAACCGTGGGAGTTCCGGTCGCGTCCTTGGTTTCAGAAAGTCATAGTGATTTGTGGTGGATCGGCGATGAATCTGCTCCTGGCCTTTTTCATTTTTTGGGGATTGATCTGGATTCAGGGTATAGAAGATATACCGGAACCCTGGAATGGTACAGTTGAAGTTATGAAAGAAGGTGCCGCTTATGAAGCAGGATTGCGAACCGGCGATAAAATCGTCAAAGTCAATCAGGATACAGTTACCAATTTTGAAAATCTGGCGAAAATTGTATACCCGTCTGTTGGGCGGGCTCTAACGTTTTTTTGGCAAAGAAACGACTCGATTTATCGGGCGGAGATCATCCCCCGTGAATCCCAAATTTTGACGCAGGCGTTGGAACCGGATACGGTGGGATTAATCGGTATCCGACAAAAAACCATCCATGTGGATGTCGGCATATTAAAAGCGATACAATATGGAACGGGACTTTTTGTGGACAATTGCAAACTGTTTTTTATTTCATGGAAACGATTGTTAACAGGTAAGGAATCATTACGATCACTGGCAGGACCAGTAAAAATTGCAGAGGTGGCTGGTAAAACAGCCAAATCTGGATTTTCAAACTTATTGGCTTTTATGGCCTATATCGGAATTAATCTTGGGCTTTTAAATCTGCTGCCAATCCCGGTACTGGATGGCGGGCATCTGGTGTTAATACATATCGAAGCGGTCACAAAGAAAGCAATTCCTGTGAAAACAAAGCTTGTGATTCAGCAGATTGGTATGATGCTAATTCTCGGATTGATGATATTTGTGGCCTATAATGATATTATTGGAATTGTTCACAAATAAGTTGACAAGTGCTCCAATTTTAAGTACATTTATCTATTCAAACTTAAATATGGACCGGTCATGCATGTCCACAAGACTCCCCTTTATCATACGCATGTTCAATTAGGCGCGAAAATGGTTAATTTTTCCGGCTGGATGCTGCCTTTGTGGTATCCGACCGGTCAGCTTCAGGAACATCATGCCACCCGAAAAGCGTGCGGTCTGTTTGATATCTGTCACATGGGTGAATTTGAAATAACCGGAAATGGTGCAAAATCTTATCTTTCACATATATTGACAAACCATGTGGATCGTATCGATGATGGTCAAGCTCAATACAATTTCATGCTGAATGAATCAGGTGGCATCATAGATGACTGTATTCTCTATCGTCTTAACGAAGAGCGCTGGATGATGGTGGTTAATGCAGCAAATACGCATAAAGATTGGAATTGGTTGAAAATCCATGCGCCTGGTAATGTCGTACTGGAAAATATCAGCCATCAAACTGTAAAAATCGATCTTCAGGGTCCAAAATCTCCAAGGTTGCTTTCCAAATGGATCGACCGTGAGTTGCTGGGATCGTTAAAGTTTTTTCGGGCTGCGAGTTATATTTATATTGAACATATACCGGTGATGATTTCCAGAACGGGTTATACAGGTGAAATTGGATTTGAATTGTATACAGATGTAGGCAATGGGGTGCATTTATGGAATCTTTTGCTTAAAGAAGGAAAGGGTGATGGCCTGTTGCCGTGCGGTTTGGGAGCTCGGGATACACTGCGTATTGAAGCTGGTTTGCCGCTTCATGGCCACGAACTCCGACCCGATTGCACTGGTTTGGGACATCCATGGGAATTTGTTTTTGATTGGGAGAAGTCATTTATCGGAAAAGAGGCGCTTTTAAAGGCAAAAAATGAAGGCCTGAAAAGGTTTGTTGCTCCATTTCAATTGACTGGTCGTCGTAAAGCCATGCCTGGATGGGATGTGTTCTGCGATGGCAATGTTGTGGGGAAGGTGATCAGTGCGGTACTTTCACCGACTCTTGGAAATGTGCCGATCGGATTCGTTGAATCTTCACAGCAGTTATCTGCAGGATCAAAAATTGAATGCCGACAGGTTGGACGTGATTTGTTTGTCAGCGGCAATATTTGTGAAATGCCGTTTGTTCCATTAACGGCGCGGAAGCAAATAGCCGATTTTTTTTAATCCCGTTCAGCTGGCCGGTTTTATTTTTAAAGCATCAGTTACACAGGGCACATAAGTGCCTATTTTTAAATATGAATATCTTGACTATACTGGCGATTTGAGAAAATGATGAAATTGTCAATTTATGGAAATTATTCAATGGATTTAAAGTGTGCTCAGGATTGCACCTTTTATATGAAGCAGCAGTGGTGTACAATCATTTTCGCTTTCGATCAAGGCATTTTAATGATGACATCATGCCTGGAGGGGGATTAATCATGGCGAACAATGCAACAAAAAATCAAGGGCGCTTGATGGAGGCATTCGGAGTCGGGATTATGATGTTGGCCTTGCTTATTTTTATCGCTTTGATTTCTTACCATCCTTCCGATTTTCCCAATAGCGGATCGCGAGATCAGATTCAAAACTGGGTGGGGGAAGCCGGGGCTGTGATTGCTTTCCATTTGCATGTGTATACAATCGGGTATGCCTGCCTGATTTTTCCGATACTGATCTTTCTGTTGGGGTGGTATCTGTTTTTACAACGTCCATTATTACCCTTTTTCCGGATTAGTGCATACCTTTTAACTCTGGGTATCTTTTTATCAACAGCGCTCGCCATGCCGGAAGCAATTTCTGAAGAAGGAAGCAGATATGGAGTACGATTCAGTGGGCTTTTAGGATTGTTTTTTGCTGAAAATATCTATAAATACCTCGGAACTGTGGGCAGCTTTATTGTACTCATTACATTTTTAATTCTTTTTTTACTAATAGCGACCTCGTGGAGTATGCGGGAAGCAGTCTTGGGATTGCGGGAGAGTATTCGTTCATCCATGTATCGGATCGGTGAAAAACAGAGAGAGCGGAGAAAGGGAGCCAAAATTATGGCATCAGTAAAATCAGGATCTTCGTCGATCCCCATACTTACTGAACAGGAATCCGCTCCTTCACCTGAAGCTGTAAGAAACGAGCAATCGTCCGGAACAGGAAGTAAAATTCGGAAACCGAAAGCTGTCCCTCAAACAGGTCCATCCGTAACTGATCGAAAATTTAAAAAACCAGCAAGTACTACTACGCCGGCTGACCAGAAGATGCCATCCGGTGAAGAATATCATTACCCACCTTTGCATCTTTTGCATCCTCCAGCAGAAGAAGGCAAACAAATGGATCGTGAAGCCTTGGAAAAACGCGCTCATTTTCTGGAAGAAAAACTTCGTGAATTTGATGTGCAAAGCACAGTAACCGGTATTCAGCCAGGTCCGGTCATTACCCGCTTTGAAGTCAGACCGGCACCAGGAGTAAAAGTGAACAAATTTATGAATATTCAGGATGATTTGGCTTTGGTGATGCGGGCTACACGGGTGCGGGTGGTTGCTCCCATTCCAGGCAAGGCAGCTGTAGGAATTGAAATCCCCAATGAAAAACCCAGTATGGTGACATTAAGGGAAATTTTATCATCAAAAGCTTTTTTAAAGTCACCTGATGAGCTGCCTATTGCTCTGGGAAAAACGATTGAGGGCAAACCGTTTGTAACGGATTTGGCTCAAATGCCACATCTGTTGGTTGCAGGAGCAACTGGATCTGGAAAATCAGTCTGCCTGAATACAATTTTAATGAGTATCCTCTATCGATGGACACCGGACCGTGTCCGGCTGGTATTGATCGATCCGAAAAAATTAGAACTGAATCTGTTTAAAAAATTACGCCATCATCATTTGACGACCCGGGAAGATCTCAACGAAGAAGTGATTACAACCGTTGAGAATGCAATTGCAGTACTCCGCAGTCTTGAATCAGAAATGGAGCGGAGATATCGAATTCTTGCAAAGGTAGGCGTTCGGAATATTCAGCAATTCAATCAGACGGCAGCTGGTCAAACCATACAAACTCCGGATGGAGAAAAAGTGCTTCAGGTATTGCCTTATATCATTCTTGTTGTGGATGAGCTGGCTGATCTGATGCTGACAGGGGCTCGAGAAATTGAAGATCCGATTGCGAGATTGGCACAGATGTCCCGTGCGGTTGGGATTCATCTGATTTTGGCTACTCAACGGCCTTCGGTGGATGTTATTACCGGTGTCATTAAAGCCAATTTTCCTGCCAGAATCGCTTTTCAGGTAGCTGCAAAAACCGATTCGCGTACAATTATTGATCGGAACGGAGCTGAAAAGTTATTGGGCAGAGGCGACATGCTTTTTCTGAATTCAAGAGAACCGCAGCCGATTCGTGTTCATGGCGCTTATGTGACTACAGAGGAAGTGATGCGTGTCGTTGCGCATATTGCGCAACAGACCAGGAAGGAACTTTTTCAATTACGAGGAGGTCCTCCTTCTGCAGGTTCGATGTCAAAGCCGGGTCAGTTAAGTATGGAGAGAGACGAACTTTTTTGGGAAGCAGCCAAGTTGGTGGTTCGTCATAATCAGGCTTCTGCATCCTTGCTTCAGCGCCGTTTGCGTGTAGGATATGCACGAGCCGGTCGAATTATTGATGAACTGGAAGACGCAGGCATTGTCGGGCCATTTGAGGGCAGTAAATCTCGAGATGTACTGGTTGATGAGGAATATATCGATTCATTGTATCAAACTGAAATGACGCAAAACCATAGTGAGGACATATAATGATTATAAAGAAAATGATTCTGTTTTTCATTGCTGTTCTAAATTTTGGAACAACGCTTGCTATATCAGGAGAAGCTGAGGATTTGGTATCAAAAGTTGAAAAATCTGTTCGTGAGGCCAAAACCATTGAAATTGATTTTGAAGAGTGGTTTCTTTGGAAAATGACCGATGAAGAGAATGTGCTGAAAGGCAAACTCCTGATGAGCGGAGATGAAAAATTCAGGATTGAGACCGAAGATCAGATTCTTATTTCAAATGGGGAAACACTGTGGACTTATAATAAGCCGGCCAATCGGGTACTTGTTGATCGGTTGGCTGAAACAGACGAGGCATTATTACCCAGGCAGCTGCTTTTACGATATACAGAAGGTTATATGGTTCAGAAATTACCGGACGAGTCTGTTTATGGAAAATCATGCAAGGTTTTATTGTTTATGAACAAAGAAGGTGAATCGTATTATACAAGATGGCAGGTATGGATTGATCCAGAAACCCATTTTCCGGCCAAATTAATGCAGGAAGATCTTAATGGAAATCAAAATATTTATTTTTTAAAATCGGTAAAGGCGGGTATCGCCTTGGATCCTCATTTATTTCAGTTTGCAATCCCTGAAGATGCAGAGGTGATTGAGATGTGAAGCGTCAGTACTTTATGCTTTGAATTTATTGTTTTTTTTTGTATTTTTTTATTAAATACAAGAATATGGTAATCGTCTTGGGGGATTATATTGATTATTACCCAATATTTTCATTGTTGATAATGAATATGAATATTATTGTTTAGGAATTGTTCGTATCCTTCTATATATTCAAGCATCTAAGACCTTTCAGATATTCGAAAGATTCCATGGACGTTTTTTGATAAAATAGGGGGCAATGGCTGTGGAAGAGTTTCAAGAACAACAGATTACTTTAACGGATTACTTGCGCATTTTTCGCAGGGGTAAATGGATCATTATTTTTTCTTTTCTTGTTGTAATGATCGTGACCGTTTATTTTACGTTTACCGCGCAGCCGGTTTATGAGGCGTCCGCATTGATTATGCTGAAAGAAGAAGGCGGTATGGCGCAGGAGATCTTTGAAGTCAGCAGCTTCATGAAGCGGGAAACCATGATCAACAATCATATTGAAATATTACAAAGCAGGACACTGGCTGAAGAAGTTATCAGCAATTTACGAAAATCTCCTTATGCGGACAGTCTGTGGATTTTAGGCAACCGCGAGCAAAAGGAACGTTTTGAATGGAAACAATGGTTTAAAACGCTGTTCTATCAAAATAGTGATAAAGAAGCCGGTCCGTTATTTGACGAGCTTGTGAAAAAATTCAGAGAGGCTTTTATTGCTGTTGTCCCCAAGCGTGATACGGACATGGTGGAGCTTAAAGTCGAAGCTTTCAGTCCCTTTGAAGCAGCATTGATTGCCAATACATGGATGGAAGCTTATATAAATATGGATATCCGAGACAGCCGGGCCGAAGTGACCGATATTGTCCGTTTTTTAGAAGACAAGCAACGGGAGATGGAACAGAAACTGACGGCTTCGGAAAATGCTTTAAAAAATTACAAACAAAAACAAGGTGTTGCCGAATTGACTGCGGAAACTGAGCAAATCATTGAGATGTCTGCTGAGTTTGAAACGATGTACCAGGAAGCAGTGACTCAGCTCGAAGCCAATGAACGGCGTCTTGCTGTATTAAAGTCAAAATTAAATGAGAGTCAGAAGGCGTCGTTGAGCAGCAGCCTTTCCAGTCCGGTGATTTTGGAATTGCAGAAACAACAGGCCAAGTTGATTGCATCAAAAGCAAGTTATGAGCAACAGTTAAAAAGCACTGATTATTATTCACCGGATGATCCCACATTAAAAAAATACGAACAACGTCTCGCAGGTTTGCAGGAACAAATACGTGAAGAGATGAATAAAATGGTTTCAAGCGGTGCTGCTTCGCTGAATCCGCTGGGCGTTTCGGAAGGTTTGGTTGGATCAATTTTGGAAATCGAGGCGGAAAACAGCTCTTTAAAAGCAAAAACACAAGAATTAAGTAAAATTGTCAATCGGTATGATCGTGAATTGAATTCTTTGCCTGAGAAGCATCTCCGACTTGCTCAGCTTCAGCGGGAGATGGAAGTGAACAACAATATTTATTTGATGCTTCGGGAAAAATATGAAGAGAATCGGATCGCAGAGGTTGGCCAGATTGGTTCCGTACGGCCGATCGACCGCGCAAAACCTCCGGAAGAGCCGATCAAGCCGAAAAAGAAGATGAATCTCATCCTCGGTTTTCTGGTTGGAATTGGTCTGGGTATAGGCATTACTTTCATCCGGGAATATCTGGATACCACTGTAAAAACCATCGAAGACTTGGAGCAGATGAGTTTTACGGTTCTGGGTTCAATCCCATTTATTTCTTCTCATGCAGTAGGGAAAAACGGGAAAGGCAAGAATGGTGAGATTACCCGTATCGAATCCCGGCTAATTACCCATTTCGCACCCAAATCGCCGGTTTCGGAAGCGTATCGTTCACTGAGAACGAATATTCAATTTGCCAAAGCAGATGAAAAAGTGAAAACTGCACTGGTTACAAGCTCTGTTCCCGGGGAAGGAAAATCGACCACAGTTGCCAATCTGGCCATTACATTTGCACAGATGGGTGCGAAAACACTGCTTATTGATGCGGATTTGCGTCGGCCGGTATTACATGGCATATTCGGATGTTCCCGTAATGAGGGATTAACCAATGTGCTGGTCGGGCGGTCCACGCTGGAAGAAGCCATTCATCAGATACGCATTGAAGGACTCAGCCTGCTGGTTTCAGGCACACTGCCGCCCAATCCGTCCGAGCTGCTCAATTCCAAAATGATGACCAAATTAATCGACAAAACAGAACCGCTGTACGATATTATCCTGTTTGATACGCCGCCTGTGATTGCGGTGACAGATGCCGCTGTTTTATCGACAAAAGTGGCGGGTGTCGTTCTGGTTGTCAAGTCCGGCGAAACGGACAGGAATGTGATTACCCGGAGTCATATGCTTCTGGATAAAGTGAATGCCAATTTACTCGGTGTATTGGTCAATGGCGTCAATGTGAATATGATGTACGGATCCTATTATCAATATTATCAATATTATTACGCCGGGGACGGCAAGAAGAAAAAAAGAATTGGCAAGCGTAAGATGGTTGTGTGAGTGCAGAATAGTTATCAGATTGAATGGCAAAAATTAAATTGATTTCATGTTTTGGAGAAAGAAAGGGATTTGCCAAAAGGCACGATACGTAACAATAGTTATGGTGATTGATTAAAAAGATATGGACATTATTAATAAATTATATTAATATCTATGCTACGTTTATTGTTACATTCCCTTCGACCGAAACAGTGGACCAAAAATTTATTATTATTCGCTGGAGTGATTTTCAGCCAGCGTTTGTTTTATACTTCTGATCTTATTCGCTCTATTGCCGCATTCATACTATTCTGTGCTATCAGCGGCGGTTTATATCTTGCTAATGATATCAAGGATCTGAATAATGACCGCGCCCATCCTTTAAAAAGAAGCCGTCCTCTCGCTTCTGGGCAGCTTGCTCTTTTTCCAGCAATTATTACCGCTGTTGTTCTCATTCCTGTTTCTCTTGTTTTTTGTTTTCAACTGAGTGTTTCTTTCGGGTGGGTTGCACTCAGTTATGTTTTATTAAGTTTATGCTATTCCTTTTTACTGAAACATCTTGTTATTCTTGATGTTATGGTAATCAGTCTGGGATTTGTATTACGCGCTGTGGCTGGTGCTGTCGTTGTCAATGTTTCAATATCCTCATGGCTGCTGGTTTGCACAATTTTTCTTGCCCTTTTTCTTGCTTTAAACAAACGTCGCCATGAATTGGTTTTGTTGGGTGATGAAGCAAAAAAACATCGAAAAAACCTGATGGAGTACAGCCCGTTTTTGCTGGATCTGATGATTACGATGGTATCGGCCTGCACACTCATGGCATATGCACTTTACACCAAATCGGACGAGACTATTCAAAAATTCGGATCACGCAATCTTGTTTTTACGCTGCCATTTGTGATTTACGGTATTTTCAGATATTTGTATCTGGTTCATCAGAAAGGTTTGGGTGGAAGCCCGGAACAGATTTTATTGAAAGACAAAGAACTTATTATCGACATACTACTATGGATTTTGGTTACAGCCTTTTTTATTTATCTGGAGTAATTGAATGCAGGGATATTTAATCTTAGGTATGGCGATTGTTTTTAACGCTTCAGCCAATATATTGATCAAGATAGGAATGCGGCGAATTCCTGAACAATCGGAAAGATCCCATATCGTAATGGCTGCCTTGTCTCAACCGGCATTTTGGGGGGGCATTTGCTTGTTTGGACTGGCACTCGTGGCATACAGTGTTGTGTTGAGTCGTCTCAATTTAAGCATCGCCTATCCGATCATGGTGAGTTTGGGATTGATTATTGTTGTCTTGGTTTCTTACTTTTTACTCAAAGAGCCTATTACTGTTATCCAGATACTCGGCTTTGTTTTGATCATTGCCGGAGTATGGATGGTCGCCCGATGATTGAGATATCAGCTGTTGTTTAATTTGGAAAAAAGGCATGAACGATTATTGCTGGTACGCTTTCTATACAAAACCAAGGCATGAAAAAAAAGTTGAAATTCAGTTGATTGAAAAGCAGATTCGCTGTTATTTACCTATGCGCAAAGTTTTACACCGATGGAGCGACCGGAAAAAATGGGTAGAAGAACCTTTATTCCGGGGCTATATATTTGTATATGGCGATGAAGCCCTCCGATATCGTGCTGTGCAGACGCGTGGTGTGGTTCGTGCTGTTATGTTTGGGGGTAAATTGGCTGTTGTTCATGATGAAGAAATTGAGATGATAAAAAAAATTCTTCGGGAATCGGAGAATGCAGAGGCTGTACCATTTGTGGATATCGGTGATGAGGTGGAAGTTCAAGTGGGCCCATTGATTGGATTACGCGGTCGGCTGGAAGCATTTCAAAGCATGTACCGACTCATCATTGATGTGCCCTCTATTCAACAAGCCATCCGCGTAAATGTTGATATCCGGGATGTGAAAAAAGTGAAATAAATCCATGACAGTTGTATGAACTGCTTAAAAAGCGGGAATGGAAGCGTCAGGCGGTTTTAGCAGAAATGTTTTTTTGTTGTGTTGTCATCCGTTCGGCCCCAGGTATGGGACTGAGATGGCGGAGCTGTGTTATATTGTCACCAATGAAATGAACGGATGAACAGTTTTCAAGTTGTATGGCCGCAGTTATATTAAATAGTGTAATCCATAAAAGGATTGCACGCTAAAGTTCAATGTGCGATATGGACTTGGATATGGAGTTTAAAGGAGATCAGTGTGAACATTGAAATTCAGACAATTAGCATGATAGCCAGAGAAGCCGGAAAGCAAATTCTTGAAATTTATAATCAGGCCGATTTTCAAATAGAACTGAAGAAGGACAATTCACCGATAACCGAAGCGGATCGTGCATCCCATCGATTGATTGAATCGGAATTGAAAAAACAATATCCGGGCATCCCCATTTTATCCGAGGAGGGCAAAGCCATTTCTTATGATCAAAGAAAAAAGTGGTCCCGATTCTGGATTGTGGATCCTCTGGACGGTACGAAAGAGTTTGTCCGACGAAACGGGGAATTTACAGTAAATATCGCTCTGCTGGAGAACGGGATCATTACGCTTGGTGTCATAGATGTTCCCGTCTTCAACATTCGATATTTCGCTCAGAAAAATTTAGGTGCATTTCGGCAGCAGGGCACCTCTGAGGCCATAGCGATTTCTGTTAATCCCGAAATCGAATCTCAAATTATTGCAGTCCGCAGCAGATCTCATGCTTCTCCTGAAGAAGAGGCTTATGCAGATAAAGTTGGCAGCGATGAGATCATTTCAGCCGGCAGTTCTTTGAAATTTTGTCGCGTGGCTGAGGGACAGGCGCATTATTATTATCGTCATGGTCCAACAATGGAGTGGGATACCGCAGCGGGTCATGCCATTGCGGAAACGGCGGGAGCCATTGTATCAGGACTTCAATATAATAAAAATGTATTAAGGAACGGCCCATTTTTAGTACGATCAACTGCTAAATTACCAGATATTTTTTAAGGTTGATCAGTATGAATGAAAGTGAACTGTAAAGTGGAAAACCAGTAAGATTGAAAATTGAAACAATCATATATGGTTTTTATCTAAATGAAATCCAGTAATAATAAATTAAATAAAGTGAGGCGTAATGGCTGATCAAAAAGCAACGAATATTACCTGGCATGAAGCAGAAATTACACAGGAAGCAAGAGAAAAAATGCTAAAACAAAAAGGTGTCGTGCTTTGGTTTACCGGATTATCAGGTTCAGGAAAATCCACACTGGCCCATGCGGTTGAGAAACGGTTGTTTAAAGCCGGACATCTGACCTATGTGTTGGACGGGGACAATATCCGACACGGATTAAATAAAAATCTGGGATTTTCACCGGAAGACCGGGAAGAAAATATTCGCCGGATCGGGGAAGTGGCCAAACTGTTTACAGAGGCGGGTATCATCGCTATGACTGCATTTATTTCTCCATATCGTGCTGATCGTGACAAGGCTCGTTCACTGGTCGACGATGGCAGATTTATCGAGATATTTTGCCAATGCTCGCTGGATGAATGTGAAAAGCGTGATCCCAAGGGGCTGTACAAAAAGGCACGTGCAGGAGAAATCAAGCAATTTACAGGAATCGATGCTCCGTATGAAGCGCCGGAAAATCCTGAAGTCATTATTGAAACAGACAAGTATGATCTTGACGAATGTGCTTCCCGTGTGCTTTCTTACCTTGAAACAAAATCCATCATCTTATAAAAATAAGTAAATTTTTAAAGGATAACATCGGATATTATATGATAAAGGAAACAAAAGCCCGGTCTGTTCTGAAATCTGTTACATGGCGTATTTGTGCGACCCTGACAACGTTTACACTTGTGTGGATTTTTACAGGAAAACTGGATACCGCCATTATGGTCGGCGGACTGGAAGCGTTTATCAAAATGGCGATCTATTTTTTTCATGAACGCCTATGGATCAAAATCAAGTTTGGTAAAAAAGAGATCGAGCCATTTGTGCTCTGGTTTACTGGATTGTCGGGATCAGGAAAGACGCGTCTTGCAGAAGAGGTCGCCCAGCGTCTTGAAAAGTTCTCGCTTAAAGTCGACCATCTGGATGGAAAGAATATTCGAAAAGTGCTCCATGACACAGATTATACGAGGATGAGTGTCAACGATCATATTATGCGTGTCGGGCATCTGGCAAGCAAACTTGAAGATAAAGGGGTTTTTGTCGCAGCCTCTTTTCTTTCACCATACAGAGAGTCCAGGGATTTTGTCAGAGAAATCTGTACGAACTTTATCGAAATTTATGTAGCAACCCCGCTTGAATTTTGTGAAAGGGAAGATATTCGGGGGCTCTATGCAAAGGCCAGAAAAGGAGAAATAAAAAATTTCCCCGGCGTCGATGTGGACTATGAACCGCCCGAGCATCCCGATTGGGTTGTGGATCTCAGTCAGAAAGAAATCTCTGATGCCGCATATGAAATTGTCAGGCATTGTAAAAAATATTTATAGAATTGGAGAAGAATCTATGAAAAAATCAGCATCCTACGCGCCTCATGGAGGCTGTGGATTAACGAATCGTATCATTACAGAATCAGAAAAAGGGACGTTTCTCGATGGATTGGAAGGAATCAATACATATAAAATCAGCGATGCAGATCTGTCTGTGTTTTACCGGATAGCCGACGGGGTGCTGTCTCCGCTTGAGGGGCCCATGAACCGTGATGAATTTGATCAGGTGCTTGAAGATGAAGTGATTGTCCGTAATGGGATAAAGTACGCATGGACGATTCCAATCGCTTTTCCGGTTTCCAAATCGGATGCGGCAACTCTAAAAACCGGAGAGACTGTGGTTGTAAAAAATGAGGCGGGCGACCCTGTCGGATCACTCGAGATCGAGGATATCTATCCATTTGACAAAAAGAAATACAATACCCGTGTTTATTTAACCGAACGGGAAGATCATCCGGGCGCCCGGATTTTTAATGAAGATCCAAGGGATATGCTGCTCGGCGGCAAAATCCAGGCTTTACCGCAGCCCAAAGATCAGAAATTCGGAAAATATATGCTCAGTCCGGTAGAGGTTCGCGCGTTGATTGAAAGCCGTGGATGGGATAAGGCAGTTGCATTTCAAACGCGCAACGCGCTGCACCGGGCGCATGAATACGCGCTTATTTATGCAGTCGAAACCCTGACCCGGGAAGGCCATTTTACCGGTGCGGTATTAAATCCACTGGTCGGCGCGACCAAATCCGATGATATTCCGGCCGATGTGCGTATGCATACCTATGAAACCATGCTGGATACACGTGTTTTTGGCCAGGGGGATCTGGATCTCGAACTCTGGAATTCCAAAAATATGAATTTCGAAGACAATTTGGTTCTGATTGGTATGGATATGAAAATGTTCTACGCCGGCCCCAAGGAGGCCATTATGCATGCGATCTACCGCCAAAATTACGGGTTTACCAATATTGTCATCGGCCGCAAACATGCAGACGCGCCTTATGATGACGGGACTGCAATCTGGGGC
>Ga0272442_10001814_pt1 | contig 31673 bp, 67 predicted proteins | sample SSMForm2O_FD_200262 | JGI IMG/M metagenome (GOLD analysis project Ga0272442, IMG submission 200262) | Marine sediment archaeal communities from Little Sippewissett salt marsh, Falmouth, MA, United States - SSM-Form-2O | ecosystem: Environmental > Aquatic > Marine > Wetlands > Sediment ... | reverse complement strand
TTACAGGTTTCTAATGATAGCAGTTTCAATAGTTGTATTGTAGATATTAACAATGTTAGTAGATACACATACCCAAGTCAGTTTTCCCAGACTTCTACAAAGATTTCTTTTACATTACCAGATAGTCATGCTATTACTGATTATGATGTTTATTATTGTAGAGTTAGATCTTATGTGAGGCAAACCTAAATGAAAACAGTAAGATTATTGATACCACTTATTTTATTGTTAGCTTTGTTTAGTAACTCTGCTTATGCTTTCACAGGTTATGATACTTTAGAGTTTGGTGGACAAGCAGAAACAACCTGGGTTAATAGTATCCCTTCATATATAGGTGAACACCCTGGTAACAACTCAGAAAATGTTAATCTTAGCATAGCTGTTGGACTTACAGTAGATGAAAGTAATACAAACCAGACAGTTAATGTAACCTTTGCTGAGAACACCTCTGGTAGTTTTGTTAATATGCAGACTAATAGTAGTGTTGCATATAATGGTGTTGTAAACTGGACTTATACTAATGCCTCTGATTATAACACTAAATACTGGTGGAGGGTTTTTATAGATGATGGGGTAGAAAATGAAACATTTACTTTTCATTATACAACTGAAACAGCTCCTGGAAGTTGGACTAACAGCCAACCTAATATAACAGGGGAGCAACCAACTAATCAAAGCACAGGGGTTGAACTTAGCCCTGCTGTTGGTTGCACAGTTGAGGATGGTAACACTAATCATACTCTTAATGTAACCTTTGCTATCCCTGGTGCATGGGTTTTTGGCGACCCAGTCTGGCAGAATGTCCAAACCAATAGTAGTGTATTACCAGATGGAACAGTAAATTATACATTTAGTTCTGCAAGTAGTTATTCAACTACATATTACTGGAAGGTCTGGGTGCATGATGGATTCAATAATGTAACAGAGGATTTTGAGTTTACAACTAAAGCCGACCCCACACCACCTATGAACAACTATGCTGTTTTAAGTTTTAGTGGAAAAACTGTTGTTCTTTCAAATGCTCCTTTAGTAACAGGTTTTTCACCTGGTAATGGAACAACAAATGTTCCATTGTTCCCACAGCTTTCTATAACAGTTGATGAACCACAGGATGAAGGGGTTACTGTTACATGGTCTACTAATGCAACAGGTGACTGGTCAGGTATTAACAGCACTATACCAAGTGGAGATGGAACATATACACAGATAGCGACTTTTGCTAATACAAGCAATACTACTTACTGGTGGTCAGTTCAGGTTGAAGATAACACAGGTCATAAAACAAATAAGACATATAAGTTCACAATAGATTATTATGAATATGAAGAATATAATGACTGGTGGAATTTTACATACATCCCTGAAACATTTACATATCCAACATATTTTAATGCATCAGGAAATGGTAATAGTGCAATGAATATAACATGGACTGAGAATGGTAACTCATCATCTACATATATAAGATATTCAACAACTACTTATCCAACTACAAGGTCAGAGGGAACATTTCTAACAAACACCAGTAACAGTTCTTATAATCATACAAGTCTTAGCGAGGGAACAACATATTATTATAGTGCATGGTCTTATAATTCTACTTTTGGTTTTTCAAATAGTTATACAACAGTTGTAAACTGCACATCTCCTGCTCCTCCATCTGACCTTCAAGCAACAAATATTGGGATGAACAGTCTAACATTAACCTGGACAAAAGGAACAGGTGCAGATAATACAATTATATTAATGAACGAAACAGGGTATGCACAGTATCCAACAGACCCTAGTAATGGAACAAATAAATATAATGGAACAAATAGTAACTATGAAATAACAGGTCTTACGGATAATGTTACATATTATTTTACTTTTTATAGTTGGTCAGATTGTGGTTGGCTTAGTGACACAAATGCAACCATAAGCGTAACAACAGCATCAACATCTACATCACCTTCTAATTTAACAGCCGTTACAGATAATGAAGATTCAATAACTCTCACATGGTCAAAAGGTTCAGAGTATACAATCATCCGTAGAAAAGTAGGAAGTTATGCAACAAGTGTTACAGAGGGAACGGAGGTATATAATGGAACAGGTATAACATACACAGATGAAGGACTTGATTGTTTAACACATTATTATTATAGTGCATGGGGTTGGAATGGTGAAACACCAAGTGCAGATTACTCATATCATCATAACATCACCCTTCCTGAACCACCACAAAACCTAGTTGGAAGTATTAGTGGAACAGAGCTTACAATCACATGGGATAAAGGAGATTGTGCAAGTAGAACCATAATAAGAAATGGAACAGGTAGTTATCCAACAGACTATAACGGTGGAGATGGTAGCACACTTGTATATAATGGAACTGGAACAGTAGACACAGTTTCAGGTGTTTCAGATATTGATTATTATACAGGTTGGTCATGGGCTGTTAAAGATGGAGAAAACCTTTATTCAACCTCTGTAAACCTACTCTGGGGTGGACTTGAAATAAATGTTTATAAAGAATCTGAACCAAACATTGTGATTACTGATTATGATGTATTCGTGAAAAATAAGGATGGGACTGAATCCTATGAGAATCTTTCAAGGAACAACCCATTTAGAATTGATGTATCTGATGTCCCAAATGGTGAGGACATAGCTATACAAATATCTGCTGATGGATATAAAAGCAGGACTAGATATATGGATTTATATGAGAATGCTTATTATACAGTAAACTTTTATCTACCACCTGATAGTGAAGGCAGTCAGAACACAGGTGATGAAGGAGATGCAGATTGGATACCATCTGAGGATGATGAGGTTTCTTATGTTGTAAATGTTACAGATATAGATAACTATTCAACTGATGAAACAGTAGTCCTGTATTGTAACCCATCTGAGATAGTAAGTGTGGAGCTTTATAACAGTAGTTCTACTTATTGGGAATACATAGCTGAGGATTATTATTCAAACTCAGGAAGCGTTCTAACAGTTAATAAAAGTGGTCTTAATGTGAACTCAGCACAGCTAAGAATAACATATTACTGTGGATATAATGAGAGTTACGCTGAGCATTACATAATCAGGGTTCTGGATGAAACAAATTCACCTGTTGATGATTGTCTTATAACTATTAAAAGATATATTAACACAACAGATAGCTATGAAGTTGTTTATGCTATGTATACAGATAGTAATGGGGAACAAAGTGCAGACCTTATACCAACTACTCTTTATATTGTAACACTTAACCATAGCTCAGGTAACTATGTAAATGATAGCTATGACTGGCAACCATCAGAGATTAACTATGTAGAGGATGCATTTAAAAACTTTATAATGGATTCTACACCTAATATACCTATCACACCTGCAACGGTTGATGAAAACACTATATTTACAGTAGAAACAGCAGGAAATCAGATGTTCATTAATTTCTCATGTAGCCTCCCATCTGTGACTGATGCTCATGTTTATATCTATGAGGAAAACCCTAGTAATCTTACAACATGGTTATATGCTGATTATAGCTATACTGGTCAGGATAGTTTTAACATCCAACTAACAATTAATACTTCATGTTCATATACAATACAACTTGTTTTTAATCATACTCAGATGCCAGATGAACATTGGTTAATAAGATTTATAAAACCATTTATAGATAATAAAATAACATCACCTGCTGAGGTTGATAAAATAATAGGTGACCTTCTTGGAACTAATCCTTTTATGTGGGGGAACTTTATAGTATTCCTTTTTGCGATAGCTATGTTCTTTTATATAGATAGTAAAGAAGCAGGTAAGTTAATGGTTCTTATCGGTGGACTTCTACTGTTTCTTGATGGTGTAGTTGGTTTTATAGATATGACAAGTGGTGGTCTTGTTCTTATCCCAATACTTATGATATTCCTTGGTATTCTTACAATGTGGCGTGGTAGTAATAGGAGGAGCAGATGATGAACAAGAACAAAAAAGATACATTTATTCTTTTCATTGTAGCAGGTCTGCTCTCTGGTTTTATTTATTATACTCAGATGCCTGTTGTCAGAACCAATACTGGTTTTTATATTTTTAATGCCCTTGTTATGTTGCCTTTCTTGTTGCCTATAATGAATATTATAGTGGTAAGGAGAGAGAGATTAAATGATTGAAACAATCAAGAAAGGAATAAATAAAAGTAATAATGATGAGTTTGTAGGACCACCTGCACCAGTAGACCCAAGACATCCTGCTAATGCAGGGACATATATAAAACCAGATGAACCAACTGAGGTTTATGACCAACCAAGTAGTAGCGGTGGTGGTTCTTCATCTGTCTGGAAAACACAAGGAAATATTGTTAGTGAAAGAGAACAAGGAAACATTGTAGAGGACAACCCTATACTTAACCAACAATCTCAGACATTACTTGATGATAAAACCAGAGCTGATGTTCAAGCACAACAAGCTGAGTATGAAAGAAGAAAAAGAGAGGAAAGATTAGCTCAAGACCCTTTTACTCAACATCTACCTGATGAAGTTAAACAGGATATAATAAACTATGGCGGTTCTTCATCTGTCTGGAAGGCACAAGGAAATATTGTTAGTGAAAGAGAACAAGGAAATCTATTAGAGGATAACCAAGTATTAAACCCTAAGAAAAAACAAGAGGAATTCTTTGATAAATTAAAACAAGAAGAAAACAGAGATATAACAAATAAGGACAGAGCAAAACAGTATGGACAGGTTTTTATAGATAATGCAAAAGAACAAATAAAACAAAAACAGGAAATAGAATTATTTAAAGACCTCCCTATAACTAGATATAGCGAAAACCCATCTAAAGCAATAGCTGAGGTTGATAAAAGAAACATTGATTATACAGAGAAAGATTTACAACAAACAGATAAAGAAATAAGAGATATGGGGTTCAGCCCAGGAAACATTGGAGATTTTGCATGGGTAGAAATAGGTGGGTTTAAGTTTTACACAGCAGGAAGTAACTCTGCATTTACATATACCAGACCGACAGGTGAAGAAATAACCTATACTAGACAAGATGACAAAGCAGTATGGGATAGAATAGTTAAAGAACTAACTATACAAAAAGCAAAAGCAGAAAGTTATCCTTATTGGGTAGAAGATAAAGTAAAAGAAAAAAACAAAGAGGACTATCTAAGCACAGGTAAAATCCCTGATTATGTTAAAGAACAAATAGATTTTAAACCAGGAAGTAAATATGACCCTTTTGAAGAAAAGATAGAACAACTAGCTTTTGAAAGAGAGCTTGGGATTAAAACAAAAGAAGAAGCAGATAGAGAACTACAAAAATACATTGAAGAAAATGCAGATGTAGCTTGGATGAAAAAACATGGGGTATTTACATATACAGAGGTTAATACAAACATAGGAGATGATGCATATAATCTTTTATCAGGAACATTAGGTAAAGCTACTAAACTTGCAGGACATGATATGGGACAACATTACACAACTAACACTAAAACTTTAACATGGTCTGAATATAAAAAACATGAACCAGGAGCAGAACTATATAAAAACGATAAAGGTTTCTATATAGATATAGATAAAGAAAAATGGTATGAGGGAAAACTTGAACAGAAAGGTTGGTTAGCACCTGCCTATGATTTAATGGGTGATTTCCTTGTAAACTTTGGTAGCCCTGAAATAATTTATTCTATGATTAAGGATTATCCTTCACAAACTCAAGAGTTAAGAAAAAAAAGAATAGCTGATTGGACTTATGATGTATCTAAATCAGGTGGTATAAATACTGGTAAATCATTTCAATTAGCAATTAAATCTTCACCATTTCAGAATGTAGTAATCCCAGTTGCCACAGGTGCAGTTATGGGGGGTGTTTTTAGTTATGGTGGTGGTAGTGCAGGGACTAGATATATGGGTGGTAGTGTTACCCAGTTAGCTAAAAGAGGTCCTCCATTTGGATATAAAGGTGCAATACTTGTTGGTGGTATGGCAGGTTTAGAGGGTGTTAAAGCAGGGAAAACTTATGCTGAAGGTGGTTGGGATGCTTTAGAAAAACATTTGTTTGAAACAGGTCTTAATCTTGGTTGGTCTGTGGCAGGTTTTCAATTAGGTAGAACAGTAAGAATAGGAGGAGCAACACCTGGGGAATGGGGTGCTTATAGAGGTCTTAAAAACAGGTTCAAAGCAGAAGGTGGACTTGGGTTAAGAGGCATACCTGCAAGGTTAAGAGGCACACATGGAACATTAGAGTTCAATAAAGGCATGGGTCTTAAAAACTATTTTAGTCAATGGAAAGCAACAGGACAAAGACCTAAAGCATGGTCTTTTTATCAGACTACTAGAGGACAAACAAGACAGAACATTGCCCAACTTGAATCTTCTTTTAAACTTACAAGATGGATGATGAAAAACCAGAGGTATCTTCAACCATTTCAAGGTGATATACAATATCATAATATAAAAGGGATTAAAAATAAACCTGATGTCCAAAAATGGTTAGCAGAATATACTCAAAGACCACAAAAAACATGGCGACATCCTTTTAGAGGTGAAAAACCGATTACTTATGGTTCAGCAGGGACAGGTCTTAAAGCAGATAAAGGGATGCTTTCAGGTGACTGGGATTCAATGGTAGGTAATTACGCCAAAGGTCAAAGAGATGTAAATACAATGCTTGAAAAAATGTATGCTAAAGATGTTTCTTCAAAGGTAGATGTTCATCCAATGCAAAGAGCAGGAACTCAAGTAGACCCACATGGCACATTTGCATTAAGACCAAAGATTACACCAAGTGGTGAAAGAGTTATATCTGTTTTAGATAATACTATTAGAAATATAAGAAGTGGGTCATGGCAAGAGGCAATATATGATAAAGCAGGGAATGTTTTACAATATAAAAGATTTAAAGATATTAGTAGTGCTAAGATGGGTCTTGAAAGGCTTTATTCAGAGTTTTCAGGTAGCCCAAGAGCTAAAGCAAAATTTAAATCATTAATTGATGACTATATAGCTAAAGCACCAAAGACCCCTCAGACATCTGCTATTATGCGACCTGGTGATGTTCAATACTGGTTTGTAGATAAAGGATTCACAGAGATATATGCAGATGCAGTAAACAAAATATATTATAAGCTACCTAAAAAATGGACAGGAGCATGGGATTCTAAAGCATTTAAAAACATTGTTTCTTCTTCATCTGCATCTGTTTGGGGTGCATCAATACCTGCTCCAGTTAGTTCAAGTGATACACATAGCAATATGATTTCTTCTTATGTTAAACAATTTAAATCTCAACCAGTTGGTTTTACACCATCAAGTCAAACACATTCTGGGATGGTTAATGCATTTCTTAAAGACCTTAAAAGTGAAAAAATATATCAACCTTATAGTTCTACTCATTCAGGTCAGATAAGTAGTTTCCTTAAAACAGTTTCATCAAGTAGTTCTAAAGTCCCAAGTTATTCAAGTTCTTTAAGTAGTAGCAGTTTAAGCAGTAGTTTAATCAGTAGTAGCAGTAAAAGTTCTTCAAGTAAAAGTAGTAGTTCTATAAGTTCTTATAGCCCAAGTAGTAAGTCTTTAAGTAGTCTTAGCAGTTCATCTCTTAGTTCTTCACTTAGTAGTAGTTCTAGTAGTAGTAGTTCTAGTAGTAGTAGTTCTAGTAGTAGTAGTTCTAGTAGTAGTAGTTCTAGTAGTAGTAGTTCTAGTAGTAGTAGTTCTAGTAGTAGTAGTTCTAGTAGTAGTTCTGGCAGAGGAATAATAGGTTTTGGTTTTGATTTTGGTTATGAATCAGAGGAAAAAAAGAAAAAGAAAAAACCTAAAACAGGGCAAATCAAAATACATAAATTTAGAAGTAAAAAAATAGCTAACCCATTGAAAAAGAGGTGGAAGTTCTGACAGCAGTTAGTAGTGCTTTAGATTATTTCCTAGGACTTGGTTTATTCGGAGGTTTATATTGGTTTCTAAATGGTCTTATAATAGACCTTAGACCTTATGCTATGACTGACCATCCTGAGCTTTTAACACTTGCTAACTATCTATGGGTGGGTAGTCTTATCGTATATCTTATCCTTGGTTTCTTCTGGCTACCAAGAAGTATAAAAGAATGGGATAACAAAAACAATAAGAGGAGATATTAAAAATGGTTAAAGCAAGTAGTATCAGCAGGATAGGGATGGTATTTGTTTGTTATTTATTCTGTATGTTGATAACTTTTTTTGTGTTATCTGAACCAATAGACCAACTATGGGATGCTTTTGATAGTTCTGATTTTGGAGATAACGAAGAAGCTGATGAACATAAAACAGACCTTATCGTAAGGATAAGGATTGTTATGAAAATGTTCTGGGCTTTATTCATGGCACTTCCTATGGCATGGGTTGTTAGCAAGGTGTTCAGTCGTGAACCTGCTACTTATTACAGGAGGACTAAGAAATGAAGGATACCATATTTCAAATGTGTTTCTATATGACAATAGGGATGATTGCTTTTGCTCTTTTATTTACTTTGTTCGTAGGTATAGCAGTCTTTACAGATAGTAAAGAGGATGCACCAGAGGAAGGAATAACCATAGACACATCAGGGAAAGAAAATGCTTTTTATTCCATTAGTAAACAAGACTTGCAGAAATCATTATTGTTATCATCATTAGGTGGTTCTGTTATTGGTCTTGTCGTAGGTGTCGGACTAAGTTGGCTTACTAGAACAACTAATGGTATTGGTGTAGGATTATTTACTGGTGTGTTCTGGACAGGTTTCTTTAATTTAAATAATATAATCAATATGGGAAATTATCTCGCAGATTCAGGTATATTACTTATAATAAATGTCATATTATGTTTCATGTTTGTAGGTGCAATCATTGGGATGTTCACAGGAAGTGGTTAATGTATGGCTGTTAATGGTAGTGATTTTATAAATGACCCTTTTAATACTACTTACAGTCCTTGGACTGACCTTTTTGCAGATATTACAGGGTTTGGTCAGCTTTTCTGGCTTATGCCCCTTGTAGCTCTTACTATTGGTGTATATGTCAAAACAGAGGATGCCACCACTACATCTATGTTTATGCTTGTTAGTGGTGCTTTACTTGGGTCAGGACATATTTTCTTAGGGTCGGCAGACATAGCCCTTGCGTTTTATGCATTTGCCACTATGGGTGCTGTTGGGGCTATTATTAGCGTTTTTACTAACAAGGGGGATTAACAAGGGTGAAAAAGACAGCTTTACTAATTTTTTTAATGATATTCCTGTTGTCATATAATGTAAAAGCTGTTAGTAACTATGTATATAATCCTTCACCATCAGATAACGCAACAGATGAAGATTACAGCTCAGATGTTACAACCTGTGTTGATATAAGTATGCCTGATGTAGATTGTAGTGCAGATATGTATTTTTATACTAATAGTAGTGGTTCATGGGCTGAATATAGTAATCATACAGGTATCACAAGTAAAGGAAGTTATTGTGGCAATATCTCGGTTGTATGTGGAACTACTTATTATTGGAATGTTAGCACTTTGTTTAACTGTAGTGGGGTATTAACCTGGGAGAACCATACTTATAGTTTTACAACTATTGATTGTCCTGTATCTCATGTAACACCATCTAATAACAGTATCAATAATTGTCCTTGTTGTCTTGCAATCTGTGTTAAAATGAGTAATTTAACAGGTGATACAATAAAATTTGCATTTCAAAGTAATTATACTGGTAACTGGGATGCTCTTGAAGCTGACCGTATTGTCCCTGCTAATAATACATATTGTATTTGTGTCCCTGAGTTTGTATGGTTCAACTATACATATTATTGGAGGGTTATTTACCATGATGGTAATGGGGTGAATTATAGTGATATTTATCATTTTACTACTGCTTTGGATGTAGATGATTGCCCTTGTGGTAGTGATGCTTATGTTGGAGATATGGTTTCACATGATTTCTCTCTTGGTCTTATCGGTGTTTTCGGTATGATAGGTCTTTTAGGTTTTATAATAATTAAGAAAACAAGGATTGTTAAAAAGAAAAAAGAGGAGGAGGAATAAAAAAAATATGTGGTTTGTAATGTTTATATTATTGTTTTTGTTGGCATTAATATTGTTGATGTTTAGTGTAGCTTATGAAAGAAATCCGTTCTGGAATCTTGTAGGTGCAGGTATTAGTAGTTTCATCTGGCTTATACTCAGTCTTAGTCAGATGCAGATAGAGATTCCTTATACAGCTATTACAAGTAGTGATACTATTGTTACTGGTGTTCATACTTATACTGACCCTCTTAGTCCTTATCTTACTTATTTCTTCTTTGGTTTATTTGTTGTTTTACAGATATATATCTGGGCTTTGGTCTGGGATTATAGAATAGGAGGAGAGTGAAATGTCTAAAAAAAGAAAGAAAAAAACTAAAAAGAAAAAAAAGGTTTCATCAAAACCAAAAAGTAAAATCTATAACATCAAAAAATGGATGGGAGGATTCAAACTATGAGCAAGAAATATGTGATAAAAGATGGTAAAGCCTATGAGATAGCAACAGCTAAAGGTAAAAATAAAAAAAAGAAATCTAAGAAACATAAGAAGAAGATGGTGAAGAAAACCAAGTTTCAGAAAGCTGTTGGTGGTGTCACAGGTAAGACAAAGCAGGTCTTTGGCGGTGTTGGTAAAGAAGTAGGCGGTCTTGTATCTGGTAAAAAGAAATGGAGGTGAAAAAGAAATGAATATGAAAAAAGGTAAATGTAAATATAGTTTTAAAGATTTAGACACAGGAAAAACACATACAGTAATAGCAAATCATCCAGATAATGCAATTCAAAATCTTAATAAAAAACTTGGGAAAAAGGTAAATTATTCTTTTAAAAAAAAGAAACAATTAAATTGAAGGTGGTTAAATATACAAGATGATAATTATGATAAACTATTAAAAAGACTAAATAAAAATGGTTTCGTAATCACAAAAAGTGATAAAAAATTATCATACCTTAGTAACAAATTCAAAAAACAAGAAATAGAAATATACAAAAACCGTAAACTAAAAGAATCAATAATAGTAGACAAGAAAAGATTCAAACTCTTTTAAGATATAAATAACACAAAATAATACAAACCGTGTTACATCTGTAACCGTTTATTCTTTATATACTAAATAAAATAATACCCTTTTCCAATGAAACAAAAGGGAGGTGAAACAGATTTTAAGAACACTTAAAGATGACAAAGGTAATGTTCAGATGATAGGTGCTGTGGTCGGTATCCTCGTAACCCTTATCATAGCAGTATTAGTCTTTTACAATGTCGCAGGAAGCATAGACACAACTTCAATAGATGAAGATTTAACAGGCACACCTGCACTCAACGCAACTGATGATACATTAGACCAAGCATCAACTTTCTTCACAATAGCGCCCATCATAGCTATTGTTATAGTAGCTGTCATCATACTCAAGTATGTAGGCGACATATAGGCAAATAGGCTTAGAGGAGAGATATTATTTTTCTCCTCTTTTCTCTATTTTTTAACAATGAACGAAAAAAAATAAATTCTCTTGGAGGTGAAACAAGATTTTAAGAGAAAAGATGGATGATAAAGGCAATGTCCAAATGGTGGGAGCAGTCGTAGGTATCCTCGTAACCCTGATAATTGCAGTTATGATTTTCTATAACATGGCAGGTGCGATAGATAACACAACCACAGATGATAGGATTCAAGATAATGTTTATGGCAGGTCAGGTAATGATGTGAACTTTGATAACATCACAGAAGCAGGGAATGCTACTGATGACCTTTTAGACCAAGCATCAACTTTCTTCACAATAGCACCAATCATAGCAATAGTTATCGTGGCAGTAATCATCCTTAAATATGTTGGAGATATTTAGATATGGCTAAGAAAACAAGAGTAGATGGTCATCTAAGAAGAAAACCACATAGTCGTAAAAAGATAAGAGTTAAAGGACACATGAGGAAGAAATAAATATTTTATGTAATCATTTTTTCCTGATACTGGACTTCCCTGTTCAACTTCCTCATGTTCTATTTTTTTTTTATATTGTTTATAAACAAAGGGTCATTTATTTACTCTCTTTTTTCCTACTTTTTACTTGATAACGATTTTCAACCCCTTTTTTTAGTATACGTTTAAAGTTTATATATTAATAAAAACGATTACAAGACTTAATGGAAAGAATAATCCATGTTCGCCTACAAGATGAAGAAATTGGTTATATAGACAACTATTATAATGGTAGTGGAAGCAACTTTGTCCATGATGCCATTAAAAAAGAACTCAAAACAATTAAAAAGAATAAAAAACAAATGACCTTGCAGAAATATTCCCAGAGTTTTATAATGTTAGGTCTAGGAGCTATATTTATTCTTTTCTCAGCATCAACAAAAAGCCTAATTGCCTTTCTTCTTATTTTTTTGTTAGGTGTATTCTTTATGATTAATGGTTTATCAACTATTGGATGGAAGGTGTTTAAACGCAGGAAAAAGATTTCTTAGATGAGGAGGGAACAACCTCTGGTTTTGGATTTAGACCTTTCAGCGAGGCATGGATTAAATACATACTTGAATTCAATATGCCTCATATAGTTGATTCAAGAGATGAGAAACATAAAATAATACAGATACTTAAACCAATAATGAATGTATCAGCAAGAGGGAATCTTGAAAACAAGGACATTAGTAACCTGTTATGGCAATATGATAACCTTTGGACTGCATACATAATATATCACCGTCATGGAAGGCGTGACCCAGACCTGATATGTCTTAAAAGAGGTCTTAGGTCAGCATATTTCAATGAATTAACAAGGTCTAAACAGATGGGGCAGATGAATATGATATTTCAACCTAAACAAAACATATTCCAAAGGATATGGCAAGGAGCTAATAGAAAAACAAGATGGGTTAGAACTAAAAGAGATGAGGGAGAAGAATGATTTTTACATTAATATTATATCTATTTGTATTCACAGGTGTTTTCATAATGATTGCGGATTATATGTTCTGGTATGGAGCAGGAATATATATACTTCCAATGGTAGCAATGGGTCTGAAAATGACAGGGTTCATAATGGTATTTATTGGTGTAGTCCTCTACCAGGGGAGAGCTAAGAAAACCTTTGGTAGCCAGTTTATACCATTACCAGACCCAAATAAAACAATCTGTCTACATATAGGAAAAAGTAGTGGAAAGATTATGACAGGTCAAAAGTTTGAACCAAATCGTATAAGGATGAAAGGTAGAGATGGAAGATGGATGAACATCAAGGACACAGGGAAAAGTATCAATGTAGCAGGACATGATTTCACAGTAACAGCACAGGAGAACGGTAGCAACCTCCCATTCTGGGTTTTAGACCTTGTATCTAAATGGAAAGAAAAATGGAATGTCCGAAATGAAGATGAATTTAAAAAACTCTACAACAAAATCAAAGGGGTTGAATCATATCTTGATGTTGAAAAAATACCATTTCTTGAACCAGTAATGGCAGACCCAGAGAAAAAAAGGATGATATTGGATTTAAGCCTTGATGAAATCCGTAACATGACCGAGTTACTTTATGATGGTAGAGAGATAGGTGTAAAAGAATACCTAGACTGGGCTGATGAGGCAACACCTTATGACAACGAGGCTATAATAGATTCAACTATCAGCCAGATGAGAAGTCAAGACCAAGACCTTGCTAATATGAAAATGATGGATTTAATGAAATGGGTTATGCCCATTGTTGTTCTAATGATTATGGGAGCTATAACCTATCAGATATTCCTCGGTAGTGGATAAAAAAATGGTAGAAAGTATAAGAGAAAAAAAGATTAAAGAAGCTATAAGACTTAAAGGCAGACCGACTAAATGGTATTTCCTAAGGATAGCATTCTGGTCAATGGTGATAGCTTATGGTTTTATAATGTTCTTAACAGGATGGTTTATGGGGAGATATTTATGAAAAAAATATGTAGGCAAGATAGTTTAGGATGGTGGACTGTATCATTCACAGAACCCTGTGATTGTTGCGGACAGAAGGGAGAATATTTTATGATGGTTAAAATGTTCTGGAAAGACAAAGGAATAGTGTTATGTAGTAATTGCAGGAAGAAATGGCTTAAAGATGAGATATTAGTATGAAAAAAATAATAAACTTCAAAGCAAAACAATTCATGGATATGACCCTTGAGGAACTTGATAAAGCAATACAGAAAACAAGATTATTAACTTTATCATGTGCATTATCAGGGATGTTTTTCTCAATCACAGGTATACAATATCAAAGTTATACAAGTCTGTTCATAGCGGTTATCCTCCTTGTCCTTGGGTCACATTTCTATATAGACCTTAGATATATTTGTATGTTAAAGTTTTTAAATAAAAAAGTGGAAGGTGTAGAAGAATGAGTGTATCATTTAAACCATATATAATATTTGAAATAGAGGAAATAAAAAAAGCTGAACTAAATGTGATGGGTATGAAACTTCATGCTAAACCAGACCTTGATATGTATAGGATAAAAGCAGTATTGAAATCCTATATAGAGAAAACACAGAAAGGTTTTGAGATACTGGATAAACTTGGACATGGAGATAAATTAGACCAACTTAACAAGGAATACCTGGACACCTGTGAAGCATTCACAGCATACATCCCTATTACTTCTAAAAGTATCAATATTAATAATTATCATCTTGGAGGAGAAATAATGATAGCATATTACCCAACAGATGTATATGCCACCTGGCACATGGATGGACAACCAGATAACCATGATGACCATAAAAGACATCAACAGATGAAGGAGGAAAAAAAGGATGAGTAAAGAGTTCATAGCTGAAAGAATAGATATAGCCCATGACCTGATAGACCAGGGGGAATATGAACAAGCTGTTAATGTCCTTAAAAACATCAAACTAAGGATACATGATAATAGTCTTGAGAAAACAATTAAAGAATTTGAAACCAAGTATGACAATGAACTCAAGAAAAAAATAAACACACTTAACCAGGCATATAAGGATGCAATCACAGAGGTTGGAGAGGAAACAGGTATAGCGGAGAGTTATGCCAAGGCATATATCAACTTCTATGATAAACTAAGTAAAGAACATGAAATCTATTGATAACGATTTTGATATACAGTCAAGATTCCAACATAAGATAGACTATGAATCTATCTTGTTACAGCAGATAGGTCGTATAGCTCAGTTTAGTAGTGTGAATGACCTTGAGAACTATGAAAGAAGTATAGACACTCTTTTACTTATGTTACCTAGACAGCTCAGGGATAACGCTAAACAGTTCAAAAAGGATAACGATATAACATTCAGCAGGTCTGACCTGGGTAAAAAAAACTATGACAAATTGTTAGAACATATCAGTATTTTGTTAGAGGAAAATAATCTTATCTATCATACTAAATATATCAAGAGTTATAGTTAGATTATTATTTTTTTTCTACAATATACAAAAATACATTATATACATATAATAAACAACATAGGGGATAAAAATGAATTACAAAAAGTTAGATGATTGGAATAGTGGAACAGTTCAGAAGATACTGCGTAGACACCCAAATGGTTTTGCAGGTTTCGTTGTCGTAGGTGAACGAGGGATGGGTAAAAGCACTTATGCCTATAAGGTTATGGCTAAGGTATATCAGATAACTGAGGGATTAGATGAATATGATGCATACAGGATGGCACTTGAACATATCATATTTCAACCTAAAGATTTGATAGACCTCATAGAAAACAATATCCACAATGATTATATCACACCTGTTATCTGTCTTGATGATGCAACTGTTCATTTCAATAGTTACAAGTTTTTCATAGATTTACATGAGGTTATATTACTCAAGGGAATGTTTGATACTATTAGGACTGCTATTACTGGTCTTATTATGACTTGTCCTACTAGGAGGAATCTTTTGAAGTTTCTGAAGGATTATGATGATTACAAGATACAGGTGCTTTTTGACCAGGATGGTAATAAAACATGGGATAGACTTGCTAGGTGTTACCGTTTTAATTATTATCCTGATGACCGTAAATATAGGGTATGGGTTGATTATCAAGACCATTATAGTTGTTATATCCCAACAGAACCTTATAACTGGTATATAGCTAAGAGGAAGAAATATCTTGAACTTATCAATAACAAGATGAAGGAAATTATGAAAATGAAAAAACACCGTCAAAAAACAAAAAACTTATAAACACTTAATATATTACCATCCGTAAATGTTACCGAAATATAAATGTAAAAGATGTGGGTATATATGGATACCAAGAACAGACAATCCAGTAGTATGCCCAAAATGTAAAAACCCCTATTGGAACAGGGAAAAACGAGGTGAGGAGAATGAAAGGAATAATAATAGAGGTAAAACAGAAACACACTTTTAAACAGGGTAATAAAATAAGTAAAACACCTGTTTATCCCATGTTTCTGAATGAAATAAAAATATGTAACTATGAGGAGAAAATATGATTAAAATAGGAGGTATAGTCCAATCTAAAGCAGGTGGCTACACTTTTAGTATCATAACACCAGATATTAAAACAGCACAACAATTTAAAGAACTTAACAAAAACTTTTGTGATATGCAAATGATAAAATATGAAACAGGAACAGCAGTATATGACAAGAGGGAGAAACAATGACCTGTTGGGAGCATAAAAGAAACTATACAGAGAAAGATGATAAAATCTTTAAAAGACTTGAGAATTATTTCCGTTACTTAGATGCAAACAAATTAGACCAATACTATGAAGAAAGACAAAAAAGAAAGGAGAAAAAGAAACAACATGAATAAGAGTAATCTACAAGTAGCCCACACATCCCATTCTCTCCGAATGAGTTATATATATCGTGTTTCCTCCTTGAAACAACTATATATTCATCTTTTGGCATGGCTACTTGTAATTACATTGGAGGTGGGCAAAGTCGGTGGTTTTTTGGAACAGTCATCTCACCACGACCCAATAGCTGACATTTTATTACCTCGCATGACAAAATGCAATCCCACCTCCTCTCCTCACCAACAAAGGAGGTGAAAACAGAATATGCCTAGAAAAGGATTTGGAAGAAAAGATGGAAGCAGAAAAGGACTAATGCAAGGTGGCAGAGGTAGAAACCAAACAAACACCTGCAGACACCCTAAAATCAAAAAGAACCGATAGATATGCCACCAAAAAAAGACCGAGAATGTAGAATATGTGGTAAACTCTGCTATGGAAAAATATGCAGAGAATGTTATAGTAAACATAAAAAAAGTTGGAAGTAGATAAAAAATGGTATTAGATATAAATAAATATATAACCATAGAAGAAAATGGTGAAGCTGGTCAAAATGCAAATGGTAAATGGTATTGCAAAAAACTACCATTCAAAGATGACAAAGACCTTGATGTAAAAATAGGGAGAATAAATGCAGTTTTTAACAAATATAACAAAGACATAGAAAAAAAAGAAAAAAATACCCCCAAACCCCCAAAAAAAGAAAAAAAGTGAAAAAATGAAGCGAGTTAGGTGTAGGTCTGGTTGCATAGCCACTAACCATGTGGAAGGGAAAGGTTCAAATCCTTTAACTCGCAATTCATTAAATGGACAAACATATTTTACAGAAGTAGAAAAATACAATATAGAAAATATTTATTTAAAAAAAGTTAAAACAGATTTAGATAGGAAAACATTTTGTAGAATAGTTCCTATGTTTCATAGTTACAAACAAACCACTAATTTTGTTGGTAGACAAATAAATTGGTTGATAATGTGTAATACATCATGTATAGGTGTAATAGGTCTTGGAAGTAGTGTGATGGCTATGAAACCAAGAGATAAGTTCATAGGATGGGATAAAGATACAAGATTGAATAATTTAACTAAAACAGCTAATAATTGGAGATTTACTGTTTTACCAAATGCACCTAAAAACACAGGTAGTAAAAGTTTGAGTTTATTATTAAAACTCTGTAAAAAAGAATGGATGAAAAAATTTGGTGATAAACTTGTTTTATTAGAAACTTTAGTTGAGCCACCTCGTAATGGTGGTGTATATCTTGCAAATGGATGGGTTAATGTAGGTCACACAAAAGGAACTGAGTTCTTATGGATGAAAAGGGATGAGGTTGATGTGTTTTTGCAAGAAAACCCAAAAGCAAGTATTTGTAGTAAAAATATGAAGTTTGGTGATAAAGTAAATACTGATACTGTTCAGGTTGTTATTCCAGATTCAAAAAGTAAAAAATTGATTTTTGTTAAACCTTTACACCGTTATTGGAAAAAGGAGCTGAATAAAGTTGATTGAAGGAAATGAAATATGGAGAAAAGAATTATCTTATGATGTTAATTTTGAGTTAAAACTGACAAGAATATTAAAAGAAAAGTTACCTATTAATATAACACCTATAAAAAACAATGACCCTTATAGTTTTGATTTGAAGATTTTTGAATATGATATGGATTTAAAGAAAAATGTTTTTAAAGGGTATATTGAAATTGAAAGAGCATTAACATGGAGAATTATTTATCCTTGGGATAATTATTCATTTCTTATGAGAAAAGTTTATGAATTTGATGAAAAAAATAAAGAATTTATTAAAGAGTTTAAGGAATATTATGATAAAACTGTTTATCTTAGAACTAATTATGATGGAACAGATATGTTTTGTCTTGATATTCCTACTATTGCTAAATTAAAAGTAGTATATCAAAAGATATTTGGTAAAGAAAGGAATGATTGGTATTTTAGAACTGGTTTAGATGATGATAGAGTTAATAGAGGTTTAGATAATTGTATTATGTTTATTAATAATTATTTATTAAATAATAATAATAAGTATAATAGTTGTGTTTTATATCAAAGTAAATTGGATATAAAAAGTGTATAGTATAGTGGGATGTAATACAATACTAATACAATACAATGAGGTGAGATAGATACGAATAAGAAGTTAAAAAACACAGATAAAGTCATGGTTTCAGGGAGAGTTCCTATTTATGTGAAAGAATACTGTGAAGATAAAGGTATACCTATTTCTCAACTTTTGATGAAAGGTTTTGATGAATTTCGTTCAACAGATAAGGAACATGCTCTTAACAGGTTAGATTATCACGAAAAGCGTGTATTACATTGGAGGCATATTGTATTACAACAAGAGGAGGAATGTAATACAAAATACCATATTTGTAATACAATAAAACAGGATTTTGTTAAAAATAGTCGTGGAACACCTGAAACAAGACATCAAGATTTGTTTTGGTGTAAATCCAAAGCAGAACATCTTGTAAACGAAGGTATAATAATAACAGGGAAGGAGCTTTATGAGTTTTGTATTAGAGGAGAATAAATATGTCGTGGAAGGATTTACATATCTGGGTTTATCAGTTTATGCAGTTTTATTGGGATTGTCTTTGTCTTTTTTTATTTCTCTTATGGGGATTTATCTTATTACCTATAATGTTATTAAAAAAAATAGGAAGGTGGAAAAAAATATGAAGAAGGATAGGAACGAGGATAGAATTTGTTTGTTAGAGGAGCAGGTGATTAGACTTACTAAGGAGAACCAGGCGATTGCTAAGATTTTGAATGAGAGGGTTAGACCTGTTGTTGCTATGATGGAGGATATGATTGATGAGGAGCAGGAATATGAGTGTAACTTTGGGGTGAGGTATCATGGGTAGACCTTTGGAGGTTTTAAGGTTTACACCTGATAAACCTGATTGTTGTCCTCCTCATAGTATTAGCACTCATAATTTTCATATTAATCGTTATGGTCGTTGTCTTTATTGTGATAAGGGTTCTGAGATTTTACATGAATCACAGATGGAGGATAATAAATGATTTGTCCTCATTGTGGTAAACCTGTTGTTGAGAAAAAAAAGTATAACATGATACTTGGTCATGTGCCTATATTGAAATGTGAATATTGCGGTTGGTGGGATTATAGCTACTAAGTTTTTCCGTTTTTATACTGACCGTATCGGTCATCTTTGTAGTAATACTGAGTTGTTTATAAGGGAGGATTATAACCCTAAGGATAAGTATATTGGTTTTACTGATGATTATATCTGTAACAGGCAACTGTTGGATATGTTTAGTAGGTATATGTGTAAGAAGATGATTTATAATTCTCATGTTAGGGATATATGTGAAACAGTTTTTTCTAACAGGTTTATTAAACATTATCATTTTAATCCTACTGCTTATAGTAGTTTCAAGGGTGAACCATTTCTTGAGTTTAACAAGGATGAATGTAGACTTGGTATGAGGGAACTTGCTCGTATGGGTGTTGATAGTTGGTATGTTTGTTTTCATAACAGGGATGGTTCTTATTTGAATAATAGAAAAGAGTATCATAAGGATTTTAGTTACCATGATTATAGGGATAGTGATGTTAAGAATCAAATCAAGGCTATGGAATATGTTACAGAACAGGGTGGTTATGCTATCAGGATGGGGTATCTGGTTGATGAACCTCTTGAAACTGATAATCCTCGTATCATTGATTATGCTTCTAGGTTTCGTTCTGATTTCATGGATATATTTCTCTCTGCTAATTGTAAGTTTTTTGTAGGGAATAGTGCAGGTCTTATCTGTGTAGCGTTTTTGTTTAATACACCATCTGTTATGCTTAATAGTTGTCCTCTTGAGTATGTTGATATGCCTAAGGGTGGGTTGTTTCTTCCTAAACTTGTTTATAATACTGATGAGGATAGGTTGTTGTCTTTTGAGGAGGTTTTAACTAAGGGCATTGGTAGTTTTACTAGGATGGAACAGTTTGATAGGTATCATTTATCTAATGTTGAGAATACATCTGAGGATATACTTGGTGTTGTCAGGGAGATGAATATGAGGGTTGATATGGAATGGGATAATATTTATGAGAAACTTCAGAGTAGGTTTTGGTCTTTGTTTAAACCTTATCACCGTTGTTATGGTTGTCCTGCAAGGGTTGGTAGTAGGTTTCTTAAAAACCATGAGGGATTGTTATGAGAGATAAAGAGTTAATAATTATACCTGCTATTCCTAAGAGTAGCAGTAGCCGTTTTGCTAACTGTATCTGTGATATACAGGAGGATAACGGTGGGGCAGGTGTGCGTAAGTATCCACCTTATATGATGTTGAATAATGATAGTGACCTCCGACCAGGTATTATAAAGTTTTTTAGGAGGGGTGGTGTGTTGAAATATCATATACCTCCTTCTGGTAAAAACTTGAAAGTATTGGATGATTTTGGTTTCAGGTATATTATTTTGTTTCGTCATCCTGCTGATGTGATTACAAGTATTTATTGTAATAGTTTTAATCTTATTCAGAATCAGGGTAAGAACCTTCGCCATAGTATTATTCATCCTATTAATATGAAATATTTTGAGAACCATGATGATATGAATACTGCTATTAATCATCTGATTTGTGATGGTTATCTTAATGCTGTTCTGCTTTGGATGACTGACTGGGTTAGATACAGGAACAAGGATAGGTCACTTGTTATTAGATATGAGGATGTGTTGTCTGATAGGAAAAATGTTTTCAATGGTATATCTGGTTTTTTTTATGGTAGGTTTATAACTAAGGATGTCCTTGACCATATTAACAGGAGGTATTCTAAGAAAAGAAAAGATGATTACCGTAATTACCCAAAGGGTTGGACTGGTAAGGTTAATACTTGGAGGGATTATTTCTCTGATGATAACATCTGGAGGTATAACGAAAAGGTTAATGCCTTCCTTGGTTATTATAGTTCTATACTTGAGAGTTATTATAAAGACCTGTTGTTGAGGTGATATGATGATTGAAGATAGAAAAGCGTATTGTAATGTTTGTCATGGTTATCATTTTGATTGGGAATATATTTATGATAAGCATTATGATTTCCTTGAACTTAGGTGATAGATGATGAAAAAATATAAATCTAAATATTATAAATGTAGAGGCTGTGGTAAAAGTATTGTTGATAAAGGGGAAATTAGTAGTGTTTATTATTTAGGTCATCATAAATATTGTAATAAATGTTTTGCTAAAAAGATTAAAAACCCTGAATAAAGGTGATATATTATGAGAGAAAAGGTTTGTCCTAAATGTGGAAGTAAAGATGTATCTACTGTTGGTGTTCTTTTTATCAAGGATTATATGTGTGAGAGATGTAATTTTCAATGGTCTAGGTTTTCACCTTTTCATAATTTCTGGGAGGGTTGATGTATGCCCTGGTATTTCTATGTTATAACTGGTGGTGTTGTTGGTTATGTTGTTGCTTGTGTTACTGTTGCTGTTGAGGATTATATTAAATGGAGGAGGAAGAATGAGGATTAAAAAAACATCTCGTAAACAGTTGTTAAGGGAGATGTATATTATGAAAGCTGAGATAAGAAGTCTTAGACACCGTATCTATGATTTGGAGGATGATATAAATGGCAGAACAGGTAATTTGTCCTGAGTGTGGAGCATGGGTTTCTAATCTCCACCGTCATAAGATGAGAAAGCGTTGTAGTCACCATGAGGGAGCTATGGAGAAAAGAAGGTTAGAGCTTTATGGTAAATAGTTGTGAGAACTGTAAGTTTAGGAATAGTTGTAATATGATTAATGTTGTTGGTTATGGTATTTGTAAATATTATGAGTATGATGAGGGAAAAGCCTATGGAAGAAAGTAAGCCTAAAGTTGAGGAAAAGAAAGAAGCTGTTGTTGAATCTAAGTATGATTTTATAGATGAGAATAAGAATACTATTTATTATTCTATTAGGTTCGTTCAGGTTATCTGTATTGGTGTCGCAGTATTTGGTAGTCTTTGGCAGGGAACTGAAACTTTTAATATGACCACGCCTCAGTTTATGATGCTTTATGGTAGTTGTGGTGCTGTTATATCTGAGGTTACTGCAAGGTTATTTAAAAAAAAAATTTCAAAATAAATAAAGGATATGTGTCTATGGCTGTAATGATAAGTATATTCATAGCGTTGTTATCTGGTGTTACTGTTATGTTTACTACTAAGTATTTCTGGGGTATGGAGAGTAATACTAATGTTGCTAGTATTAATGCTAGTATGACTGCTGTTAATAGTGTTTATAATGTTAATGTTCTTGTTTTGGTAGTGGTTGCTGTGATGGTTGTTGTTATGGCTGTTTGCACAGTTAGGGGGTTTTAAAATACCATATATGAAAATAGAATATTATGAAAATGGGCAAATCAAATCCTTTGAAGGTAAAGGTTGGTTTGTAGATATGAATTATAAATTAATGCCAGATATTAAAAAGAAAAAGAAGTAAGGTAAAAAATGAAAGGATGTAAATAATATGGATACAAATGATATATTAGCAGAACATTGGGAAGAAATTAAAAACCTGAAAAAAAGAATAAAAATATTAGAAGAAAAACTAAGGTAAGATTACAATGAAAATATTAGATGCAACAGCAGGATTTAGAGGGATATGGTATCAGAAAAACCATCCCTTTGTTACCTTTATGGACATCCGAAAAGAAAAAATAGATAGTAAAACAAAGAATGTAAAATTTAGTAGTAGGCGAAGATGGAATATTAATCCTGATGTTGTTAGTGAATGGAAAGATGCACCATTTCCTGATAATTATTTTGATATGGTTATCTTCGACCCACCTCATCTATTAGGAAATAAAAACAATAAATTATCAGCATTACAAAAAGAATATGGTTATCTCAATAAAGATACTTGGCGACAGGAAATTAAACAAGGTGTTGGTAAGTTATTTCAAATTCTTAAACCAAATGGTATCTTCGTTTTTAAATGGTGTGAGAATAGTATTAAGGTAGAAGAAGTAATAAAACTATTTCCATATAAACCATTATTTGGTAGTAACACAAAGTCAAAAGGTCATACTGCTAATTATTGGATATTGTTTATTAAACATAAGTTAGAACAGGAGTTAGAGATAAGGTAAAAGTTAAATGAAAAAGGTTACATATATATTAGTATGAATTTAGAAGGAGGTGAAAAAGAATATGAAAACACATTTAAGAAAAAAAGTACCAAGTGGATATAATGAATGTATTGATTGTGGTAGACTAGTTAGAAAACCAAATAGGAAATGTTCTAACTGTAAATATGAAACACAAAGACATAGAAAAAGATAAGATGTTTAAAGGAACACATAAAGTCCTTTGGAAGAATACAAAAAAATGGAAGTAAGATTATGTTAGAATGCCCAAATTGCCATCATGTTATTGATAGAGATGATGCTATTGAGCTGTTTCCTAATTGCATTAGTTGTGGAACACCATATAAAATTGTTAAAGATACAAAATCTACATATAGACGGATATATAAAGGCAGAGTTACAAATATAACAAGGAGAAAATAACGTAAATTAATAAGGTAAAAGGACAAGGATAAATATGATGCAAAGAAATAGTAATCAGGTATGTTTCAAATTTAATGATTATCTATTTGAACAACTAAATATAATTTCAGAAGTAACTGGAATTAATAAAAGTGAGATTGTTCGTTATGCTTTATTAAATTTGATTTTATCCTTTGATGATAAAGTAAAAGAAGATATGAAAAAATCTAAGGTAAAAGTTAAATGAAAATAAATGATATAGAAATATAAAGGAGGTGGAAAAAATATGGTTAAAACTGTAAAAAGAGTAACTGGATTTAAAACCAGAGTTGAAGCACAAGCTCATGCTAAACGAAATGGTGTTAAATATCCAAGATATGGTTGGAATAAAAAACATAAACATTTTTATGAAAACTAAATTAAAAATACAAGGTGAATAGATGAAAGAATATAATCTAAGGTAATTGTTAAAGGAGAATAGATAGAATGATAATTAAAAATGTAACAATAAATATCGATAGAAGTATTGATGAAAAATATAGATATGAAGAATTAGGATTTGAGAGAGAAGATATAATTGCAACAGAAGTAGGACATGGTGACCATACAGATTGGATAACTATATGGTATGAATTAAAGTAAGGTAAATCTTAAAGGTAAATAGATGATATAGAAATATAAAGGAGGTGAAAAGAAATGAGTAGTAGAACAGGAACAGTAGATTTATTTAAATCAACCAAAAAAAGATGTAGTAAATGTGGAAAAATATATACTACAATGGGTGGACAATATACAACAGGTAGACCAATCTGCCCAAAATGTGAAATGGGTATTATAGATTTGTAAGGTAAAAGTTCAGGGAAAACCTAAAGGTGATTTAAATAGATAACAGTAGTAATAAAACTACAAAGAAAGTAGCTCTTTATACAAGGGTATCAACTGAGGAGCAGAAACCTGAGAATCAGATTAAACAACTTGAAACTTATTGTTCTCAACAAAACTACAAGGTTACTGAAATCTATATAGATAAATTAAGTGGAAGGGTTACTGATAGACCACAGTTTCAACAGATGCTCAAGGATGCAAGATTACATAAGTTTGATATTATAGTTGTCTGGTCTTTAGACCGTTTCAGCAGGGAGGGTATTAACAATAGCAGGAACTATATTGAAAGACTTAGGAAATATGGTGTAGGTTTTATTTCTTATTCTGAACCATTGATTGATACTACAAAGGAAATAGTTGGTGATATTGTTTATGAGATTGTTTTACTGGTGATGAGTTGGATGGCTAAAAGGGAATCAGAAAGGATTAGTGAAAGAACTAAGGCAGGACTGGAAAGAGCTAAAGCACAGGGGAAAAAACTTGGTAGACCCAAGGGGAAGAAAGATAATAAACCAAGGAAAAAGATTGGTTATTATAAAAGGTGGGAGAAATGAGTGATGACACAGTAACTATTATTGGTAGTGTTTTAGTAATGTTTATTTTATTTTGTTTATCTTATCTAGTAAGTATTCTTAATATTGTTTAGGTAAAAAAAGGGCTTGGTTTTTCTTATCAGGTAAAATCTTGTTTTTTGTTGAGTAAATAATTGTTCGTTTATTTATATAAAAAAAGAAAAGAATAAAGAATGTTAGGTGTTTTGTTTTCTTTATTCTTTGTAGTGAAACTTCATTCCTTTGAACCCATCAAGGCTTTTGAGGGTTCTTATTGTTTTGAGTGCATCTGTGTTGTTGTCAAATCTGACGGTTACAGATACTTCATTTTTTCCTATCATAGAAATCAGGACTTTTTTCATCTTATTTAAAGGTAATCTGTTATTTTGTCATTATGACATTATGTCAATAATGGTATATCATCACGAAACATTTATATACTATAAACGATATACCATTATGTAGAGGTATTAAAATGTCAAACAAAAAAAATAAAAAATTGGAACTTAGTGAAAGAGAAGCAAGTGCCCTTCTTTGTGCTATGTATAATTATAGAGAACATTTAGATAGCCAAAGAGATGAATATGGTATTTTACAAAAAAGAAAATATGAAGCTACTAATCTTAGAAAGAAAATAGAAAAGTTTACTTTTGGTTTTAACAAGGAGGACTAAAAGATGAATATTTACGACGAATATAAAAAATATTCAAAAGGAAGGTTACAGAATATCGTTGATAATGGTAATAAACTCAATAAGAAAATCCAAAAAGAAATAGATGAACTTAAAACACAAAGACTTGCAAACCAAATTAAGATTAGCACAGCATTAAGAGTTTTAAAGGAGGACTAAAAGATGACTAATTGGAGCAAAAGACAAAAAATAGCATTTATAAAAATCCAAAATCTTTTAGCAGAACTTAGATTAAGTAACTTGGAAGTTGCAGAAATGTTTTCTACTTTTGAAACTAAAGAAGAAGTATTTACACATTTTCAATTTACTACAAGTAGATGGAGAACTAAAGAATTAGAAAAAGAAATAGAGGAGGACTAATCTTGTTTTCTTCTCTTTCTCTTTTAAATATTGGTCTTACAGTTTCTAATATGTATATCATAATCGGTGCATATCTTGTTGCTGTGATTCTTTTAAATGTTTATAATAGGAGGTATAATTAAAATGAATAATGAATTAAGAAGGCTTAAAGAAGTCTATGATGAACTTTCGGAGCAGGAGAAACAACAACTTATTGATGAGTTTGAAATAACAATAGATAAACTCATAGGTCGTATCAATGAGAAAAGAATACTTATCCAGTATCTTAAAACAGGTAAGGAGGACTAAAAGATGAATTATTGTCCGATATGTAAAAGCAAAATGGAAAAAGTAGATAAAAAAAGTTTAACAGATAATCATTGGGATTGCAAAAAATGTGGATTTAGATTCGAAATTTGGATTACTGGCAATATAGCGAGGGAGGACTAAAAAATGTATGAGATAATGTTTCAACCTAATAAAGATATTAAAATCAAAGGTAGACTTGTAGGTGTCTACATACAAGATGAACATCAATTTTTAGTAGAACATACACAGAAAGAAATTGATGGAATGACTAAGATAAGAGCAGATGGGCTTTTAGTTAGACCTGACCCTAGAAGATTTAATTATAAATGTTACATAGAGTATGATAAGGATTTTGATGAAACATTTATACATATTGTAATCAAAGAGGAGGACTAAAAGATGAGGATGAATAAAAGAGTTTTACATGATAAAAAAACAGACATTGAACACATAGTTGGGATGACAATGTTCAGACATGAATGCCTCAGGTGTGGCTACCAGTTTACAAAACCCAGTCCGTTATTCCAATGTCCGTATTGTGGTAGCCATGCCATGATTGTTACTAAAAGAAAGGAGGACTAAGAAGTATGACTGTGGATGATGAGAAAATCTATAACGAGTTCTTTGAGTTATTTATTAAGATAGTTAAAAAATATAATCTAACCCATGCTGAAACAAACTATATGCTTTCAGCTTTACTTAATGAATGTGTTAAAATGGATTTAGAAAGAGAGAGGGAGGTATAAGAAAAAAATGAAAAGATGTCCAACCTGTGACAAGGTATTGAATAGTGTTTATTATCGTATTGGAACAGAAAAGAGAACATGGATGAAGATACATAAAGCAGGTTTTTGTAGAAACTGTAAAGAAATAAAAGAATGGTAAAAAAACCTTGTAGTTAGGTGATAGAATATGGAAAAAGGATTTTGGAAATGGTTTTTTACTCATAAATTAGAAGATGGAACTTCAATGTATGTGCCACCTATTTTATTTGGAATAGGTTTTTCTATTCCTTTAATAATTGTTTTCTTTGTATTTGGGTGATAGAAATTAAAGGTTATACTATCTTTTTTTTTTATTAATACAAAACTTTAAAAGTATATAAAACATACTACATAGTCCAGAAAGGTTATGCTCTGGGAACTTATTTTAGAGGAGAGTATTACTAAACTAAAGGAGATAGTGTAAACTATGAATGTTAAAAGTTTTTTTAAAAATATAGATGCTAAAGCTAGACCATCACTTGTAATAATAATGCTTGTAGTAGTAGCCTTAATGGGTTTCTTAATTGTAAACAAAGACACCACAACTAGGGTTAAAGGAGCATATACTGATTATACATATTATAAAACAATTACTTTTGAAAGCGATTATGTTAATGATACACTTAATGAGTTTCCTGTTTTGATACATGAGGATACAGGTGATTTACAAGGGAAAGTCCTTGATGATGGTTCGGATATATCATTTTGGAATAGTAGTAGAACAGCACAGTTAGACCATGAGATAGAATATTATAACGGAGCAACAGGGGAATTATATGCATGGGTGAAAATACCTAATATGTTTTATGATTCAGACACAGTTATCTATATGTATTATGGAGATAGTGATGGTGGTTATAGTGTAGGTAATAACCCAACAACAGTCTGGAGCAATGGTTACAATGGTGTTTATCATCTTGATGAGGAAAGCGGTCATTGTCTTGATTCAACGGCTAATGATGAAGATGCAACAGGTGAGGGTGGCATTTCTTATTCTCAGACAGGTATATCCAACTCATCTGTTTTACTTGTAGGTAGTGATGCAAATGGTGATGATGGTTATGTCAATATCCCTAAGTCTGTTCTTTCAAATGCTGATGCAGAGGATGGTCTTACTATTGAATGTTGGGCTAACTGGGTGACATTAACAGCAAGTGGTCAGCTTTTCAATATGCTTGGTGATACAAATATCCCAGGTGGAATTATACAGGCAAACAATACTCTTGCGTATTTCCAAAAAGATGATGGTGGAACATACAGACTTCTTTATAGTGATGCAACTGTAACAACTGGGACTTGGTTTTATAATGTTTATAGTTTTGATGGAGATAATATGAGGTCTTATGTTGATACAACTGGAACATTACATACAGGTTCAGATGCTCATTCTATGCATGATGCAGATAGCAGTAACCATATCGGAGCAAATGAACTTAACAGGTGGGGTCCTAATGCATATATTGATGAATTTAGAGTTAGTAGTGTAGTCAGAAATAGTTCATGGATAGATACAACATATCATTCAACTGTTACATCAGGTTTTACAACATTTGGTTCTGAGGTAGCAGGTGAAAGCCCATCTACTTATACACTTAATGGTGAATCAAGTCCTTATGGTGTAACATGGTCAGGTGATGCAGGTAAAAGTGTTTATTGTAATGCATCAGGGACTAACAATGAATGGCTTGAGATTAACATGACTATAAACTCAACTGATAATGTTACAGAGGTAAGAGTATATTGTGATGACCTAAATGATACAGGGGCATACATCAATGCAAGTAATATCAGTCTTTATGTTTCATCTGATAATTCAAGTTATGGTCTTATGGATACATTTTCTGATAGTGGGAGCAACATATCAATAAACACATCAACTTGGAACTCTGGAACAATGGGGAATAATCCTTTTGAAGGTGAAGGATTAACAGATAAAACAGAGAGTATATGGATTATATTTAGACTTGCTATCCCATCTGGTTCGCCTTCTGATACTTTTACAACTGCTACTACTACATCATGGAAGATATATATTGGCACAGTTTAACGGTGGTTTTAGGAATGTTTAAAAAAGTAGAGAAAAAACAGTTACTAATGATAGGGATTGTTTTAGCTTTGCTTATATCATCATTTCCTATTGTTCATAGTGCTGAATGGCTTGAATATAAATCAATAGCACAAATATCTGATTGTAACAGGTCAGATTTCACAGTTACAGAAGTATTCCAACCGTTCTTAATTGAGTTACCAAATGGAACTCTTGTCTGCACATTTGAAGCAAGAGAAGGAGGTGATGACAGCAAGGTAGATATTTATTATATGACATCAACAGATGGTGGTGGAACTTGGTCAGAATCTAAGTTTTTTGATAGCTATAATGAATATCCCTATGCAGGAACATACTGTGATTATTATTTATGGGAGGGTGAAAGACTTTGGAGATGTATCAATAGTCAATTTGAAACAGGAGGTGTCTGGTATAGCAAAGTCTTTGTCAAATATGCAGATGGAAATTATATGGATAAAGATGCTTATAGTTCAAATATAGAAGTTTTTAATTATTCATGGGATGCAGGTGATAGATATTTTGGTGCTACCTATTTCTATCCAACCAACCCAGGTATATATACATCCACAGGTTACAAGATTTTTCCATGTCAAAGAAACCTTTGTGCTGATGGATGTTTTGCATCTATACTTTATACAGATAAAAGTGGAACAAGTGCAAGTGACTGGGAGGCAGTAAGTGTAGCTTCAACACCAACTAATGAAAATAGTATTGTTGAACTTACAAATGGTGATTTATATGATATAATGAGAAACCAGAATCGTTATGTCTGGGAGGCATGGAATTATGGTGGTGATGTTACAACATGGACTAATCAAGGGAATGCTCTCTCAGGTAATAAACAACCAACTAAAAGTTTTCTTACAAGACTTACAGAAACAAATGATGGTTTCGCTAAGGACAGGTTAGCACTTGCTTTTAATAATGGTAATAGTGGAAGGTTTGATATGTCCGTTGGGCTTTCTTTAGATGAAGGTGTTACATGGTCATATATAAGAGAGTTTGATGACCCTAACCCCGGGAATAATAACTGGCAGAGAATGTATCCCCACATGATAAGTGCAAGTAATGGGACAATGCTTGTAGCTTATAGTGCAGGTGAAGGGTCTTGGTATAGTGATATAAAAGTAGCAAGGATGAATGTTGAATGGGTTTCTTCTGGTGCTGATTCAGTTTCTTTATCTGACCCTGACCCTGAGTTTATAGATATAGAAGGTGGAACTAATCAGACAACTATTTACACAGCTACACCAACTTTTAATTGGTCAAGGATAGATGATGCAGATAAATATCATTTACAGGTTTCTAATGATAGCAGTTTCAATAGTTGTATTGTAGATATTAACAATGTTAGTAGATACACATACCCAAGTCAGTTTTCTCAGACTTCTACAAAGATTTCTTTTACATTACCAGATAGTCATGCTATTACTGATTATGATGTTTATTATTGTAGAGTTAGAGCTTATGTGAGGCAAACCTAAATGAAAACAGTAAGATTATTGATACCACTTATTTTATTGTTAGCTTTGTTTAGTAACTCTGCTTATGCTTTTACAGGTTATGATACTTTAGAGTTTGGTGGACAAGCAGAAACAACCTGGGTTAATAGTATCCCTTCATATATAGGTGAACACCCTAGTAACAACTCAGAAAATGTTAATCTTAGCATAGCTGTTGGACTTACAGTAGATGAAAGTAATACAAACCAGACAGTTAATGTAACCTTTGCTGAGAACACCTCTGGTAGTTTTGTTAATATGCAGAC
>Ga0272442_10001812_pt1 | contig 31690 bp, 23 predicted proteins | sample SSMForm2O_FD_200262 | JGI IMG/M metagenome (GOLD analysis project Ga0272442, IMG submission 200262) | Marine sediment archaeal communities from Little Sippewissett salt marsh, Falmouth, MA, United States - SSM-Form-2O | ecosystem: Environmental > Aquatic > Marine > Wetlands > Sediment ... | reverse complement strand
CAGCCCTGCGCCGGGGTGCCATGCGTGGTCACGCCGGGTGCGCGGTTGGTTCATGCGGGCGTACCGCCGATTCGTCGCGGCGTACCGTTGGGCGTCTGAGAGGTTTCGTGCGGGAGAGCTGGCCGTGTCGTTTCCTGTTCGCTGCTTCCGCCCGCCGCTACCGTACCAGCGAATGGCGGCCATCGCTCCTGGATAGCGGTTCCTGCCGGACGACGTGTGCAGTGGCTAGCTGGTGGCGATAGTCGGCAATTGTCGCGTGTGGGAGATCTGCGACTGGTGCGTCTGCTCTGTCTCTCCAATTCTAAATATCTATTGCGATCCGTACCTGGACTTCGGGACAGCGACTAGAGTTCACAAAACTTGGGAGCAGAGCTGTGGAGACCAGGGCTCTGGAGACAGATCTTGAGACTGATCGGTTGGCACCTAGGCCGGCACCTAGGCCGGCACCTAGGCCGGCACCTAGGCCGGCACCTAGGCCGGGCCGGTGCGGAGACAGATCTTGAGACTGATCGGTTGGCACCTAGGCCGGCACCTAGGCCGGGGCACCTAGGCCGGGCCGGGCCGGGGCACCTAGGCCGGGCCGGGCCGGCCCGGCCTATTCGTCCGGCCTGGGCTCCTCGATCTCTATCGGCTCGCTCGGGATCCGCAGTGCCGTGACGTCGAAGTTGACCTCGTTGCTGCTCATCACCAGGCCATCGACGGCCTCGAAGAAATCGTAGTCCTCCTCGACCTCCTGGATGTTCACGCCGATCAGGTTGTGACTGACCTCTAGGTAGTTTCCGTCGATGCTGGCGAGCTGAGCAATCTGCACACCGGCGAGCGCGGAGGCCGTGACCCGCACGCGCTCGACCGACGCGTCCGCTCCGTGGTACATCCCGATTCCCAGGCCGGCGCCGAGCGCTTCGCAGCGATTCGGGTCGCTGGGAGGCAGGTCCACGCACCCGCGCTGCCGGGTGTTGTCGATCGTGACGTCGATCAGCGACAGGTGCGTTCCGAAGAAGAACGCGCCCACGCCGACCTCGCGATTGGAGGCGAAGCGTCCGCGGGTCACGCTGACGGTCGCGGTCCAGGAAGCGCCGAGGCCCCAGCCGCTCGTCCCGTCTGACTCCTGGCTGCCGGTATCGGTGACAGTCAGATCGGTGAGCGACAGCACGGTGCCGGGATCGATGGCGCTGATGCCGTACTCCCGGTTGTCCTCGATCAGCCCGCGTTCGAGCGTGAGCCGGGCACCGCTCTGGACGGTCATCGCCCGGCCGAACCGACCGGTGGTCGTGCTCTGCGTGCCGAGGATCGTCAGGTCCTCGATCGATAGGTCCGTGTTCTCATGGTACGCGCCAAGGCCGACCGCCTGGCTGTCCTCGATCAGGGCCCGTCGCATCTCCACCCGGGCGCCGTCCCAGATGCAGAGGGCCTTGCCCTCCGCCCCGGTCGACTCCTCGCATCGGGTGCCCAGCACGGCGATGTCCTCCAGGCGGGCGAAGGTGCCGCTCGCGTTGACCGCGATCCCGTACCTGCGGCTGTTCTCGATCAGCCCGCGCACGAGATGTGCGTTGACCCCCTGCTTCAGGGACAGCCCGTACCCGAATCGACCGGTGCCCGAGTCCGAACGCATGTCGTGAACCACCACGTCGGTCATCTCGATGGACGAGCCCTCGTCCCAGGCGTGGATCCCGTAGCACCGGCTCCGCTCGATCAGCACGCGCGAGAGCGAGGCGTGCGCACCGCCCGCCAGATCCAGCCCGTATCCGCCTCCGTCGTCGTCGGAAAAGGGCTCGGTCTCGCGGATCACCGCATCGGAGAGGTCGAGGTCGCAGCCGGGACCGAAGATATCGATGCCGGCGCGGCGGCTCCCCTGGAACAGCGCCCGCTGCCCGGAGACCTGCGCGCCGAAGTAGAGGTGCAGGCCCACCGACGATGGCGTGTCGTCGGCGACGAGCGCGCCGCCGTCCCTCACGAGCACGTTGTCCAGCAACGCCTGGGTGCCCTCATACTGGAAGCCCAGGCCCGGTGCGCACGGGCCCTCGCTGGTCAGGTTCGCGATCGCGGCCTCGGCCCCGTTCCACACTGAGATGCCGGGCCCGATGTTGCCGTTCTCGCCGCGTGCCATCTCGCTGATCAGAACGCCGGACAGCTCGAGCCGACCGCCCCTGACCAGCATGCCATGGTGTGTGGCGCGGTGCACCCACACGCCCTCGGCCCTGACCACGGCGTCCGCGGCCTCGACCAGGATGCCGGGGTACTGGCCCGTGATGCGCAGGTTGCGCACGGTCAGCGTCACGTCGGCGTTGACGAACAGCGCGCCCCTCACGGCTCCGGCGAAGGGGCCCTCGCCCTCGATCACGGTGCGCTGCACGCAGGCGCCCCATAGCGTCACGTCGCGCTCGATTTCCACGATCCCCGGGTACACCCCGCCCGCGATCACCACCACGTCGCCTGCGGCGGCCGCCTCCACCGCCGCCTCCACCGTGGCAAAGGGCGCGGCCCGAGAGCCGTCGCCGCCGGCCGCGGCGTCAGCCTTGACGTAGACCCGGTCCCCGGGTAAGTCGGCCGGGATCTCGGGCCAGTCGCCGGCCGGGCAGGGGTCGCCCAAGGGCTGGCACCCGGTGTGGCCCAGCAGCGGGAAGGTGCCGTCGGTCTCCGGATCGCAGATCGGCCGTTCGCTCTCCTGCTCGCCGTCCTGCAGCGGCGTGATGTACTCACCGAGCCGGAGCCGCGGCACCGGCGGCGGCTCGCACCAGGAGAAGGGATTCCCGTCCTCGTCGAGCAGCCGGTCGTGCTCCACGCGCGACCAATTCGTGGGGCAGTCCCAGGATCTGAAGCGCGGGCCCTCGGGGAGAGCCGGAGGTGCAATCTCGAAGGCGGGATCAGTGTCAGAGTCCGTGTCGCTGTCGCTGTCGGAGTCGCTGTCAGCGTCGGAGTCGGTGTCTGTGTCGGCGTCCGTGTCCGCGTCGGCGGCCGAGTCCGACTCCTGACATGCCGACGCGGATACGAGCAGCAGGATAGTTATCCACCGCACCATGTCACCCCCGACGCTTCGCACTGCACGCCGGGCCGGCCTTCCGCCGCTGCCGTCGCCAGGCTGTCAGCCACGGACAGGCCAACAGGAACAGACCCGAAGCTCCGGAGCCAGGTACGCCGCAACCACAGCCCTCGTCCGACGCGGATGGCGCCACGCAGACTCCGTCGGAGCAGATCAGGGAGCCCTCGCAGTCCCCATCGTCCTGGCAGTCTGCGGGATCGGTGTCCGCATCGGCGTCGGTGTCAGCGTCGGAGTCGGCGTCGGAGTCGGCGTCGGTGTCGGCGTCGGTGTCGGCGTCGGAGTCGGCGTCGGAGTCGGCGTCGGAGTCGGCGTCGGTGTCAGCGTCGGAGTCGGCGTCGGAGTCGGTGTCAGCGTCGGTATCGGTGTCAGCGTCGGCGTCGGTGTCAGCATCTGTGTCAGCATCTATGTCGGTGTCGGAATCAGCGTCGGAGTCGGTGTCCGTATCGCTGTCCGCATCCTCACCGCAGGCCTCGCCCCACACCGTGAGTCCCACGCGGCCCACCTCGTAGTACGTCCGGTCTCGCGGTCCGGCGCCGAAGCCCACCTCGTTGGTGCCCTCGACGAGGTAGCTGGTGGGCAGCGGCACCTCGGCCTCGCTGTCGCTGTCGTCCCACTCCGGCCGGGCGGGTACCTGCAGCGGTCCGTGGCCGTTGACCCACACCGTGCCCTCCTCGTCGGGGTGGTCCGCGTCGTGGAGGCGCATCGACAGCTCGGCGTACGAGAGCCGAGCAGGATCAGGCACCTGGCCGATCTGAAACGTCAGCCGCGTCTCCGAGCACTGCTGCACGTCGAGCAAACGTGCGCCGCCGTCGTACGTGCGCGAGCGCAGCATCGGGCAGGACGCCCCGCTCGGCGAGCCCACCGCCGGGTCCTGGTAGTCGGGATCCTCGCAGGGCGGGTCGCCGGTTCCGCAGCAGGCGTCAGAGCCAACCTCCTTGTTGCGGCAGCAGCCGTCCGCCCAGGAGCCGCCGCTGTCGAGCTCGAAGGTCAGCGTCACCGAGCCGTTGGTGCAGACGATATCGATCGCGTAGGGGAAGTTCGAGCCGAGCGTGTTGTAGTCGGCGAACACCTGCCTGCTGTTGTCCAGGCTGCCGTGCTTGGAGAGCCCATTGACCCGCTCGGCTCCGTGGCGCCGGACCTCGCAGTCGTCGAGGTCCGGCGAGTTGCGGCAGAGCACGATTGCCATGCCCTCGTCGTGCCAGGCGCTGTGGTTGTAGTGGTCGAAGCACTCCGAGACCTCCGCCCCGGCGATCGAAGGGACCAGCAGCGCTACGAGCGCGGCGACAAGGACTCCACCCGGTCGTATCTGCATCTCCGGTCCTCCCTGATGGAGTCAATTCTAGCTCAATCGAGCGAGACATACACCTGCTTCTTCTTCAGCCACGGGATGTGCCAGGAGAGCAGGGTGGCGCCCAGGAGCAGCGCGAGCATCGCACGGATCGATCCGGCCGCCAGGGCCGGCCGTTCCAGATCAGGCCGGCGCGCGGGTGATCTGGAACAGCCGCCGGAGCGACAGCCCCAGGGTGCCCCAGAAGGGGAGGAGCCAGAGCGGGAGGATCAGGGTGTCCGCGTGCTGGTAGCGAAACAGCGGTACCGCGGCGAGGATGGACTCCAAGCCGTAGTCGAGGGCCATGACGAAGAGCATGATCCAGACGTCGCCCTCCTGTCTGAAGAAGACCAGGCGCGCCACCAGGAAGACCGCGGTCAGGCCGAGGAGCAGCAGCTCCCAGCGGTGGAGAAGGGCGGCCAGCAGGAACAAGGTCGCCACGATGGTGCCTTCGAGAGCCACGCCGGCAAGGGACCAGCCCACGGGGAAACCGAAGCGCCGCTCTGCCAGGTAGAAGACCCGGCCCGCGCCGTACAGGGCCACGGCGTACGCGATGAAGATCCACCAGGGCATGGCCTGGCTGTCCGTCAGGGCCCACACGCCGGCCCACTGGTGAGTCATCTCCGCGCCGTACCCGGCGAGGCCCCCGCCCAGGGATGCTGCCACGAGCCGCCCCTGGCTCAGCCGATGGCCCGGCGCGTAGTCGGCGAATCCCATCTAGGGGCTCTGCTCCAGCGGGGATACACCATCTGGTTGTCGCGGCATCGTGATTCTCCCTCTGTTCTGCGGACTGTATCGGCTGATGTTCGAGATTTCCAGTCCGGTGGCAATCCGGGCTGAAGGCGATCTGGAGGTAGCGTTCCTGGTTGACGAATCATCGGAAATCGTGTCTCTTCCCACGACGGTCAGGTCCCGATGGGGAGGTTTGCACCATGTCTTCGATACGCTGGTGTTTCCTTGGTCTGCTCATTATCGCGTTGCTGGTGATGCCCGGTTGTGGAAAATCGGGCAGTGGTGACAGCGACACGGACGTGGACACTGACACCGACACTGACACCGACACGGACACCGATACCGACACGGACTCCGACTCTGACACCGACACTGACGCGGACTCCGACACCGATACCGACACGGACTCCGACTCTGACACCGACACTGACGCGGACGCTGACACTGACACCGATACCGACACGGACTCCGACTCTGACACCGACACTGACGCGGACGCTGACACTGACACCGACACAGATACTGACACGGACACTGACACCGACACTGACACCGACACTGACACGGACTCCGACACTGACACGGATACCGACACCAGCGTGGACGAGTGCACGCTGGGCACCCACGACTGCGACGACAATGCCGACTGCATCGACACCCCCAGCAGCTTCATCTGCGAGTGCAGGGCAGGTTTCTTCGGCGACGGCCACACCTGCGTACCGCTCGTGGACTGCAGCGAAGATCCGGGACTGTGCGCAGCCGAGGCCTCCTGCATCGACATCGGCGGCGGGGACCTGCGCTGCGTCTGCAATCCCGGTTACGAGGGCGACGGCGGAACCTGCACGGTCAGCGCCTTGCTGCGGTTCGGCATGCGGATCTTCCTGGCCGGCGTGGAGATGACCGACATGGTGGTCGACGACTTCGACGAGGACGACCACCTCGACCTGGCCCTGGCCAACAAGAACACCGACGACGTGAGCGTGCTGCTCGGCGACGGGGCGGGCGCCTTCGGCGATATGGTGTACCACGACACGGCCAGCTCCAACCGCGGTGTGGCATCGGGTGACTTCAACGAGGACAACCACCGCGACCTGGTGGTGGCCGAGCACGAATCCGATCGGGTGAGCATCCTGCTCGGCGACGGGGCCGGGGATTTCTCCATCGTGGTCGGGTACCCCATCGGCGACGGGCCCAAGAACATCGCGGTCGGCGACTTCGACAAGGACGATCACCAGGACGTGGCCCTGGCCAACCTGCACTCCGACGATGTGAGCGTGCTGCTGGGAGACGGCACGGGCGCCTTTGCGGACGCGGTGTACTTCGCTGCGGGCACGGAGCCGCACGACATCGTGGCCGCGGACTTCGACGAGAACGGCAACCTCGACCTGGCCGTGAGCAACACCGCCTCCGACGACGTGAGCCTGCTGCTGGGCGATGGTGCCGGCGGGTTCGCGGACGCGGTGAGCATCAGCGTGGGCAACGGGCCGCTGGGCCTGGCCGTGGGCGACCTCGACGAGAACGGCCACGCCGACCTGGTCGTGGCCAACTCCATCTCCGCCAACGTGAGCGTGCTGCTGGGCGACGGTGCAGGCGGGTTTGCGGACGCGGTCGCCTTCGGGGTCGGCGCCGGACCGCAGGCCGTGGCCGTCGGCGACCTCAATCAGGACGACCACGCCGACCTGTCAGTGGCCAACCTCGTGTCCGACAGCATGAGTGTGCTGCTGGGCGACGGGGCAGGCGGATTCGCGGACGCGGTCGACTTCCTGGCCGGCGACGAGCCCGGAGGCATCGTCAACGGCGACTTCGACGAGGACGGGTACACAGATGCGGCGATCTTCGGCCACTCCAACACCTATGTGGGCCTGCTGCACGGCGACGGCGCGGGCGGATTCCGCGACACGCCGTACTTCACGGCGGGCAACGGACCTGCGGACGCGGCGTCGGGCGACTTCGACGGGAACGGCATCGCCGACCTGGCCGTGGCCGACAACGACGCCGACCAGGTGAGCATCCTGCTGGCGGACGGGGCCGACGGCTTCGGCCCGCCCACGTCGCTGGACGTTGACGAGGAGCCCGTTGCCGTGGTCGTCGGCGACTTCGACGAGAACGGTCGCGCCGACCTGGCCGTGGTCAGTCTGAAAGCGGGCAGGATCAGCGTGCTGCTCGGTGACGGCAGCGGCGGGTTCACGGATGCGGCGGATATCTACGTCGGGTCGTACCCCGACGACGCCGTGGTCGGCGATTTCGACGAGGACGGCCACCAGGACCTGGCAATATGCGAGAGGAGCAACGTCGGCGTCCTGTTTGGCGACGGGGCAGGCAATCTCGGCGACCACAAGAGCTTCAGCGCGGGTAGTTGGGCCGGAGGCATTGCCAGCGCCGATTTCAACGAGGACGGCGACGCGGATCTGGTTGTGAGCAATCTCACATTCAACAAGGTCAGCGTGCTGCTGGGGGACGGCGCCGGCGAGTTCGGCAGCCCGGCCGCCCATGACGTGAACCGCGAGCCGCACGGCGTGGCCGTGGGCGACTTCGACGGAGATGGTCACGCGGACGTGGCCGCGGTCAACAAGTTCTCGAATAGCGTGAGCGTGCTGATGGGCGACGGAGCGGGCGGGCTGGCCGCGGCCGCCGAGTTCCGGGTGGGCAGGTATCCCCTGGACGTGGCTGCCGGAGACTTCGATCAGGACGGAGACACGGACCTGGTCTGCTCGAGCAGTCAGGACGACAGCGTGACCCTGCTGCTGAGCGACGGGCTCGGCGGGTTCGGTACGATCGCTCACTATGTCGCGGGAGGGGAGCCCTGGGGCGTCACTGTCGGGGACTTCAACGGTGACGGCGATCTGGATTTCGCGGTGGCCAACTTTGGCTCGGACGACGTGAGCCTGCATATCAATTAACACACCAGGAATCCAGCGGATTCAGGGCCCGATCAGCTCCATCGCCTCGACGATTTTCTGCACCTCGGTCAGCTCCTCGAGGCTCTCCGCGGAGAAGAACACGTGCAGGAGGTGGCGGTCCGAGATCGTCTTCAGCGGTGCGATGTGCTCCATCATGTGCCGCACGACCTTGCCCTTGTCGTCCTTCGAGACCCAGTGAGCGAAGCGGACCTTCTTCCCGAGCAACCTGCCGTCGGTTTCTGAGGTGTTCTCCTCGGGCACCTCTTGCTGCTTGTACTGGTAGTCCGGGTGCGGGCCGACGTACGTGCCGATCCTCGGTCCGTTCCGGTCGAAGGGCGCCAGCTTGTGGAACTGGTGGAGGTTGTAGTCGCCGCCGTCTTTGATCGACATGATGAAGCCCTGCGGCAGCTTCAGCGCGATCTTGTGCGCGGCCCTCTTGATCTCCAGCCGGCGCGTGCCGGCCGCGAGGTTCAGCTTGCGCGTGCCGCGCGCCAGCGTGGCCAGGATACCGTCACATTGCCGGGCGCAGCAGGACAGATCTTTGGCCGCCGCGGGATTGAAGTATAGCCTCACCTGCACCAGGGTCTGATCGTCCTCGAGCGCCACGTACGCCACGCGCATCAGCACTGCTTCCCGCTTCGGGTCGACATCGTCGAGCCGCGGGGCGATGTGATGGACCTTGACGCCCTTTCCGGTGAGCGTCTTGCCCGCGGTGTACCGGCCCTTGGAGCCCGACGACCAGTCCGCGGCCATCTGCTCGACCCGCTGCTCGAAGCCGGCCGGCGTCGTGGCGAACAGCTCGTACGCCATCAGCACCAGACGCGCGTCCCCGTCGTCGAGGACCAGCCGCGTCTCCTCGTCGTTGGACTCGGGTGCGGCCATGATGCTGTGCTGGCGCGCCTCGTTCTTTGCGCCCGCCGGCAGCCGCACCGTGAGCCGGCCGTTGAGCAGCGGGAGCGGTTCGGCGGCGAGGGCCCGCTCGCACAGCGCCGTCTCGGCCGCGGCCGGGTACAGCAGCAACACGAGGGAGCAGCACAGGCCACCGAGGGCGGGATGGGCGGCTCGCCCGGCCAGCGCGGACACCACACCGGATCCCGCGAACGTCCTGATACTCATGATCCAGCCTCTCGCTGCTGCTCACCGCTCGATTGCGAGCAGCTCCACGTCGAAGACCAGCATCCCGGCCGGGCGTCCGGGACGGTTGTTGTACGCCAGGTGCACCGGGATCCAGAACCGCCGCTTCTCGCCCACCACCATCAGCTGCAGGCCCTCGGTCCAGCCCGGGATCACGCGGTCGAGCGGAAACGTGGCCGGCTGGCCGCGGGTGTGCGACGAGTCGAACATCTTGCCGTCCGTGGTCCAGCCCGTGTAATGCACCTTCACCCGGTCGGTCGCCTCGGGGTACGCCATGCCGTGGCCCGGCTCGAGCAACCGCGAGGCCAGGCCGCTGGCCGTGAACTCGGCGCCGGCCGGCGGGCCCTTCACGTCCGCGGGCGGCGGGATCGTCCGGGACTGGCCGGGCGTCCAGCCGAGCAGGAGCACACAGGCGCAGACGAGCAGGATCGTTCTTGTCTTCTTCATGTGCAGAGCAGTGCCACATCCGCGGCGAGGCCGCAAGCGATCAGAACACGAGATGCAGGTCCGACCCGGCCGCCTGCTTCATGAAGTCCTCGGCCAGCATGATCTCCACTCCCTCGAGGAAGTCCGTCTGCTCGAGGTCGAACAGGTCCGCGCTCGTCTTGCAGGCCAGGAAGCGCACGCCCTCGAGCTGTGCCATCTCGAGCATGTCCTCGACATAGGGGATGTCCTTGCGGTCCATGGTCTGGCGCAGCTTCTCGGTGTACCGCTCGACCTCTTCCTCGGACGGGTCCACGCCGGTGGGGAAGTAGCGCAGGGCCTCCAGCTTGCCCGGCCGGATCATGCTCAACCCCTCGAAGGTGAAGTAGATCAGCGTCTCGTACCCCAGCCGCGCCGAGTTGAGCGCCAGGATCAGCAGCCCGAAGGCGCTCTGCATGGTGAAGTTGGTGCAGACCAGGGCGACCTTCCTGCGGGAGCTCTCGGCGGATGCGGCCATCGGATCACCTCCGATACCAAAGATAAACACTGGACCGCGCCCTGGCGAGGTTTTTCGGATCATTCAGGACCGGCCGGGAACTGTTGGATTCCAGCGGCAGAGCCGGTACAATCCCCCGCATGCGCGAGGGGCGAGCCGCGAACATCGACGCCACCAGGGCCGCAGCCCTGATCCTGATGGCGCTGGGTCACTTCGATATCCTTGCCAACGCGAAGGTCGTGGGTCACGAGGGATTCGGCGGGCGCTATCCGGAGACGGTCGAGACGATCAGCTTCATCCTCCGCGTGATCCGGCACCCCTGCGCGGTGGCCTTCTTCTTCGTCTCCGGCATGGTGCTGTTCAAGGGGCACGCCAGGGGGCGGATCACATCGATCACTCTGCTGATCAAGGGCCTGGTCCTGCTGGCCATTGGACTGACGCTGAACAACTACTTCTGGAGAGGCGGCGTGTACGTTCCGGTGCTGTTCCAGGTGATCGGCGCCTTCGGGCTCTCCTTCGTGGTGATGTCCCTGCTGGTGAAGCTCCCGGCCGTGGCGCTCGCCCCGCTCGGGCTGCTGGCCATGGTCGCCCGGGAGCTGGTTCCTGTACCGGCGCCCGCTGGTCCGCTCGCGGATGCGGTGTACCGCCTGTGCTGGGATGCGGGAGGGGTCGACCTGGTTTGCTCGATCTACCCCCTGATCGGATGGCTGCCGGTGATGCTGCTCGGCTTCGGCTTCGAGCACGCCTCGCAGCGCAAGCTCGGAGAGCTGCTGCCGGACCGCTATGGTCCGATCGTGGTCGGGGTGATCGTGCTCGGCCTGTTCGCGCTGCTCAGGGCGACCACGACCTGTGGCTCGCTGGGCCAGTCGCTGCCCGACGACGCGATCAGCTTCTTCATGCTCTCCAAGTATCCCCCGTCGATTCACTTCATCCTCTTTGGAGTCGGGTTCACCCTGATCGGGCTCGGGTTGTTCGAGTTCGGCGCGCCCGCGATCCTGGTGAAGCTCGGCCGGTACGGACTCGGGTTCTACCTCTGCCACATGGCGCTGTTCCGGTTGCTCAAGATCCTCGAGTTCGAGCAGGGCAGGTACACGACCACGCTGATCTGCTTCCCGGTGTTCCTGGTGGTGGCCTCGATCGCCACGCTGGGCTATGGCCATCTGAAGGACCGGTACAGAAAGCGATTACCGGCGCTGCGGTACCTCTGAGCGCGTCGGGCTCGGAACCGCTTAACGCGGTTTGACCCGATCCAGCGCCTGAGCCAACCTCGACACATGATCCGGGCTCCCGAGAGGCTCCTGTGCGCGCTGCTCGTCATCGTGGCTGCGGTCCCGGTGGCTGCGGCCGGTGTCGGGGCCGGCGACGACGCCGAGGTAGCCACCGGGTCTGTCCGGCCCAGGGATGTCGGCTGGACCGCCGATCCCTTCCCCACGCCGCGCTGGGTCGAGCTGCACCGGCGGCTGCACGGCGTCGAGCTGGAGTTCGAGAGCGAGTACTTCCGCTGGAAGCCGGCCAGGTACCAGCCGTACCCGGGTCCCAGGATGGGTGGTCCGTACGACTCGGCCCTGTTCCGGCTGCGGGCAGCGCTCTCCGGGTACTCCGGGTTCGGCGGCTGGTTCCAGATGCCGTTCTATGCCTCCAACCACCCGACTGGCTACGAGAATGTCGATCCGTCCAGGAGCTTCACGTACCGGCCGGTGGGCAGCGTGGGCGGCGACCACGGCGTTCCTGCGGCCGGCCTGCAGTACACCTGGAAAACGCTGAAGCCGGGCAAGGAGGTCGACCTCGGCATCGCCGTGACCGCGGGCTTTGCCGCTTACGGCCTCCAGTACGCGCAGGTTACCGACAACCCGAGCGATTACCACGAGGAGAACCGCCTCAACAGCGTGGGCCTGACCCGCTTCATGCTCGGCCCGTACGAGGGCACGCGCGTGGTGCTCGAGCCGAACCTCTCGTTCGCTCTCGACTGGTGGCGCTTCGCGTTTCAGCTCGACCTGTCGTACCCGATTGGTGTCGAGTTCTTCGACGTGTTCCGCCTCTGCACGGGCGTGGGGCTCCTCCAGCCTCTGGGCTTCCTCGACAGCCAGCTCGTGCTCCAGGCCGAGGGCACGCTGATGCTCGTGGACAAGGCCGTGCGCTGGACCACGGTCGGCGCCATGGTCGACCTGCAGCTCCCCGTGTTCCGCATCGGCGCGGGCACGCGCCTGGTGATCGAGCCGGACGAGGATCCGATCCCCACGTTGGTCGTGCGCGTGGGCTTCTCGGGCGGGCCGACCGGGCCGCTGCACTGGAGCCGCGCCGTCGGCTCGTGGGTCAAGGATCCCGAGGCAGAGTAGTCTCTGGCTTCGGTGCCGGCCTCCGCTTGAACAGCCCGATGCGGATCCCCCAGCCGAAGCGGAAGTACTCCTCTGACGCGAGCAGGCCCTTGCCGTGCCCCTGGGCCAGGGCCACGTAGATCTGCAGGTCCGCGACCTTGCCGGGGAAGATCAAGCCGACCAGCCCGCGCACCAGGTAGTTGTCCGGGATCTCGCGCGTCCCGGCCCCGTCCTCGACCGTCTTGCCGAGCAGGTACTCGCCGAACAGCGCCATGAAAGGGTGGATCCAGTCCATCGTGCGCCAGCGGAGGATCAGGTCCGCGCCCGGCCCGAAGCTGTAGCTCTCGTACGTGGGCAGGAACAGCTTGCCCTGCACCCGCACCTCGAGGTCGATAACCCCGATCGGCGCCCGCAGGGCGAGCTCGGGCATGACGAAGTCGCCGATGTGCGGCACGCCGTCGTAGTCCTCGCCCGATTCCCCGCCACCACCGGTCCAGTGCTCGCTCTCGTGGCGGAAGCTGATCGCGATCTCGAGACCGCCGCGCGGGCCGAGCAGGCGACGGGAGTGCTCGTCGAGGAACAGCGCCACGGAGTAGCCGAGCAGGCCGCGCCAGAGATACGGTCCGGACGGCACGTACAGGAAGGCGTCGGGCTGCTTGGTGGCCGTCTGCACCTCGACCATGCCGAACATGCCGGCGTTCAGCTCCATGCCGCCGAAGCGGAAGCCCAGCACGGAGAAGTCGGCGCCCGTGGTGAGCGCGACCCGTGGCAATACCTGGTAGCCCAGCACCGCGGTGTCGCGGGACGCGGACAGGGTATGGGAGATCACGCGCGACTCGCCGGGCAGCACCTTGGTCTCGATGGCCGGGGCCTCGTCGCCGGCGCGGGCGGTTGCCGCGAGCACGAGCAGGACGAGCGGGGCGACCCTCAAGTCGATCTTCCCTGCTCTAGGGCGCGAGCATGGCCATGTCCAGGCTCAGACTCGTGCCGTTGCGAAAGCTGATGTACACCACGTCGTCCGCGTCGATCGCGATCGAGGTGTGCTGGCCGGCCTCCTCGTGGGTTTCCAGCGTGTAGATCAGCCACTCCTCGCCGGTCCACCAGGCGTACTTGGGATTGTCGTTGGTGTAGTCGTAGTACGCGATGTGGGGATTGCCTGCGCTGTCGAAGGCGATGTCGGTGTGCCAGCCCACATTGCCGTCCGCGTCCAGGGTCTGGATGTCCCAGTCGGCGCCGGTCCAGCGGGCGTACTTCAGGGACTCGTCGGTGACGTCATGATACGCGATGTGCGGCCGGTCCGCGCCGTCGAGCGCGATCGAGGTGTACGTGCCGACCTGGCCGTCCGCGTCAACGGTCTCGAGGTGCCACGTGCCATCGTGGTGCGCGTAGCGCAGGTCTCCGTTGGTGTGGTCGTAGTAGCTGATGTGGGGGTGGCCCTGTCGGTCGAGGGCGATCGATGTGTCACGGCCCGTGTCACCCTCAGTGTCCGGAGATTCGAAGTCCCATGCCGCGCCGGACTGGCGTGCGTACTTCAGCGCCTTGTTGGTCCAGTCCCAGTAGCTGATGTGCGCGTTGTCGTCGTCGTCGAGCGCCAGCGAGGTCAGCGAGCCCACGGCGTCGGCCGAGTCCACGGTGCGGACGTCCCAGGACTGGCCGTTCCAGCTCGCGAGCTTGAGGTCGGTGTTGTCCCGGTCCTGGTAGCTGATGCGCGGTCTGTCGGAGCGGTCGATCGCGATCGAGGTGTACTGGCCCACGTTGCCCTCCCGATCCACGATCTCGACCATCCAATCCGGGTCCTGCCAGCGGGCGTACATCAGCTTGGTATTGCCGCCCGGGGCGCTCTCGTAGCTGATGTGCGGGTTGCCCGCGCTGTCCACGGCGATCGAGGAGTAGCTGCCCGAGGCCCAACTGTTATCCACGCTGTCGAATCGCCACCAGCAGCAGGCCGCCGCGCAGCGCAGGTACGTGGGGAAGCACTCGATGACCCAGCGCGTACCATCGCACTGCACCGTGCCGTTTTTCACCTCGGGCACCTCGGCGCAGCTCCCGCCGCAGAGGTCGTATCCGACCTCGCATTCGATGCCGCAGCTCGTGCCGTCGCAGGTGGCCGTGCCCTTCGGATCGGAGGGGCAGGGATCGCAGCGCGTGCCGCAGGTCGCGGGCGAGCTGTCGGATACGCAGTCGGACCCGCAGCGGTGGTGGTTCGCCGCGCACTCGCAGCTGTGGTTGATAACGTCGCAGGACTCGTTGGGGCCGCACTGATGATCGAAGGCACAGCCAGGCTTGCACTCGCCCGTGGACAGGTCGCAGTAAGTGAAGCCCGAGCAGGGCGTGACCCGGCAGTCCACGTCCGTGTCCGTGTCCGTGTCGGTATCGGCGTCCGAGTCCGCGTCGCTGTCCGCGTCCGTGTCAACGTCGGTGTCCGTGTCCGAGTCCGCGTCCATGTCGGCATCCGTGTCGGTGTCCGCGTCCGTGTCTGCATCAGTGTCCGCGTCTCCGCCGTTCTTCGATTTGCTGCAGCCCGGCGCCATGGCCATGGCCAGCACCGCCAGCAGTGCCGGGATCACTGCACACAGCTTCATGATTCCCCTCCGCTGACGGATCTATAGGCCAAACATGGCGTCCAGGCAACCGTGGGTGAGGCTTCGGGGACGGACATAGGTAATTAGGTTTTCTCTCAGTCCATGTTTCCTATGTCCGTCCTCAAAGCCTGCGTCCTCAAAGCCTGTGGTAATCCGTGGCACGTAGCGGATCGAGTTGCGCGGCCGGGCGCATTGCGATAACTCTAGTTTCTGGTCTGTTCTCACCGGGAGTGGGCTATGCATGCAAGGATCATGGTGCTGCTCGCGCTGCTGTCGCTGGGCAGCACGGCGAGTGCGGGCGAGAAGGTGCTGCGCAACGACGACTTCGAGGGGAGCGCCTCGGGCTCGGCGAGCGTGGCGGCGCCGGGGATCGGCGACATCTACGGCGTTGTGCTCTCCGCGGATCCGGGCGATTACCCGTACCGTATCAAGCGTATCCAGACGCTGTTCGTGGACCTTCCCGTGCCCGTCGGCCTGGAGTGCGGCCAGTGGTACCTGTACATCTGGCAGGACAACGGTTTGAGCCAGCCTGGCAGCGTGATCTTCGAGAGCGAGACCGAGGAGGTCACCTTCGAGATCATCGGCACCAACACCTCGCTGCAGGAGCTCGACATCGAGTCGAGCTGGAACCTGGTCGTGGACGGCGGCAACATCCGCGTGGGTCTGAAGGCCGAGAGCACCGAGTGCATCATGCACACGGGCGACGGCACCCTGCCGGCGATGTACGTGGACGACGCGATCCAGAGCGGCCGGAACTGGCTGTACGCGCCCGGGTTTGGCTGGTTCTCCGCCGGGTCGCTTGGCGTGACCGGCGACCTGATCCTGCGGGCCGTGGTGGAGACGCCCGGCGACGCGGACACGGATACGGACACGGATACGGACACGGATACGGACACCGACACGGATACCGACACGGATACCGACACGGATACCGACACCGTTCCAGAGTGTACCGCCGATCAGACGCGTTGTGTGTTCAAGATGGTGCAGCACTGCGTTGACGGGGTCTGGACCGACTGGGACGACTGCGAGGTGCAGGGCAAGGTCTGCGCGATCCTGGAGGGCGAGGCCCAGTGCTATGGGAGCGGCGATTCGGACACGGATACGGACGCGGATACTGACGCTGATGCTGACGGGGATTCGGACGCTGACGGGGACTCGGACGCTGACGGGGACTCGGATGCGGACGGGGACTCGGATGCGGACGGGGATTCGGATGCAGACGCTGACTCGGACTCTGACACGGACACGGACTCTGACACGGACACGGATGCTGACACGGACACGGACTCTGACACGGACACGGACTGTACAGAGGGCCAGAGTCGCTGCAACGGTGACATGGTGCAGCGCTGCGCCAGCGGGGCGTGGACCGACTGGGACGACTGCGCGGTGCAGGGCAAGGTCTGCACGATCCTGCAAGGCGAGGCCCAGTGCTACGGAGGCGACTCGGACACGGACGTGGACACGGACGTGGACACGGATGCGGACACCGACACGGACACGGACAACGGCAAGACCAGCGATGACTCGTGCGGCTGCGGAGCCGCATCCGGGCGCGCAGGCATTGATCTTCTGATCCTCGGCATGATCCTGGGCCTGGCCCTGCTGCGCCGCAGGCAGTAGCTGCCCAGAGGCCACATTCGAGGGAGGCTGACTTGCGGATCACACGCATCCTGGCTGTGCTGCTCCTGATGCACCTTGCTGGCTGCGGCGACGACAAGGAGTGGCCCGGCGCTGACGCGGACACGGACGTGGACACGGACACCGACTCGGACACGGACACGGACGCGGACGGGGACTCGGATGGGGACACGGACGCGGACGGGGACTCGGACGCCGATGCCGACTCGGACGCCGACGCGGATGGAGACGCCGAGGCTTCCGAGACCATCGAACGCAAGGGTCTGTTCGAGCCCTGCACCACGGATGAGGAGTGCGAGGTCGAGTTCTGCCACGATCCCGACGGCACGGGTGGGCAGTGCTGGCCGCGCTGCGACGAGCCCCAGCAGACCTGTCCCGAGGGCATGACCTGCACCCTGGGCTCGGACAGGTACTTCTGCGATGACGCAACACCTGGTGACGGAGCAATAGGAGACTCCTGCGCCCGGGACACGGACTGCGAGGGCCTGATCTGCATCGAGGACTTCGACGGCCAGCCGATCTGCACGCAGATCTGCCCCGAGGGCGCCTGCCACGAGGGGTTCTACTGCTATCCGTACGACTACCAGCAGCGCATCTGCCTGCGCGAGGGCGTGCAGGGCTTTGGCGGCATGTGCGGCATCGACATCACCTGTGCCGGCGGGTACTGCTACGTCAGCCAGCTCGGCGAGTTCGGCAGCTGCTCGCAAACCTGTACCGGCGGAACGGATTGCCCGCCAAACTACAGCTGCGAGACGGTGGGCCAGCGCGAACTCTGCCGGCCAGACAGCAGCGGCGGACTCGGCGCTGCGTGCCACGCCGACGACGAATGCCAGGACGACTTCTGCCGCCATCGCATCGGCGGCGAGCTGTACGGCGGCTCACCCGGCTTCTGCACGCACTACTGCGACGACGGCCTGTGCGAGCCGGGGTACTTCTGCCGCTATTACGACCTCGACGCGTACTACTACTGCCACCCCGAGCTGCCGGACGGCGCGGCCCAGGGCGAGGAGTGCGTGCTCGACCGCGACTGCGCCGGGTACCTCTGCCAGCCAGGCATGGACGGCCGGCGCACCTGCACCAAGGCCTGCCCGGACGGCATCTGCCCGGCCGAGCACGCCTGCTACCCGGTGGTCGAGGACTTCTCGCTCTGCAAGCGCGTGGCGTACCAGCCCCAGGGCGGGGCCTGCACCGAATCCGCGCAGTGCCTGCCTGAGAGCCCGCTCTGCGGGATCGAGGCCGGCGCGGACCAGGGCCGCTGCACCCGGGACTGCGCCACGGACGGGGGCTGCCCCGAACGGTACGCCTGTCCGGCGGGCGGCGGCCGCTGCGAGCCCGACGGCAGCGGGGCAGCCGGCGACCCGTGCGCGGACCCGGCCGAGTGCGCCACCGGCCGGTGCCTGGGCGGCATCTGCCTCGAGACCTGCGATGACGGGCTGTGCCAGGCCGTCCCCGACACCTTCTGTCGCTTCCTGCCCGGCGATCCAGCGGGCGGGTACTTCTGCGCGCCGATCATCGGCGCGGGCGAGACGGGCGAGGCCTGCGAAACCAGCGCGGACTGCCGCACCGGGCTGTGCACCGAGGCAGCCACGGGCGACGTCGCGGTTTGCTCCGAGTACTGCCCGACCGGTGCCTGCGGAGATCCCGATCGCTTCGTCTGCCGGGAGACCGCGAGCGCCGGCCTGGTCTGCTTCGAGCGGATGGGCCTCGGACGGGTCTGCTCGGAGGACGGGCAGTGCGAGCCGGGCCTGCGCTGCCACACGCCCGATGGCGAGGGCTACGCGTACTGCACGCGGGATTGCGGGCCGGCCGAGCCGTGCCCGGTGGAAGCCGCGGGATACGACTGCTCGTCTGCAGACGGCAACGGAATCTGCGAGGCGCAGATGAGCCTCGGGCTCGGCGAGCCCTGCCACCACCATCTCGAGTGCGGCGAGATCTGCGTCAGTGACCTGACCGGCGCGTACTGCTCGATCTCCTGCCTCGACGAGCCCTGTCCCGCGGACTATCTCTGTGCCGCGACCAGCGAGGAGGAGAGCTACTGCTTCCGGATCAAGGAGCAGGGCGGGCCGTGCTACTCCGGGATCGAATGCGCCGAGGGGCTGCAGTGCACGGGAATCTTCGGCATCCCCGGGATCTGCACCGTCGAGTGCGAACCCGACGGCGGGTGCCCCGACGGCTTCATCTGCGACCACGAGCCCGATCTCACGCCGCTCTGCAGGGACGGATCTAACTAATTCACTAATGGTGAGCAACACACTGTAATGTCGAGGTAATGGTATCATGCTTGACTGGCGACTTAGTGAACTAGTTAGATCCGTCCCCGAGGTATGCGTGCTGCTTCTGACGGCCTGCGCCGGCGGCCAGATTCTGGACGATCCGTCCGATGGCATGCTCACCGACCTGCCCCAGGACATCGCTCGCCAGGAGCTGGTGCTGCGGCATATCGAGGAGCAGAGCGAGGCCAGCAAGAACCGCCGCGCCTCTGCTCCGAAGCTGGTCGAGGGGATGAAAGCGCTGCTGAAGGCGGTCGAGCGGTATGAGCAACGGGCCGAGGAGCTCAAGCAGGTGATGCTCGTGCGCTGCGTTCGCGAGAAGCGCATGGCCCAGCAAGAGCTGATCGAGCTGGCCGAGCAGGCGCTGGACAAGCTGGACCTCAAGGCAAAGATCGGCGACGACGAGTCTGTGGAGTACGAGTACTCGAGAGTAGCCGTGGCCAGCCAGCGAGCACGCGGCGTGGCAGCCCAGCTCGCGAGCTGCCAGGCTGACGACGGCCCGCACACCGGGCCGACCGAGGTCGAGGTGGAGATCGCCGAGTAGCGGAGACCGGGATCCCTAGCGCCGCTCCTCGAGCCACTCCGCGATCAGCGGCCACACCTCGGCCTGGGCCTGCTTGCTGATCACCATCTCCACGTGACCGTAGTCGATACCGAAGCCATCCGCCTGGCTCAGCAGCACGAAGCGTTTGTCATCGGACGCACACTCCTCGAACATCAGACGGCAGCCCTCGGGGGGATCGTTGGTGTCCGCTGCCGCGCCAAAGGCCAGCACCGGCGCGGTCACGTTCTTCATGCCTTGGTGATACGAGCGGCCGTCCCGCGTCTCCCAGCGGCCGCGCAGGCCCTTCCAGCGCACGTACTCCAGCATCTCGCCCGGCGGCTCGACCTCGTTGCCCATGCCGAGGCGCGGCGCCGGGAAGTGACCGGCGATCCGCATCATCAGCCGCATCAGCCAGACCGCGGGCGGCAGCTTGAGGATGCGGTCGCCGCGTGCGATCTGCGCGCCCAGCACCACGGCGCCGCGCAGGTCGGGCTCCAGCCAGCCCGCCGCGATCGCGCCGAGGATGTACAGCCCGCCGGCCGAGTGGCCGATCCAGAAGGCGGGGCCGCCGCGTACCTTGCGAATCAGCGCCTGCACCGCGGGCAGGTCCTCGCGCATGTGGTCCTCTGCCGTCCACTCGCCGAAGCGCTCGGTCTTGGGCGACAGGCCGTGCCCGCGCAGATCGGGCACCCAGGTGTCGAAGCCGCGCCCGGCGAGGCACGGCGCCAGCCCGACGCCCTTCGGCGAGACCCAGAAGTTGCGCTGGCTGTACGTGCCGTAGATCAGCACCACGGGCGTGGCGTGCGCGTCCTGTTCCGGCGGGATGCGCGTGACAACCAGCGGCACGTCGTCCGCGGTGCGCAGGCGATGGCGCTCGGCCTGCAGCGGGCCGATCTGCTCTGGCTGCGGTGGCTCGGTCATGGACTCAACCTAGACCCTGGGTCCGCACGAGTCTACTCGAGGTACTTCGACCCCTTCAGCCACGATCGGTCCGGGTAGTACACGAACAGCAGGCTGCCCCCCTTGATCGCGTCGATCAGCTTGCGCGAGACCTTCCGATCCAGGGCCGGGCAGCCCCAGCTGCGGCCGAGCCGGCCGTGCCTGCTGGCGAACTCCTCGCTCACGTACCACGCCCCGTGGATCACGATCGCGCGCTCCTCGGCCCGGTCGTTGATACCCGGCTCCAGCCCTTGCAGTCGCAGGGTGTACCCGTGCTTGCCGCTGTACGTCTCCCCGGTGAGGAACAGGCCGAGGCTGGACTGCAGGCTGCCGCTGCGATTGGAGAAGGCCGTGGCCACGTTGTCGCCGCTGCCGCGGCCGTGCGCGACCAGCTCGTGGAACAGCACGCGCCGCTCGGCCAGGTCGAGCACCCACAGGCGCTTGCGGGTCGAGGGCAGCGAGTAGTCGATCACGGTCAGCCGCTTGAGCGCGTCACCCTGTCCGCGCTTCCAGGCCAGCTCGCGGGCCTTCAGCGCCAGCCGCAGCACCTCGGGCTTCAGCCCCGTGGCCTGGCGGGACAGCGCCGCCTCGAGGCTCTCGGGCTGGGTATCCGCGGCCCGGGCGGCCGGCAGGAAGCAGGCCAGCACTGCGGCCACTTCAATGGTCCAGCTCACTCCAGAGGTCTGTTGCAGCGCCCTCGTCATCGGCCACCCGGCCGGGACAGCGCCTCGAGCACGGGACGCCAGAACTGCAGCAGCTTGCGGCCCGGCTCCTGGTCCCAGCCTGCGAGCGCCGCTGGCAGCCACTGGCGCGGCGGCTGGTACAGGAGCTGGCGGGCCAGCTCGCGCGCCTGGTCGAGCTTGTCGTTGCGCACCAGGCTGTCGAGCAGCAGCGGGGTCACGCACCAGGTGTCGAGCGACCCGGGCTTGCGGTCGAGCAGGCGCTGCAATCGTTCCTCGGCCTGCCTGGTATCGCCTCGTCCGTGGAGGGCGCGGCCGGTCAGCTGGAGCGCGTGTTCCACCTGGTTCAGCTCCGGCACCAGGCGCTCCAGCTCGGCGGCGCTGGTCAGTAGCTCGTCGATGCGGTCGGAGTTCCGGATCTCGGGCTCGGGCCCTGGCCGACCGGCCGATCGGGCCAGCAGGCGCTGGCGCAGCGCGACCTGGTGCGGCAGCTCGAGCGGACGCCCGCCAAGATCGGCCAGGTGGGCCCGGGAGGTGAGGGAGTGGTACGCCGCGTCGAGCTTCTGCTTGACACTGTCGCGGTCGCTGGCCGTGCCGATCTGCTGCACCACGATATCGTACTGGACAGCTGCCTCGGCCCAGCGCTTCTGGCCGAAGAGCTGGTGGCCGTACTGTCGTCGGATTTCGATTGCGCCGGTCTCGTGCTCGAAGATCTCGAGGTAGAGCTGCTGCAGGCGCTCGGCCCGGGCCAGGCGTTCGGTGAAGTCACTGGTGTTGCAGGGCCAGACCGTCTCGCAGCGCAGCTCCCCGATCTGCTTGCGGATCCACACCTCGGTGCTGACCCTGCCGTCCCGCTCGATGCGCCGGTCGATCTCGGCGCGCGCGAGCAGGGGCTCCTCGTCTTCGGTGCAACCGATGGGTGCGAACAGCAGCGCGGCCGCGAGGAGCGCGAGCAGTCCTTGGCGGCTCGTCGTCATCGTCTCTCACGGGACGCGAACCCGCGTCTTCGCGGGCCGCGGGCGAGCAGCGCCGGGACCAGCCATAGCAGTTGCGGGCCGTTGCTGCGGGCTGCGCCGCAGCCGCACTCGCGAGTCCGACCCGCGAATCCGCTCTCTGCGGCTTCGATGTTGGTCTCCACCTCGATCTCGTGGCGGGCTTCCGCATCGGCTTCGTCTGTCGCGTCGGAGTCCGCCGCCTCGATCGGCTCGAACGCCCGTGCCGCGAACAGCTTGCTCCACTCCAGCTCGATCCGCTGCTCCATGTCCCGGCCGTGGAACCAGATCGTCATGTCCTCGCGGCCGCGGACCGCCACGGACATCAGATGCAGCCCGGTGTCGCCCATCAGCTCGAAGTGGCTGGCCAGGTCCTTGGGATGCCCCTGCTCGTAGTACGCGTCCATGAAGTCGCCGCCCGAGGGCACGGTGCTGCCGTCGGTCGCGGCGTTGGTGGTGAGCAGCACCTCGCCGTCGCGGTAGTCCGGATGCGGCCGGCGAGCCGGATCGCAGCTCCCGTTGCCGTGACAGGCGAACACCCCGCCCGGACCGTCGGGCACGAAGTAGTTGATGAAGCTGCTCGTGGCCAGCGTCATCGCGGTCATCTCGCCCTCGGCCCAGTCGAGCTGCTCGTCCGGGGCCAGGTCCGGCGGGAAGCCGGTGAGCAGGTGCCGCGCGGCCACGGCGCGGGAAACCTGGCCCGGATCCAGGCTCGCGCCCGAGCCGTAGTCGTGCAGGCTGGCCATGGTGCCGAACTCGTTCACCGCGGTGACCGCGACGAGGTAGCCCGGCGAGGCCAGGCCGACCCAGCGCACCCCGGCCGTGACGCCGCCGTCCGTGGGATCAAAGGCGCAGAGTACGTGATGCAGCGAGGACTGGAAGGGCGTGCCCATGTCCAAGCGCCGGGTGGAGAGCGTGCGCACCGGCGGCGCCACGTAGCGTCCCCAGCAGGAGTGCGAGCGGCAGCCCTGGATCCAGCCCCAGTCGCCGTACGTATTGCGCAGCTTGACGTCGAGCTCGTCGAGCTCGGCCGCGGGCAGGACCTCGTGCACGCCCTGTACCACGCCGCGGATTTCCTGTTCCAGCTCCTCGGTGATGAAGCTCAGGCTGTCGATCAGCCCGCGGATCTCGTCGTACCTGTCGCCGGTCGCGAGCCGCTCGCGGACCTCGACGACGCTGGCCACGATGTCCTCGGCCAGGGCCTCGCCCAGGGAGCGGCCGACCTCGAACGGGGTGTCGCCCGAGACGCGCAGCACCGTGTACCCGTGCCGCGCCTCATCCAGGTCCTGGAGCAGGATCTCGTGTCCGGCCGCGGCGGGCAGGGCCGCGGCCAGCGCGACAAGCAGTGCGGGTACGCCGGGGAGCAGGTTTCGGCTGCGCATGGTCTTCTCCGCCATCGCCAAACCAATGTGGCACAGGCGAAACCAAGCGTCCACCTGATCAGACTCTGGGACGCCCCGGATGAACCGCTGGGTATGCGTCGAGCCGGCAAAAGGTGCCACGGGATGGCGAAGCAGGTCTGGTTGTGTCAGTTTTGCTGCGGGGTGCGATTCGATGAAAGTCCAGTGCAACCAAACGGTTACAACTTAGTAGTGAATTAGTTAGATCCGTCCCCGAACTGCAAGACCCAGCAGGAGCAGCAGCGCCGCCAGCAGACCGCACCCATCTGTCGCGCCGCAGTGAAGGGGCTTCGCGTCCCCGGATGCAGGCAGCGACGCCAAGTGGGTCGCCGGCGGTGGCGCGGCGCAGGGCCCGCTCTCCACGCAGCCGAGCGCCGCCTCCGAGCCGGGGAGGGCGTTGCCGCCCAGCTGGCAGGCCCAGTTTCCGTTGAAGTCGTGGCCGCTGTACAGCAGGTACTCGGTGGTGCAGATCGTAACCTGCTCGTTGTCGCTCACTGCTCCCTGGGAGCTGAACAGCCGGTTCACGGATACATCGACCTGCCCGTTCTGGCTCAGGGAGGCGGATCCCGAGATCCCCAGAGAGTCGGCCTGCACGCCGACCTCGCCGCAGCCCTCGATCCGTCCTGCCAGGGACAGCGCTCCCCCGGAGACTATGCCCAGCTTGTCGATATCGGCCAGCCGCGCATCGGTATCCAGCAGCACGTCGCCGTTCGACTGCACGAGCAGACCCGAAGCCCCCACTAGCTCGCCCTCGAGATAGAACGAACCGGTCGTGGACAGCAGGATCCCGGCGCCGGCCACCTCGTACACCGATTTGTACATGTCGATCGTGTCGGCCTCTACACAGAGCAGCTCGGACACTGCCAGGTCGCCCTTGATCGTGACCAGGGGCGCCTCGATCACGATCTCGGTCGGCGCCCCGTACAGCTGCGCCGGGTTGCGCAGGACAACCTCCTCGGTGGCGCGTAGCTCCACGCGGCCCGTGGCCTTGACGTCGTCGTGCAGATCGATCGTGGACCCGGTGATGAGCAGATTGTCGACATCGACCAGGCTGCCCGGGCCGTCCACGCTCACCATGCAGCTCGTAACCAGGGCCAGGTCCCCGCCTTCGAGATCGATCATTTTCTTGATCTTCACCGAGGTCGTGGGGTCGGCGAGCCAGGCGTCGAGATCCGCGCGGGAGCGGACCATGGTCCAGCTCCCGCTCACGGCGCAGGGTGGAGGCGGCGGACCCGGAGGCTTCATGTCGACCACGCCGTTGCCGCAGGTCCCGCCCAACTCGCAGGCGTCGCCGATGCCGTCGCCATCGCTGTCCTCCTGACCGGGGTTGGCGCGGGACGGGCAGTTGTCGCAGTAGTGCCCGACCTCGTCGCCGTCCGGATCCTCCCCCACGTCATCGATCTTGCCGTTGCAGTCGTTGTCTACGCCGTCGCAGATCTCCTCGAAGCCGTCCCTGCGGAAGTCGGCCCGTATGTGGTCCCAGTCGCTGTCGATCGCCGAGCCGACCGCCATGACGTTGACGAAGATACCCTCGACCGGCTCACCGGGATTGCCCGGCAGCCCCCCCCGGGGGAGCCTGGCCGCCTCAGCGCCGTCGACGAAGAGCCGGACAAAGGGATCCTCCGCGTTCTCCACGATCCGGTAATCGTGGAACTCGGTCCAGTCCACGACGAATTCCTCGGACACGTCGCCGACCAGCTCGAACTCTCCGCTGTCGAGACTCACCGAGCGCTGGCCGGAGCCACGGTCGAGGAGTCCTACCATCACCCTCCGATCATGCTGGAAGTACCCGAAACCGAGGCCCACCCAGGGCTGGGCCAGCGGCCCTGGCGCGGACGTGGTCTGCCGCATTCGCACCGACAGCTCCATTTGCCGGCCGAACTCGGAGAATACCGGCCAGAGTCCCGACGCCATGGCCGGCTCTTCACCCTGAGGGCTGACCCCGAGGGTGTAGATCCCGTCTGTCGCGCTCTCCTCGACGTCGGCGTCGGCAGAAGTCAGGATCCAAGGCGGCCAGACGTCCGGTGAAGGAGTGCTGTCTCCCTCGAAGTCGAGGGCTCCCTGGGCGCGCGCCGCGCAATCGGCCAGACAGGCTTCGTGGCGTGCATAATCGACTACCATGTCAGCCTGGCCGAGATCGCCGCCGCTGCCGGCGGTCAAGGTGAAAGCTCCTGGAGCCTCGTTGATCCCGCCACTATCGGTGCTTCGGCGCGGCAATTCATCGATTGGACCACTGAACACCTCGGTGCCGTCGATCGTGCCGCGATAGGTGCCGGCCGCGATGTTCAGCAGGTACTCGTACTCGTGGAACAGGCCGTCGGCAAAGGAAAACACCACTGCCGGCAGGACGGACTCGTACAGGCCGGTGGTGCCGAGCTTGGACTTGTCCGGGGCTACCTTCTGGACGCCATCCTGTTCCAGGAAGTGGAAGCCGAAGACCTTGTCCGGGGTAGCCGCGGCGATCGAGGCGCCCGTGCTCTCCTCGAACAGCTCGTACCCGTCGATGCGCACCCGCGCGCTGATGCGGATCCAGCCGAGCGATGAATCGCCGAAGAACTCGCTGAGATTGACGTAGCTTCCACCGCTGATGCGGGCAGTCCCGTCCTCGGGGCCGGGCGAGTACGACGGGTTGCCTTCGGCGATCCAGAAGTGGCGCGACTGCAAGGGGCTGGCATCACCCTCGTACGCGACCGAGGCCGGAGCCACAGGGCAGGGCTGCGCTCGTGCAGCATACGTGGTCAGCGAGCAGAGCAGCATTGCCACGGTGATGTGAGGCGGCGGCAGGGCACGGGACGTGATTCGGCTGACTCCAGGATCATACTTCGACCTCATGGCTCCTCCAGACCAGGCACAAACAAACCCATTAGCGGCGCATTTCGCCGCTCCATGGTTTGGAAGACCCTTTGCCTATGCGATCCTCCGCTACTGTGGACTGCAATCCACGTTCCAGGTGAGATCGAGCGCGCCTGCTTCACAGGCTATCGGGAAATCAGTAATCAAGATGTACGGTTGCGGCCGTACGCCTGTCTAGGTGGTGCCTCTCGCTAATAGTGACTTCGATCACAGAGGCGAGGCATACGGGGAGTGGTCTCCCCGCTTCCGCAAGTCAACCCTGTAATATCAAGTAATTAACGCAGATGCGAGCCGTGGTGCTATCGCCACGCGAAAGGGGAGCTAGGCCCCCGGAATGGTGTTGCGAGGATCAGTACCGTCCGCGACCACCGCCGCCGCCGCCGCCGCGCGGACCCTTGTCCTGGGCCATGTCGACCCGGATCGTCCGTCCGTCGAGCTCTTTGCCGTCCATCTCGCTGATCGCCTGCTGTGCGGCCTCCTCCGTCTCGAAGGTGATGAAACCGAATCCACGGGAGCGGCCCGTGTCGCGCTCCATGATCAGCTTGGTCTCCGCGATCTCACCGAAACGCTGGAAGGCCTCGCTCAGACCGAGCTCGGTCGTGTCCCAGCTCAAGCTACCCACAAAAACTTTCTTTCCCATCTTCAGGTCTCCGCGGCCGGCGGCGCCGTATCCCGGCTTACCGGCCGATTCAAGGGCAGGTCGCGAGGTTCCTTCCTCGATACCTGCAGTCAGTGATCCTTGCTGGAACCGGACGGTTCCCCGTCCGGTGGCGGCGCTGGTTGTTCGTCATCGAGCGTGTTGCCAGAGCGCCTCTCTGCGCGGCGTAGCTCCTTGAGCTCGCGTTTCTCGCGCAGCCTGCGCTCGCGCTGGCGCTTGGCCGAAGACTGGCGCTTGTTCCTGCCCAGGGGGGCCTCCGGTTCTACCGATCGTGGATGCCGGCTCGTCCGGAGGCACGAAAGGTTAACGCAACCTAGCGGAATTGCGGATGGAAGGCAAGGGATTAATATCTCTCGTAGTCCGGACGACTTGGTTTGCAGTCGGCCGGATGCTGATGTCAGGGCCACTTCTGGCTCGGCGATGCTGGCGTCCGAAGGCGAGAAAAGCTGTGTCGCCTCCGACGGATGCAACACCTCGGGCTACAGCGTCGAGGCGGGCGTGGACAGCAGCGTGAGCGTCGCTGGCAAGTACTACGTCTCGACCTAGTGCCAGGAGGGCCAGCCGCCCGGCACGTCTTCCTGCGAGGAGATTGTGCTGGGCCAGGCGTTGTTCTGCACGTCGTCGATGATTCGCTGGTCGATCGCGTCCCGGCCGATCGAGCAACCCACCTCGAGCAGCACCGCGTCGTACGCGTCGTCCGGTGAACTCACTGTCACGGGTACCGTGCTATTGAACAGCGGGTGGCTCGAGACCTGGTCGAACGCGTCGCGGTGGTCCTTGATGCGGTCGCTGGCATTCTGGTCCGTGAAGACCAGCGCGTGCTCGTCCATCCAGTCGTACAGCCGATGCGGCCCCTTGTTGTCACTGAAGTAGGCTATGATGTTGCTCTCCTCGGCGTACTTGTCGTCGGCTTCGATGTCGGAGTGGCCCAGTTCCCGGTTGACGTATCGGTTGCCCACGAAGTGGTACATGAAATCCACAGAGGTGACCCGGTCGCTCGACTTCTCGAATCCAGTGCGGTAGCGCGAGCCGGTCTTGGTGTAGGCATAGACCACGTTGTTCACCGCCTCGAACTTGGCGTCGAACATCGGATTGCTGTCCCGCATGTCGTTGGCCTCGAACTGGGGCCCTCGCATCACGAAGTGGGCGAAGAGATTGTGGTGATAGGTCAGCGTGGCCGCGCTGTTGTTGGCGCAGTACGCGTGGTTGTCGCCGTACGGGTGAGTCTTCGGATCGCCGATCGGCTCGGACATGATCGTCCATTGAATGGTGATGTTCTGGCTGTTGGTTACCGAGAAGATCTCGTCGCAGCTCCAAGACGCTGACACGTGGTCGATAATAACGTCGCTGGACTGATGGATATTGAAGCAGTCGAGGTCGTTCGAGCTCTGGTGGCGGTCCCAGTTGTTCTCATCGACTCGCTTGAGCACAGCGTAGTCGCCCAGCCGCACCCGGATGTAGCGGATCACTACGTCGTGGGTGCGGATGTCGATCGGATAGTCGCGGATGGTGATACCTGAACCGTCGTTCTCCAGTGCATCCCGCCCGTCGATCGTGATGTACGGGTCGGTGATGTCCAGCGAGCTGCTGAGCTGGATGACGCCGTCCACATCGAACTTGACGATACGGCGGCCGCTGCGCTCGACCGCCCAGCGCAGGCTGCCATCACCCGAGTCATTGAGGTTGGTGACGTTGTACACCGTGCCGCCGCAGCCGCCCTCGGCGTACGCGCCGAAGCCCTCGGCCCCGGGGAAGGACGGTCGGTCGCCGCCACCGCAGACCTCTTCGCAGTAGCCATCGTTGCAGCTCTGGTCACCCGGGCAGTCGGCTGGGCAGTCGAAGCTGCCACCACAACCGTCGTCGTGGCCCACACCGCACTCCAGGGGCGAGCTGTTGCAGGTATCGGGCGCGCAGTCGCAGGTGTAGCTACTCTCGTCGCAGAAGGCATTGGGCGTCGCATCGCACTCGCCGCAGGAGCCCCCGCAGCCGTCTGGGCCGCAGTCCTTGTCAGTGCAGTCGGGCACGCAGTCCGGGGTGCGGCAGACGCAGTAGTCGGACTGGTGTCCGGTGTCCTCGCTGCAGGGGATCTCGGGCCTGTCATCGAGGATCACGCAGGGTGGGTCGCCCTCGAACACGGTAACGCATTCCATGCCGGCCGCAGCGCAGAAGTTCCTGCAGTTATCGCCCCGCTGGGTGTACAAGCCCTCGCAGGTCGTGGCCGTGCTAACGCACAACTCGTAGTCTGGGTTGTCGGCGATATTCTGGCAGGGATCAGGGCCGGTATCGGTATCCGTGTCCGCGTCGGTGTCCGTGTCCGCGTCGGTGTCCGTATCCGTGTCCGCGTCGGTGTCCGTATCCGTGTCCGCGTCGGTGTCCGTGTCCGTGTCAGCGTCTGTGTCCGTGTCAGCGTCCGTATCCGTGTCAGCGTCCGTATCCGTGTCCGTGTCGGTGTCGGTGTCCGTGTCGGTGTCCGCGTCCGTGTCAACATCCGTGTCGGTGTCCACGTCCGAGTCAGCATCACCGGAGCTCGAATTCTCGCAGTTCATCGCAAGCAGGCACATCAGGCCAAGCAGCAAGACAGGAAGCCACCCTTGTTTGTACATCTCGTCCTCCGCATCCTGTTTTGGTGCGAGTAGATTATCACAGCTGGCTGCTGAGGTCGAAGCATGGAATTGGCCTGGTCCCCGGCGGCGAACAGGAAATCCTCGAAGAGCACAGGGGGGGGTGAGCGTGGATGGCTACTCGATCTCGATCTCGCGCGACCCCACGGCGTCCACGTCGTCGTTCTTGGCATAGGCCTTGAGAAAGAACTTGGCCCGGTACGGCAGCACCAGGTCTTCGGGCACGAGCAGCTCCACCTCGAATCTGCCGTTGCTCAGCGAGCCTGCCGCCTGCACCACGATCTTGTCATTGGCCACCGTGTGGTTGTGGAGGTACACGTCCTCGGTGCCGTCCACGTTGAGCAGCGCTTGCTCGTCCAGGATCAGGCTGCGCTGGATCTCGAGGCTGATTATCACGTCGCCAGCGGCCATCGGCGTGTTCCCATCGTTCCGCCACACCCGACCCCCGACGCGGAGGGTCTGTCCGCGGATCGCCGAGCCGGTCGGCGCGTCGAGGTCCACTCGCCCCGGCGGCAGCAGCGTGGGAACGGCTGGATCGCCGAGCAGGTTGTACAGCGTCAGATGGCTGCGGATGAGCTGCTCCAGCGGCTCGGTCACGTAGATCACGGCCGCGGCGTCGATGGTCCGGCGCAGGTCGTCGATACGGTGCACCGTGTTGTACTTGGCCCTGCGGATCAGCTGGCCGTACGTGGGCTCGCGCAGGTCGAGCAGGGCGTGGCCGATCTCCCGGGGCATGATCGCGTTGGGATAGGGGTGGGTCCCGGAGCTGCCGGCCAGCGTGGCCACGGGGCCGTGCTCGCGGATCAGCATATCCTCGGCCAGGCTCTGGTACGGATCCCAGTCTCCGCCGTCCTGGTAGCTGCCGTCGCCGCAGGAGAAGAAGGCCAGCAAGCCGCGCCGCGGCGGCGCCTCGTCCCGGCAGCCGGGCACGTCGCTCAGGGTGTGGCCGACGTAGATCATCGCCGGGGCGCCCGCGCGGTACTGGTCGGCATAGTTTCGGTCCCAGGCCCCGTACGGCAGGTGATGCAGTGAGTTCGGCGAGGCGTACGTGCCGGTGATATCGAAGTCGTACGACATGTCGTCCACCACCCAGCCGGCCACCATCTCCAACGTGGAGTCGATCTCCTCGCCGAAGCCGCCCTCACCGGCGAACAGGTGCAGGATCTTGTTCCAGGCGCCGGGCCGGTGCACGGCCTCGTGCTCCCGTACCCGGTCGAGGTACGCCGCGACGAGCTCGGGCTCGCGGAAGGGCAGCCGGCCCAGGTTGAGGTCCGGGATGTTGTCGCCGTTCAGGTCAGCGTACGGGCTGTCGCCAACCTCGAACTCCAGCCCGCGCACCACCGGGATGAACTCCGGGTTGTTGTCGTACCTGAAGTCCGCGTCGCCGATGAGAAGAACGAAGGGCTCGAGCTCGGGCTCGCCGGATTCGGCGAAGTCGCGGATCGTCTCCTGGATCGCCTTGGCAAGTCCGGCGCCGTCCGCGGTCAACTCGGCCGTGGTGACCAGCTGCACAACGTATCGGGTGGACTCGCGGTATGTCCGGTATTCCTCGGCCACCGCGCGCAGGGCCTCGGTGGTGATGATCAGCATGCGACCCTGGGGGCCAGGATCCGTGTCGTCGTCCGTATCGCTGTCCGTGTCCGAGTCTGCATCGGTGTCCGAGTCCGCGTCCAGGTCGGAGTCCGAATTGGCCGCCGCACCCGGGCCGCAACCCGGCGCGGACAGGACGAGCAGAAGTTTCGTCGTGACGAGCAGGGTCTTCAGGCGAGATATTGTCATTCGCTCCTCCGGGCGACTCCTTGGCTCACCGGGCCTGTTAGCAAGGCACGTGCCATCACCGTCAGGATGGATGGTCCCGTGATTCCAGTGATTACGGACGACTTGCACCGGCTCTCGCGTACCGGGGTGCCGGAATTCTGATGCGGGGCCAAGAGCGGGCCTTGGTTTTTCGCGTGTGTGCGTGACCAACCGAGAGCAATCTGCTACAGGGCGTACTTCCCGATCCGGTCGCGCCCCCAGCTCCCTGCGATCCGCCTGCTGACGATACCCTTGTGCTCAAGAAACGGCTGGAATCAGAGTGCAACAAAGCCCCGTTTCGGCAACCCGCTAAACGAATCCACCAGCTCGATCACCGAACTCG
>Ga0272442_10001811_pt1 | contig 31705 bp, 22 predicted proteins | sample SSMForm2O_FD_200262 | JGI IMG/M metagenome (GOLD analysis project Ga0272442, IMG submission 200262) | Marine sediment archaeal communities from Little Sippewissett salt marsh, Falmouth, MA, United States - SSM-Form-2O | ecosystem: Environmental > Aquatic > Marine > Wetlands > Sediment ... | reverse complement strand
CTTCTGCCATGAAGCTGTATTCGGTGGAGCAGTTCGGCCCGGTGATTCCGGTGGTGCCCTTCGATGATGTCGATGAGCCGATCGATTACGTGGCGGGCTCGAACTACGGCCAGCAGGTCAGCATCTTTGGCTGTGATGCCGACGAGATCGCGCGACTGATCGACCCTCTGGTGAACCAGGTTTGTCGTGTAAACGTGAACGCGCAATGTCAGCGCGGGCCGGACACGTTCCCGTTCACGGGGCGCAAGGACTCTGCGGAAGGCACACTTTCGGTTTCCGATGCGCTGAAGGTCTTCTCCATCCGGACGCTGGTTGCCACGAAGGAGAATCCGCTGAACAAGTCGATTGTCACGGAAATTTTGCGTGAGCGGAAATCGAACTTTCTGTCGACAGACTACATTCTCTAGAGGCGTGGGCTCTGCGCACAGGCACGTGTGCCGGGGCAGGTGAAGGCTGTTCGATCGAGCGCGTGCTACTGCGTCGGGTTTGTTAGACGGACGTCGTCAATGAAAAGCGTGCCTGAACTGCCCCCGGCTGTGTTCAGGGGATCTCCGACGATGATGCTCAGGCTTATGATCTTCTCCAGATTGGTGCCTTGCGAGGCGAATTGGGCCAAGTCAATATCCCAGCGTTGCCATTCTTCGAGCGTGATGGCCAAGGGATCGTCGTGCGTGATCCGGACTCGAGACCACGAGGAATCCTTCAGCTCGACGGCCAGGGGTTCCGGGTTGTTGCTGGCCTGGCCGCGGAGCCAAAGCGACAGGGTGGTAGGATTGCCAAGCGTCCAGTTCTGCCAGCCATCCCAGCTCCGTTCTACACGCGAGAAGAAGGGATAGTAGAGGTTTCTGTAATCGAAGCGCATCGACTGGGTGCCCTGGTGAACCACGGTTCGTTCTACCGAAGGCGCCATGCCGATATTGTCCTCGAAGGTGTCGACGGTGCCGGCGTAGCTCTCGAAGTCCTCAAGCATTATGTAGTCCGCCATCGTGAATCGCCAGACGTTGCCCACGGTCATCGTACCATCCTCATTGTGCTCGTCGATGCGCCAGTAGTAGGTGAGACCCTGTTCCAGGGGATCCATCGGTGCGTAGGTATTGCCGAGTTGATGGCCACGATAGATGCCCGTCTGATCTGTCGCGTCGGCGTCCCGGACCCACTGCTCTACATCGCCGAAATAGACGTCGTGGCTGGTTGCCTTATCGCCACTGCCCCAGTAGAGAACGACCACTTCGCCCAAAGGAACGTCCGTCATATGGGCGGGTCTGGGGTTGCGGGCCCGATATGGCGGCGACAACAGGGCCGAGGGGATTACCTGCCTGAGTGTTGACGGACTTTGCCATTCAAGCACGGCCCCTGCATCTGCCCAACTCTCATAGAACTCCATGCGAATGGGATAGCGCTGGCCGGCGACCAGGGGGATCGGATCGCTGCGGTCGTCGGTCCAGGAATGATCGGTCCAGTTGTCGATGACGATGCGATTGTTGACGTACAGGCGCACGCCGTCATCGCTGCGTGTGATGAAGGTGTAGGGTTCGGACCGGGGGATTTCGACTTCGCCTCGCCACTTGACAGAAAACAGGTCCTCATTGACCGACGGATCAGGACTGCCGAGACCCCACCAGAAGTTGATTTCCGGATCAAGACGCGTCAACACCAGTTCATCAAGATTCCGGTCATTGTAATACTCGCCCAGCACCCCCCCACCGAGTCCCTGGGTGGTGAAAGACCAGACCTGGCCCCGGTGGTTCTGGCTGCCGTCGAACTCGTCCACCCGCCAGTAGTACTGTGCGTTTCTGTCCAGTTGCCCGGGGGCGTAGTGCGGCGCTGTGGTGTTGCCTTTGTCGGTGCCGGCCGTGCCCGTGTCGACGGCGTCGAAACTCTCACCGAAAAAGACCCTGTGGCGGGTCGCTCCCCAACCCGGCTGCCAGGTCAATTGGGGGAAGAGGCCCACCCCGGCGCTGCCGTCGGCGGGGTCCGGATCATAGGCGGTCTTGGGGCGCGCTGTGAAATGCCAGAGGTCGCCCGTCTCGACAGTGCCGTCGGCGTCGATCGAGTCGACGCGCCAGTAATAGGTGACACCCGGCTGGAATCCCGATTCGTGATAGTAGGCTGCCCCAGGCGTCCGAGACACTTTCCGATCCGCCGCCGTCAGATTCGATTGGGTTGCGAAGTAGACATCGTGCGAGACGGCTGTGTCGGCCCTCGTCCACGTCAAGAGCGAATTGGTGATACCGATGGCCCCATCGGGCGGGTTGGGGGCGGTGGCCTTGTCGACTCCACCGAGGAGCTCGACCTCAGCGATCTGCATGCTGTTGACCTCTCCTCCGACCGGGCCCCGAATGGAGGTGAATAGGATCTGATAGTGCGCGTAGGCGACATCGTTGTCGAGGATGATGGGGCTGGCCGTCCTGGTGTGACGAGGCCAGGGCGTGATGCCGGCGAAATCGCTGATCGGTCCTTCGGCGATCAATGTGTACGGGCCGTTGATGCTGCCGTTGGAGCCGGACAGTTCATAGGCGGTCGGGTCGCGTCCGGGAACGTCATTGGCTGTGGTGAAGGTCAGTCCGGTTACGACGACCGTCCCAACGGATGGCGAGACGCGGAAACCCGTCGGGCCTACGTTGGGAGAGAAGTCGCCCTTGAAGTGGAGATACTTCGTGTAGATATTGTCGTCGATCGCCAGTGGCGGCGCCTCGGCCGACGGCCAATCCCAATCATCGGGAACACCCATCACGGTATCGCCCGGCCTCGTGATATCGTGTGCGCCGTGTGCCAGACCCGCGAAGCACAGGGCCAACACAACCCCCTTGAGCCAACGATGCTCCCACATTACAGTCCTCCTTCTGACGCGTTGAGGTCGGCGGCGGTGGCGATCCGGTAGGGGTCGTCGGGCGAGCCAGCGCCGTCGGAATACTGGGCGTTGGCGCGGGGGATGGCTGCCAGTAGACAGACGGATATGACCAGAAACGTACGGCAGCGACTCTCGCTCGTCATAACTGCCCTCCGAACCTTGTGGTGGCGCCCCGGCCGGCTGGAAAATGGGAACGCCCTCTCGAATACGTCTCCATTGTACGATTTCGGGGCCATCGGTTCAACTGCGGGCGGCCGATGTTCGGGCGAGGCGATCATGGCCAGAGGTTGCGGCTCTGACGCCTGGGCAGGCCCGGGAGGGGTGCGGGGCCAGGCACCCCTGGGGGCTGCTGTGCGTCTTTATTTGACTCTAATTCAGTTGCCAAAGAGGCCGGGGCAGAAAAGGAGCCCTTCTACTATTGGGGCGATGCTGCACGTTTGTTGCGAAAAAAATGGGTTTCGAGTGCAGGGCGAGATTGCTAAGTTGTTGTCTTGAAAGGGATAAAAAAAGTTTTGTGTGTCACGCGCTTTTGCATTTAGGGCGCTGCACGTTTGTTCGGTGGAAAGTGAAGCGCGCCGGCATGGGTGGAGGCAGTGCTGAGGCGGTAAGCTCTAGGCTGAAGTGGAATGGGGGTGGTTCACGTGAGGAGGATTGAGGCGTATAATCGGGTCACTATGGTGATGGTGACGGGCCCGGGGATTGCGCCGGGGACTCTCATTGAAAGGAGTGGATATGGCCAGACGGTGGGTTGGCGTGTTGGTGGCGGGGTTGGCGGTGCTGGGGTGGTCGGGCGTGGGGTGTGCGCAGGGGAATGTGGTGGCGTTTCCCGATGTCTCGGAATGCCGGGCAATGACGGCGGGGCCGAAGGAGCATTTGTTTGCGAGCTACTACGGGATCAATTCGTGGGATGGGACGCAGCGCTATGCGACTGTTCTGGAGACGGATGTTCAGGACCGGTTGGCGACGGAGGACGATCCGGCGACGTTGGGGCTGGTGGATATGCGGACGATGGCGTTCGTGCCGCTGACGCAGACGCGGGCTTGGAACTTTCAGCAAGGGTGCATGGCACACTGGCTGGGTACGGCGCCGGAGTCGCAGATCATTTACAACGATTTGCGGGACGGGCGGTTCGTGGCGGTGATTATGGACGTGCACACGAGGCGGGAGATCAAGACGATACCGTATCCGGTTAGTGCCGTGTCGCCTGATGGCAAGGAGGCGATCAGTATCAACTTCGCGCGACTGCGGATGACGCGAATGGACTATGGGTACGGCGGAGGCGGGCAGGATGCGCGGGCGGACGTGCCGTTTCCGGATGATGATGGGCTGTTGCGGGTCGATCTGGAGACGGGGGAGGCGAAGCCGATCGTGTCCGTCGCTCAGGTGAAGGGGTTGGTGCCGACGGTGCCGGCAGGCGGCATCGAGTATTTCAATCACACGCTGTTCAGCCGGGACGGGAGCAAGGTGTTCTGGCTGGCACGGGCGACGCCGCAAAGGAATACGACGTCGCTGACGGTCAACCGGGACGGGAGCGATTTGAGGCGGTGCTTTCCGGATAATTGGGGCGGGTCGCACTTCGACTGGCTGGACGGGGACAACTTGATGGTGACGGCGGCGTATGGGGGGAAGATGTACTGCCACGTGCTGTTCACCATTGGGAAGGACAACTACCAGCGGCTGGGTAACGGGCTGCTGGACTACGACGGGCACGGGACGTTTTCGCCCGACGGGCGGTGGATGGTGACGGACACGTATCCCAACGGCAAGCTGCGAGAGCAGAAGCTGTACCTGATGGACATGCGGACGGAGGCGGTGCTGCCTTTGGGGCGTTTTGTGGAGCCGGCGACGTTCACAGGGCACTGGCGATGCGACCTGCACCCGCGGTGGAGCCCGAAGGGGAATATGATCGGTTTCAATTCAACGTTTACCGGCAGCCGACAGGTGTACTTCTTCGAGCTGCGGTTCCGGGAGTAGATGGTTCCACCTCGCGATTTCGGACGGAAGGAAAGGGAAGGTTAGAGATGCGCATGCGACTCGGGTATTTGGTTGTGGTGCTGTTCTTCGCGGCGACTGGTATGCAGGCGGCGAACATCGACCAGGGTGGGCCGCGTGACTTCGTGCAGGCAAGCGGTGTGTTTCCGCATCTGGCGATGGTGGCGGAGCATTCTCCGCGGACGGAGGCGGGGATCGGCGGGCTGATGCCTTGGGCGGACCGGTTGTGGGCCATCACTTACGTAGCGCACTTGGAAGGGACGGGGTCCGGGACGGGGCTGTACGAGATTGACGAAGATCTCAAGATCCGGAAACGGCCGGAGAGTGTGGTCGGAACCTATGCCAATCGGCTGATCCACGGCGGTTCGAATCAGTTGGTCATCGGGCCGTATGTTATCGACGTGGAGGGGAACGTCCGCTTGATTGAGGGCGTGAGGAATCATCGGCTGGCGGCGACGATGGAACATTTGACCGACCCGAAGAACATGGTCTATTTCCTGGGGATGGAGGGCGAGTTCTTTGAGGTGAATGTGCATACGCTTGAGACGAAGAAGCTTTTCGATCTGATGAAGGAGCTGGACGAACCGGCGGGATCGAAGCCGCACTTCAAGAGCGCGTTCACGCATCACGGCTGCGTCGTGGTTGCCAACAACAGCTACAATGAGAAGGATTACAATGGCCAGTGGCAAGCAGGACGGTTGGCGGAGTGGGACGGAAAGGCGTGGACGATTCTGGAGCGGACAGCGTTTACGGAGGTTTGGGGGGCGCGGGCGTCGAAGCGGCCAATGATCGCGACGGGGTGGGATGCGGCTTCGGTGATCCTGCGGGTTTACTGCGACGGGAAATGGTCGCGGTATCGGCTGCCCAAGGGCAGTCACACGTTCGACGAGACGAGCTACACGGAGTGGATGCGCATTCGCGAGGTGGAAACGGAGCGGGCGCTGATGGACTGCCATGGTTTGTTCTACGAGGTGCCCTACCACACCTACAACGGCCAACTGTGGGGGATTCGGCCGATCAGCCGGCATTTGCGGATGATTCCTGATTTCTGTTCGTGGCGCGGGATGCTGGTGCTGGGCGGGAATCAGGCGACGCCGATGCAATTTTCTGCTGTGAACGACGGCAATCCGCTGGCGGGGCAGCCGCAGGCGGGACTGTGGTTCGGCAAGACCGACGATCTCTGGGGATTCGGCAAACCACAAGGACATGGCGGTGTGTGGCGAGAGAAGGATGTGAAGGCCGGCGAGACGTCCGATCCGTATCTGTTCTTTGGGTTCGATCGGAAGGTCGTCCACTTTCGAAACGGAGGCGACGAAACGACCCACTTCCATCTGGAGGTGGACATCCTGGGCGACGGGAGCTGGAGTACTTACGAGACCATTACGGTGGGGCCGAAGCAGTATATGTATCATGTGTTTCCGGAGGGATATAGCGCTGAATGGATACGCGTTCGCAGCGGCAAGGATACCCGAGCAACGGTGTGGTTTATCTATGATTGAGAACCGTTCGTCGTGCGTGGCACAGCGGCCACAGGCATCCGGCGAGAATTCCGAAAACAGATAGGCTTGCGGTTTCACTGGGCCTGGGAAGCGAGTTGTTCGATCATCTTGGCGAAGATGAGTTTGTGGGCGGGGTAAACGAGGTACCAGTAGAGGATGCCGAGCAGACCTTTGGGGGCGAAGAAGACGGTCTGCACGAGGCGGGTGTGTTCGTCGTCGAGGGGCTGGGCCTCGAACTGCAGCCAGCCGGCGCCCGGCAGTTTCATCTCGGCCTTGAGCCTGATCATCCGGTCCGGCTCAACGGCGACGACGCGGAAGAAGTCGATTGTATCTCCGGCCTGAATTTGGGTTGTCTGTGGTTGGGATCTGCGCATCCCAACACCGCCGACGACTCTGTCCAGCGCGGCGCGCAGTCGCCAGGCAGCATTGCACGGCCATCCGTGCGACCCGCCAAGCTGCATGAACGCCTCGAACACGGCGGCAGGATGGGCGTGTACCGCTGTCTGCCTGCGCTCGATGATCATGCCGTCGAGAATACTGGTGGAGCACGTGTGTCGCTCGACATCGGCGCTGTCGGCAGGCGTGTCTGAAACGTGCGCAGGGTCCAGTTGGGCGAGGGCGTTGCGGACGGCTTGCAGGTAACCGGCAGGTTTGATCTCGGGGAAGAGCTCGGTGGCCCTGTCGTCTGTTACGATGACCTCGTTGCGGAGGCCCTCGATGAGGGGGCGCGCGTAGGCGGCTGAGACGGGCGTGACCCAGTGGACCCAATATGAGGACAGGCGCGGCGTGAGGACGGGCACGTGGAACAGCCAACGGGGAAGGCCGCGGGCGCGGGCGTAGCCTTTCATCATGTCGCCATAGGTCAGGACGTCGGTGCCGCCGATTTCCACGATCTGGTCTGCGCCGGCGCGGTTCTCCAGGGCGGCCAGGAGGTAGGCGAGGACGTCCTCGATGGCGATCGGTTGGACCTTGGTTCGGACCCAGCGTGGGCAGATCATGGTGGGGACGCGGTCCGTCAGATACCTGATCATCTCGAACGAGATGCTGCCGGCACCGACGATGATGGCGGCGCGGAATTCAGTGACGCTCACGCCGGTTTCGCGCAGGGCCTGGCCTGTCTCGTGTCGGGAGCGCAGGTGTTCGGATAGCCGGGCTTGTTCGTTGCCCAGTGCACCGAGATAGATCACTCTCTTGACACCAGCATTCTGGGCCGCCCTGCCGAAGTTCCGAGCGGCCGTCAGGTCCTGTTGAGCGAAATCGGGGCCGGCGGTCATGCTGTGGACGAGGTAATAGGCGGCGTCGACGCCAGCCAAGGCCGGTCCGAGGGTCTGGGGCGTGAGGACGTCGCCCACGACCGTCTGGACGCTCGTTCGCCAGGGGAATCGCGTGAGCTTGTCGCGGTTTCTGACCAAGACCCTGACCGCGTAGCCTCGCTGCAAGAGGCGAGGGATCAACCTTGCGCCCACGTAGCCTGTGGCACCCGTGACAAGAATCAGCTTCGAACCGTTCATATGGGAAGCATTATACGTATGCGAACGGTGTTTTGTGCAGATCCGGGGCGGGAGTGGCGAATGGGCCGTGCCAGCGGTTGGCGGTGGGGCCTGTCTACTCGACGTGGATGACGTTGCGGGTTTTGTCGGCTTCGAGGCCGGCTTCCTTGATGACGTCGTAGAGGGTGCGGCAGTCGTGTACCTTGACGAAATCGAAATGGGGATCGGAATCGTCCTTGGTGGTGAGTTGCACCGTGCCGACGCCGAGGAGGCATTCGAGGAGTGAGCGGCGGAGTTTGAGGTCGATGACGCGGAACATGTCCACGTTGTCGACCTGGCGGTCGAAGATGCCTCGTGACCACTCGATGCGGTCGGGGGTCACTTCGTAGTAGATGCTCTTGAGGGCGATGATGCGGCCAAGGAGGACCAGCACGGCCAGGCCGGCGATGGCGAGGGCGGCGAGGTCGAGATAGCCTTCGATGCGGATGAGCTGTTGGGTGTCTATGCCCGCCTTGATGAACTGGGTGTCGAGGTAGGCGACGAGGGCGACGACGGGCAGCTTGTGGATGGCCAGGCACACCGTGACCAGGATACCTGTTTTGACGATCTTGCCCAGCAAGGCGACGACGCTGGGGCGGCCGTACCAGAGGACGTCGTCCTCTGCTTCTTCATCGTCATAGGTCTCATCGCGGTCTCGTTCCTCGGGCTCGGTATCGAGGGGGATGAAGCCAAACTTGGCTTCGGTCTGGCGGCGGTCGCCGTAGAGGAACTCGCCGCAGTAGCGACATTTGACGGCTTCGTAGCGGATGGTCTCGGCGCAGAAGGGACAGGATTTGCTGTGGTGCCGACTGCGCGGTGTTAGCGGTGTGGGGTCCGCTTGCTTGGGCATAGCCAGATCATCCCAATGCTGTATACGATGCCGCCCGGCCTCACTGGCGGGCACGGGTACGGGCTGTTATGGATGTATATCGGCCAGCGACGGTCGATGAGGCCAGTCGTCGACGGCATGGGCGGGGATTTTTCGGTTATCGGGCCCTGGCCGGGCGCCGGAGACACTGCCGCTTACCGCTTCGCGGGACGGGGGACGCGGGCGAGCAGTTCCTCGTCGGGCATGGTGCATGACAGCGGGTTGCCGATGTACTTCTCGATGTCGGGGATGATGAAGGACTCGTCCTCGCAGGCGAAGGAGATGGCGGTTCCGGCGACTCCGGCGCGTCCTGTCCTGCCGATGCGGTGGACGTAGTCCTCGGCCTCGTAGGGAAACTCGTAGTTGACAACGAGGCCGATATCCTTGACGTGGAGGCCGCGACCGGCGACGTCGGTGGCGACGACGACCTTGATCTCCCCGGTGCGGAAGTCCTCGAGAATGCGCAGACGCTTCTTCTGCGGAACGGCGCCGGAGAGCAACTCGCAAGGGATGTCATGCTTCTTGAGCTTGGAGGCCAAGGCCTGGGTGTGGTCGCGGCGGTTGCCGAAGATGAGGGTCCGGTTGTCATTGCGTTTCTGAAGGATGTTGTAGAGCAGCTTGAACTTGTCGCGCGACGTGACGATGTAGACGATCTGGTCTACGGTCTCGACGGCGACCTGCTCGGGCTCGACTTCGCAGATGACGGGGTCGGGCATCCATTGGGCGGCCAGCCGCAGGACGTCTTCGGTCAGGGTGGCGCTGAAAAGCATGGTCCGTCGTTTGGCCTTGGCTGGTGTCTCGCGGATGATGCGCTTGACGTCGGGGATGAAGCCCATGTCGAGCATACGGTCGGCTTCGTCGATGACCAGGAACTCGATCTTCTTGAGGTTGATGAGCTTGCGGCGGACGAAATCCAACAGGCGTCCGGGGGTAGCGACGATCAAGTCGACGGGGCGCTTGTCGAGGCGGTTCTTCTGTTTCTTGACTTCGAGCCCGCCATAGATGGCGATGGAATTGAAGCGGCAGTACTTTCCCAGGTCGTCGGCGTCCTTGACGATCTGAATGGCCAGCTCTCGGGTGGGCGCGAGAACGAGGGCGCGCGGCGTCCCGATGGGCCTTTCGCCCTGGATGGGCTGGCGGAGGAACTTGCTGAACATGGTGATGAGGAAGGCGGCGGTTTTGCCGGTTCCGGTCTGTGCCCGGCCGGAGACGTTACGACCGGCGTGGACATGGACGAGGGTCTTGGCCTGAATAGGCGTGCAGTACTTGAAATTGAGGTCGGCGATGGCGTGCATGATCCGGTCGGGCAGGTCGAGATCGTGGAATCGGGTCTCGCCTTCCTTCTCGGGCACCTGGAACTGATCGAGACTCCACGACGATTTGCTCTTCTTGCGTCGTCGTTTGCGCGGGCGCTTGGCGCGCTGCTCGGCGTCCGGGGAAGCCGGCTTGTCATTCTGTGCTGGGGATTCTTCATTCATGAGAAGCATTGAACAACAGAATCGGCTTGAGTGCGAGAAAAAAGGGTGTGACCGAGGCAATAAGGTGTGAGTTTCGCTGTGAGTGTTGCGGTTGGCCCCGATCATGCTATGCTGTGGCATGTTCGTAGGGGCGGGCCTGGTGTCTGGTACGCCGGGCTCGCGCCGGTCCGCGTGCGTTGTGTTAGCAACCCGTTACGATGAGAGGAGTCAACCATGAGTGTATCGCCTTCGAGCGTTTCGACCTGTTCGTCATCGCGTCGTGATTTCCTGAAGCTGTCGGGCCATGTGACGGCCGCTTCGGTCCTGGCGGGGATCGGACCACGGCTGTACGCGAGCGAGCATAATACGATCAGACTGGCACTGGTGGGCTGCGGGGGGCGCGGAACCGGTGCGGTGGCCGATGCGTTTGCGGCCCAGGGCGGTCCGGTTAAGCTGGTGGCTATGGCGGACCTGTTCGCGCAACGGCTGCAGAGCAGCCTGAAGAACCTGAAGGCGGCGGCGGGCGAGAAGGTGGACGTGCCGGCCGAGCGGCAGTTCGTGGGGTTCGACGCGTACAAGAAGGCGATTGACTGTCTCGGTCCGGGTGACGTCGTGCTGTTGACGACGCATGCGGCGTTTCGGCCGATGATGTTCGAGTATGCGGTGAGCAAGGGCATCAACGTGTTCGCGGAGAAGTCGTTTGCGACCGACGCGCCGAACACGCGGCGCTGGCTGAAGGCGGCGGCGCTTTCGGAGAAGAAGGGGCTGAAGGTGGGCGTGGGGTTCATGTGGCGGCATTCCAAGGCGCGCGAGGAGACGATCCAACGTATCCATGACGGGGCTATCGGCGACGTACACACGCTGCGCATCTACCGGGTGCATGGTCCGGTGCAGTGCCCTGCCCTGCCGGACGGCGCGAACGAGGTGGCGTTTCAGCTTCAGCATCCGAACAGCTTCACGTGGGTCTCTTCGGGGTTCTTCATCGACTGGCATTGTCACAACGTTGACGTGGCGTGCTGGGCGAAGGGAGCGTGGCCCGTCTCGGCGCAGGGCTTTGGCGGGCGGTGCTATAAGGAGGCGGGCAGCCAGTTCGATCACTACACGGTGGAGTACACGTTCGCGGACGGGACGAAACTGTTCGCGTTCGCGCGGCATATGAACGGGTGCTGGAATACGTATTCGGACTACGCGCACGGGTCGAAGGGCTCGGCGGTGCTGATGGCGACGCTGGGGCAGCCCAAGCCCAAGATCTACCGGGGCCATGCGATGACGGCCGCGAATGTGGCGTGGCAGTTCGACGGGCCCGATCCGAATCCCTACCGGGTGGAGTGGCAGTTGCTGCTGGATGCGATCCGTCAGGATACGCCTCACAACGAGGCCCGGCGGGCGGGCGAGGCGGAGATCGCGGCGATTATGGGCCGGTCGGCGACGCACACGGGGCAACTCGTGACCCGGGATCAGGTGATGGGCAGCGAGTTCCAATTCGTCAAGGACATCGACGGGATGACATTCGAGACTGAAGCCCCCCTTCACGCCGGGCCTGACGGCATCTACGCTGCCCCACGGCCTGGCATTACGAAAGAAATCTGACACTCACCGCGAGGCCACGCTGAAGAACCTGGCCGCAAGAGAACGGGGCCTGTGTCACGTGGACACAGACCCCGAGGTGTACGTTTAGGCTGATGGACGCCACCGGTCGAGATGCCCGAGGCGATCCATCAGGTGCTGCGTTTTCTGCTACTGATCGGCCGGATGACCGACCCCGATGTCGTCGATGAACAACAGCCCGCTGCCGCCGGCCTGCGGGTTGTCGCGATCGCCGATGCCGATGTACATCCTCTCGACGCTGGCCATGTTGACACCGGCAAACTCGCTGAGCGGAATCTGCCACTGCTGCCATTCCGCCAGGACCGTGGCTTCCGGATCGGGATGCGTAATCACGCTGAGATGCCCGGCCGCGTCTTCCACCGCGACGTACAACTGGCCCGGTTCGTTGCTCGGCTGTTCGACGCCGATTGTGGCCATCTGCCACGCGCCGGTGACGTTGCCCGTCGTGGTCATGTTGGAGAGCTCGGCGACCGTCGGATTGCCTGGACTGTGGCTGGTGACGGCCAGACCGACATGGATCGAGCCCGGCATCGAGATCGTCTGAGGATTCCAGGACATGGCCGTCCAGGTAGTCCCGTCGGCTGAGTAGAAGCCATTGAGGTCGTCACCGGTACGCTCGAGCTTGATCCAGTACGGCACCGTGAGCGCCATCTGCTCGGCCGTCGCGACGCTCGTATCGCTGGTGGCGTCGAGATTAGAGGCCTCGCGCGCCTGGTAACGACACCCGTTGCCGGCTGTCATGTATACGGCGGCGAACTTCGAACCGGGATCGAGCGTGTCGCGAATCATCACGCCGGCCTTGGCCCAGGGATCGGTCTCTTCCAGGCTATCGACACGGGCGACAATCGAACCGTCGCCCGTCAAGTCTTTGTAGACGAAGCGGAACTCGTCGACGGTGCCCCAGATGTCGGTGCCGGCCGCCCCGATCACGATGCTTCCGTCGGCCTGCTCCACGAAAGCGACGGGATTGCCTCGGAAGTTGACGACGAGGGTATCGGCCCCGTTGGTGGTCCAGTCCTGCCGTCCATCGAAGGTGCGTTCGGTCTCGGAATAGAACGGGTCGGCATCGTTGACATACTCCAGAGGCATCGACTGCCTGCCGCTGTTGACAATGGACGTCTCGGCAAACGGCGCCTCGAAGTACCCGACGGTCGAACCCGTTTCATTGATGAACCCGTCGAGCCAGGTGTCGAAGATGCGGTTGTCCTCGTCGTCGTAGCTTTCGAAGTCCTCTACGACGAAATATTCCTGTGTGGAGAAGGTCCAGAGGGCCCCTTCCCAGGCGCTGGGCGTCTCGAGTTCGTTTACTTCGACGATCTTCCAGAAATAGGTCTGTCCGAGGTCAAGTCCGGCCGGATCGTACATGCGGGCGGTGACGGTGTCGGCCAGCGCGGTGCCGTCCGCGACGGCCGCTTCGTCTGTGCCGAAATAGACCTCGTGGGCAGCCGCTTCGCGTCCGGCGCGCCATCCCAGAACCGTGTCGACGCTCACGCCAGCGTCACCATCGCCCGGTTGCGGCTCGCGCGGATGAACGGGAACGTACGTGAAGCGCACCTCGCTAAGACCATACTGGGGGAGCGCACCGAAGTTGCTGTTGGCCGTCAGCCGGACATACTGAGCCGATACCCCTGCCATATCCACGATCGTGTTGCCAGCATAGCCGCCGACGGACGGCGCCTGGGCGAACTCCACGTCCACGAGCAGCGTCCAGTCGGTGCCGTTGGCCGAATACTCGATCGTCGTATCCTTGAACCCATAGCCAAGGACCATCTCGAACAGCACGTTGTAGTTCCAGACCGTCATGTCGTAGAGCTTGTAGACCTGGTCGAACTCGAACTGTATCCAGGTCGGCTGCTGGCCGTCCGGGGCACTGACCCACATATCTGCGAGATCGGAGGAATGAAGTCCATCGGCGTCCATCCCGGAGCCGTTGATGATGTTCTCGGGACCGCCCTCGGGCGTGGCGCTGGAGGCCGTGGCGGTGATGTTCTCAATCGGATAGACATACGGCTCGACGGTGAAGTTCCAGATCGGGCCCGGGAAGATGGTGGAATCCGGGGCGGCATTGACTTCGTCGATGCGCCAGTAGTAGGTCTGTCCGAATTCGAGAACGGCCGGCAGCTCGTAGGTGGTCGCAACCTGGCCCTGACTGACCAGCGCGCCCATCGGATTGTCTCTGGTCGCTGCGTTGACATCGCTGAAAGCCTTCCCGAAATACACGTCACGCGCGACCGTGTCTTCGCCCGGGGTCCAGCCAAGTGTCACGTCGCGGGGCACATCGATCGCCCCGCTGGCGGGACTCGGATTGGAGGCGGTACCGGAAACCGGGGCGGTGGCATTGATATAGTCCTCATCGGTGGGTATGTAATCAGGATCGTCGGTCCACATGAAGACGTCCCAGTGTGCTCCAGCCTCCCGGCTAATGACGTACATCGTGTTCATGCCGTCGCGAAGGGTCTTGGTGTGCGCTTCTTCGCCTGCACTGCCCTCGGTCGGTGCCCACACCCAGTCATTTCCGAGGCTCGATTGCTCGAATATTCGCTGGCCGTTGACCAGACCACTGACCGGTTGCGTGAATGGAACCTGGTCTCCCGGGTGACCGTCGACGAGCATGAAGTCGGAGTTGTTGTTGGGATTGATCACGCGGCCCCAGAAATACCAGCTACCGCCGGAGCCGCCGGCTTTGCTGATGTCAAAGTCGTAGCGAATCATGCCGCTGCCGTCGCTGCCATTGACACTGCTGATGGACCGACCAAAGGCGCCGGGCTGATCGCTCAAGGTGAAACTGGTCTCGTCAGCCGGGTCGCGTTCGTCAAAATCCTCGACTTCGAACCAGATCTGGTGTCCAGCGCCGTAGGTGGAGGTCTTGACGTTCTCTACGGCATAACCCGGGACCGCTACAAACAGCGAGACAACGAGAATACCGAGTAGATACTGTCTGGATGATTGACGGACCATTGGACTTCCTCCTCTAGAATACTGGAAAGAACGATTCGGTTTATCCTCACCGGGATTTCCCGTTTAACTTCACCCTTGGCGTTCCTGCACTCCACACTGTCAATCATACCGTAATCGGGGCCCTGATTTCAACGCGTTTGGTCGTCAATTTGGCCAACAGGCGTATCGGAGAGGCTCTTAGAGCACCAATCGGCGGGAAATTCCGTCTCTGGGGGATCTATCGACGCCACTGGCGCGGCGATTTCTCATTGCCGGCGCCGATTCTCGCTCGGTCACCGGTCAGGCCACCGCGAAGGTTTGCGGCCGGCTCGATTGCCACGATGCTGCGGGTAGGCCGGCGAGCAGGCGAGGGCGCAAACACAGCGCCGCAGGCGGATCTGCCGATGCTCGTCGATGCCGGTGTGCCAGCCTTGACTCAGGGAGACAGGAGGAAATTGAGTCGTGCGGCCTGGCCTGCACATACGGAAACGTGGCGCGTGTCTTCGGCGAATCCCTCCGCATAGACGGTGATGTCGTAGATACCCGGCACGAGGTCGTCGAGTGTGTAGCAGCCACAATCATCCGTGACTGCGGCGAGGTCCCTGTGAGTGGGACTCCTGCCAGTGATCAGCACGTTGGCCTCGGCCACCGGCGTACCGTCGGTACTACGGACATGTCCAGTTACCGACCCATTCTCCATAGGCACCGTTCCCTCGCTGGTCTCCGGGTGCGTTCCTTCCCGCGCCTTTCGGCGGCGCGCGAGGACTTGTCCTGGTAGACTCCCGTCTTCGTTGTCCTGTCCGGGCCGACTATGAAGAACCCTTCTGTTTCCACTTTGTGATATTCTGGAACACCGGTTTGATGATCCGTGTCGCGGAATTGCCCGATGTGGATCCATTGGTATGGATGCCAACGGCATGTCGCTTGCCGTTCTTCAGTCGCCACACGGGCGATCCACTCTGACCGCCGGCGGTGTCAATATTGTACACGATCGTTCTGGACGTGACCCACTTAATTCGTCGGGCATGCCACCATTGGGTCCCGGACGGCTTGTCGCCAGGATAGCCGGATAAGTTGACCTTGAGCCCCAAAAGTGAGGCATACCCGAGATTGGCATAGCCAAACCAGCCCACGCGATTGCCAACGCGGCAGTTGGACGGCAGGATGATAGCACCGTAGTCATGGGAGCGTTTCTTCTTGTTGGTCCAACCTTTGACACTACAGAAACAGGTCGCTGCGCAGGAGCCGTAAGGTTTCTTGGAACCGTTTCGGCCGGGAATGACTTCGATGCGGCGCACCCAGCCGCCCCGCCCGTGCATATACACGCAATGCCCGGCCGTCATGACGGTGCCAGGGCCGACCAGCCAGCCTGTGCCGCGCCAACCGCTGCCGTCCTTGGCCGTGATGACAAGCGAACAAATGGTCCGCCAGGGATAGGCTGTGGTGTTGTGAACCTGAATGCGGTCATCCTTGCCAATGACGACCTCGGCCGTCGTCTGGGTTAGCCCCGGCTGCTGCCTGACCACGGCCATGGTGCTCTCATCGGCGAATTCCCCATACCAGGCGTCCAGCAGTCGACCTTCGTCCGCTTGGGCAGGCACCTCCTCCCGGCTCATTTCCAGAATCGTCTCGTCGAAACCCTCCAGACGTTCAAGATCCTGGCCGCTCACATCCTGCGGCGCTGCCTCTTCGCCAATCGCGGAGTCTTCCACATCGCCAATGACATCGGCGGTCTCTTCACTCGAGACTTCCTCGTGATCTTCAACGTCCTCGGCTTCCTCCATTTCGGTCTCGTACGCTTCGACTCCTACGGCGTGCTCCTTCAGGTCACTCTCGACGGCCATCGTCTCATCTATGCCCTCGCGTGCATCCTCAATATCCTCCTCGTACGTTTCGGCCACCGGGACCCGTGCCACTTGTGCTTTGGTCTTCGTCTTCTCTGCCATGACACACACTCCTTTCTGCTGCCATCCGTTACCGTATCAACGTCTCATCCATGTCAGGACGTTGTGGGCAAGCACTGGGGCTAGCGCATGAGTGGCCAACAGAGATCGCCGCGGCTGCCGTCAACGGGTCGGCGCATTGCCTCCCTACGGCCGGCGTACAGCGCGCGAGCGCACTGCGCAGCTCATGCGACAGTCAAAAGAAGCCATGACAACGATTTCTCGTAGAACGTCCGCCCCTGCCGATCCCGGGTCGACGATGGTGTGCGTCTTCGCTTGCTCGGAGCCGTCTTCTGCTCCGCTCGGGTGTGATATTATCATTCGCGTAGCCAAAACCTTTCTCCAAGTCAAGCAGAAAAATGCAAGAAACTCGGGATGGACGGGTTGCGGCCAGAACGACGATCACCGGACAGCGGTGACTGTGTCAGGACCGATGCGCGATTGCTTTGAAGAAGGTGTAGCAGAAGGTGGCGTCGGGTTCGGTGGCGCGGTAGAGGTCGGCGATGCCTTTGTTCCAGGTGGGCTCATCGATCAATCCCAGGGAAAGCGCTTGATCTCGAACGCCTTCGACCATGGCGATGAAGGTGCGTTTGGAGAAGCCCTCGACCCATGCGGGTTTGCTGGCGTCGACGTAGACCATGCGCGGCGAGACGGTGGTATCGGAGAAGCCGCCGGCCTGGAATAGGGGATAGAGTTGGCGGCCGATGAGGGCGTTGCCCTGGAGGCGGGCCTGGATATCGACGAGGCACTGGACGGCGCGGCCGGCCTCGGGGGTTTCGGGGTAGCAGTAGAAGGAGCCGTGGTCGCCTTCGATCGCCGTGATCGAACCGCCCTTCTTCAGCAGGGAGCGCAGATGCTTGAGGGCGGCGACGGGATCGGGGAGGTGTTCGAGGACAAAGCAGACGAAGATGTGATCGAACATCTCCTCGGCCGGTGATAGGTCGAAGAGGCTCTGGCGGCGGAAGGTTACGTTCTCGATGTGCTCGGCTTGGATCAGGGCCTTGGCTTCGGCGAGCGATTCGTCGGATACGTCAATCGAAAGGAATCGGGCTTGGGGGCTTCGCTGGGCGAGGATGATGGTTTGGGCGCCGACGCCGCAGCCGGGTTCCAGGACGCGGGCACCGGGTGGGTAAGCGGTGTCGTGGTGCAGCAGTTCCGTGAGGGTGTTGGCCTGGTCGGTCAGTCGGTCTGATTCTCTGGCGGTGTAACCATGTACGTAGTCTTGCATCGCGGCGACTCCTGTCAATCGGCGTCAAGCCGGGCCTTTCGCGGGCCCTTTTTGTGCGAGTTTAGATTGCCGAAGGCTAGGCGTCTTGTACGGAATTGCGGTATTGGCCCGGTGTGTAGCCCAGGGTGCGCTTGAAATGCCGGGTGAGGTGGCTCTGGTCGACGAATCCCGTGTCGCAGGCGGCGTCGACGATCCGCCAGCCCTTCTCCAGAAGGGCCTTGGCCTTCCGCACGCGGGTCTGCATCAGGTAGGCGTGGGGTGGCATGCCGAGCTGCCTGTGAAAGACGCGGATGAAATGGTAGGGGCTGAGGTTGGCGATGGAAGCCAGTTGCTCGACAGATATGTTCTCGTCGTAGCAGGCGTCGATGTACTCCCTAGCTCGGCTGACGGCGGCCGGCTCGCGACCGACCGGTCGCTGGGCCGGCGGGGCATCGGCGTGGCGGGCAACCAGAAGCGTGAGCACTTCCAGGAAGCGCGACTGAATCTCCAGGAGCGGCGCGTGGCCGGCTTCGAGCTGGGCATGGAGGGAATGGACCGCGCCGGCGAGGGTGGTATCACGCAGGACGCCCATGGTGAAGAACGGCATTCTCGCCTGACGACCCGCCAGTTCGGAGGCAGCGTCTTGAAGAAGAGCGGCGTCAATGTAGAACATGCGATAGGTCCAGCCTTGCTCCGTGGCGGCGTGGCCGGTGTGGGCCTCGTCGGGGTTGACCAGGTTGACCTGGCCGGCGGGGGCGACGACGTTTTGACCTCGGTAATAGAAGCCCAGGGCCCCCCGCTCGATGACGCCGACGGCGAAACCATCGTGGGTATGGCGGGAGAAGTTCTGGGTGACGTAGTGGGCGCGCAACAGCTCGACGCTGCCGAGTTCGGGCAGACGCCATAGCTTGATACGTTCTTTGGTTGCGGATTTCTTCACAATCAGGCCTAAATGCTGACACCGCTGGCTGTTCTCTCAGTATACGAAAAGCCAAGAGCGACCGCCAGCGGCTGCGGGGAGCGCGGGGGCGTGCGCCGACGATACGGGGTATGACGGTGGGGTGCGGCGGTGGTTGCGGCGCAAACGGCCCCGCCCCTATCGCACGGGGCCGTCTGCATGCTGTATGAGAGAAAGTCGTCCTCGGAATCACCGAAGGCAGTGGCTTCTCATTGGTGGCCGGCTATTCGAGGATACCCATCAAGACGAGGGTCGCCTCCTGCTTGACGGTGAGGGTCTGCTGCAACTGGGCGCGGGCCTGGGTCAGGTCCTGCTTGAGGGCCTGGCGGGCTTGCCGCAGCGCGGCGAGCCTGGCGTTGATGTCTTCCGGTGTCGGGGCGTCAGTGGCCAGCAACTGCCGTAGTTCGCCGGCCGCTTTGCCCAAGGCGGTTGTCTCGCGGGCGGTGTTGGGGCGTGGCCTTTGGCCGCGTCCTCGGCGAGCCTGCCTGTCCTGGTTGGCGGCACCTGGCCCGGCGCCGGGGGCCCTGCCGGCGCGGCCGGGGCTATCGAGTTGACGCGAGAGTTCCATCACCTTCTGTAGGCGGGGTTGGATGACCTGCCACTCTGTTTCGGAGACGCCAAGCCGCTGCTGCAACCGCTGCGTCATCCGCTCGCGCGTCGCCTCGGGGTCGGCCTGATTCATCCTGCCGGGCGCGCCCTGACGCGGGGCCGCTGCCCTTTGCCTGTTGCGACCCTGCCGCTGGCCCGCGACCGGGCTGCTGACGGCGACCACCGCAAGGCAGATAGCGACAGCCAGCACACATCGTTTCGTTGACATTGTCCTGCTCCTTTCACTGACATCGGCACACTCGGCCGGAGGCAGGCGAAAACGAGGTCACTCGTTGTCTGCGCTCCTGGCGAAATGGCTATTGCTGGGTAGCGTCCGGGGTCGGCTCATTCGGGCCGGCCGGCGCGCCGCGACCCATGCGTTGGGGCTGATTCCGGAGGCCTTGTCCCCCACGACCCATACGCTGGGGCTGATTCTGAAATCCCTGGCCACCGCGACCCATACGTTGGGGCTGGTTCTGGAATCCCTGTCCACCGCGACCCATGCGCTGGGGCTGATTCCGGAGGCCTTGTCCGCCACGTCCCATGCGCTGGGGACGATTCTGGAGTCCTTGTCCACCACGTCCCATGCGCTGGGGACGATTCTGGAGTCCCTGTCCGCCACGTCCCATGCGTTGGGGTTGATTCCGGAAGCCCTGGCCACCTCGTCCCATGCGCTGAGGCTGATTCCGCAAGCCTTGTCCGCCACGTCCCATGCGCTGGGGACGATTCTGGAGTCCCTGTCCGCCACGTCCCAGACGCTGGGGACGATTCTGGAGTCCCTGTGCGCCACGTCCCATGCGGGCGCGGCGAGCGAAGCTGGTGGGGCCGGCCATTTGCCCGCGACGGGCGGTCATTTGTGCCGGTCGGCGGGGATTCTGCCAGGTGCCGCGTCGTCCTACATTGGCCGGGCGGTTCTGTCTGCCGGGTTGCCGGGGGCCGACCCAGCCATCGTTCGAGCCATCGTTGTTGCGCGCCCGGCGCCATGCTCTGTTGCCCTGGTTCTGCCAAAGGTTCCTCTGAGGCCCGCGTCTGTTGATTTGCTCGCGACCTCGTCCGGGGTTGGCGCCCGGGCCGGCCGTGACGAGGGAGGTCATGCCGGTGAGGACCGCAACGCTCACTATCGCCATCAAGATTCTTCCGGTCTTCATGATCGTTCCTTTCTGAAGAAGGTTGACCGTTATCTGGTCCGGCCGGGAACCGTTCCCTGGGTCCGGTGTTTCGGGAAGGCACGCGGGCGAGTTCGCCGTCAGCGGCAAGCGTCACACCCGGTAACCTTCGCAAGTAGTTGCGGGCACGGGATGCGTTGGGGACGCGATTTTTGGCGTTTCTGTGAATTGAGGGCGAAAAAGTCACGATTTGCAGATAATCTCGAAGATAATTGGATTTGTGGTCCCCAAAGAGTGTCCGGGCGCCAATAGGTTCTATGGGTGGATGTCGTCAACCGATGAGCGTGTACCTGAACGCGAGCGTGTGAATGAACAGACGTGACAGAGAAGTGTTTGCGGTCCTTGTCAGGGAGCATGCGGACATGCTGCTGACGTATATCCGCGCGACGATCCGCGATCCGGGTACGGTCGACGACATCTTCCAGGATACGATGCTCGTGGCATGGCGGCGGTTCGACGACTACGATCGGAGCCGACCGTTGGCAGCGTGGTTGCGGGGGATTGCCCGCAAGCTGATCCTGGCGCATTACAGCAGCCGAAGCCACGAGCCGGTATACAGCAGCGAAGCGATGCTCAATTTGATCGACGAACGCATGGCGCACATCGACGGGCAGAAAGGCGACACGTGGAAGGAGCGGGTGGCGGCACTGGAGACGTGCATGGAGCACCTGCCCGAGGCGTTGCGGCGCTCTATCGAGCTGTTCTATCGCAACGACTGCAAGACAGAGGAGATCGCCGAGCGAATGGAGACGACGCGGGAGGCGGTGAAGAAACGGCTGCAACGTGCGCGACGGCTGCTGGCCGATTGCCTGCGTGGCAAAGGGTTGTTCGGATTGGTGCCACAGGAGACGAGACCATGAAGTTTCCCGACCACGGATCTGATGCCGACGAGAGGCCGGATGTGCCCGACGCATTCGATGACGCGGGTCTGGCCGGCGAAGGGGAGGCGAGGCCGGACGTTGCCGACGACTTGCTGGTTCACGCGTTGTTGACGGGCCACTTCCAGGACACAGAGCAGACGACGTCCCGGCGCGTGGAGGAGGCGTGCCGGGCGTTTGAGCAACCGCCTCATCGTCTGTGGCAACACTGGCGAGCGGGCCTCTCGACGGCGGCGGCAGCCGTCATCGTGGTCGGTCTGGTGCTGACCTTCTGGGCCCCGCAAGAGGTTCAGGCCGACCTCACGGAGATTCTGGACGCCTTCGACGTCGGGGACAAAACGTACCAGATCGAGATCAGCAAGGATTCGTATCAGCCGCTGCGGCCCGGCCCACGACGAAATCGAGGACGCGTCAGACGCGGCCAGCCCTTTCGGGTGCCGCGGCCGAAGCCAACGCCCCGCTACCTTGACGGCGCCCTGCTGTATACCCGGGGGTATCAATACGTCCTGGTGTGCAACACGCCGGCGGGTGTGAAGATCACCAAGGGATACGACGGCCGGCAGAGTTGGTTGATCGGCCCCGGGGGAAGGTCGCGGACGGGCAGCGATCCCAACCTGCTACAGCGGGATATCCCTGAGGACATCGCCTCGCTGCTGTTCCTGGACCTGCGGGAGACGCTTCACCAGGTCGGTGAGAACTACGATGTCTCGGAACCGACCGAGTGGACCCTTCAGGATACCCAGGTGCGTCTTCTGTGTTATGTGGCCGAGCGGACTTCTCGCATGGGCAGGCTGCCCCGGCGGATCGAGCTGTGGGTCGACGCGGAAACCAATCAGCTCGATCATATTATCTGCACCGGCATGGTCTTCCGGAATCCGTCGGCGCGGTACACGCTGCGGATTGATCTGGTCAGCACCGAGCCCCTGCCGGCAGATTGGTTCACGCAGGAAGCTCACCGGGTGCAGGGAGCACAAACCGAATCTCGCTAGCGGGCGAAGTGGAATTTGGCCATTTCGGCGCGGTCGCCCAGTTGGCGTTCGATGCGCATGAGCTGGTTGTATTCGGCCACGCGTTCGGAGCGGGACAGCGAACCGATCTTGATCTGGCCGACATGGGTGCCGACGGCGAAGTCGGCTTCGAAGGGCAGCTCGGTCTCGCCTGAACGGTGCGAGATGATACAGGTCATCCCGTGTTGGCGGGCCAGGTCGATGGTCTCGAGGGCTTCGGTGATGGTGCCGATCTGGTTGACCTTTATTAGCACCGAGTTAGCCGCCTGTTCCCAGATGCCGATGCGGACGCGCTCGGCATTGGTGACGAAGAGGTCGTCGCCGACGATCTGGACCTTGCCCTCGGTTTCTTCCATGAGATGGTTGAATCCGCTCCAGTCCTCCTCGGCCAGCCCGTCCTCGATCGAGACGATGGGATACTTGCGGACCCAGTCCTCGTAGAGGTCGACCATCTCTTCATAGGTCAGGTCCTTGCGGCCGTCCTTCTCCAGGTGGTACTTGTCGTCGACGTGTATTTCGGTCGCGGCCGGGTCGAGGGCGATGGCCACTTGCTCGCCCGGTTTGTAGCCGGCCTTGTCCATCGCGGCCATGATCAGTTGCAGTGGCTCTTCGTTGGAACTGACGGGTGGGGCATAGCCTCCCTCGTCGCCGACGGTGGTGGGCCAGCCTTTGTCGAGGATGATCTTGCCCAGGTGGTGGAAGATCTCGGCGCCCCAGCGCACGGCCTCAACGATGGATGCGGCCCCGACGGGCATGATCATGTACTCCTGGAAATCGGCGGAGCCCTCGGCGTGCTTGCCTCCGTTGAGGACATTCATCATGGGGATGGGCATGGTGAATTTGCCGGCCGGGTCCGGATCGCCAAGCGTCGAGACGTAAGCGTAGAAGGGGATGCCCCTGGCCACCGCTCCGGCCTTGAGGGCTGCGATCGAGACCGAAAGGATCGCGTTGGCGCCCAGCTTCGACTTGTTCGGCGTCCCGTCGAGGTCCAGCATCACCTGGTCGAGGGCCTTCTGGTTTGTCACGTCCATACCGAGCAGGGCCGGGGCGATTTCGTCGTTGACGTGGGCGACCGCCTTGAGGACGCCACGGCCCAGATAGCGCGTCTTGTCGCCGTCGCGCAGTTCCAGGGCCTCGTGCTGGCCCGTGGAGGCGCCGGAGGGGACCATGGCCGTGGCGCTCAGGCCGCTTTTCAGAACGACAATGGCTTCGATCGTGGGATTGCCCCGTGAATCGAGCAACTCGTGCGCTTTGATCGCTTTAATCTTCATAGGAATCCGATCCTTCGTTGATCTGTTTGTTTTGGCAGCAACACTATGAGATACGCCTAACAGCCTCCCCCGAACAGTGCAGACGGTAGCATAGCAAATTCCGCGGTTTTGTAAAGCGCCTTGACAGCCGCGGCCTCAATTTGCCTATTAGGACAACGTTAGGGACCATCCGGTGTCGCCTGCCAGAGGGAACGCTTGCGGAGATTTGTGATGACCACGAAGAGATCGGAACTGTCGTGCTGCCACCCCGCCCTTTCGGTTCTTACGGTTTGCTGGATCATACTCGGCACTTTTGCCCTTCCGGCCGGCGCCGGATCGCTGCCGATTGAGACACGGCCGCCGCTGGACCAGTCGAACAACATACGCGAGCATCTGATGCGCGTGGCCCGCGACCTGAGCCATAGCTGCCTGGCGGGCATCGATACGCTTGAGGCGTGGGAGCGTGTCCGGCCGCAGCGCTACCGGGACTACCTGGAGATGATGAGCCTGATCGATGTGCCGGTCAGCGGGGCGCGGCCGCCTCTGAACGTCAAGATCGTGGGGACGATTCGCAAGCCGGGCTATCGCATTGAGAAGCTGCGTTATGAATCGCTGCCCGGGCTGTATGTGCCGGCGAATCTCTACATCCCTGACGGGATAAGCGAGCCTGTGCCAGCGGTGCTGTATGTGTGCGGGCACTCGCGAACGCAGAAGGTTTCGTATCAGCCGTACCCGCGCAAGTTCGCCCAGCTTGGTTTCGTCTGCCTGATCATCGAGACGATTCAGTGGGGCGAAGTGTTCGGCGACCATTGGGGCTGCTACGCGCGGGGCTGGTTCCACTGGTATAGCCGGGGGTATTGCCCCGGAGGCGTGGAGCTGTGGAACGCCATGCGCGGGCTGGACTTGCTCTGCGCACGACCCGAGGTGGACAAGGACAAGCTGGGCGTCACCGGTATCTCGGGCGGGGGTACGCAGAGCTGGTACATCGCGGCGGCCGATCCGAGGATCAAGGTGGCGGCGCCGGTCTGCGGGACGAGCACGGTCAACTCGCACGTGCATCAGCGGACCATCGACGGGCACTGCGACTGCATGATGCCGATCAATACGTACCAACGGGACTTCCACGACATCGGTGCCTTGATCGCGCCGCGGCCGCTGATGATCGCCTCGGCCAACCGCGACGGGCTCAATTCCATCGAGGCGGTGCGCGAGGTCTATCACAGCGTCCGGAATGTTTACGACCTCTACGGCCGGGCCGACGACATCGTCCTGGTCGAGACGCCCGGCGGGCATTCCTATCACGAGATCTCGCGCACGAAGATCTTCTCGTTCTTCATCAAGCACCTGATGGGCAAGGACATCCCGCCCGGCGAGGTCGGTGACATCGACCGCTCAGAGGCGAACATGCTGTCGGCCGACGAGTTGAAGGTGTACGTGGATGGGCCACCCGCAGACGACCGCACCAAGACGATCCAGGAGACCTTTGTGAAGGTGGCCGAGCCGCCGGAGATTGCGAATCGGCAGCAATTGCAGAGCCATCGGGAGAAGGTTCTGGAATTTCTCAAGACCAAGACGTTCGGGGCCTTCCCCGATGATCCGGCACCTCTGGACATTCGCTGGGAGTTCCGCGCCGACGATGGCGCTGCGCACGGATGGCACGTGTACAGCTTCATTTCGGAGCGGGACTACCGGCTGAAGATCGACGTGCGGTGGCGGCAACCACGGGACAAGGACAGCCCCCTCGTGGTCGTGCTGCGAAGCCCGGACGAGGACCGCTGGACCTCCCAGAGTTTCATTTCGGGTCTGGACCGGAGTTGGAACATCGCCTACTTCGAGACGCGCGGCATCGGCGAGACGGGCTGGTCGCCCGATCTGCAGTGGCACGTGCGGCGGGCGGCGGCCTGGGCGGGGCGGACGGTCGCTTCGATGCGGGTCTACGATGTGCTGCGCTGTCTGGAAACGGTGCGCGAACTCAAGGCGACCGGTCACGAGAAGATCGCGCTGGCGGCGCGGGGCGAGATGTGTGCCATCGCTCTGTATGCGGCGCTGCTGGATGGGGATGTCTCGGCGGTGCTGCTGAGAGATCCGCCGGCCACTCAGAACACACCCAGCAACAAAGATGGACGCGGCGAGGCGATCGAGATGCTCAACTGCCTGCGGATTACGGACGTGCCGCAGGTGACGGGGCTTTTGTTTCCGGCGCAGGTCGCGATCGTAGGCTCAATGCCCGATTCCTACGAATGGGCCAAGCAACTATACCAGAGGCTGGGCGAGCCGGATGCATTTGCGAATGTGACGCAGTTATCCGAGTGGCGCTTTGAATGAAAGGAACGCGACGTGAGGAGTTTCACATCGATTGGTCTGGGGAGCATCTTCGTTGTCACGCTGGCGATCTGCTTCGTGGGAGCGGTACAGGCGGATGAGGCGGCGGTCGTGCCGGGGATTGAGGAACTGTACCGGCTGGACAGGATGCCGGTCTTTCGCGAATCGACGAAGGTGGCGTCGGTGTCGAGCTACGACCGGACCGGCGGCAATAACGACGGGTTTGGCGGGCAGTATTCGTTCGTGCGGAAAGAGAAGGACGGTCTGGTTTTGGCGGACCTGGAAGGACCGGGCGTGATCTACCGGATCTGGACACCGACACCGACGGACGACGTGATGGAGTTCTACTTCGACGGCGAGGAGACACCACGGATTACGGTGACGTTCCGCGGAATCTTCATGGGCAAGCACCCGGCGTTCGAGCGGCCGCTGGTCGGGTACGGAGCCGGCGGTTTCTACAGCTATGCCCCCCTGCCCTATGAGAAATCGTGCAAAGTCTTCGTGCGGGCCGAACGGATTCAGTTCTATCAGATCAACTACGCGACCTATCCACAGAGCGCGGGGATCGAAACCTTCTCGGCACAGCCATCGGCCAGGCAGCGCGAGCATATCGAGAAGGCCAAGAAGCTGTTCGGTTCGGTCGGCGAGGACATCAGTGCGTACGTCGTCCCCAAAGGGGGCAGGGTCGAAGCCATCAAGTCAAGCGTAACGCTGAAGGCGGGAGAGACGGCGACGCTGTTCGAGGTGAACCGTCCGGGCCGGATCGTGGGGATTCGTCTCTCGCCGGCCGATGCCCTGGTGGGCAAGAAACGCGACGTCGTTCTCCGCGCCTACTGGGACAAGGACCGGCTGCCGGCGATTGTCAGCCCGGCGGGCGACTTCTTCGGCTACGCCTGGGGCGAGCCGTCCATGAAGTCGCTGCTGGTCGGCACCGCTGACGGCATGAATTACTGCTACTTCCCCATGCCGTTCGACCGGTCGGCGCGCGTCGAGCTGTATGCCGAGCGAAGTCTGGACAAGGACGTCAGTTTGCAGGCGGAGGTGCTGTTCATTCCAGCCGCCCGCAGGGAAAACGAAGGCAAGTTCTACGCGCTATGGCGGCGCGAAAACCCGACGACGAAGGGCAAGCCGTTTACGTTCATCGAGACGGAGGGGCGCGGGCATCTGGTCGGGGCGGTGCAACAATCGCAGGCCTTTGAGACGGGCGGGACGTACTACTTCGAGGGCGATGACCAGACGACCATCGATGGCGAGCTGGCGATCCACGGCACGGGCTCGGAGGATTTCTACAACGGCGGGTGGTACGATGTTCCCGGCAGGTGGGAGACGCGGCGCTCGTTCGTGCTCAGCGGGTGCCTGGCCTATAAGAAACATCTCGGGCGAACGGGCGGATACCGGATCATGATCGGCGACGCGTATGCGTACCGCCAGAGCATCCTGCAAACCATCGAACACTCCCCGACCAACAACGAGATGCTGAACGACTACAGCGGGCTGACTTATCTGTATTCGCAGGACAGGCCGACGTGCGACTTCGTGCTGCCGGCGGCCGAGAAGCGAGCGGTCCTGGACCCGGATCGCATCATCTTCGCTACGTGGTGGAATGTCCCGGTCTATTCGTACTCGCTGCGCAACGCCACGCTGACCAAGACCGGCGTCGACATCGACGGGCGCGAGGTTCGGTTCCTGTCGATGCGGGCCAAGGACAATGCCACGTTCGGGCCTCATTCGATCTCGTTCACGTGCGAGTTGCCGGCGGCCGGGACGTACCGTGTGAGTCTGGACACCATTAAGGGACCCGAGGCGGGAAAGGTTCAGGTGTTCGTGGATGAGGCGCCGGCCGGACCCGAGGTGGATCTGTTCAGCGAGAAGATCGAGCGATCTGAGGGACAGTACGTCGCCATGCTGGAACTGGAACAGGGGCCGAACAATATGATGTTCAAGCTGGTCGGCAAGAACGAGAAATCGCAGGGCTTGGGCTTCGACCTGCGAAGCATCATCTGCGAGAGAGTGAAATAGTCGTACTTTCGGTGGCAGGGAAATACCGTGAAGCAACGTGGATACCGTATGGCGGCCCTCGTGGCCTGCATGGCACTCGCTGTGTGGCCGGGCGCCAGTGCCTGTGGGCAGGCGCGGCGAGTCATCCCGGCCGTGTCGCAGCGACGGACCGTCGAACCGGCGGTGATGCAGCGCGTCTATGAGGAAGCCCGGACACCCTTCAAGTACGGCGTCATCCTTAAAGGCGAGGAGGGCAAAAAGCTCGATTGCCCCAGCGTGTTTCGGCACGACGGCAAATGGTACATGGTCTACATCATCTTCGACGGGGACGGATACGAGACGGCGCTGGCGGAAAGTGACGACCTCGTGCACTGGCGACCTTTGGGCAAGGTTCTTCCCTTTCAGGAAACCGGCTGGGACGCCGTGCAGGCGGCCGGCTACATCGCGCTGCAAGATACGACATGGGCCGGCTCGTACGAACTCGGCACGCATGACGGCAAGTACTGGATGTCGTACATCGGCGGCGCGCTGAAAGGGTACGAGACCGATCCGCTGGCCATCGGCATCGCCTGGACAGACGACCCGACGAAGCCCGTTGCCTGGGACCGGTTGGGCCAGCCCGTGCTGTCCCGCGACCAGGAGGACGCGCGGGCCTGGGAGACGTTGACGCAATACAAGAGCAACATCATTAGCGACCGGGACCGCACGCTGGGCTATCGGTACGTGATGTTCTACAACGGCAAGCCCAAGGGCGGCGCCGAGCGGATCGGTATGGCGGTCTCGAACGACATGCGCACGTGGCTGCGGTACGGGACCGAGCCCGTGATCGACAATGGCAAGGGCATCTCGGGCGACCCTCAGGTCGTTCGCATGGGTGACGTGTGGGTGATGTTCTACTTCGGCGCGTTCTGGCGACCGAAGGCGTTCGACACGTTCGCCTGCTCGTACGATCTGGTCCACTGGACGAAATGGGAAGGCCCCGATCTGATCGCACCGTCCGAGCCCTACGACGAGACGTTCGCCCACAAGCCCTGGCTGGTCAAACACGACGGCATCGTCTATCACTTCTACTGCGCCGTCGGCGATCAAGGCCGGGTCATCGCGCTGGCTGCGTCAAAGGACCTCCGGCGCGCGGGGGAAGGCGTTCGAGATGCGTCTAGGGCCACAGTTGGTCGGTGAGCCACTGATCGGCGAGGACGCCGAAATCGCGCAGGTCCACCTTGCTGCTGCTGTCCAGATCGGCCGGCAGTCCGTTTGGGTGCGTGAGCTGCCCGGTGCCGTCGCTGGCCAGATAGGCCACTTCGGGCCCGGAAAGGGCATAGTCGTAAATGCGGAAATCATCGATCATACCGTCGTAGCAACCGTACCAGCCCGAACCGATGGTGAAGGACGTTATCCCCTCGATAGGCGCGTCGGTTCCGGTGCGACTGTCGTAGAGCACGCCGTTGCGATAGATCCGCATGACGCCCTTCTCGCCGGCCGCCCCGACGCGGATGTCCTTGGTGAACGCCCAATGGTTCCAGCGCTCGGCCCATTCGCTCTTGGCGCGATGGCGACCGGCCAGACGGTTCTGGAAAGACCAGGGCGTCCCGCAATCCCATCGATACTGGCCGGGATTCTGCCAACAGCCCAGATGCACAGCGATGGACGGGTTGGACACGCCGTAGCTGTAGTTGGAGCAACACAGGGTATCGTTGAGGTGGCCCGAATCGTTGCCCTTCTGCCAGAAGGCGATGGTGATCGCCGAGCGAACATCGGCAAAAACCTCGTTGGCATCGGGCACCGTCACGGCATCGCCGCGATTGAGAAAGCACATGGCCTGGCCCCGCACGCCGCGATCGTAGGTCGGGCGACCCTGGATCTGGCCGTGAGCGAGACTGATGTTGTCACGCGTGTTACCCTCGAACGGATACCACAGTATGGGCTCGTTTGGCGCCGCGATCGGGCCGGCGTCTGTCACCTCGGCAAGCCAGTCGGCGGCCAGTTCCTCCAGGTCTTCATAATCGACGGCGCAATCGCATGTCAGGTCGGCACTGGGGCGCAGCGCGTCGAGGCATAGCGGAGGACACAGGGCAATGTCGTCGACGAAGACGATGCCCTCCCCGTACTGCGGCGCCTGGGCCGAGGGCCAGGAGAAGCCGAGGGTGAGCGTCTCGACGCGCGCGAGGTTCACATCGGTGAACTCGGTCAGGGCCACGTGCCACGGCGTCCAGTCCAGTTGGGTGAGAACATCCATATCTCCCGAATAGATGACGCTCTGCTCGACCTGGCCATCGCTGAGTGTGAGGTACATCGGCCCGCTGGTCGCGTTGCCGGAATCGCCGGTCAGCCAGAGCCTCAGGACGCCCGCCCCCATCTGCGTCCAGTCCTGTGGCGGATTGAAATGGCGATAGGCTTCGGAGAACTGGAGGGAATCATAGTAATACGAGAGAATCAAGGACTGCTGGCAACTGTGAAAGACGCCTTCGATCTCCAGCGACGTGCGCCCCCGGCCACGCGCCGACCACGTCTCGTGCAGGAAGGGGCCGACCCAGCCATCGTACTGATCGAAACTTTCGATGAGCAGTTCGTCCGCCACGGTGAAGGACCAAAGCTGCCCGGGGAGAACGTCGTTGGCGTCCGTCTGACTGACCTTGTCGACGCGCCAGTAGTATGTCTCGCCCAGTTGCAGGGCGGGCGGTGCGAAGCTGTTGGCGTCCGGGGGATCAACCCAGTGCCGCACGCCGGCGTCCCCTGCTTCAACGAGCGACTTGACCTTGCTCAGATAGAGACACTGACGGCCGGCTTCGCAGGCGGGCACCCAGACAAGATTGACATCCACAGGAACGTTGCCGGCGCCGGCCACGGGAGTCGGAAAGCGGGCCTGTGGACCACACACACGCGATACGCGAATCTGAGCCGCTCCCAGGTCGAACCCGGGCGACATCCCGCCATAGTCGACGGCGACCAGGCGCAGCCCGCGCGGCGTGAATGGGACCTCGATGTCGGGGAAATCCAGGTTGATATAGCTGATGCCTTGCTTCAGGGCATCTTCGGCCTGCGCCATGCCGACGACGTACTCGCGGTCGAGCCCGTCGGTCAGAAAAATGATCGCCTGTTCCCCGGCCATGCCCGATTCGGTCAATTCGAGATCGTGGCCGGACGCGTTGAGGATGCCGCCCGAGAAGAGCAGGTCCACCCAGTGATCCTCCGGGATGGTGACCGCTGAAAGCGCCGAAGGGGGGCAGCCAACCAGCCATCGCTCCGGCACGACCGCCACGGGATAGTCCCCGGACGGCCCCATCCCTACCCAACAACTCTGGTCCGCATCATGCAGATCGGATAGGCCACAAGGGTACTCGAACAGACCCTCAGCGGCTCCGATGCCGGAGGCGTACAGGCACACCACAATCAAGACAGCGAACCAGCCCAGCGTTCGCATGGTCATCCTCCAACGTTGTCTCAATCGCCACGACCGGCCGCTAAGCCGGTCGACCCCACCAATTCGTTGGCACTGTATTATAGCACTTTCGCCGGCCCGGTACAAACGCCCGCGATGGATGATACTGTCAAGTATTGTGTGTAAGTTTGATTTTGTGTCTTCGTAGGAGTTGTCCGAAGACGGCTCTTTCGATGGCGGGTTCGTCGTGGAAGCAGCCCATGGGCCG
>Ga0272442_10001810_pt1 | contig 31712 bp, 50 predicted proteins | sample SSMForm2O_FD_200262 | JGI IMG/M metagenome (GOLD analysis project Ga0272442, IMG submission 200262) | Marine sediment archaeal communities from Little Sippewissett salt marsh, Falmouth, MA, United States - SSM-Form-2O | ecosystem: Environmental > Aquatic > Marine > Wetlands > Sediment ... | reverse complement strand
AGTTGTATCTGTCCAACTCATATTCTCAGCGATCACATCATAGGAATCCTGCAGAACTTGTGTTGTATATTCCACGGGCCAGGAAACAATCGCATAACTCATAACAAACACGGCACAGGTGACAATGAGTATCACGGTTGCTAGGAGCATACGTTTCATATTGGTTACATCTCCCTATAGTTTTTTTTTTGATATTCCATGAACACAGCAAATGCACCACCAAGGAATATGGTGAGCAGAAGTCCTTTCGGCCAGAAGATTTGTATGAACAGATTCATTCCGTCTCGTGGTGCTGAAACAGAGGGATCAATAACGTCATCGTCACTGTCTATTAGATTCATAAATGGTTCCACCGCAAAATTAATGATTAATAGAAGGAAACTGGCAACGGCTAATATGAATATAAAGATAATAATGGGATGAGCAGAGGCATCAGTGTTTCTTAATATGTATGGTTTTGTGTTCATATCATCACGTTAAGGAGTTTAATATCATGTTGCCGAAAACGAAATCCCTCAAAATCAGAAAATACATCCATGTAGTTTAGTTCACTATGTTTTTTCTTTTTTGTTGTTTTAGGGATAAAAGAAGGAATTTTTGATTTATGTAGTGTTGTAGGAAAATGAAGAATAGGAACACTAGCTATATCGAAACGTGATATTAATAAAGTATCTGTTTTCGCTTGTTGTTTTTCAACAATTTTTTCAAGGGGTAACAAGGCAACATCTCTCTCTAAAATTGAATCAACACCTGAACGATCAATGGTTTCAGTGATCAAACCAGTATTATATTTTGGTTTTTGTATAACATCTAACTCTGTAGATATATCCAATAATGATTCTTGTTTACTCTTATTAGAAAACCCTCGGATACTTTTTCCTGCAGTCATACTGATAACTCCAGGAGCAATAAGAGGAAGTTCAGAAGGAATATTTATATGTTTTAAAAAACGTGATTTTCCTGTATGGGTTAATCCTTCTCCACCATATACAGATCCTTTTCCATATATAGGAATATTTTTTTCCATTGGAACGAGACTAGCGGTTGCTCGATCGCCTAGCTTCCACCAAGGCTGTTTTTTTCCTTGTCTGAATCCTCGTTGCATTTGAGCCCATACATTTACATCGTCATAGGAAACTTTTACCCCAAAGTCAGAAAGTTTCAATTGTTGGCTTACTGGTAACATCTTACTTTTATATTGAATGATTCGTTGTCCACCAACAGATGTTTCCGCGATATTTTCTGTTATTTTATATTTACTGAATCCTTTAGGTACGGAATCATCAATTAACAACATACGAGAAGTTAATGGTTCACCCATATCGATTTTTTTATAAAGAAAACCAGGGTTAATATCATCAAACATTGTGGTTCTCATAGGTGCATGTAATCCTACATCAACATCTGAGACATCAACAATAGAAGGTTTTACCTTTAAAAAACCAGGGTTAATATCCCTAGTTTTCAAACGTATCCCTATATCATCAATACGATCATACCGTGTTTCAACAGATGAAGAAAAACTTTTTCCCAACAATCCTCTTTTATATCCAGATTTTTTTACCTGTAATGTAAACTCCAAACTATTATCCAGCATTCGTGGAAAACTTATACTTAAATGTTCAGAAGCAGATTGCGTAGAAATAGATAATGGATCAACAAACTCACGGGTTTCACCAAATAACCGTGATTTTGTTTTCATCTGTTGCGTAATAATTCTGGTAGTTATATCATCTTCAGTAACAATTTGTTCTATAGTTTTTCCTGGTATCAATGAAGATGATCTAACAGGAACATATCCTTTTGTACTATATTTATATAGATTTGCCCCAAAATCAGTTTTACCAATTATTCCTGTTCCTTTTTTTAATAAGGGTATATCATCTGCAAAAGTCAATGTTTTTTTGACAACACCCTTTGTTGCATAACCTGCTCCTTTTGCACCAAGTCCAACAAGATGAGAAAACATAACTCCTTGTGCAAACTCAGCACCAGCACCACCAATAGTAGATTCTAAGGGGTAATCCATGAGGAGTTCAGTTGATCCTTGTGGACTCCATCCAATAGGTTCAAATACATAATCCATTAATGAGGGATAATGAGTTCCATAGGTTCCTTTCTCTTTACTTTCTAACGCATGGGACAACATTTTTTTCTGATTAAATGGTGCTTGTCCAACTGCAATCCCATAACCAGTTAAAACATCAAACTCTTCACCTTTACCTGCTATTTGAAATACTGGTTTAGCCAGTGAAAACATTGATTCAGTTACAAAATAACCTGTTCTACCAATCTGTTTAATTACTTGAGGATATTCATCAAATCGTTTTAACTCAGAACGTGGTCTATCAAACATGGTTGATTCAGGTATCTCAATACTAAATCCTTCATCTGTTGCTTTAAATCGTGTTTCTTCAGGATAACCCTGTAGTTCCCTGATAATTTTTGATTTATCTTCAACATTTGATTGTTGTACCATTCCTATAAATTCAGATTTATCGTAACCTTTTCCTGGATGCATCGGCACGGTTTCCGTATGACGTTCATACCATTCCCTGTCTTTCTCAGGTTTCTCTGGTGCTTTAATTGGTATCCCTTTATCTTTAGAACCAGGAACATACTTGCTTGTAGATTCTTTTGGTTGATCTAAAAGAGTTAATGATGGTTGACCCTTTTTTTTAGTTAGAGCCGCTACATTACGTTTCACACGTTCAGTCTCTAACAATGGACGACGTGCTTTACCACCAAGTTGACGGCTTCTCTCAGATTTAGAAATACGATCACTCATCAGACAGTCTCCTTTTTAATAATCATATGAGTCATAAGACCAAACAGAAACAAAAACACGACCACCATCCCTGTGAGCACAGCACTATCCAACACGGTGATCACATCACGGAACACGGCAAGAACCAATGCTTCTATACAGATAGCAATACCAGCAAACCGTGAACTAAACGTAAATAACATAAAAATAGCGATACCCACCATCCCTAGACTCGTATAAGCAATCACTGTGGTTCCCACAAACACGGGTGACGGACCTACAACCTGCTCAATCCGATCATCAATCCATGAACCATTCTGTCCACTATCATCATACACATGATACACTAACACGGGTTTACTATACAAAATCTGACCAAACGTATACCGCGAATACTCTTCATGTTTGAAGCTACATTGCATTCCATACAACCCTGACCCATTCACTGTAGTATAACTGAAACTATGGCCAGAAGCAGTAGAATCATTACTGGTATAGATCTGATACCAAGAAAACGAACTATTATCATACACAAACACGGTCAGATTAGAATATTCCAAAGAACTATCATCACTGCTGATATTAAAATAAAACGTGAAATTATCATAGTGTGTATGAGCATCTGGTGAAAAATCAAACATGATATGATCCCAGAGATCAACAAGTCCTTCCGTATCAACCGCATGTAACAAAAATACTTTAGGAACAGAGGACTCCTCAATAACTGGAACCCATTCAGAATATTCAGTGATATAACCTGTTTTACTAATCTCGAATTTATAGAAAGTCTCCCCGATGAGATAACAGGACACATACCCGTTTCCATCTGTTAAAAATGAGGACACATTCTCATAAGACTCTGTTGTATTAATATAACGACTGACAATAATTTTTGCATTATTCACTGGTTGAGCATATTCATCAATCACTCGAAACGTATAAAGACTGGTAATATCACGACAGTAATATTGTACACGAACCACTGTTGTATTTACATCAAGAACTTCTGCATCTATCGTCATTGATGTATCAGAAACCGTATAGTTATCTTCACCGATACTAAACCAATGACCATACAGACTATCATTATAGCCTTCCACAGACACAAACACGTCAGGAATGCAATCTAACGTAAACGTCAGATCAAGTGCAGGGTTCGTCACCGTCTTTGTTTTTATTTTCAGGTTACTATCAAGATCAGGGGGAAGATAAAACGTGAAATTATAGCTCCCATTCGTATCAACCGTATAGGTATACAACCGGCTTTTATAACCCGTACTATTCACCACAAACACAACATCCTCTCCATGAGGAAGTGATGAAATACTAATATTGTCCCCATTGGTCATAGAGTAATTCACATAAAAATGACTGTTTGTAATCTCCAAACCAAACGGGATACCCACCGATGGATTAGTTTCATCATAACACCAGAACTCAATATTACCATAAGTATAGAAAACAAATGTTTCATTCATCCAATGCCCATCAGTATCCGTAGCATTCACAAACACGGTATAAGTTGTTCCACTCACTAACCCTGATACAGTACAAGATTTCGATCCATTATGTTCATTGTTTGCAGAGGCATTGCCAATATCAGGGCTCGTTTCAATCGACCAGTTAAACGTATCACCATCTGGCTCATTAATCGTCACATTCACATATCCCAGACTTAACGGGACTTCTGCTTGTTCATCTGTTGGCGTGGAACTTACAATAAATGGTCCAATATCAGCAAATGCCAGTTCACTACCCATCGTATAGAATCCACCATCCGATGCATTGTTCATATTGTTATATTCCGTGTTAATCCAACTACTATTCAACACACCATTATACCAACGAACCTCATCGATGCCTCCATTCCATGTTTTCCCTGCACTAGACCGATCACCAACCGTTAACTCTCCATTAGACGTATATCCTGCAAACGCATCGTTTCCGCCTCCATCATCAGACCCATTATAATAGACCTCTACGGTTCCTGTATCATCACTGCTTCCTGCAACATGACACCATCCTGACAATGGAGTAGAACCTTCATAAACATCTAATGCTGCCCCATCATCAATAGCAAATCGTATCCAACCATTTCCATCATTATCTGTTTCTAAAAGAAAATGATTCCCATTCGGAGCAGCATAATCCGAACAAATTGTATCCCAAGTATTATCTCGATGATAAACCCATGCTGAAACCGTGAATGCTCCACTACGGCTATTCCAAGTATTCTGCGTGTCAAACCGATCCACTGATCCATCATAATCCTGATAATACCCAAACGCAGACACATTGGTTCGACTATCTGGAACATTCCCATAATGGGTGTCTGCATCATAATCATTGCCGCTACTGTCCATCAAATCAAAACCAGTGACATTCCCATGCGTGACAAACTGATATTCATCTCTCCAAGTTTCATTGATGTTTTCCTGATTACTGCAGGTAGGGTTCCCATAATACATATAGATAGTCGTATTCACATGAGAGAGCAGATGCGTGATATTCACCCATGCAACCAGTTCACCCGTTGCACTATTGAATCGTTCGATCTCATGAGGAATCTTATTATGGCTGCTATCGGTAAACAGAATATCATCACCATCTGATTGTGCATTAGATTTCAGATCCGTATCCGTAATATGAATCAACAAAGGAAAAAAACTGAGATTACTGGGAACCTGATCATGATCCAACGTGATTTGTTTCCGGTAATCCCATTGACTATCATAATATGTTGCTTCAGAAGGCATCGGTAACAATACCAGGGTAGGTAGAGTTATGCATAAGACGATGAGAATGACACGAGCATGATTCATAGACTCCCTCAATCCATCGCTGATGCTTTCACGGTTATAATATTCCCTGATGTTGTATATTCCGCGGTTGTTAATGTTACCCAGGCTACTCCATTGTAATATTGCACCGCATTAATCGTGCTTGGTGTGTTACTCAAAGAACAGTCTTTATTCACTGAAGGATCTTCCACGGTGAAATCCACAACTTCTTCTTCAGCACCAGCAGCCATAATGTTAAATACAAGAAGTATTCCTATTGCTGCAAAAAGAATCATGCCAACTACCATAGAGATAAGCATCCCTGGGTTTTTTATAGTGAATGTTGTTTCTTTCATTTTTATTCATCACCTTCTAATTTTTTGAAAAATGTTAACATGATATAGCCTCCAATAATTGCGATACTAAGCACTCCAAACATGATGAATCCCATATTCAGTATTCCTACTTCTGTACTGCCAAACGGATTATAGACATAATCAATGCGTATCGTCGGCTGGAACCCCCAAGCAAACGTGATTCCATCATCACTCTGAACATCAGAAATCAGTTCTGTTGCATTGCCACTGGTATTAACTGTTGCTGTTGCAACCGTGGTCCCTGGACAGGCCGTAATATTAATAACCACCCAGAACGACCATGAACTGCTGCTGCTTAACGTCATCGTATGATTATGAATAAGCCAATAACAGCTATCATTATACCAAGTAAAATTAGAATCATCCAGATTGCTGTCCACAAACGTCATATTCAGATCACTGCAACTACAGTTCCACCAGGTTTGATTCACCCAAATATCAGTAAGATCACCGGTTCCCGTGTTATTCACCCAGATGGTTTCATTGATCACACAATAGGTCTCATCAGTTAATGCAACAGTATCATTCCAGTTTACATCTATAGTCATTGCATAGCTAAGTTCTTTGGATTCATTGAAACTGTCACCACCGAAGATAACGCCTTCACCCCATCGACCCAGAATCGTACTATCAATATCAAACTCATGTTCCCCTTCTTCACCAGTATAATTAAAGAAATAACTGCCAACATCAGTATCTGTTACTTCCGTATGAATCGATTCACCCGTAGTCTCATTCCAATTCTGCCAGACCACACCAACATCACTACCATCATCCATGTTTGCAATGCTTAACCCAAACACATCAGAAACATTCAACGGGTCCCCATTAGATTTCACCAGGGTTGCCAAAGGAAGATTAAACCCATAGTTCACATGTGAATTATATCGATGAAGATTTCCTACAGCATCCGTATCACTTAACCAGATACTTGCATTGAACACGGGAGTCACTGAAGTATAATAATTATATTGCACCCGTAACCCATCTGCACCCATCCAGAATATACGATCATTACTATCCCAGGTTCCATCATTATCTACATCAATACCAATGATCATGTCATCATAATATGTGCCAGACCCTGCATTATCAAAATCACCATCCGTACACATCTGCACCTGAACATGAAGATATTCATCATACAGCCAATCAGGAGGATCATCACCCGTGACCTGTTCCGTGAAATTTTTTATTTCATCATACAGACAACTGTAATAATAGATAGTATCATTCTGATCTGCAGCTTCCAAAATGGTTGGCTCAAACATTCTGCTTTCCAGATTCATCACATTCGTAATGTTATCTTTCATCATATCACGGATTGTATCCACCGCACTAAAGTTTCCTGATGCCGTACTATTGAAATATTCTGCAATCTCAGTGACTAACGACATGTTGATAATAGGAAACGGCATATGCGGACGAGCATACGTATTACCATCTAACGTGATAGACGCAGACGTATTAACCGTATAGTTCAACTGCCAACTATTGAATAAATCAAAATGAACCGTTGCTATTTTACTATCAGGATTCCAGACCCCCAGTCCGATACATCGACTGTCATTCGTAGAAAGATCTGTATGTTGATATTCCACTGCCCATCCAGCTGGCTCATTCATGAATTGTGAGTTCCAGTATTTGAATTTGACTTTCCCTGTATAGGTATTATATAATAGTTTATAGTAGGCTCCATCAACCGTAAGATACGCTGGTTCCTCATATTCCTGAGATTCCAGATTTGTCCATTGATGCATCAGATCAATTTCCTCCCAGGTAAGCCCACTGGCTATATCAGTAAGATTCGTTCCATTCCAATGAGCAAGATACACAAAATCATTACGGAATAAAACCGCATCGAAACTGTCATTGTTCGCATAATTAAAAATAATCATAGGAAACAGGTTGGTACTGTCACTACTGTTGATTTTACACCAGCCGAACAGTTGCGTCCGATTCATTCCACTGTTATTAAGAATAGATACATCAAAATCACTGTCGGTTGCATTGAATGCATAGGTACTATTTCCAGCCCACCAGGAAGACGAATCATTGACATACCAAATACTGCTATTGGATTCAATCCAATCTTCTTCCAGTATATCATTTTTTAGATGTTCACTGAAACTCCAGTTCCCATATTCATATCCAGTACAATTACAGGCTTTGAGAACACTGAAGGTATGATCACTCCAGACACTATTACTGAAATAGATTCCACCACTTGCATTTGCTACACATCGAGTATAAAATATGTCATCTCGTAAGACATCATAATATTCTCCATTGCTGAATCCACTGAGATTAAAATAGACGGTTCCTGCAGTCGTATTTGCAGTGAACTCAACGATTTTTTCTCCACAATCACACCCGTCTACATTGCTGTTTAGATATGAAACAGAAAGATTAATCGGGTTAGTAGATGTTATATTCATACCAACATCATTGAACTGAATCCATGAACCTGATTCATTTATCTTCAATTGATTCAAAATAAGACCAGATGCAGGAAATGTATAATTCTCATTTCCAATATTAAACACAATGTCATCATTTACAGTTATATCAGCAGAAACAGTATAACAAAAACAAGATATGAATATGAAAAAAATCATCATAAAAATAACTTTATTTTTCAAATTAATACCTCATTAAGTCAATGTTATTTCATTCCAACTACTGCTACAATACACATAGAATTTACTGTTGCTATCATCCCAAACAAAAACACCTTCTTTAGTGAAAGAAACCCAATTACCAGCAGAACCGGGAGTACCATCATTATAAGAAACACCATTGAATATGTTTCTAACACCTTTATCTTCTACTCCCTTGTTGTCATTTTCACTCCCATCAATATCATAAACAACGCAATCAAAACTTAAATTACCTAAACCAACAGCATAACTTTGATTTATAACACCATCATCAACAGCATAAATATTACAAATAGTTATATTATTGGATGAACCATTCACATAGATACCATAGCAATCATTTCCAGTGCTTTCCTTCCCATTTTCCAGAATATGCATTCCATCAATTTTTATATTATGCTGATTTTCATATATACCAATACCATTTTTTCCATTATATTCACTATAGCCACCTGACACTATTTGACCATAGCTGTTTTCATAAAATAAGATACCATGTGCATCATTTCCATCAGCAACACAACTGATTAACTGATTCCAACTACCAATGTTGTTAAAACCTTTATCTCCATTATGATAAGCGATACATCTAACATATGTATTATCAGTACCAGGAATAGAGAAACCATCACCACCACAATATTTAACCTGCACATTCTCAAAATACCATCTTCTCACATTACTCGTAGTTCCCTTAATTCCTGTATAGCTAAACTGATAAATCAATGTATCAACTATACTATTTTGCAGTTTTCCATCGCTTAAGCAATTAACTATCCTTATACCATCATAACCTGTACCAACATCATTTCCATTGATAACACCGCCAAGAATAGTGATATAAGAAGTATTAATGTATATAACACCACCCCAAGCAGGAATATTATCGGTCGCAGTAGAATCAAGAGATAAATTTGCACCATACAAATCAAGAACAATATTAACCCGATTTTCATTAAAATAAGGATGGCCAATATATATAGACTTATTAAATGAAATATCACCAATAACTCTAATAATACGATTCCGCCCCATATTACTAATAGCAGATGAAATTGTTAAACTAGAAAAACCAGCATGTAAAACATCAACAAAATTTTCATCCTTCAATATTGTTCCACTTCTATTAACAGCGACATATTCCCCATCATCAGCAACATATACAACAATATCGGCATCTATAGAATCATAACTAATACCACCACTGATTTCTAAAACACCATCACCATCATCATCTTTTATCATTATAGTATTAGCAATACCAATACTACAAGCAATAAACATGACAACAATTGCAATAGAAACAATCTGCCTCCATCTTGAAGTTTTCTTATTAAATGTAAAGTTTTTCCCTGCCTCTAAACCATTAATCATATTTTTTTTCATTGTTTGGTCGACTCCTTTAAATAGTAATATTTATTGTTATCTCATAGCATGTCTCCCTGAGTGGTCTTGGTGTTTTGGTCGACTCCACCACTCAAAGACATGCCACAAAATAACACGAAAAAAAACTTTTTAACAGTATCAAAAACTAATTGAAAACAATATCTCCCCAGCAAAACGGGTTTATCCATCTTGCATAATATTATAACCTTTATTGTTAATAAATGTTACCCAAAGGGATAATAAACATTATTAAATATGATTAAATACATAGTATAGTGAATAGTATGAAAACAAAAAAAGCATTTACCTTTTTTTTACTATTGTTTTTATGTTCGCAGACCGTACACGGTCTTCCTGGACCACCAGAACATCCATCCTATGATTTCTGTGAAAGCGATCATCTTGAAAACCCTACCCCTGATTGTTTTGAAGAAGATGTCGCTATTGGTCCTAAAGGAGTACAAACCTGTATAGACATCATCATTGATCCTGGATGCACCGCTAACATCACGTTTCACTGGTATAACTGGACCTATGCGATTGAAACCTATGGGGAAGAAGCAGCATTCAGAGAACCTTTCGCTGATGCATGGGTAGCCTATTATTACCAGGAAGGAATCGCTGCATCGCAAACCATTTGTACATGGAATGATAATGTAAGCTGCCGGACAGATAACTGGTGGAGTGAATGGGTTCCTATCTATTATACTGCCTATTTTAACTGCAGTGGCAATATCTATCAAGAAAACGTGATGACTGCATGGTTCCCTGAAGAATGTCCCCTGTTCAACTATATTGAACCAGCATATAATGAAAGTGTATGTCCCTGTTGTGACAGCATGTGCATTGGTGTGAACAATACAGATGGGAATCCAATGAATCTTACGTTTTATCGTGCGGAACATAATGGTTCTGATCCAGAAGATCTCACTTATTATCAAGTCAAACAATATCTTAATGTCACGAATGGAACCTATTGTTTCTGCATTGATGGACACATTGATACAGACTCTAAACTTTATATCCCCGTTGGTTATAATGAATCATATCATTGGTATGTAAACATGACCGATACCGTCACAGGTACATTTAATAATAGTGCCTATTTCTTTTTTTATACTTGTGATAATAATAGTGATTGTCCGTGTGGTGGTGAAGAAATCGTGGAATACATGCAAGAAAATGGTGGATGCCGTGGTGAAATGGTGGATAGTCCGGGTTTTGAACTAATCAGCCTTGTTTTTGTGTTAGGGGCTGTCATGATTTTGATGAAAAAACAGAGAAAACACCAAACATAATTATTTGTGTTGATGTATAATTTCTGATATGCACGAAAAGTAGGGGGTATTTGAAACAAAAATTTTTAGAGGTTGACGATTCAACTCCGAACTTAAAGATTTTTACCACCATTTAGAACCATAGATGACATCACCATGATCATTCTCAATATAATCAATGACCTCAACATAGATACAACCACGTTCCCACATACCACGAGTCACAGCATAAGGTTCTTGATAAGGACAAGTATGAACCGTATATGTTTCATTGATAGTTAATAAATCATACAATGATTCATCACAATCATAAAGATAAATCCATGATTGATTATAAAACTTAATTCTTGTATCACAATGACAACAAGTGTCAACCTCAATATAGAGTCCTGAAAGTTCCCCTGAATAAGTATTCCATTCTTTCTCACCATCACAACTAATCCCAAAAATATAAGGAAACGCTATTAGTATCGCAACTGCACACACAAACATAAGTATAAATTTCATACTCACCTCAGAACCTAAAGTTTTTTTCCGAATCCACAATTAATACAATAGTAACCATCGGTTTCATATTCACAACATGGACATTTCATGTTTAAACACCAAGTTTTTTTAACTCTTTTCGTTCTTTTTGTGATAATTCTTTTTTTAATACATCATTAATTCCCATCCGTATTAAATCACTCAGACTAATTCCAAGCTTATTATTTACCGCTTTCAATCCATTATACATATTCCGTGATACTCTTACAGTAACCATAGTATTGTTCTCATCCATATCATATCACCAAATAAACGACCCTTTTTTAATCATGAAGAAATTATAGAGGAGATTACTCATCATTTTTAGTACCCCCCTTTATTTGTATGATTTTATCACACTGATCACAATACATCCAATCTTTCATCGTGATCCACTTCAATGTTTTCTTTGCTGCATTTCCCTTTCGATAATAAAGAGAAAGGAGAAACGACTCACATACAGGACACTTCATCCTTTCATCTCCTTGCCACACCAAGGACAACATAACTTAGAATCAAAAAATGATCCAAACATTGGATATAATCTTACAGGTTTCTTGAACTCACCTTTGCACTCTGGACATTTATAGTTCATATTTAAACCTCAACCTGTTTTATCTTTTCATTATAATCTTTTCTAGGAATAGAAAATATCCAGTTTCCCCAATCTTGATCAGAAATAATATCTGTTATACCAAGTTTTATGAGTTCTTTTTTATAGCAGCTTGTCACCCAAATCCTATCAGGTGGTGATCTCCTATTATGAACCATTACCATTTTTCATATCACCATTATAGTGTATACACTACGGGTTTAAATACCTTTCGGTAGTGTCTACACTAACCTGTCTTTTTTAGCATATCTCATATAATAACCAGACTTCCTACGGGGCTGTGAATCCTTCTTACCCTTGGGTCTACCAACACGACCTTCCTTGAGTGCTTTCTTCATACCTAGCTTAGTACGTTCAGAGATAAGTTCTCGTTCAAACTCAGCAATACTACCAAGGATATTAAAAAGAAGTTTACCACTCGATGTAGATGTATCAATATTCTGAGTAGTTACCACCAACGTAATACGTTTTTTCTCAAACTCCTCACAAATATTAATCAGATGTTTCAATGATCTCCCCAGACGATCCAGCTTATACACAACAACCGTGTTAAACTTCCTCTGTCTCATATCAAACATGAGATCATTCAGCTCTGGTCTACTATCCTTAGAACCAGACACACGGTCAACATAAACCCTGTGTATAGAAAAATTATTAAACTCACAATACTTCTTTAATTCATCGACCTGATGTTCAGGGTTCTGATCATCCGTTGACACTCTGCAATAAATACCAGCTATCGTGTTACTCATTGTCACCAACTTTCTTATTTATTAAATCATAAAGGTTTTGAATATTATTTATTTTTTCTTTAAATAAAATATATCTATCCATGTATTTTCAAACCTTTACATTATTTTTCACTACTAGGGGAAAAGTTAAATGTGTTTTTCAACAAACCACCTTTTAACAAATCCTTTTGAATTTATTACACTTAATGGAATCCAAATTAAATCAGAATTTTCAATTTGACCAAGAATCTTTTTACTGTCGCATTTAATAACATTTCTAACTTTTACATTAACAAATTCATTTGCTTTTTTTCTATTATCTTCTTTCCACATTTCAGCAAAATCATAATATCATTACTAATATAGTAGTTAATACAAATGCATCAATCATCGTTTGATATATTATAAAATTCCTCAAACGAAACAATTTTTCATGATCGTTAAGCTCACTCCATTTCTTTATATCTTTCATAACTGTCACAAAATTTTCATTTTAATCCATTAATGGAACAGGTGAGAACCATTTCCACAATAACCAAATTCCGTATAATACAAATGGTGTTACAAATCCCATTAAATAACTTATCCAACACATTTTCATTCACCTTTTGTCACAAAACTAAACCATATCCTTCCAATGTATTAACAAGAATTAAATCATGAAACTTCTGATAATCCAAATAACAAAAACGAAAAGTATCACGTTTCTTAGGATAGAGATCACCATCATCATTCTTTCTATCACGGTATACTCTCTTTGAAGTATTAATCAAACCATCCCTATCCATCAATAATACAGTTCTATGTACATCACGATAATGATACATACAATCATTACACTGTTTCACAAATTGATTATCAATGCGATTATCCACATGTTTCCATTTATCATGAATCTTATGACAGAACTTAAAATCACGACCATTTAAAATCCTACAAAGTTCTTGCACATTAACAACACCTTTAGGATGATTCCTAATCGAATTAATTATCTTAGGTTCAAGTTCTGATCTCATTTTTCTTTCACTTCTGTCACAATTCATTAAGTTATTAATTCATCAAGTTTCATATTCACATCATATTTACAGAACATAATCCAATGATTCTGGTCATTTCTACCAGATCTAGAACCATATAATGGTTTATACGGACATAATTTTAATATTTCATTTACAGATACATTCGCATCGCACCATTTTAAAACAAAGAATCCATTTGGTTTTAATACTCTAAATAACTGCTCAAAAGCATTTTTCAACACCTGCTTATAATTATCTTTCTTTAGATATGAATACTTTATATCTAAAGCACCTGGTGTTCTCTCATTTTTCCATATTAAATGCGGAGGATCAAATATAACCATATCAAAATAATCATCAGGAAAAGGTGCATCCTTCCATTCAGAAACAACATCTGGTTTTATTTCCCAAGATCTTCTATTTTTTAATTTCATATTTGGAGTCACAGCATTAAATTTACCCTCTCTTTTATCCATGAAAGTTACAAATGGTAAATTTTTTTGATACCATATCCCTCTGAATCCTGCTGTCGCATCCAATATTTTCATATCAATTACCTTTCACATTTATGCTATTACTTCTATGTTATTATTGAAAGTTTTTTTACTGCAAAATCAAGGCATCTTCCCTCTTCAACCGTAATATGCTCCTTCATACATCCTGCACCATCATGCCACTGACAATCCTTTGAATTACAGTACACCGTCACCATACACTTATTCCCTTCGACTATTCCTCGTTGTTGGATGACGGCAGTTATCTGTCTGATTCCGACCACGACCACCAGCGTTTCTTCCTCGTTGACTTCCATCTTTCTTTCCAAAACCTTTCCTAACCATAATTTTTTTTCACCTCCAATACATTAAATCACTGTGATGGGTGTTTCCCCACGCAACAATGTTTTCACTCGTCTTCGATCAATCGCAGAAGACACAATCCGTAATGCATCATCAAACACTGTTAACACATCATCTACATCAGCATCAGATAACATGATACAAGGAAGCATATTCCACACAAAAAACACCTGACGAGAAACAATCTCCTGCATCAACAATGCTTTCTGATGAAGAGAAACACCAGACCAATCAAAACCTAGACGGGGACCATGACCAATACAACGAACCGGAACATCATACGCATCTGCAAACCGGTTAAATCCATCTCGTAACCTGTTTCCCTTTTCAAACACATTAAAAATCACGCTTGGTTCACGGAGAATATCAACAACCTCCAGAAAACAACGAAGCGATAATAATTCACCACCAAACGTAGAAGAAACAAAAATATCTTTCTTTGCACCATCCATAATCTCTGCACGACCACAAACCGCAGACAACGGCATCCCTCCAGCCATTCCTTTCCCAAATGTAGCAACATCAGGAGTGACACCAAAATATTCTTGTGCACCACCAAGACCAAAACGGAATCCTGTAACAATCTCATCGAACAATAACAAACTCCCATGATCATGACAGATCTTTTTCAACTCACCAAGATAATTATTCTCAGGTTTCTCCAACTCAAACGGTTCAATGATAACACAAGCAATATCTGAACCATACTGATCAAACAACCGCTGTACTCCCTTAAGATCATTATATTGTATTTCACAAACAACATTACGTTGACATCGAGGAATCCCTTTGTTTTTCATGGTGTCCGCCATACACCAATCATGCCATCCATGATAATGACCACGCAAAACCATATCTCTTCCTGTATATGCTCGTGCAATCCGTACAGCTGCTTGTGTTGCTTCACTTCCTGTTTTCAAAAACCGTATTTTTTCTGCACAGGGGATAATATGAGTAAGGGTTTCCGCAGCCACCATCTCCAATGGATCAGGAAGACTGAAAATAATACCTTTCTGCAACTGATCAATAATCGCCTTGTTAATCGCTGGATGATTATAGCCCACAAAACAAGGACCAAGCCCCATCGTCAAATCAATATATTTTCTTCCCTCTAAATCCCATGCATAGGTTCCTTTCCCTTTCGTGAAAAACTTAGGACTCACATTGTTAATATTAACACGGGGCATCTTACTATACAGCTGTGTCCCATTCATGATATACTGTTCTGCCTGATCCCAGAGTATATTCTCCTGTTTCATGTCATCCACCGATCCCAGAAGACTTCTACCACCTGATCCATATGAACTGGTTTATCTGATGGTAACTCTTTTGATAATACTTCAGCGACAACAAAATCATTATAAGTATCTACACTAAACTTGTAGATGCTTAACCCTGGATGAACACTAGGTTCATGACTGATAGTGAATAACTCTGGATGTTGATGAATATAGCTAGTCACATGTTCACGGTCACTGTCACTTGTTACTATCTGCTGTAATCGTGAAAGACAATTCCGGCTTACTACTTCCACATCCATCCCATCAGGAACCGTTCGGGGATACACATTAGAACAATAATCAACAGGATCAGAAAAATAACATTGTACTACTTTATCAATTTCTGAAGGATCAACAAACGGGCAATCCGCAGTCACCCGAACAATAACATCCGCATGAAATATTTCTGCAGCATCATCAAATCGTTTCAGTACATCATGCAATGATCCACTGAACACGGAAACATTCAGAGTATGGCAATACTCTTCAATTGGATCATCCTCACTTCTTGTTGAAGTCAATACAACAACAGTATCCACATGTTGAGATCCCTGTGCCTGATTAATCACATGATGCAACATTGGTTTTCCATTTAACTTCCGCATAACTTTACCAGGCAATCGTGAACTACTCATCCGTGCCTGAATAAAACAACAAACCCGTTTATTTTTCAAACCATCCCCCCATTTGGTTTCCATCGGGTAGGATCAAGAATATTCTCAGAAACATACATCTGATATAATTCATGCATCAACTCTTCAGGGATTTTTTCTCCCCATGATTCCGTGTTTGTCTGCAACTGATCTAACCCATCAACACCAACAACACAGACATCAACCCAATCAAGAGAACGTACACTATTTAAACAGACATCTCTTGGTGACACCCCATAGGTTTTACAGAGTCGATGGAAGCGTTTATGTTTCTGATAGAAATCTTTTTCATGTTGCTCATAAAAAATATCAGGGATCTGTTTTGTTTCCATCAACAATAATCCTTGAAGGAACAATGACCGTGCATGAATCTCCACATTATTTGTTTTAAGATACTGTTTCCAATGAGCAAATCTCCGATCAAACACACTAACTGGGATCTGTAAAATATCAAAATCAACATGTAACCGATTTAAATGTCTGATTTCTGAGGGATGATATAAACTAAACCCGATCTTGTTTGTCATCCCTGTTTTTTTACAGTGTTGCAGATCTTCCCATCGATGCTGATTCTCATAATACTGCTGGAAATTATGTAACATGATCGTATCAACCTTGTCCACATGTAACCGATCAAGCAACACATTAATTGATTCTAAAATAGATTTTTTTTCTTGTTTGTTTGGTTCATAATATTTCAATATCAACCGGAGACGAGTCCCCTGTTCTTTAATATATTTCCCTACAAGATCAATACTGTTTTCATAGCCATTGGAAAGATCAAGAACCTGGAAAACTTCATGACGGTTTGCATGGGATAATATCTGTGCAACATCCTTAAAAGAATGAAGCTGATTGTTTCCTCCATTTAACCCATAGGTTCCATTGAACTGAGCTGTCCCTAAACCAAGAGAACAATTCATATCCTTTTCACCTTTTTTTCCATGATGATACCTACCTGTTGGAATCCAGCATTCATGAATGCTTTTCTACTTTGCTCATTTCCCTCTTTAATAGTTGCACGACCAGAAAAACGATTCAATACCTGTGTACCAATCCCTTTCCCTCGATAGGGTTTATGCAGATAGATACTGATCTCATCATTAACTCTGATGAAACCCACACAGGTATTGCCTACATAGATCATTTGATATTCAGAGAGATGCTTATTGAAATAGTTTCGATGATTACGGAAACTTACTCCACTTGTTGACCAGGAAACTTTTCGTACATCAGGACCAAACCGTAATGCATACACAAATGTTGCATCATCTATTGTTGCATTACGCAACGATATATTATCATCATGATTATGGTTCATTTATTCCTCCTCCATTGGTTTATATTTCCATGCTTGATGATTCTTATACCAACGGAAATACCATCGATGATCTGGATCGTTACGAAGGTCACTTCGACCAGCCCATACACCCATTAGAAAAAAAGCAACAGCACAAAGAATATACCAAATCATCGAATCTCCCCCTTTAATAAATCTAATAAAAAATACAATGAATCAGCATTCACCCGTGAACCACGAATACGAATATTCCCTGCTTTTTTATAATATGCAAAACCAATATATGAATTCAAAAACTTGGACCTCCTTCTAATACTTGTTTATTTAATTCCTGTACCATCACTGGAATTGACTCATCATTCACCGCCCTATGTTTCACTAATACCTGATCATAACCAGCGAAAACAGGGGACACATAATTACAGTAAAAACAATGAAACATGGTCCGTGGCGATACCGGAAGAATACTGATGAATCCTCTCCAATGACCACAACAGGGACATTGCATCACATATTCACTCATGTTCCCGTATCACCTCATACATGCTGTTTTCTTTGCGTTTTTTAATATCCTGTTGTTTTAACCATGATCGAGAAATAGTATTTTTTGAAACGATACAACGCTTCTCACGAAGCATCATATCAGGGGTTACCACACTAGCCTGCATTATTTCTTCAATAGAGTATTCTTTTTCCTCACTCATTTTTTATCATCCACCTCTAAAAACTTATTAGGTTCCCATTTCTCATCTGTTAAAAATCTTCCCAGTAATGCTGGAAGATTATGAAGATGATTATTCGCAAGTTCTGGAAACACCAAAGCAATGTTATCTAAGTAATCACTCGTAAAATTCATGATGACTTCCTGTTTGATGCTGATCCCATTGTCCTGTACTTTATTGAGCATCTGCTGCATGATCCGATGTTCAATGCAGATCTTCTCTAATCCTCTACAGAAACTTCCTTTCCCTTGTTTCTTACAATAGTCAACATCGACAAGGTATCCTTTTCCAGCAGCATGGGATTTTTTATCATTTTTATTTTTTAATTGATGCTGAAGCCGTGTGCGTTCCTTGACGATGTGTTGTTGCAGATTGACCATTTTTCGTTTCTCCTTATGAGAGATTTTGGTAACCATTTTGGTTACTGGTAACCAGTTACCAAAGGTGTTACTGGTAACCAATATTTTTGCTTACGCAAACCCCTTTTTTACGCGATTGCTGATATCACGTACTCTAATACATAACGAGTACTCGTTACCAATTTGGTTACCATTTCTTCGTTATTTCACAACATTTAAATAGTATGTGCAAAATTTTGGTAACCACGACAAGTCTTTGCACGATGGTAACCGGTTACCATTTTGGTTACCACGTATTTTTGAAATAAATAATCCTAATTTTATAATTATAAGCACCTCCACGTCATGACGTTCCGTTGGGTCAATCGATCATATTTCAATCCATGTTCCCAAACCATGTGGTAATCACGGAGTTCCTTTACTCGTGGTGTCACTTGATTAATAGAAAGTCCCATGATCCTACTGATGTCGTTGTTTGATACAGGCTGATGTTTTAGGATAAACTCATAGATCTGTTGTTGACGTTTTCCTAACATAGGAATAAGACATTGATATGATTCTAAACTGGTCTGTTGAATCATAGTGTCTGGTTCCTCCCTTTTGGTTGTTTATCTTGTGGAACTTGAAACCAGAAATCATAGTAGATGTCCCCTTTCTTGTACATCCAGCTCATGTGGTAATGCCTCCTGAATGGGATGGCAGGGTATGCAGACCATCAATGGTTCCCCACGGTAACGCACCCAAAAAATCAGATTGATTGATCTGATACCCTGTATATGGAAAGAAACAGCCACTAAAAAAAATATAATCAAAGGGGCAAAAACTAGGAGGGATGGTGGCTGTTTTTTCGTTGTCATTCTCAGAGGAGGGTAATGATGTCGGTGAAGAGAGGAAAATATAGTCCTCTGAGAGATAACTCTGATGATAGGAAGGAAGATCGGAAAGGCAAGAACCAGCACCCAAAAAATCGAATCCTTTCCGATCATGATGAAAAGTTATAAAGAAAGAAGAAGGCTGGAGACACACAGAGGCAGATAGACCATTTTCACTGATCACAATCTCCTTCTGTTGGGGTTGTTCAGTTCCCCACAGGTCCGTACTCTCTTTCTCCTTATAATCGTGTTCACAGACGTGTTTTACCCCCTCACACTGATTTTTGAGGGTGTGAGGATTGAGTACATATGTAAACCAATTATAAGGGGCGATTTCCATCCAGGTTTCCGCTTGGCTGATGTAGGTGTCTGTTGTTGCCTGGGTTTCATGTCCGAGATTGCGTTGAACTCGGGCTTTGTTCCAGTGTTTGGTGTCGATGTATTCTTGTATGAGTCGTGCTGTTGCATACCAGTGTCTTGAAGTGTATGGTTGGTATTCTGGGAATGCTGGTTTTATTGTGTCTGTGAGATATTTTCTCAGATAGTCAGGTGTGAACGGGTTTCCTGTTAGTGTGATGAACAGGTATTCTTTGCTTTTATGTGTCGTATATTTTGGTCGTATCTTTTCTATCCAATATTTCATGCTGGGACAGTTTCTTCCTGTCATGAATTGCGGATATGGTCGGGTTAATCGTTTCTTATTGCCTTTCTTTGGTTCTTTTATGAGTATGGTTCCGTGTTCCAGGTTAACATCATCTAGGGTGAGGTTGTGGTATTCACTAGGGTTTCTTCCTCCGATCATGTGTGTTGCGGTTATGAGGTATTTTATGTGTCTGTCATGATCTTTTTTCCCTGTGTAGGGGTGTCGGATCATGTTTCGTACTCGGTGTGGGTGTGGTATGACTCGGTATGTTTCGGTTGTGGTTGTTGGTGGTTTGTAGTTCCAGTGTTGCATTCCGTATGAGGTGAGGAGTGTCTTCATGGCTTTCCATTCATTTTGGAGTGCCGTTGTTGCTCCTTCTATTTGTTCTCGGTAGTCGCTGTGGTTGATCCAGTCTTGTAGTGTTGGGTTGGCTAGGTCTATGGCGATGGGGTGGTTTGCGATGTATTCTAGTGTTCGTATCCGTTTTTTTGCTGTGGTTGGTTTGAGTCGTTGTCGTAGTATCATATTGATGTAGATGTCTTCGAGTGTTGCTTGTCCTGGTATAAGGTTTATGGGTGTCCCCAGCCTGTTTATATGTTGTAGGCTGGGTGTTTTCATCCTATCGACTTCTTCTTTCCAGTTACCCATGTGTGTGGGTATAGGGTTGTTATGGTCGATAGGGGTATTTATCATTTTATATCAATCCTAATTTTCTCATATGTGATATGTTGACTCGTTTGTTAACATGAAAAATTGCTGTTGCTGAATAAGGTCGTAGTTCTCCTGTGAGCATGTCTCTATGGGTGATGAGTTCAGGTTCATGTTCAATAATTTCTTGTCGGGTGTTCTCTTTTATTTGATTAATATATTCTATTGATTTGATATTGATTTCTTGTATGTGTTTATCGTCACCACAGAGAGGACATCCACCTTCTGGTATGCCTTGTGTTATCCATTTATAATCACAGGTTTTACACCAATTCCCTCGTTTTACTGGTGTGTATTTGTTCATTGGTTGTTCTCCTTTGTTTTTTCTCCTTTATGTTGTTTATAGTGACTGCAGTGAAGAACTCGGGTGATGTTTTTGTTCCAGTAGGTGCAGTAATCGGGTCTGTCTTTCCGAGTTTGCAGATGGGGGCAGTTTTGGTTGTTATGTTTTCTTTCCATCTTTCGGTTCACCATCATAGATTGTTCTTCTTTTTTTGGGGGAGTGGTTGGTGAGAGCAGGGGAAAAAGAAGAAATGAAACCCCTGTTCTCACCTGGGATGCAAAATGTTAAGCGTTAGATCATCATAATGCTGAATTGTGGTATGTTGTATCCTGCTTCGACTTGCCATCTGAATTTGTAGATGCTGTTGATATAGTTGTCACAGCCTTGTGTGGGTTGGTTGAGTTGTTTTTTCATGTTGTGTTCGATGAGTATTTCTTCTATGGGTCTGTTATGGAGTTCTTCTACGGTTGTACGCATTGGCCATTCCCTCCATTGTTGTTGTTTTTTTTATGCAGTCCTGTAATAATGAATCGGATCATGTCGCCTTTTTGAATATTGTATAATTTTCTTATTTCACCTGGGATGGTTACTCGATAACTTTCAACACAAGGTTGTATGCATTGTTCGTTGATTTCCCTCATTTCTTGGTTGTATTCGTTATTTGTCATAAAGTTCAATTATCGTAATATACAACGGGGTATTTAAAAGTATCGATAAAAGTTATTTATTTTGAAAAAAGTAAATAACTATAATTATTATAATACTATATTGAAGTGTAATAATGAATTTTAATTATTGGCGACCGGCTGGGATGTTTGAAGCATTAATGTTTCTTTATGATAACCCAAAGGTTACTGCAAAAACATTGGAGAAAGGAGCATTTCGTTCACCCGATACCTATAATAAGAAAACATTAATTTTAGAGGAAGATGGGTATATTTATAGGTTTTTTGATAAGAATCAAAAGAAGTTGGTGTGGGATCTTACTGATAAAGGGAAAAAGGCTGCGAAAATATTTAGATCATGTGAAGAGTTTCATAAGCATTCTTAATAAATTCATTTAAATTGTTTTTTGGATCATCCATTAATCTTTCAATCATCATAATTTTTGAACCATTATAGATAATCATATCTCGATGTAATGCGGTTCGTAGTTCTTCTATTGTATTGTATTGATTTGCTCTATGAAGAGCATATTGGAGTATCGTTTCTCTCCATGCAAGTGCTTTTGAAATATCTAAATTACCATTGTTTTGTTTTGATTCGTTTTCTTCCATGTTTTTGTTTCCTCCACCAAATAATAATAATAATAATAACAATAGCATTAATTAACGTATGTTACATTAACATTTGTTATCTTTTATTATTACTATTGTTGTAAATATAAGATAGGTTTACAATTATTTAAGGTTTTATACATAAAAAATTTCTATATAAATAAAGGGGTGGGTTCAGTGAAAGTATTAATAAACAATAACAATATATTGATTTTTGGTGAGTTGTATTTGAGTAAAGATACAGCGGCTTATCTATATAGTATTTTGCAGAATCTCTCTTGTTACAAACCAATTTTTTATAAAAAAAAGAGATATGATCGTTTTAAAAAAAGCATAAACGATCGGATTATTGAGAACCTGAAAAAATAAAACTTAGTTCTATTAACATATTGTTCACACAATAATTAAATGTAACTTTTACCCATAAATATACTTGTAACATGACAAGTGTGAATCTTGGTGAACATGAACATATCGCAAAAGCTCAAGCAAAAAAGAAACAAGGCAACAACCTCTCCTTATATCTACAGAATCTTGTTAAAGAAGATTATGAACGAGATCTCCAGCAAGAAACAACAACCAACAATAATCTAAAACTTTTCCTGAGTCAACTTATTATTTTTTCGTTTACTGGGATGAGTCTCCTGTTCCTTGGAGTTACCAGCATGTCCGGTGAATTTTATCTTGTGAGTTTTCTTTTATTGGCTATTTCAGGAGTCATGCTTGTCATTTATAGTATCATGTTATATAAATATCGTGGAGGCATTGGGTTATGGATTTAGCTGTTGCAGGATTTTTTACGAGTATCGCCATCCTTATGATTGTTCTGGCATTGTTCCAAGAAAAAAATCATGATGGGGAAGATAGCACCGATCATATGATCATCATCTTTTTGTTTTTCAGTACGCTTTGTGGCGTGTTCGCTGGTATTAGTGTTCTTGCTGCATCTGTGTTATATGTTGATTGTGCAGGAACTTTACAGGTTAGTTATCTTTCAGAATATCGACCCTATGGATGGGCTGGTATCTGTTTGTCGTTTATCCCTGGAATCATGATGGCAACTAAGATTTTTGATCTTATGGGAAGAGATGATTCTTAGAGGTGAGCAGTTTTGTCTGAAGAATATGAGGATATAACCATTGCAGAAAACATTGAAGATATACATAGTCGTATTGATAGTTTCCGACCATCTATCATTCAAAATAACGGGTCTGATGATGGAATCATTTATGATGATGAAATTGATCAGCCGGAACGATTTGAAGTATCTCATGAGAAATGGGTGAAAAACCCTGATATTCCACGGTCGCAACTTTCAAGGTTTGATAAAAACCGGTCTTTTTTTGGTTCCCATGTGGCTAATAGCAATACTCGACGGTCTGATAATGTTCATCATATGATGAATCAAGAAGCATCAGAAATGTGGGATCGTATTCCTACCCGTCGTCATCGTGCTAATTTTATTCGTCAGAAAACACTTTCTGAACTGCAGCTTTGCCGGTCTAACCCAGAAACGGGTGGGTTTGAACGGAAAATGGATCGATCGGTTCTTAAGCGTGAAGATGTCGATGTGAAACAACTGCAGACTCTTTCTGATGGTGTAAAAAAACGAAAATCAAGCATGCTTGGGTTTCTCACAGGAAAAAACAAGAATAATGGAGGAAATTAAATAATATGCAACGAATACCCCTGTTTATCGCTATGAGTATTTTTGGAATGGTTCTCTGTATATTTGGAGGATTTGCACCATTCCCTATCAACATTGTCGTCTGTATGTTTGGTGGAATGATCAACATGATGGTTATTCTACAGATTATAGGGATTGCAAAACAAAAAAATTTTTTATTGTTGTTCAAGGATCTTGAAAACGATGAGAAATATGCTTGGATTCCTGATTTTAACAATAAACTGCATTTGACTATTATGAAATCAAATCATAAAGGTATACTTTATAAGAAAGGTCTGGGTATTTTTGAGGATAAAGGAACCACGTTTTTATTTGGAAAAAACAAGATGGGGTTTATTTTTCCTGAATCTGCGTATTCTGCAGATATTCCTTCTGTTCAGTATTTTAGTATTCTTAAACGGGAAGAAGGATTGGAATCTTGGGAGGATGTCGTAAAAACATATTTGAGTCCTACGGGATATACTGAATTTAGGCGACTTTTTCGTAACCCGAATAGTGAATTGGATATTCAAAAAATTAATGATGAACTGCAATGGCTTATCGATCGGAATGTGCCATTGGATAAACTGGAACGGAAGGTTCAGGGTGAAACCATTGATTTTCGTTCTCGATGTCGTTGGTTGAAATATAATTATGATCCGGTTTCTGCTGATAATGCAACAGAGGCGGAGAAGATTGCGGTTTGGCGGCAGCTTACCAATTATCGTGATCCTTCTGCAGATTATGGAAAATATGGTGCAATTGCAAAAGCAGTAGCTATGATTTTGTTTGTTATTATCATGGTGGTTGCTGTGTTATCCAGTCTTGATCTTTCTAATTTTATGGGAATGTTCGGAGGATAAAACAACTATGGAAATCATAAAGAATAGTAAATTTGAAGTGAAAGACATCAAAAAATATGAACTGTTAGAGCCGGTATGGCTGGTGTTGGAGGATATTCCTTCTGATAGTGACTTGAAACTATCATTGGATGAATTGTTCGATCAGGCAGCTGTTGATAAAGAACAAGGAACACAGTTGTTACTGGAGTTGGAACAAGAGTTCATGAATACACTTTTGGAGAATATTGGGTCGTTGATCCTTAGTAAAAAACGGTTGGTTGAGACTTGGTTGTTTGATCGTCATATGCTTATTTCCACGCATTTGGATATTGGTCAGAAACAGGTTCCTGATCATCCTATGTTACAGATGGGGCTTAACCAGTTTAAGATTTTGTGGTTGGAGCAGAAAGCTGAACGGATAGGAGTGTGATGTTGGTTTGGTAAACGTGTTGAAAAAAAAATTGTTGGATAGTTTTTTTGAAGCTTCTGAGATTGATAAAGCAATTGCGAAACAGCAGGTATCTATTGAAGCTGGTGTTCCGGTACTTCGTCGGTTTATTAAGGATTATGTCCGTGAAGATATTAAGCTGTTGGATAGTGCTACTTATGATGTTCTTATGGAACAGGTAGATCAGTTGAATAAACGGAATGCAGAGGTGAAGCAGAGATTGGATGATCGTATTATTGCTGATGATGAGATTGATGAACGGAATCTGAAGTTGAAGAAGCTGCAGACGGATCATGAACGATGGCATCAGGAATTGGTAAATATTCAGACGATCATGTGTAACAAACAATGGTTTGATGTTGACGTATAAGGAGTGTGTTGTCTTTGGTTTCTAAACAAGAATATCTTGGAAGAGAAATCATGAAACGTATTCATATTCATGATCCTGACAAAGGAGGTATTTTCACGCTTACTACTGGCAGTATGGGTGCAGCAAAAACCAGTGTTATCAGTAGTTTCGCTGATTATACGACCTGTCATCATCCAAATGAAAAAGTGTTTTGGAGTGAATGTTATCGTGCACCATTGCAGGTTTTCAGATTAAAATCTAAGTATCATTTTCTTGTAAAAGAAGATGTTTCACTGCAGTTCAGAGACCGGAACAACAAGCATTCATCTATGGATATACCATATACTACATTTACTGATTTTAATGATTTATATGAGAAAGCAAAACGGGGATGCGTGAATGTTCCCTTTTTTGGGAATCGTTTATATTGGATGGGGTTTATCGACCATCTTCGTAATGTAGGTGAATGGACTCATGTTTTCCTTGAGGAACTTGCTGAGATATGTCCATCGTATCAGGATGGTATTTTATGGAAATATATCCGTGATTGGAGTAAGGAAACATTGAAGGATATACGCAAGGATCTTATTAATATCCATGCAAATACACAGGTTGTTAGCAATGTAGATCATAGGGTTTTGACTTATGTGATGGTGAATATTTTTTTACCAGGAGCACGAGCATTTAAGCATAGCCGTGTGACTCAGGCAGCTATTGATAATCTGCAACGTGATCCTGTGCATGGTCATGCTGCTTATGTTGATGCCAGTGGTGAATTTGGTGTCACTCGTTTTAGAGATATTTACCGACCGAATAAATCATTTCATGTTGACGTAATCCCATATAATGGAGGAGAGAGGAGTATGTCTTTAATTCCTTCTTTTATAAAACAGCGATATGAGATAGATAAAACTGGAACTTGAACAGGTTTTGATTTCTTATGGCATTATCTAAAAACAAAGATCAAGATCAGCAGCGAAAAACCTACAATGATGTGTTGATGTATCAACAAAAAATGCGTGAGATTGTTATTAACAAAATGAAACATAATGATGTGTTACATGAGGAGGAAAAAGAACAATGGATGCGTACTTGTGGGTATGCCTTATTAATTCAGGGGATGAACCGGAAAGCTTTTTTTGAGTTGCCACTTGTAACCATTCCTTTTGGTTCGGTACATAGTTTTTCTCTTCGGTTTCTTGATTGGGATAGTGTGGATGTAGTATTAGAATTTAATAAAAAAAAATATACTGTTACTATTAGGAGGTTATGGAAATTGTTGTATAGTTATATGTTGGATCTGTTCCCTCGTTCTCTTGCTTCTGCTGTGGGTATGAGTAAAGAGTCTGAGGATATTGATCAGTGGTCGCCTTATGATTTTCAAGCAAATAAAAAAATAGAGTGATACATCAGGTATGAAAAAATGAAATTAAAATATCAGGTTACTATAAGTTTTGTTTCTGCATTTCTGGTTTTAATCATAGGTGTAGAAATAGCTCATATGTTAGTAGAACACTATGATGATACATTATTGATTCTTCCGTGGGCTTTTGGTATGCTCGGAGGATTGCAGATAACGAGTTTTTTTGGATTATTTGGGGAATATTTGTATGATAGATCACAAAGGAATTGTCCAGAGTGCGTGGGAAACCCAACATAGATTAGAATGCCGTCGTAATCGTCGGAGGATTGAAAAAGAACGAGCTTATCGTCGTTTTCTTGCGGACCCTGGGCGTAACCTTCCAAATTATGAAAGTCTCGCTAAAGCCCGTAAAACCATGATTATTATTGTATGTATAGTGAATGGGTTGTTTGTGGGATATATGTTTTTTGTGGGAGAGTGGCTGTATTCTAAGCAGCAGATGTTTATGGGTCTTGTTGGTGAATGGTTTCCGGTTATTGTGTTTGTGGTGAGTGTTTGTCTGGTCTGTTTTTTTGTTATGGTTGATTTTGTGATGTATCGACGATGGCCGGATCATAAAAAAGAGTATTGTTTTATTGATTGGTAGTGTCGTATCTGCACATTATTAGGGTGATGAGTCCTAGGATGATACTGCTGAATCCAAATACCCATCCTACTATTGATCCTATTGTTGCGATCCAGAGGACAAGCATAAAAAAAGTAAGAAGAAAAAGGTTCAACGGGTTAAGCCGCATGTAGTATCACTATCGGGTTACACTTACTCCGTATCCTTTTTCTTTTTTGTAGATACTGGTTTTGTATCCTTTTTTCCGCATTTTTGCTGCATATTTTTTTGCAGTTGTTTTGTTTTTACAAGTATGACTTGCCATAGTTTTTTTTCACCTCAGATAATTAAATCTCGTATCCATAAAGAACATCATGAAATGGATCTGAAATACTAGATCGGTTTTTTCTCCGTTTCTTTTTCTTATTTTGTTTTTTAATGAATATATCCTTTGCACCAGAGGGCGAATCATATAATACTTTGGTGATGTTATTTTTTGCAAGATATTGTTTCGATTCTTTCAATGTTTTAAAGCTTTTTACGGTTTTATTATGGCTACCATAGCTTACATGATATTTTCCATCCGCCGTTTCAAAAGGATGTACAATAAAACCAGATTTTGAAATATTTCTTTTTGTCATATTTACCAACTATATCCATATAAAGGATCATATTCATTCGATGATGTTGTTCGTTTTTTCTTTCGTTTAGCCTTCTTTTTTCTTTTTTTTGATGATGATTTTTTAGATGAAGACTGTGGTGATGATACTGGTTGATTACCTGTATACACGTTAACGATGCCTTGTCCCTGTTGATTTGGTTTACTTGCTGGTTGTGGTTTTTTGACTTTAGGTGCTTTTTTTACTTTTGGTTTAGATGGTGTTTTTGGTTTTGGTGGTGATTTCCCAAGGATGTTGTCATTTACTTTGTCTATATTTTTAGATGCATTCTGTGCATATTTTAGGAAACTTTTACCTAGTTTTTTAAACCCTGATTTTTTCATATTATTTTATCACCATGACTTTTGGTATGCAGACATAATACCAGTAACCCAGTCCCATACCAATTTTTACTTGTTCAATAATAGGGGGAAGCCGTCTGCTTTTATATTTCTTAGAGAGATGATCCAGATAGGCTTTCGCCTGTTTTTCTTTACGGAATCGTTTGATCCGTTTGTAATCCGTGTTTCTATAGTTTGGGGATCTTAGGGCTTCTACTGTTAATTTTTCCATAGAGTTTCACCTGACGTAATGGAACATCAGAGACTTTAATCCTAAAATTTCCAACACGAAGATTCTTGTGTTTCCGGAGTTTATCCAAGTCTTCTGTGTTGATACGAACCTGCTTTATCTTCGGCATAAAAATCACCTTTATCTATTGAAAACAAAAAACGACACATAGAGGGGTTGGTTGTGGAGGGTGAAAACCCTCTCACCCATATATAAGGAAACCAGCCTTTTAGGTTCCACCGAAAGCTCCGCCAATGTATCCGATGATTGCGGCTCCAATCATGGTTATTCCTAACACACCCAATAGGATTGAGGATATGGTAAGGAATGTTTTGAGTTGGTCTACCGTATCATTCAGATCGGAACTATCACTTGCTGAAGCATTTGCATCCTTAAGACTGTTCAACACAATGGTTGCGACGAACAGAAGGATCGCTGCTCCAATAAGGATAGATCCAACGGCTCCAATTAGGCTTCCTCGACTTTTTGTAGCCATGTTTACGTTCCTCCAAAGGCTCCGCCAATGTATCCGATGATTGCGGCTCCAATCATGGTTATTCCTAACACACCCAATAGGATTGAGGATATGGTAAGGAATGTTTTGAGTTGGTCTACCGTATCATTGGTATCATTCCAGTCAGAATGAGCAGCAGGAGTATCAGCATTGCCTCCTGCATCCTTCAGACTGTTCAACACAATGGTTGCGACGAACAGTAGGATAGCTGATCCGATAAGGATTGATCCAACGGCTCCAATCAGGCTTCCCTTGCTTTTCATTTTCATAAGATAAAAAAACCTATGGTCCCAGGTTACTTATAAAGACTGTGTGATAATAACTTTAACAATTTATAACAATTATAAGGAGAGTCATGCAAACCTTTTTATAATAGTATTTTCGGCATTTTTATGGTTGGTGCAGGGATAGTAAGAACATTATTTAGCTTATCCCCTAAAACATATTCAATGCTTCTCCCTCGACCTTTTTTCTTATGGTACTGATCTGTTTTTATCATAAGAGTGGTAGATTTTTTTTTCCTGTTATATAAAATATCCAATACGCCTGCTTCAACAAGATTATTTGCATATCTTCCCAGACTGTTAGGAAGATAAGGATCTTTAATTTCAAATCCTTTCAGAGGATGTTCTAAAAGATAATCCACAACAAACTCAAGCTCAGGCTTGTTACCTGGTAACTCTAAACGATACCCCATGTTTTATTCACCTCTTCGACTGACAAAGAACATATACAACATAAGACCAATACCAAACGCAATCAATAACCCAAGGATATAACTAAAATATTCAGCAGAGGGAAGACTGCTCATCACGGGTGTCGCACGAAACACGGGACCCAGGAAGACCATGCTGGTTACAAAAAATGCGACAGGAACCATCCAGTTCTCATATTTGATATATAATGCTGCACCAATGACTCCGATGACTCCTGCGAAAAACCATCCACCAAGAAACCATACCCAGATATAGGTAAACATTTGCATTATAGGATATGGTGGTGTCTGTGATGCATTGATAACATCAGTAAGCTTGGGGAGAGTAATATTGGTGGACCAGTTAAACATAGCTTTTCTGTCCTCCAGTCGGCATTTGCACGAGAGTCATTACAAAGATAAGGGTAGCTGCAAGGAGGAAGATAGCATAGAACTCGGTGATACCAGGAAAATCGAATTTTGTGATTACGGCACTGGTGATAAGGAAGCTTCCCCAGAACACGGCAGAAAACGCGATTACTGCAATACCACGGTCATTGATTGCATTGCTATTATAGAATACGACGGTTCCTCCAGCAATCGCAACAGCAATCAAGTCTATACCTTTTGCTTCGCCTACTAGGGGGATGTTTATAATGGGGGTGGTAAAAATAGTCAATGCTTCAAATGTACCTGCAACACCACTGAGATCTCCAAAAAGATTCATTGTGGCAACAATATAGATCCCTGCATTCAGGAAAATAAGCCCCATTGCAAGATCATATGCTTTCATAGATTAATACCTCTCATATTCCTTTTTTTGAGCATACGCAAAATACCAGATGATTAGAAGGATTATTCCTATTAGGATGCCACCTGCAAGAAAATATGGCATCATCCCCAGCGTGTTTTGC
>Ga0272442_10001809_pt1 | contig 31721 bp, 25 predicted proteins | sample SSMForm2O_FD_200262 | JGI IMG/M metagenome (GOLD analysis project Ga0272442, IMG submission 200262) | Marine sediment archaeal communities from Little Sippewissett salt marsh, Falmouth, MA, United States - SSM-Form-2O | ecosystem: Environmental > Aquatic > Marine > Wetlands > Sediment ... | reverse complement strand
AAATATGAAATATACGGAAAATACAGAAAGAACAATACAAAAGAAATAAAAATACAAAAGAGATAAATATAAAAAAAAGAAGGAGATAGAATCCGGAAGCTGAAGATGTTGAAAAGAAACGTCCAATCAAATTTAAAAAGGATAGGTTTAAATAAATAGGGAAAATCCTTTCACCTGAAGAAGGCATTTCAGGCAGAATTGAGGCCCGGAAACCCTTAATATTATTTTTGCTGAAAAACAGTTTTACCGAGAAAAGAGCGAAGAATAGAAGTCCTAAAGAGGCGCACGTATTTGGAAGTAGATCCAGAGTCCAAGTTCAGGTTCCACAATGTATCAGAATACCATAAGATAACAGAGCACATAGCCCGGCGCTTCGACACGGAATCCACCAGGGTGAACTCATTTGCTATCGTAATTGGCATCCTGACAGGGTTTGTAATCGGGCTTTACGACCGCGCTCTCCGGTACAGCAGCCTTTTTTTTGGGATCTCAGAAGAACTCCCGACCCATGACTACACGGATTACGGGATCATCCTGGTACCTGCGGTAGGAGGGCTGATCGTAGGGGTGATCTCTCACTTCCTAATCAAGCACCGCTACGGCGTAGAAGGCCTGATAGAAACCGTTACCCTCAGGGGAGCCAGGATCAAGCCCCTGTACGCATTTCTGGAAGTATTCACCTCGATCATCACAATCGGCTCAGGGGGGTCCCTGGGAAAAGAAGCCCCGGGTATACTGGCAGGCGCAGGGATCGGTTCACTGGTAGGAAAACTGGTAAAAAGTTCGGAAAGGCAGCTCAGGATCCTGCTCGGATGCGGGGCTTCCGGAGGGATTGCAGCCGCATTCAACGCCCCCCTTGCAGGCGTGGTCTTCGTTGTGGAAGTAATTTACGGGGAACTTGAAACAAAAACCTTCATTCCTATCGTAATTTCCTCGGTCTTCGCCACCCTGATCTCCAGCACCATTTTCGGAATAAAGCCGATCCAGATTTCCTACTATGAACTTGTGAACCCCTATCAGGAACTTATCTTATACCTGGTACTCGGCCTGCTTTCGGGAATTGTTGCTACGGTCCTTATCCGGACGCTCTATCTTACGAAGGAAATATTTGGGAAAATTCCCCTTCACCCTGCTTTCAAGCCCGCCTTCGGAGGCCTCGGTGTGGGCATCATAGGCTTTTTTTACCCGGAGGTATTTGGCCTGGGTTATTCGGTCATTGCTGCAGCCCTTGAAAACCAGTATACCCTGGACATTCTCCTCATCCTGCTGGTCCTGAAAATCCTTGCATTTTCCCTTACCCTGGGCTCCGGCGGCTCGGGAGGTTCCATCGTCCCGTCCCTGTTTACCGGGGCAATGCTCGGAGGCGCCTTCGGGACTGTTGCAAACATGCTTTTCCCCGGAATCCCCGGTGAAACGGGAGCTTATGCCCTTGTAGGCATGGCCGCGGTCTTTGCCGGAACGGCAAGGGCTCCCCTTACAGCCATCCTGATCCTTTTCGAAATCACCCGGGACTACAACATGATCCTCCCGCTTATGTTTGCCTGCGTGCTCAGCAACGTGATGTCAAATGCACTCCACCCCGAGTCCATCTTCACGGAAGAGCTCCGCAGGAAGGGCTTCAAGATCCGCAAGGGCAGGGAAATCGATATCATGGTCTCCATGCTCGTGAAAGATGCAATGGTCAAGCACGTCCAGACCGTTTCCGAAGACAAGAACGTGGGAACCCTTGTCGCCCTCATGCAGGCAAGCCGCCACGCAGGTTTCCCTGTCCTGGATTCCAGAGGCAAACTCGCCGGCATCGTAACCCTCTCGGACCTGCGCAGCAAGGTCGAGTACGGGGAACTTGAAAAGAAGATAGGGGAAATCTCAACACGGGAAGTGGAAGTCGCCTACCCCGACGAAACCCTTGACGTCGTCCTCAAACGCCTGGCAGTCCGGGAAATAGGAAGGCTCCCCGTAGTTGACCGCGAAGACAAAAGTAAACTCCTTGGCCTCATCACCCGCAGCGACGTAGTGAATTCTTACAACAAGAAAGTCGTTGAAAAGGTAAGGGACACGAACGAAAGGCAGTAAACCGTAAAGGTCAGGAGCGAACGAAAGGCAGTAAACCGTAAAGGTCAGGAGCGAACGAAAGGCAGTAAACCGTAAAGGTCAGAAGCGAACGAAAAGCAGTAAACCTGAAGGGTAGTGGCGCAAAATAGAAGCATTGAACCAAAAGTTCCTGAATACAGGGCAAAAACGGTAAACTAAAAAAGGTATCCTGATAAAAAGAGATGAATGCAAAGGGATAGTTGCGGTGACTCTTTATAAAATCGTGGGTGCCTTATGTCTCTAAAAGAGAATATTCTGGAGAGTGTTCCGGGCGGGGAACTGGGGAAGTACCTGAAGAACATAATCTTAGATGACCGCAGGAGCGAAACCGGAGAGTATACCGGAAAGTATTATACTTCACTTCTTGTAAGGGAAACCTTGCCAATCACCCGCCGTCTTTTTGAAGAAAACGTCTGCCTGGCCCGCGAATACAATATCCCCCAGATCATGGAAAAGGAAAAAAACCTGATAATTTACGGGGAAGCAGGATCCGGAAAGACGAACACCCTTAAATGGCTGAACATTTCCTATGCAAGGAGATGCCTTGAGAAAAGGGAAAGATTCGTCCCCATTTACATAGCCCTTGATTCCTATGTTAAAGGCTCTTTTTACGATTACGTAAGGACTAAAGTAGAGCAAAAAGGGATACCAGAGCCCTGTTTAAAGAAACTTCTTGAAGGAAAAGCCATGCTGCTTTTCGACGGGCTTGACCTGCTTACAGCTTCTGACAATTTCTATCCGTTTGAGGAAATTTCCGATTTCATATCCGATTACGAAGCCTGCAGATACATCATCGGCTCAAGGCCCGGCCATTTTGCCGGCATAAAAAGTACTTTAGGGGCTTTCGAGCTTGAAAAGCTGACAGATGAAAATATCCGGGAATTCATAGGAAAACACATACGGGACGAAAAAGAGGCAAAAATACTGACATCCGGAGTCCTGAAAGAATCCCTATCAAAACCATTTATCAGAAATCCCCTGATGCTTTACCTCTGGCTTAAAATTGCAAAGACACAGAAAGGGATGAATCATCCGGATATCGTTAATTCCGATTTAATTAATCAAGATTCCAACAATGCAGACTCGATTAATTCCTATCCGGTCCCTTCCAGCCGGACGGATATTTACCGGGTTTTCATATCCGGAAGGATTGGACCCTATGAGGTAGAATCCGAAAGGAAGAATATTGAAAATTTTCTTACTCACCTGGCTTTCAAACTCCAGTGTGAGAACCGGGTTTCCTGCGACTACCTCTATGCCCTCGACACAGCGGAGAAATATATAAAGAATGGCGCCCCCTGCCGAACTGAGGCCAGAGAGCTTATACAGGCCTGCACCAAGACCGGACTCCTGACAAAAAACGGCTCCGAAATGAGAATCGGGGTTAGCAGGTCTTTTCAGGAATATTTTGCGGCTTTAAAGCTGAAAACGTATTTTGAAAACGGAAAGGACATCTCGGAAACATTCCGGCACCTGGGGTGGGAAGATGTGCTCATGCTCATGTCGGAGCTTGTCGGATCTCCCGACGGACTGGTAAATTCCATGATTTCGAGCGGGAATTTATGGCTTGCCTCAAAATGCGCCGGGAAAGCCGGACCCGAAACAAGGGAAAAATTATGCTCACTGCTGGCCGAAAAGCTCGAAAGCAAGTTTACGGTTGAAAAAATAGAGGTAATCAGGAGCCTTGAAAAGCTTGGAAGCTGCGGGATTGAAGCGGCTGCAGGAGCGCTTCATGATGAAGAGGTCCTCGTGCGAAGGGAAGTGGTGTGGATGATGGGGGAAACAAAATCAGAGGCAGTCATTCCCATGCTCACCGGTGCCCTTGGAGACGAGAACTATTCGGTACGAAGGGAAGCTGTAAAGGCTCTGGGAAAGGTCGGGTCAGAGAGAGCGGTCGGACTGCTCACGAAAGCATTTGAGGACGAAAACCGGGCTGTCCGCCTTGAAGCTACCGAAGCCCTGGCACAGGTCGAATCCGAAAAAGCCTTCGAAATCCTTGTCAGCGCACTTACGTCGGAAGACGATTTCGTCCGGCTGGGAGCCGTAGGGGCTCTCGGAAGAGCAAAAGCAGAAAAGGCTTCGGACACCCTTATAAAAGCGTTTAAAGAAGGAAACAATTTTGTGAGGCTGGGAGCAGCAGAAGCCCTGGGCAGGATGAAATCGGAAAAGGCTATCGGCATCCTCACAAAAGCCCTGGAAGACGAAGACAAGCTCGTGCGCTGGATGGCAGCAAAAGCCCTGGGAGAAATAGAATCCGAAGGAAGCCACGACTTCCTGATCAGCGCCCTTGTGGACGAAAACCACTGTGTCCGGAGGGAAGCTGCAAAAGCACTCGGGATGATAAGCCCGGAATCCGAAAAAGCCCTTGATTCCCTTATTTCCGCACTCACAGATGAAGCCGAGTCCGTAAGAAAAGAAGCCGCTGAAGCCCTGGGACAGTTGGGGGCCGAAAGAGCCGTCGAACCCCTGATAAGCCTCCTGGCAGACGAAGAGCAGTCAGTCCGGATGGAAGCCGCAAAGGCTCTCGGAACAATAGAATGCGAAAGAGCTGTTGACCCTCTTCTCCTCGCCCTGGGGGATGAAAGCCGTTTTGTCCGCAAGGGAGCCGCAAGGTCCCTCGGGCAGCTGGAATTCGAAAAAACCATCGAACCCCTTATTTGCGCATTTGAATCAGGGGACAATATTACGAGAAGGGAGGCAGTAAAAATCCTTGCCCGGATAAAATCAGCCGGGGTAGCTGATAAAATTCCGGATAGGATATCGGAAGTGACATCAGAAGTAACATCAGAAGTGACATCAGAAGTAACATCAGAAGTAACATCAGAAGTGACATCTGAAGAAAGAAAAGATGAAAAAAAGCTCCCTGAAGAGACATCAAATGGAAAAAAGACAGCCAATGGGAATCACATATCGAAGGAGATATCTAACCGGATCCTGGACACCCTGATTAATGCCCTTAAAGACAAGGACGAGTTTGTGCGCAGGGAGGCAGCAAAAGCCCTCAGGAATATATCCGAGTACGAATTAGAAAACATATCCGAAACCGGAACAGTATCCGAAACCGACAAGGTCCTTCAGCCCCTTATTAATGCCCTTGAAGACGAGGATGAGGAGGTCCGGAGGCTTGCATCCGAAACCCTGGGCAACCTGGACTCCGAAAAAACCCTTTACCCCCTGATAGACGCCCTCAAGTCCGGAGACTGGATGGTCCGAAGGCTCGCTGCGGAGGCTCTCGGCCGAATAAAGTCCGGAAAAGCCCTCCAGCCCCTGATCGAACTCGCTCTTGGCGATGACATAGATTATGTTCAGAGAGAAGCCGCAAGAGCCCTTGGAAAAATAAAATCAGAAAAAGCAATCAAGCCACTCATTACAGCGCTCACGGATGAAAACAACGGAGGCCGCTGGGGAGCCGCCGAAGCCCTCGGCCGGATAAAAGCGGAAAATGCAGTAGACCCTCTCATCAATGCCCTTTATGATAACGACGACTTTACAAGATGGGCAGCCGCAAGAGCCCTTGGAAGAATAAAACCGAAAAAAGCAATCTTACCCCTCCTCGATGCACTTTATGACTGGAACCGCTTTGTAAAAGCAGAAGCTGCCAGCGCCCTTAGCGAGATCTGCACGAAAGACGAAGAAGCCCTCTTGAAAGATCTACTCGCCTCGGAAGACAAATTTACGGCAAACCTTGCTTTTGAGATCCTGGAAGGAATTGAAACCCGTGAAAGGTCAAAAGCCAGGTTGTTCCGGAAAATGATTGAATAAAAATTGGGAAACAGATTATAGATTGCAGATTACAGATTTATTAAAACATTGAAAAATGCAGTGAAAATGCAGTGAAAATGCAGTGAAAATTCAATGAAAATTCAATGAAAATTCAATGAAAATTCAATGAAAAAACCCGGAGCCAGAAAAATGGAAACGAATCTCAGGAAAAACTTTCTCAACGCCCTGCAAGGAAAGCCCGTTGACAGAATACCCGCCCTTTCGGTAACCCAGACCGGAACCATCGAACTGATGGAAATGACCGGCGCGGCCTGGCCCGAAGCCCACTCAGACCCGGAAAAGATGGCATCCCTTGCCCTCGCAGGACACGAAATTGCGGGCCTGGAAGCCGTACGCTACCCCTACTGCCTGACCGTGCTTGCCGAAGCCATGGGCTGCGAAATCCGTATGGGCACAAAAGGCATCCAGCCCTCAGTCCTCTCCCACCCCTTCTCGAAAGGCCCGGAAGGCCTTGAAGTCCCCGAAGACCTGCTCGAAAGGGGAAGAATCCCTGCCCTCCTGAAAGCAACCAAAATCCTGAAAGCCCGGATAGGAGAAGAAACGGGAAAAGAAACAGGGAAAGAAACAGGGAAAGAAGAAGTCCCCCTGATCGCAGGCATGGAAGGCCCTTCAACCGTGTTTTCCCATATTGCGGGAATAAACGATTATCTTGTATGGTTCATGAAAAAACCCGATTACGTTGCCCGGTTCATGGAGGTCTGCACGGATATCTGTATCGAGTACGCAAATGCCCTTTTCGAACACGGGGCAGACGTGCTCTGCGTACCCGACGGGGGCCTTGTGGCCACGGACCTGATGCCACCGGAGTCCCTGGACCTTTTGAAACCCAGCTTCACGCGCCTTTGCAAAGAAACCCGGGGGCCTGTAATCCTCCACATCTGCGGAGATGTCGAAAAGTCCCTCCATTCCCTCTCCGAATGCGGCTTTGACGCCATCAGCATCGAAGAAAAAGTCAGCATAAAAGCCGCAAAAGCTGCAATCGGAAACCGGGCAAGAGTAATCGGAAACATCGCCCCCTCCAGCACCCTCCTCTTCGGGACACCCGACGATGTGAAAGTGGAAGCAAAACAGTGCCTTTCGGACGGCGTAGACATCCTCGCCCCTGGCTGCGGAATAGCCCCTATGACCCCACTTGCGAATATGCGGGCGATTGTAGAGGCAAGGGACGAGTGGTATGAAGAGAAGGAGTGAAAGAAAAAGTTGGTAGTCGGTTGAATCAGATAAGGAGCCGGAAGCCCGAAAAACTTCTGTATTCCATCGGTCTGATGAACAGGGAAACCGGAATGCCTTATCCCGTCGTTATTGTCACGCTCGCTTGCGAGCGGCCTTTCCCTTGAAAAAGGCAAAGACGCATATACACGAGTAAAAACGCCACCTTTAAAGTTCAAAAAGTGAGTAGAAAAAAACAGGATTCAGCCATCAAAAGCACAGCAATAAACAGGGCAACCTTATTAGCCGCCTCCCGTCGTTTTGTCCCCTTGCTGGGAGCGGTCTTTCCCGCAAAAAATAGAAAGAATTAATTTAGATTGTTTCAATAAGGAGGCTAATCAGGAAGAGCTAAATCAGATTCGAATAAGGCGAATATTTGAAGTTTACACTGGTCATTTAAGCTCCCATGAAATTATATTTTATTCGAGGTGCCAGATGAAAAACACAAACGAAGAAAGCTTACAGGCATGGGAAGCAAACGCTGACTATTGGGACAGTAAAATGGGCGACAACTCCAACTATTTTCATTGTCAGCTTGTGCGCCCGAATACCGAAAAACTGCTGGATATTAAATACGGAGATTTTGTTTTAGATATTGCCTGCGGAAACGGCAACTTTTCGCAAAGACTTGCCAAAAACGGAGCTATAGTTGTTGCGTTTGATTACAGCACCAAATTGATTGAACACGCAAAAAAGCGCAGATCAGATGTTTTGGATAAAGTGGAGTTTTGTGTTTGCGATGCTACCGATTATAACCAGCTTCTTAAGTTGAAAAGAGAAGCGCCGTTTAACAAAGCGGTATCCAATATGGCAATTATGGACATTTCAGATATCGAGCCATTGTTCAAAGCCGTATATGATATGTTGCCCGATGACGGCATTTTCGTGTTCTCCACCCATCACCCGTGTTTTACGCATCCCGAAGAAAAATATCTCACTCCGTGCTTACATAAGGGCGAAGCTTTAAGAGGACAACCGGTTTTACAGAATTATTACCACAGGTCATTGCAAGATATCTTAAACCTTGCGTTTAATGTGGGTTTTGTGCTTGATAAATTTTTAGAAGTTGCAGATGATGATGCGGAAATACCAATATTAATGACCGTTCGTTTGATAAAGTTACAAAAATGAGCTAATGTTTGGATTAGTAAACCGGGCAAGTTTCCCATATAATTGAAAACTTGCAAATACAAACTTTCCCTACAAACCGATAGACGCGCGAACTACTCCTCCCTGCCAGCCAAATGCTGTCGAGAAAGGAGCTTCTGGGTTCATTTCATTCCCTTTTGAGAACAGATCCCCAGGCTCATCTCAGAAGTTCCGTATCCTCATGCGAATAAGCCGGCGCACAACAGCGGAGAATTTTCAGCTCCTTTTCACTGGCATTCCTGATCCTGTACAAAAAAGGGGGAAATACTGGCCGCCTGTGGCCGTGGCTATACTGGTAAGCAGGGCGCTGTTTACACCGCTGCCGAGGCCGATTGTGTAGACGGTGATGTTGTTAGCAATTGCTTGCTGGGTGTAGTAATCGCTGTAGGAGCCCTGGCCGTCAGTGAGCAGGATGATCATCCAGGCGTGTTCGGAATCCCCGGAATTGATCAGGTGGCTGTTTGCGGTACTCATGCCGGCGCCGATGTTCGTTCCGCCGTAAGCATCAAGACTGTCAATGGAAAAAACAGGATTCAGCCATCAAAAGCACACCAGGAAAAATGGCAACCGGATGCACTTCAGGCATCTAATAAATAAACAGGGCAACCGGAATGCCTTATCCCGTCGTTATTTCACGCTCGCTTGCGAGCGGCCTTTCCCATAAAAAGGCAAAGACAAAATAAGTAAGAAAAAACATCATCAGCGGCATTCCAAAATAGGATAAAATACTTTGACACCATAGAAATGTCCAGGTTCCTGCATTTTGCTCAAATTACTAGAAAACGGCGTTTATATGAAGTCAAAGTCTTTTATTTCTATTTAATATTCAGGAAAAGCCGGTCAGCAAGCTGACCGGTGAGAACGCCGGCACCTGAAAGCAATCAAAAAAAAGTAATTACGTAATCTGAAATCTACAAAAAAAGGCAATTATGGAGATCAATAAGCAAGAATCAAAAACGGAAATCACAAATGGAAATCATGTGAAAAATTAGATAAAATCATTCCAGCAGTTCCGTATCCTCATGCGAATAAGCCGGCGCACAGCAGCAAAGAATTTTCAGCTCCTTTTCACCGGTATTCCTGATCCTGTGGGGAGTTTCCGGCAGGATGCAAACAGTATCCCCTACCCCGACTTCGAATTCTTCCGAACCGAGAGTCATTATCCCGCTACCTTCGGTGATATGATAGATTTCCTCTGCAATCCCGTGCTTGTGAAGAATTGTTACTCCGCCGGGCGGCACCGTGGCTTCGGCAAGGCTCTGCTTTGAGTTGCCGTGGACGGAAGGGTGCATGAGTTCGCGGATGATTTAGCCGTCTTTCGTGGTATAGGCTTCGACTTTTTCGTATTCGGTTTTTAGTGGCATTCGGAATTACTGAAAATTGGCAAATATATAACTATATTGTTTTGCAACAACGTACTTCATAAAAATCTAGCGTACAAAAAAGTCCAATTTTTTGAGTATATATATCCAAAAAATTGAGGGCACAGATGACACGAGATGATGCGGAATTCGAGGAAGGCCTGGAGAAGCACAGTGAAATCCTGCCTTAAGGGAATGTTTTGTTTATTGGCTTATTGCTTTTAAAAGTAAGTATTTCCATTCGATATGTGTATAAATATGTAAGTTCATCATTTGATTATGGCACAAAATAAGCCACCAAAAAAAGTATTATTTGGTGTACGGTTGCTAAGCATATCTCTTATTCTTTATACCATTACTCAAATAATATTTTTTGGAGGTGTAATTCCTTCCATAATTACAGGATTATTGATATTGCTGCATGCTCTCTTTATATATAAGATATATAAAGGGAAGGATTGGGCAAGAATTGCATATGCTGTAGCAGTTTTAACGTTTAGCTATACGGAATATGTAGACCCTAATAATTTAATCGCATTACTCATCCATATTGTGATAGCTGTTCCAGCATTTACAGGCATCATTCTTGTTTTTCAAGAATCAAAATGGTTTAAGTAAACCAATGAATTATAAGGATTCGTCACCATTCTCTTGCCTATTTTCGAACATATTTAATAAAGAAAGGCAATATAATTATTTTCCTTTCAAAGAGGGGACTGCACGAAATCTTCCTCCAAAAACTCTGAGAGGAGCAGGGGGCAGTCCGGGATCTGCTCGGCGTCCAGCATAAGCAGATTAAGGTAGTAAGGCCCTCCGCCCGTAATTTCTATAGGACTGGGGTCGACGAATTCAAGGATGTCAGCAGGATTTTCGATGTAAGAACTCTCCAGATCAGGGTCATTCAGCTTGTCCTCGCAGGGGAGGCCTATGGCGTAGATTGTGGAATCCAGAAGATCTTCGGTGCCTGCATCGAGAATGAGTCCGAAAAAGGAGTATTCCCCGCGGGGCAGATCAAGCATATAATCAGTGCTTGCATCAAGCTCGGAGAGCAGGAGGTTCTGGGTGTTTTCCCCGTATACCATCAAAAGCAGCACTTTATCGTTACTGCTATCTTCGGAAAGAAGTTCCTGGACCGGATCAGGCAGGAAAAGGCTCCCGAAAACGAACTCGAACTCATCATAAGGAGAAGCCGTAAAATCGTTTCTTACATACAACAGGCCGTCCTCGTTCGAAAAAGAATAACTCAAATTACCCTTAAGGTCGATTATCGGATGCTTCCCTGCAGAAGCATCCCTCCAGAACTTGTTGAGAGCTTTGTCTGCTATCCGTGTCAACATGTGTATACATTGCCCGATACCGATACCAATATTTTCCAGCACTAAAAACCCCCCATGCTGTTAGCGATTTACCTTATGCGGTGAATCGTTTACATCATACCGTGTAACATTTGCTCTATGTTACGAGTCGTCTATCCTATGCTGTGTTATTTACATCATGCTGCGAGTCATCTGGCTAATGCCCTAAGTCTTTTTTAGTCAAAGAAAAAAACGTGTACAGGCCCCAATATATCAAAAAAGCTTACATAGCATTATTTATTGAGTAATATATAAATCGTATTATATAAATGTATGACACATGAAAAAGAACGAAGAAGAAGAAGAAGAAGAAGAAGAAGAAGAAGAAGAAGAAGAAGAAGAAGAAGAAGAAGAAGAAGAAGAAGAAGAAGAAGAAGAAGAAGAAGAAGAACATGTGAAAAGAAAAGGAAAAAACAGGAAAAAAGAACAGAAAAGACAGAAAAAAACAGTGTACAGGCACAGATCAGAATAGCTCGAACATGAACATAGGGAAATCTGGAATCATATCGGTGTCAACAAAAACTATGTCAAGGTGGAATGAGCCGTTTTCCGCAAGCCAGATGGGGGTAAGGTCTACGAAATTCCAGATTTCTTCGGGATTTTCCAGGGAAAAGCTTTCTAGATCCTGGAAGTTCAGGGCATCTGTGCCCGGAAAGCCGATGGCGTAGATAAGGGCTTCAAACATGTCTTCGGCTTCGGGGTCCAGAAGAAATGTGAAAAATGAATAGGTCCCGGGAGGGAGGGTTATGGTATAGCCGAGGTCGAGACTCGCTTCGAACAAAGAGACTTCCTGAGAGTCTTCCTCATAAACCAGGAGTAAAACAATCTCGTCCCCGCCCAGCAAATCCCGGACAATTTCCGGGACATAAAAACCTCCGGAAACCGTGCTGTAAGCCTCATAAGGTTCCTCTGGAAGCCCTGAAAACTCTGAAAGCCTGTTTCCCACCTGCAAAATGTTCCTGTCAGTGACGGAATATCCCATGCTCCCTTCAAGGTCGATATACGGGTACTTTTCCGAGCCTGTTTCCTTCCAGAAACTATTAAGAATCCTGTCCGCTATGCTTGACAGTACGTGTACTGCAACTCCTACTGCGATCGGTTCACACATTTTTAATCCCCCTCACGAAGACATTGTGTTTCCTGCCGGAATGACAGTCAGGTTACGATGAAGTTAGACTGAGCTTACATTAAAGCTAAACTGCACTAAAGCGCAATTGAAGAGAAATTAACGCCTGATTCCTCAGATGAATTCCTCAGATGAATTCCTCAGATGAATTCCTCAGATGAATTCCTCAATATAAAACTATAGAAATAAACATAAAAATCTGTTTAGAGATAAAAGAATATTGAAATGTGGAAATTTTCGAAAATTGCAGCCTAAAAAAGCTATCATAAGCTACTTTTGTCCCTCAAACATTCACTCAAAACATTCACTCAAAACATTCACTCAAAACATTCACTCAAAACATTCACTTCGGTCATTTAATCCAGACATTTTCTTCAAAGACCCAAATTCCTTCACCAATTTCAAGCGAAAGTTCAACCACAGAAAGCACGGAAAACACGGAATAAAGAAAATAGAGACATAATCCTTCCGTGCTTTCCTTGTCTTCCGTGGTTATAAATTAAATGTAAATATTTATGTCCGGAACTATAATCCGGGCATTTAAGCATCAAGCAATTTCCCCAGAAAATACCCCGGGGTAGCGTCCGTGATCTCAACCCCGGCATATTGTCCCGGTTTAAGGTCCGAGCTGCTGATAACCACGGGCCGGTACGAGTCCGTGCGTGCGAGCACATCTCCGATACTCGTGTATTTCGAGACAAAGACCCTGCCTTTCCAGCCAAGCATTTCCTGTTTGGACTCGAGCTTGATCTGCTCGCAGACTTTGTGCAGGGTGTGGGAACGCTGCACAGAAATCCTGGAATCAAGGTTTCGGAAAGAGAAAGCTTTCGTGTGAGGGCGGGGAGAGTAACGGGAAATATTGACTTTTTCGGGGCGGTATTTTTTGACCCATTCGACGGTTTCCTGGAAGTCCTCGTCACTTTCGTCGCAGAAACCAACGATAATGTCCGTGAAAAGGGAAAGGTCATCGAAACGGTCCCGGAACTTCGTGATGATGCTGTCCACGTTTTCCATCCTGTGCAAGCGGTTCATCGTCTTCAGGACGGAATGGGAGGCGGACTGGATCGGGAGGTGGAGGAGCTTGAAGACTTTGTCTGAATCAAAGGCGTCCACAAGGTCGTCAAGGATCGGGAGGACGGAGAAGGGGTTCATCATGCCTACCCTGACCTTGAAATCGCCGGGGATTTCCGAGATCAAACGGAGGAGATCGGGGAGCTTGAAGCCTGTGTCCATGCCGTACTGGCTGTCGTCCTGTGAGGTAAGCCAGATTTCCCGGCAGCCTTCGGCAACAGCCATGCGGATGTCTTCGACTATCTCTTCCGGCGGGAAGGAGCGGAGCTTTCCCCGGGCGTGCCGGACTATGCAGTAAGAGCAGGCAAAATTGCAGCCCTGGGAGATCTGGCAGATGTGGATGTTCGGGTTGGAACGCTTGTGGGGAACGCTCAAAAAGCCGACAGGATCGGGAGTCCGAATCTCAAGCCGATCTGCCGGCATTCCTGCCTTTTTCCTTGCTTCAAGGGTGGAAAGCAGGTCTCCAAGGCGGGAAACCGCGTTTACCCCCAGGATGTGGGCTTCGGGGTTGGCGTGCAGGATGTCTTCCATCTGGACCTCGGGCATGCAGCCGGAAACAATCACTTCCGCTCCCTTTTCCCCCATAGTCCTGATTTTGTAGAGGATCTTCTGTTCGGTGGTGTACTTGACCGTGCAGGAATTGCAGATATAGACCTCAGCTTCGTCGGCGGAGCCTGACTCCAGAAGCTCATGCCCGAGCCTCTCCACAGTCGCCTTCATGATCTCGGCAGAAGCCTGGCTTGCCGAACAGCCAAAACTTTCAAGAAATACCTTCATTTTCTAACTCGGAATTTTTTGTTCTGCCTTCGTTTTTCTGGTTCTTAACCTTTTGCCGTATTCTTAACATATTCTGTGAAAAAGTGGAAAAGAGGGAAAAGAGGAAAAGGAAAAAAGAGGGAAAAAGGTAGAAAGGAAAAAGAGGGAAAAAGGTAGAAAGGAAAAAGCGGAAAACGATAGAAAGGGGAGAGCGAAAACGGGAAAAGCGGAAAAAGGGAAAGGGGAAGAGAAAAAGGGAAGGGAAAAAAAGTGAAAAAGAATAGAAAAGAAAAGAGAATGGAAAAAAGTGAAAAAGGAGTTACAGATAGAGCGGAGTCTCCTGCTTGTCCTTTATATAGATACTGTCGGTGAACTTGACAACACCTGATGCACCCATGGAAATCGTGTGCACCCTGGCATCTCCGCCGCCAAAGAGGTTGACTTCACGCAGGAAATGGCCGGGAGTGACGGCTGTTGCGGAAAAGATTACGTCTTTGCCGGGGACCAGTTTGTCGGTATCCAGGACTTCATTGAGGCTATCCAGGGAAATTCCCATCTTTTCAAGCCTTGGCAGCTTTTCTTCGATTTCCTCCTCGACCTTTTCCTTGGATTTTCCGTTTGCAACCGTGGGCAGGACAAGCCTTCCGAGGATCTTTCCACCCAGGATCTTGATTGCGGCTGCCGTGAGCACTGCTTCGCCCGAGCCGCCTGCACCCATGACCATGTGTATGCCCGAGCCGCGAACAGCGGTTGCAACCCCGGGCATCAGGTCTCCGTCCGTGATAAGCTTGACGCGAGCTCCGGCTTCCCTGATCTCGGTGATCTTCTGGGCATGCCTGGGCCTGTCAAGGATTACGACCACAAGCTCGTCGACGCTCCTTCCCAGGGCTTTTGCAACGATCTCAAGGTTGTGGCTGACCGGGGCGTCCAGGTCGATCTTTTCGCCGGGGTGTTCCATTTCATAATTTACCACATCAGGCCCCACAACGATCTTATCAATGTAAATGTCAGGCCCATGGAAAATTCCGCCCCTTTCGGCCATAGCCATGACCGCAACCGAGCCCGGAGCCCCGTCCGCAGTCAGGTTTGTCCCTTCCAGAGGGTCAACGGCAATGTCCACCTCAAGGTTGCCCTTGCCGGTCCCCACTTCTTCCCCGATGAAGAGCATAGGCGCTTCGTCGCGTTCCCCTTCTCCGATCTTGATCATGCCCTTCATGTCAAGCTTGTTCAGCATCCTCCGCATGGATGCAACCGCCACCTGGTCGGCAAAATGCTTGTCTCCGCGCCCCATCTGGTAGGCTGCGGCAATGGCAGCGGCTTCCGTCACCTGGACGAGCCTGGGCAGTAACTCACACTCAATCGGGCCAGCACACTCAATCATTTCTTCTACAGTTTTCGGGTGAGGCATAATAATCGTCTCTATTCTCCTGCTTCCTGATAATAAAATTCTATTTCTAAAGTAAACTAATTTTTGGTGATTAAAAATTCTTTTTTATGGATGTTCTTCGCCTTTTTATGTGATCTGTTGACACGATAGTATATTAAAGAATCTGTTGGCCGGAGGGAAAACAAGGAACAAAACGAAACAGCAAAGAAAAATTTATAAATACATATTATAACTCGCCTAATCCTTGTATCATGCTCATCGAGCATTTTAGCAACTTTTGAGATTATCTTCATCTTTAAAATTTCATATTTTTTTTCATCTCTTTTTTGGAGCAAGTAGGGCACTATATTGACAGCAATTCCTCCAAGAATTCTGCCTAAAAATCCAATGATTGGTATTGAAAAGTGTTTGATAATCAAAAATAATTAATTCCATCTTCAAATGTTCACATTATGTGTACTTTAAGATTTTGTGTATACAAACTTCACCAGTTACCTTTATAATTTACAATAACAGCTTGAAATCCGCCTACAGGAATTTTTGTGAAAATTACATTAGAAGCTTTGTACTTGTGTTTTATTCCTAATGGATGATAATCTTTAAGGTTTAGAATCAATTTATCGGTGTATGTTTGAATATGTCTGTTAGAATTAGTTGTAATCATTCCACAAACCCAATTGCCCCTATCAGAACCAAAAGTTTCTATAACATAATCATCCCCCTTAAACTCAGATTCTATTTTTCTTAATAAAGTCAAATCTTCATGAATCTCTTCGATAAATTGTGGAGTTGAACCAATACCTTCAAAAAAATCTCGATAAATATTGTCATATGGAATGCTGTTAAACATAAAACCAACGGTTAAATAATCTAAAGTTATTTTTTCGTCTGTCCTGTTTTTGCGATTTGGTTGTGCGTGAATGAAAAATATAGTGTCATTCAACTCATCAATAAAACAGCATGCTTCACGATGATGAATATAACTTCCACTATTTTTCATTTTGGCATATCTATGATCTTGGTTTTCTAAAGCATTAAGAAAATTTAAGGGTCCGTAGCCAAACCAATTGCAACTTTCTTGACTAATCCCAAAAGCTGACACGTGATGATCAAATTGAAATATTGAATAATATTTTTCAATGATTTTTCTTAGATCGTCAATTGTTACTTGTGGAAAAGAATCCTCTAAATAATATGTAGTTCCATAAAAATGATTAAAAGTATTTGCATAAATAATACAAGATGCATCTGGCTTATATAATCTCGATTCTACATATGGAACTGCTCTGCCATCTTCATAAATAGTTTTATAGTTATTTACCTCATTTAAAATAGATTCAATATCAATGGCATCAGAAGTAGGAGTTATTTCAACAGTTGAGTAATTTTTTATTTCATCAAATTCCATTGTACGAGTTGTATTTCCGTGTCTTATGTACCATCTCTCATTTGCTTTGATGGGAGTTGGAGCTTTAGGGATACGAATATAGCACACATCACCTTCATCAAAATGCACAATCTCAACTTCTGGTAATATTGGTGGCTTGCAGTTGTTTGAAGAAATCGTCATTATTTTCTCAACGTCTTTGTTTTCAATTTTTTCTCTTTCAATGACACCATCATCAGTAACTCCCATTAGTACCTTGCCACCTTCATGATTAGCAAAAGAGGATAACGTTTTAGCCACTTTCTGAGGTTCATTGAGAAACTTTTTTTCTTTAAAATCAACAGTTGAGCCTTCACCTTTCTCAATTAGTCCCAAAATTTCTTCTTTCAAAGACATAGTTATACAACTATGTAATAAATATTAAAGTATTTCTTTACCAACAAAAACTATCTATCAATGAGTGCACAGAATAATTACACAAGTATTTGCTGAAGAATGTGATATTACAATGTTTCATCGACTACCAACAAAAATGTATCAACCCGAAAGTTTTAATGAAGATTATTCTATGGATTTTACAACGCAACTTAACTCAAGCTACTTCTCTAAATAAGCAAGCTCACATCTTCAATAAGATTTTGTTATAACCTTTGAGATTCATACTGAACTTATTAATTTGATTTTTGGGAAATAACCCAATTCACCCCCAATCCAATTTGTCCCCACGGTGGAAAAACGATGAAAATTCACTGCCTCCAGCACATTGAAACCGAAACCCTTGGAAACATTGCAACCTGGATAGAAGAAAAAAACCATGAGCTCACAAAAACCCTGCTTTATGAGGAAGGTCACAGTTTCCCGGACCCCGGGGATTTCGACCTGCTCCTGATAATGGGCGGCACCATGAGCGTCTACCAGGAAGAAGAATATCCCTGGCTAAAGCCGGAAAAAGACTTTGTCAGGAAGACGATCGAAGCAGGCAAACCCATACTCGGGAGCTGTTTCGGTGCCCAGATGCTTGCAGAAGTCCTGGGCGGGGAAGTCACACGGAACAGGTTCAAGGAAATCGGCTGGCACAGGGTCAGTTCCACCTTGAAAGGAAAGGAAAATGGAAATGAAGATGGAAATGAAGATGGAAATGAAAACGGAAATGAAAACAGAAATGAAAATAGACTTTTTCCCGAAGAATGCCTTCCTGAATGCATCCACCCTGAATTTACCACTTTCATGTGGCACGGGGACACTTTTGAAATCCCGGCAGGGGCATCCAGGCTCTTCGAAAGCGAAGCCTGCCCGAACCAGGGCTTCATTTATAATGGTAACGTGCTGGGCCTGCAGTTCCACCCGGAAGCTGACGAGCAGTGGATAAAAAACCTCATAGAAGATTCGGGACATGAAATCGTCGAAGGTAAATACATCCGGACCGAAGAGGAGATGCTCGGGCAGGAGGAATTTCTGGAAGGCTCGAGGGCTCTGGCTTTTGCAGTAATGGACTGGTTAGAGCAAAGAAGTGCAAAGCCCGAAGCCGGGCAAAATTTGGAAATAGAAGTTCCGCCAGAAGAAGTCGGCTAAAAATGCTCGAGGAATGCTGAGGAATGCTCCCGGGTCAGAGAAATATTTCACTGGTCCGGAAAAACTTTTTTCGATCTGATCGTAAGAAAATGCCTCCGCCAGCTTGCCTGGCGGCCCTCACAAGAAAGAATAATAAAGAAGTATTAAAGAGATCTGAAAAAGCAGTATTTACAGACTATACTTATTTGAGCTTATGCCAAAATTTGCTAAAATGCTTTAAAACGATAAAAAAGGCTTAAAAATGCTTATTTAGCCAAAAAATTACATATAATGATTTTAAATTAGTACTCCTCAAAATGTTTATTAGAAGTATCAATCATAAATACTTAATTTATGCTATATATGAATTATAAATTAACATTTAATATGATTTTTTATCTCACAATACACAAAAATCTAATTTTTTTCTATGTTTGAAATCCCGATTTGCCCTTATATTACATATTAAACGATTAATACCACATATAATTTTATTTATGTCTTTATTTAAGCTTATAATTACTTAAAATGTGTTTTAAACAAATTTTTCCGGCAAATAATCTTTATTAGCCAATATTATAGGAAAATAAGGAATTCTGTGGAAAATGGTATAAGCTCATTTCTTTTTTATACTCTTGCTGATTTTTCAGGTTGCTTCTTAGGTTGCTTCATAGATTGCTTCAGAGATTGCTTCATAGGTTGCTTCATAGATTGCTTCATAGGTTGCTTCATAGGTTGCTTCATAGGTTGCTTCATAGGTTGCTTCAGAGATTGCTTCAGAGATTGCTTCAGAGATTGCTTCAGAGGTTGCTTCAGAGGTTGCTTCAGAGGTTGCTATCACTCTTCTTCAGACTTCTTTTTCCCTTTTTTCTTTTCTTTTGATTCTCCCTACTCTTTATTCTGGAAAAGCCGGAAGCCTTCGGCTTCCGGGAACAAAAACGACACAATATAACTAATTAAGGTTGTATGGGGTTTAATTGAAGATTCAGAGAAAAATGTTGCTCTTTTTTGCTTAAAAGCCTGGTGAAAAATAAGAAAAGGAAAATATAGGCGGATAGAAATCCTACCGATAATTCATTTCAACAGGTCTGCAAGAGCCACCCTTTCAAGCACAAGTTCAGGGATTTTTTCTTCCCCGGCAGCTTCGATTTCCGCGTCAGTAATCCTAAACAGGGTAAGTATTCCTTCCCTTTTGGCATCGGAGTAGGCGAGGATTTCGGGGCACGGCTTTTCATCGATTATTTTCTGGATTTCGGGAAGGGCCGAAAGTAAGTTCTCCCTTTTCCCGAGCAAAACGAATGCAACACTGTTTTCTCCTTCATGCAGCCCGATTGCAAAACTTTTTTCGATCTGCCTTTCCCCGGCTGCATAACGCATGATCTCGACTCCCGGGTCCTTTGCCACGTTAGTGCCCGTGGCTACAGCCCGAAGAGCCTTTCCGACCGCAAAATGAAGATGCCTCTCCCCGGCAATCAACTCCGCATTCAGGCCCTGGATGGTGACTCCATGGGCAGAGGATATGGCGTTCATTGTTTGCAGGAATTCACGGAGGGCAGGGATCTGCACTGTCCCGCAGATGACCTGGATTTCCTTTTGCATTTCCATACTTCTGCCAATAGCCCGTGATTACAATAAGTATTTCGGTTGGGAAAACTCAGGAGCAGAAAAAGAAAGGGAAGAAAGAGAAGAAAGGAAACAGAAAGAGAGGAAAGGAAAAAAAGGAAGAAAGAGAAGAAAGGAAAAGAAAGGAAGAAAGAGAAGAAAGGAAAAGAAAGGAAGAAAGAGAAGAAAGGAAAAGAAAGGAAAGCGAAGCAAGGCAAGGAAACAGAGAAAAAAATAGAAATAAAAAAACAGAGTACAAAGAGAGAGAACTGAATGAAAAATTAGAAAAAGATCTGAAAGCCATGAAAGCAAAAAGGAAAGAGAAGAGACAGAGAAAAAAAAGAAAGAAAAAAGAAAGCCATTGTTTCTCAGCAAGGCCAATTAAAGATAAGACATTTGAGAGCAACCTCAACCACTTTCAAACCGAGCGCCAACAGCAAAAGAAGAAGCAACAGGTTGAGGATGATCTGGCCGACTTTGGTACGAAACCCTGCCAGTTCATACATCTATATACCCATATATAATTATGTGCTGAGAGGTATATAACCGTTTGGAAATTTTCATACATTTCTAATAAGTTAGAGGGGAAAAAATATTATGAATGAAATAAATATAGTTAACTTTCGAACCTCTACGTTCTTAGTTCTCATTTCTTATTGATCACTTCAACAAAATTCCTGTCCGAAAGGTCCTCTTTTCCCGACCAGAAGATTGCTTTATGGTACTTCCAGACTTTAGGATCGAGTTCCAGGATGCACACGTGGATTACAAACTCAAACAGGAACCAGTAGGTTGCGACCAGATGCCCGAAACGGATCAGGCCCAGCGCCGACACGTCCAGGTAAGGGGCAAAGATTTCGGCAATCGAAATGATCCATCTGGCTACCGGAAGCCCGAAGAGGGACCAGTTAATGTTGTAGAGCACGATTCCCGTGACGGCTATCAGGAGAATCGCAGTGCTCTCGAAGATGATCAGGAGCTTGAGCAGAGGGTGCAGTTTAGTAACATAATGCCCTTCCCGGGCATCATAGACCGTAAATGCCGGATACTCTCCCCTGCCAAAAAAATTGAGAATGATGCCATTCAGGCGTTCGACGTCCTCGGGCCCGAAGATGTAACTTTCGATGAAATGGTTCAGCCTGTCGCTCAGGGAACATACCTCTCCCCTGCACGAAAAAGCATTGTAAGGGACAAGGATCCAGTTCGCTGCCAGGAAGAAAGGAACTGCAATCATATGCAGGGCACGGGCTTTATCAAAATCCATAAAGTCCCAGCCCAGGTAGATCTTAAGCCCGGTGACGACAAGGAACAGCATGGAAAGCAGGTGGACCAGGTGTGTGACCCGCTCCAGAAGAGTATAGCGCTCCACGACCATACCTTCCCCGGGTTTTCCGGGATTGCCATTATTGGCGGCATTACCAGAACTGCCAGGATTGCAGGAACTGCCAGGATTGCAGGAATTTCCTTTCACATTTCTTCCCACCATATTTCGGCCTCCCCGGTCAGATCACCCTGACCCTCTCTTTCTCCTTTCCGGTAAGGTCAATGGTGTGGATGGCACAGGCAAGGCAGGGGTCATAGGAACGGGCCGTGTGGAAAATGCCGACAGGGTTGGTATAATCCACTCCCAGGGCATTTTCTGCAGCCGAAATCCTGTTCCCGACGAGAGCCTGTTCTACAGGTCCCGGGATTCCTGCGGTGTTTCGCGGGGCAAGGTTCCATGTGCTTGGGACCACAGCCTGGTAGAGCGTTACTTTGGAGTCAGGACCGGTTGCAATCCAGTGTCCGAGAGCTCCGCGGGGCGCTTCCCAGAGTCCCATGCCTTCGGAGTCCTTTGCCATGGAAAGGTCGGTGGGTACGGCAAATTTACCGCTGGGGTCAAGGTCTACGGTGACCCATTTAAGAATTTCGGATGCGACGACCAGGATCTCCTGCGCCCGGGCAAGCATGCGGAGATAGGTGTTAACAGCAGGGTAGCCGTTATCCCCGAAAAGCCGGGCAAGCCCGATGATTAGAGGGTCTTCCATTGCAAGCATGCGGGAAAGGGGCCCGAGTTCACAGGGTATCCCGTCGTAATGAGGGGCTTTTATCCAGGAATAACGGCTTTCCGTGCCCCTGGAATAATCGATTTCATCGGGGTCAGGCTCGGGGTCGGTTGTCCCTTCCCAGGGGAACCTGTCGGATTCGGAGTCCACGTAAAAGGAATGGGCTATGCTTTCAGAGATTTTCCTGTGGTCGAACTTATGCAGCTTGAGCTTTCCGTCCACATAACCGGAGGGAATGACCCTGGAACCCGGAGGGCTGGTCGGGTCATAGCCGTCCCCGTTTTCAGGTTTGTAGAAAACCCCGTAGGCAAGGTAGCCAATCGTATCAGGGTTGCTGTAGCCCCCTGTCCGGTCAAGTTTCATGCTTGCAGGAAGCCCAAGCAACTCTTCACCTATCAGTTCGGAACCGAAAGCCGCAAGAAGAGGTACGTCTCCCCAGCCTGCGGCATGGGAAAAGTCGTTCGAGACCAGGGAAGCATCCGTAAGCTCCTGCAGGCGTTCAAGCACGAAATTTACGGCTTTCTGGGGGGAACTTGCAAACCTGGTGTTTTCGATCCAGGTCTCCGGGGAAACCCCCAGGGCAAAATTCTCGACAAAATCCATAACCTTCCAGTAATAGGAGGCAAGCTGTCCTATATCCGCAAGAGTTGGCCCGTAGGTTACGCCTCCCACATGTGCCAGGACCGAATGGGGCATCTTAGCTCCCATAAGAGAGATAGCTTCATGCAGCCGCCGTTTTTCCCGGATAGCAGCCGCATAACTGATCCCTACAGGGATATCAACGCCGTTTAACCTGTAGCTGATCGGGGCATACCTCCGGAGCAGCTCGTCCCAGACAGCTTTTCCTGTATCCCCGAAGTTTCCGAACAGGTCCCTGTAGGCCGGGTTTGCAAGGTCTGTTCCCCAGAGCACGTAGACATGAGTCGTGTGGCTGGCAATCGTATTCAGGCCCTGGTGAATATTTCGCACCACAAGGGCATCTTTCGGAACGGCATCCTCCACACCAAAGAGCTGGTCAAGAGCATTTGCCGCTGCAAGGGAGTGAGAGGTAGGGCAGACCCCGCAGATCCTCTGGGTAAGAAGGGCAGCGTCCCGGGGGTCCTGGTGCTGGAGGAAACGTTCGAAGCCCCTGAGCATAAGCCCCATACTCTGGGCTTCCGTAATCACCCCTTCCTCATTGACCTGGGTGTCGATCCTGTAATGACCTTCAATCCTGGTAAGTTGATCAACCGTAACTTCGACCATTTACTGATCCCCCTTCTCATCCTTGTTATTTTCTTTGCCTGCTTCTTTGCCTATTTCTTTACCCAGTTCATCCTCTCTTTCTTTTCCTTTATGACCGTTTTTCATGGCGAGCCTCCGGAAGGCATGGGCACCTGCAGCAATCAGAGAACCCCCGATAGCCACCTTTGCAACGGTATCGATATTTGTGCCGGGAAGCCCCACGTCCTCGATTTCCTGGAAAAAGGGACGTGAACTGTCAGGGAAACCCGGAGATACGCAGGCAATACACGGGGACCCCGACTGAGGGCAGAGGCTGTGGTAGCCGTTCCAGCGGCGGATGGCACAATCAGCATGGGTGTAGGGAGCTTTGCACCCAAGTTTCCAGAGGCATTTCTCCCCGCCTACAACGGTATCAAACTCTCCTTTATCGTAGAACCCTCTTCTCGGACAGTTATCGTGGATGACGTGATCGGGAGGGAAAAATACTTTCGGGCGCAGCCATTGGTCCAGGACATCGGGAAGGTCGTCTGGAACTTTTATTTTCCCGAGCACCACCGCCCCAAGGGTCAGGAGCATCCAGTCAGGGTGAGGGGGGCAGCCATTGATATTGATGACGGGTTTTTCGATTCCCAGTTCCTGCAGCATTCCTTTCTCCCCGTCTTCCATAGTAAAAGCGACCCCGCGAAAGTCCATCAGGTCTTTTATTTCGCTGTCCGCCGAGTTTACTCCCCCGTTCGTTGCACACTGCCCCACCGCCACGATTAAAGAAGCATTTTCAGCAGCCTCCCGGAAAATATCCTTATAGGTCTTGCCCCCCAGAATCATGTACTTGCCCGTGCCTTTAGGGCCATTGGCAATAGCCCCTTCCACAACCAGGATATAACCTTCCTCTTCAATAACTTCTTCAAAAAGAATTTCAGAATTAAGTTCGGAAGTATTTACCATCTCCCCGTCCACGTAAATCCCCTGCTGCCCAAGCAGGAGCTCATGATATTCAAGCCGGATGTTCAGGCGGTCAAAGGCCTGCAAAACGTCAGGTTCGCCCCCGTTCAACAGGGACTCGGAACAACCAGTGCACTCCCCTCCATGGATCCAGACAATCCTGGTTTCCGCGAATTCCAGGGCTTTAACAATATCGCTTCGATAAGTTTGCAAAAACAGAGATGCTCCAAGGGCTCCTACGGCTTTCAGGAACGTTCGTCGGTCCATCTTCATAAAATCAAGATGTTTTAATCTGTCAGGAGAGTTTTCTCTACCCATACAACACCTCCACCAGAGTAGAATATTATTACATAAGAAAGTCCTGAATATTATTAATATCGTAAACCAATTGATAAATAGCTTACCTGAAAAAAAGAAGAATATACAAGCAAAAAAAGAGAAACTCCCCAATATTTGGTCGAGGCATTCCCCTCCATAAAGAGCATATATATTCAAAAAACATTATCATGCCAGACCTTACCGGAAAGCCATAATTTACATACGGAAGCCAAAATACCATTCCCCTTAGCAGAAGGCCGTTTTCAAGTTAAAAGAAAAAAAGGAAGAAAAAGGAAGAAAAAGGGAAAGAAAAAAGGGAGAAAGAAAGAGTAATTCAGGAATAAAGAAAAAAGGGAAAAAGGAAGAGTAATTCCAGAAGAAAGAAAAGAGAATAAAAAAGCAGCTTCGGATGATCAAAGCAGATCTGAAACTTCTTCCCTGATCAACCGGACTGCATCGTTTACGGCTTCAAGAACTTCAGGACTTATTTCAGTTGTAAGTTCAGTAGCCTGCTTTCCGATTTCTATTCCCAAGACCAGGATTTCCGGGAGTTCCTGGACCTGTTCCCCGATCTTCAGTACATCGGATATGGTCATGTCGTGTACCGAAATAATGTCATGGGGTGCAGTGCCCGCTATCAGGTCCGGGCCGGAAAGCCGGTGTATGGTACCTGCCCTGGCGCCGGTCAGGATCGCGTCAACAATTATAACCTTCCGGGCGCCGTCCAGCAGGTTTAGAAGGTCCAGCCCGCAAACGCCGGCGTCTACTATTTCGAGGCTGTCTAGCCCTTCAAGTTCCGTTTTTTTAAGGGCTTCAACGACTCTCAGGCCGACACCGTCATCTCCCATGAAAGGGCTTCCGCAGCCCAGGATTCGGACTGGAGCATGTAATATAGACATATTCTCACGTCAACATAGGTTTACTGGTCAACATAGGTTTACTGGTCAACATAGGTTTCTGGTCAACATAGGTTTCTGGTCAACATTTATTAATTCAGGACTTTTAATTCTCTCGAGAGGGATATGCCTATATTAGCAAGATACAGGTATATACCTCACTCCCAAGACTACTCGTTTGCAGCATCCAGAACCTTATCGGATGAATCATGCCAGATAAGGTCTTTATCAGGCACATTGTTCCTCGGTTCATGGCCCACGATATCAACGTAGTGCCCGTCTGCAAGGTTTTCTTTCCCTGACCAGAAGATTGCTTTATAGTACTTCCAGACATGGGGATCGAACTCCAGAATCCCGATATGCACCACCAGTTCGAAGACAAACCAGTAGGTCATGAGCAGGTGAATCGCCCTCATTATCTGCAGTGAAGACATACCTAAGAAAGGAGCTACCAGGTCACCCGCCGAAAGGAGCCAGGAACCCACGGGAAGCCCGAAGAGAGCCCAGTCAAGCTTATAGAGCACGATTCCCGAAACTGCGATGACCAGGATAGCGGTACCTTCCAGCACGATAAGGAGCTTCATCACGGGGTGAAGCTTTGTCTTGTAGTGCCCTTCAACCTCATTATAGACGGTGAATGCAGGGTAGTCACCTTTCCCGAAGAAATTTAACATTATTGCCTTCAGGCGCGCTGCATCTTCAGGGCCGAAGATATACGTGTCCATGAAATGTTCCATTTTTCCATGAATTCCGCCCTCACTTGCAGAGAAAATGTTGTAGGGGATCAGGATCCAGTTCACCGCAAGGAGAATCGGAACCATTATCATGTGAAGGGCTCTTGCGTCGTGGAAGCTCATGAAGTCCCAGCCCGTATAGATCTTTAACCCGGTCACGATAAGCACTACCATTGCAAAAGCATGGGCGGTGTGAGCCACCCTATCAAGTACCGTGTAGCGCTCAACAACCATCGGGTTGTTTTTACCTCTCATGAAAGATCATCTCCTTATACTATTCTCAAGGTTTTAGGAGCGTTTTTCCCTGTAAGGTCGATGGTGTGAACCGCACAGGCAATGCACGGGTCGTAGGACCTGCCGATGTGAAGGATGTTAACAGGGTTAGAGTAATCGACACCGAGTGCGTTTTCCACCGCATTGATCTTTGACCCGATCAGGGCCTGCTCAAGCGGACCCGGGACACCTGCCCCGTCTCTCGGGGACATGTTCCAGGTACTCGGGACCACGGGCTGGTAGCGGACAACTTTAGAGTTGCTGTCGGTGGAGAGCCAGTGACCGAGAGCCCCTCTCGGAGCTTCCCAGAGTCCCATGCCTTCGGAGTCCTTTGCCATGGAAAGGTCGGTGTGCACGGAAATCTTGCCGTTGGGGTCATAGTCAACAGTTACCCACTTAAGAAGCTCGTTTGCGATAACGGCAACTTCCTGGATGCGGGCAATCATCCTGGTGTAGGTGTTTGCCGGAGAGTATCCGTTATCCTTGAAAGCCTGGGCCAGACCGGTTACGAGAGGCTCTTTCATAGCGAGCAGGCGGGCGAGGGGACCGACTTCGCAGGGTACGCCTTCATATCTCGGAGCCTTGCTCCAGGTGTACATGCTATCGGAGCCACCGTCAAAGCGGATCTTGTCCGGGTCTGAGGTCGGGTTTGTCTCACCCTTCGAGGGGTGAAGTTCCCCGGTATCTTCATAGAAAGCGTGTGAAACATCTTCTGTGATCTTGCTGGCATCGAAGTTCCTGTATTTGAGATTCCCTGTCACGATTCCCGAGGTCTGGAAGCGAGCGCCTGCCGGACTGTTCGGGTCATACCCGTCCCCGTCTTCAGGCTTGTAGAAGGCACCGTAAGCCAGGAAGTTGATCTTCGAGGGGTCGTTGTATCCGCCGTGCCTGTCGTGCTTCAGGGTGGCCGGAAGCCCGAGAAGGGTTTCTCCCACGAGTTCGGAACCGAATGCGGCATAGAATTCCGTGTCTCCCCAGCCGGCTTCCCTGCTGAAGTTGTTGGAAGCGGCGGTGCTGTCCACGAGTTCCTGGAGATGCTCGAGCACGAAGTTCACGGCCTTCTGGGGGGAACTTGCCTTATAGGTATTTTCGATCCAGGTCTCGAAGGGTACTCTTAAGGTGTAGCTGGAAACAAAGTCCATTACCTGGAGGTAATAAGAGGAAAGTTTGCCGATGTCTGCAATTGTCGGCTTGTAGGTGTACCCGCCCGGATAGGAAGTGACCTGATGAGGCATCTTTCCGCCGATAACTGCAATGGCTTCCTGAAGGCGCTTCTTTTCAGGGATTGCTGCAAGGTAGGAACTGCCTGCAGGGACCGGGTTTCCGTCAATCCTGTAGCTTATCGGAGCAAACCTGTCCACAAGTTCATTCCAGACAGCGCTTCCGGTTTCCCCGAGAGGAGTCAGGACATCGCGGTAGGCCGGATTCGCAAGGTCAGGGCCCCAGAGGACATAGATATGAGTCGCGTGGCTTGCGAGAGTGTTTAACGCCTGGTTGATGTTCCTTGCCACAAGGGCGTCCTTGGGGACAGCATCCTCTACTCCGAAGAGCTGGTCAAGGGCTCCTGCGGCTGCAAGGGAGTGGGAAGTAGGGCATACCCCGCAGATCCTCTGCACAAGGAGTGCTGCGTCCCTGGGGTCGTGGCCCTGGAGCATGCGTTCAAAACCCCTGAACATCAGGCAAGAACTCTGGGCATCGGTTATCGCGCCGTCCCCGTTGACTTCAGTGGACAGGCGGAGGTGACCTTCAATCCTTGTTAAAGGGTCGACTGTTACGTTTACCATTTTTAATCATCTCCTTTCATTCTGCGCACTGCATGTACGCCTGCGGCAAGTACGGATGCGCCAACTGCTGCTTTGGATACTGAATCGATGTTTGCCCCGAGGAAGACACCTTTGTCCTCGGCTTCAACATAGAGGGGACATGCCATGTCAGGAAAACCGGGTTCCACACAGGCTATGCAGGGGGAACCTGCCTGGGTGCACATGCTCACCGAGCCGTTCCAGCGGCGCAGGGCACAGTCCGAGTGGGTGTAAGGGGCTTTGCAGCCTAACTTCCAGAGGCACTTTTCCCCACCGACTTCGGTATCGAATTCCCCGCGGTCATAGAATCCGCGCCTGGGACAGTTTTCGTGCACCGTGTGCCCGGGGGGGAAGAAGACTTTGGGCCTTCCAAACCTGTCCAGAGCGGAATTGAGGTCGTCGGGAATTTTGAGCTTTCCGAGGATTATCGCCCCGACGGTCAGGAGGATCCAGTCAGGGTGGGCAGGACAGCCAGGGATGTTGATGACAGGCTTGCGGATGCCAAGTTCCTGGAGCATGCCTTTGGAGTCGTCTTCTTTTGTAAAAGCTACTCCCCTGTAATCGGTAAGCTCGGAAACGGCACTGTCTGCGGAGTTGATTCCTCCGTATGCCGCACAGGTGCCCACTGCAAGAATAGCACTAGCGTTCTTTGCCGCTTTTGAAAAGAGTTCCTTGAAGGTCCTGTTCCCGATAACGCAGTAGCGGCCGGAACCGTATGGTCCGTTTGCGATTGCGCCTTCAACGACCAGGATGTAGTTGCCTTCTTCGATCAGTTCGTCAACGAGGATTTCGGAGTTCAGCTCGGAGCTGTTTGCAGGCTTTCCGTCCACGAAGAGTCCCTGCTGGGCAAGGAGAGTCTCGTGGTAAGCAAGATTAACGTTAAGCTTGGAAATAGCCTGGACAATATCCGGGTTGCCACCATTTAAGATAGACTCGGAACAGCCCGTGCATTCCGCGCCGTGCAGCCAGACAATCTTTGTCTCTGCAAACTCAAGAGCGCTTACAATCTCCGTTTTATAGGTACCGAGAAATGCCGTTGCACCGACTGCGCCCACGGCTTTTAGAAAGGTACGCCTATCCATTTTTAAAAAGTCCATACTCTCCAGTGTATGAACTAAATTCTTTTTTCCAATGTCCATATCTACCACATCTTGTTTTTTATATACCCAAGTTACATCTCGAATTTGTATACCCAAATTACGTCTTGTTTTTTATATACCCAAATTACGTCTTGTTTTTTATATACCCAAATTACTTCTCGTTTTTATACCCAAATTATGTATCCGGAAGGAAAATGGATTTAGATATCCACCGCAATTATATAAGTCGTCTTATAAATATACTGATAATATTTTGAATGAGTAAATAGTATTTAAGGTTTTTTACATGGATAAATAAATATATTTTTTATATGGATGAATATAGAGAAAGTTATTTATAAATTATATGAGGGAGTCAAAATTAATAATGAGCATCACAGGACATGAACATACATAAATAACCATAAATAATCAGGAGAAATTAATCTAAACTTTTAAAATATTAATGATTAATTTATAATTATACAAATAAAAAAATGAAGGGAAAATAACAACTTAGGTAATAAAAAATTATAAAAATATCATAAGAAATAAGATAAACAATCCAGCAAATACATACAAAGCATATGACATAAAGTTCTACATCTAAAGGGATTCAATCAGGATTTTACATAAAAAACAGGAGAAATCCCCCAAAAGATTTGCTTACAGGATTTGAATATAGAAACCCGTAAAATTTACCGAGTTCTTTGCCCCAATTCCAATCAGGAACAGCTATAAAGATCCAAAAGCTTTTGAAAAATATTAGAACATATTAGTACTGTGTAAAATTTATGATCCATAAAGAGAAAACAAAAAGGTTATAAAATAGAACTATAAAATGCAGGAAATAATTTTGGGTATATATTTGTTTTAAAATAAGTGTGAAAGACTCGAAGGCTTTGCGGCATGCCATGTAGGCCTCCTGTAAACGGCAAACTGCAGAGAAACCGCCAAGAAACCGCTAAACCTGAGAGGTAAACGGATATAAAGTGCAGAGAATACATAATATAGGGAGAAACAGGGAAAGTTACAATCTGAAGATCCTTTCTGGAGATTCATACCGATGATTCATGACGATGATTCACGACGATGATTCATGATGGTAGTTCGTGACGGCTTCCGGAAAAGGTTCACAAAGATGTTATTTTTGCACAAATTCCTTTCATCTGAGCTCACTCGATATTTACTTCTCAGCCACTTACGAACTTCAAAGAAAAAACATCAGAGGTAACATGTGTATAGCTATTCCTGGAAAAGTTGAGGCAATCGTCAATGGAAACACCGCCACCGTCGATATGGGCGGGGTCCGCAGAGACGTGAATATGGACCTGCTGGGAGGGGCAAGCGAAGCCCTTCTAGGAAAATACGTGCTGGTCCATGTGGGCTATGCCATATCGGAGGTCTCGGAAGAAGAAAGTGAAGAAACCATGCGCCTCCTGAAACTGATGGCAGGGCTGGATGACACAGAAGACGGCGCTTTAGAGACTTTTCCCGAGCAGGGACGCTGATTGAAATGGATCCCGAAAAAACCCCTTCTAAACAGGGAATCCCGGAAATTGAAAAGAAGCTCCTGGAAAGAATCGAAGCCTCAGCCCGACCGATTCGCATAATGCACGTCTGCGGGACCCATGAACGGACCATAGCGAAATACGGGCTTCGAAGCGTGCTCCCGGAAGAAATCGAAGTGATAAGCGGCCCTGGATGCCCGGTCTGCGTCACCCCCGAAACCGACATTGACACTGCAATCGCCCTTGCAAAGAGCGGGGCAAGCGTGGTCACCTTCGGGGACATGATGCGGGTCCCGGGGTCCGCAGGAAGCCTTCTGGACGCAAAAGCCGAAGGTGCGGACGTGAGGATGGTCTACAGCATCGACGATGCCGTAAGCCTTGCGGAAAAAAAGCCAGAGCAGGAAGTAATCTTCTTCGGGATTGGCTTTGAGACCACAGTCCCCGCCAATGCGGCAACCCTCCTCCGGGGAGTGCCCGAAAACTTCAGTCTCCTCGCATCCCAGAAGCGGACACCTCCGGCAATAGGACTGCTTGCCAGGGACAGCGAAGTGGACGCCTTTATTGCCCCCGGGCATGTAGCAACCATCATCGGCACAAAGCCTTTCGAGCCCCTTGCAGCCCAGGGTTTTCCCGTAGTTGTGAGCGGGTTTGAAGCGTACGATGTCCTCCTCGGAATTTCCCTCCTCCTGGCGCAGATTGGAAAAGGCGAAGCAAGGGTTGATAACGGCTACCCGAGGGTCGTGAAGCCCGAAGGGAACCTGATTGCCCTGAAAATGATGGAGGATGTCTTCGAAACTGCGGATTCCGAATGGAGAGGCATCGGGAATATAGAAAGTTCCGGCCTTGTCCTGAAAAAGGAGTTCGAAGAGCAGGACGCGGCAAAGCGGCATGAAGATTTCTATGCAGCCGCCCTCGGAGAAATCAGGAAAAAAGCAGAGGGCAGGGATAAAAAGCGCTGCATCTGCGCTGCCATCCTTACCGGAAAGGCAAAACCTTCCCAGTGCCCGAACTTCGGAAAGGACTGTACCCCGAAGACCCCGGCAGGCCCCTGCATGGTCAGCCAGGAGGG
>Ga0272442_10001806_pt1 | contig 31741 bp, 32 predicted proteins | sample SSMForm2O_FD_200262 | JGI IMG/M metagenome (GOLD analysis project Ga0272442, IMG submission 200262) | Marine sediment archaeal communities from Little Sippewissett salt marsh, Falmouth, MA, United States - SSM-Form-2O | ecosystem: Environmental > Aquatic > Marine > Wetlands > Sediment ... | reverse complement strand
CCATAACGTGAAACGGCCAGCTCGAAGGCGTCCCACGCCAACTCCCCAGTAGCGGCCTCACCGGCGATCGAGGCGAGCAGATAGCGGGAATGGTCATCCAACAGGTTGATCACATAGCCTTTGGTGTCGTCAGCGAGCAACACTTCGGTGGCGTCGATCTGCCACAGGTCGTTGGAGACCTCCCGCTCAAACCGTCGGTCCGCTTTCGGTTTCCGCTTCTTGGTGGCGGCCACCAGCCCGTTACGGCGCAACACCTGATGAATCGTCGACACCACCGGGGGATCTATCCCGGCGCGGACCAGTTCGGATCGTATCCGGCGGGCACCCCAGCGGGGATGCTCCTTGCGCATCTCCACAATCTGTGCCTCCAGATCGGCGGGGATCTGATGTGCCGGCACCAACGGTCGCCGGGATCGGTCGTCGAGACCTTCTAGCCCTTCGGCCAGGTATCGGCTCCGATACCGGTAATAGGTCTGCCGGGAGATCCCATAGCGGCGGCACACCTCCGTCACCGACATTCCGGTGCGCTCCGCCTCGAGCAGCACTTCTAAACGCATTTCAGCCATCGTCACCACCTTCAACGCCACCGCTGACCTCCTTGCCAAGACACACGGTCAACATGCAGCAGCTAGCCCAGTGGTGTCACACATCTTCCCGGAACACTGTCACACATGTGTCCGGAACGATCTGTCACCGATCTCCCCGGAATGAACACGACAGGGATTGGAGTGTTCTTGACACTTTGGTGAAAGGGTTACTGACACTCTGGTGAGAGGGTTGGCGTGTCTATTCCGTGGACATGGAGCACTCAACGCTCGTTCGCCTCAGTGGAGATTCCGTCGTCGATGACGGCCCCGTTGGTCCAGTTAGCGATTCAAGGGCTGAACAATCCGTCCGAGCCCTATCTGGGTCGGCCAGAACCCAGGCACAGGAACACTCTCCGCATCCAACTCACACCAAGATGCCACGGCAATCCCACGATCGAGAACCCCCGGAACACAATCGGAGCACCGCCAATGCCATCCACGACCGCAGCGATCCGAAGAACGGCCACGACACCGGCCGCCTCGTCGCGAATGCGCGCAGACACCCCCAAAACACCCACGCACGTGCAACAAGTTGCTCGGTGTCTACATGTAGACATGTGGGGTGGCGATGGATCTCGAACGTGGCGTGTTGGCCAGGGTCGACCGCAAGCTGCTGGCCGGTCTCGGACAGAATGAGACGTACCGGATGGTCCGAGTGCCGGTGGCGGCGGCGAAGTGGTCGACGTGGAAGCGGTACTGCGAGTCCGCCGGGGTCTCGATGGGTCGCGCCATCGTGGCGCTGATCGACCGGGAAGTGGTCAGCGTCTTCGGTGATCACGCCGGCGACTACCTGCCGGTGTTGGCGGCGCAGGCCGAGGCGGAACTGGCCAGACGCCAGGAGCAGGTCGCCCGCCGAGAGGAGGATGTGTCGGGAGTCGAGGAACGGCTTCGGGGGTGGAACGACCACCTCCACAGGTGGCAGGGCGAGCTCGAGACCCGGGAGCGGCGTGTCGATTTCGCAGCGAAGATATCTGCTCGGCCTGGAGAGGCGTCGACCAAGGTCGGTCGCAACGAGCGATGCCCGTGCGGATCGGGCCTCAAGTACAAGCACTGCCACGGCCGCCCCGGACGACCATGAACCGCCCTCACAGACAATGCCTTGCTAGCGCCGATTGCCGGATCTCGGACGCCGCAGATGGATCGGTGAGGCTTCGGTCGGCGTGAACATGCGCCACTGGCACCTACTGCTACGTCTGTGTCTATCGGGTTGGAGGTCGTGTCAGCAGGCCTGTAGACAACGGGTGGCTGGTCGGCCGTCACTCCCACCGGAAGAGTCGTACGGCGATAGCAGTGCAGATCACGAGGACTCCGACGAGAACGCCCGTTTCGAGTAGGAGAGATCCCCACGGTTCGCCAAACCACAGCCCGCGCAGGAGTCGCACCACGTAGGTCAGGGGGAGGTAGTCCGAGATCGTTCGGACCGAGTCGGGCATCACCTCCAGTGGAATCGCTGCGCCTGACAGGAACAGCATCGGGTAGAGCACCACCATCCCAATCACCTGGGCGGCCCTGGCATTCGGTGCCAGACCGGCAATGAGGTAACCCACTGCGAACATGGCGGTTCCCGACAGGATGACGGCGAGGAACACACTCACTGCCTGGCCCTCAAACCTTACTCGATACAGGAGCCATCCCACCACGAGCACCCCGACCATTCCTGTGAGCGTCATGATGAGATTGGCGGTCACGTCGGCGGCGATATAGACCAGCGGCCGCAGGGGGGTCATCCGAAAGCGTCGGAGAATGCCGGCCTCGCGGTAGCTGCTGGTGTTGATGGCCACTCCGAGCAGCCCGACCGAACCGAGTATCAACGCCGTGTAGGCGGGCATCGAAATGTCCATGGAGCCGTACCCGTCGAACATGTCCTGCGGTTCATTCCCATAGATAGCCCCGAAGATGAGAACAAACATGACCGGAAAGGCCAACGTAAAGAAGGTGCCGATCGGCTCTCGAACATACAGTCTGAGATTGGCGACTACGAGGGACGCCAGTCCTCGAACCGTCACGGAGCTGCCGCGATCCACCACGGTCAGGTTTCCCGGCCCGTCGCGCCGTGTCATTCCCTCATCTCCCTACCGGTCAACGACAAGAACACGTCCTCCAGGTTCGGTTGCTCCGTTCTTAGGTCAGTGAAGGGCACTCCAGTGTCTTCCAACGCGTTGACGACGGCACCGGTGAACCGGTCGCCGTGGCCGTACACGAGCACCCTCTCATCGTTTTGCTCGACCCTGCTGACGGCAGACAGGCTCGTCAGGCTCGCCACGTCCTGTCCTTCCGGAAGACCGAAGACGATCCGCTTGTCGACGTTGAGCGAGTCGATCAGCGCCTCAGGTGTGTCCAGCGCGACGATTCGACCCCGATCCACGATCATGACCCGATCACACAACCGCTCGGCTTCCTCCATGTAGTGGGTCGTGATGACAACGGTGCAGCCACGGTCACGGATCTGCCGCACCAGGTCCCACATCGAGCGTCTCGCCTGAGGGTCGAGTCCTGTCGTCAGCTCATCGAAGAACACCAACTCGGGTCCGTTGACCAGAGCCAGAGCTATGAACAAGCGCTGCTTCTGTCCACCCGACAGCTTCGCGAAGGCCGTCTTACGTTTCTCGGTGAGCGCCAATAGTTCCAAAAGGTCATCCACATTGATGGAGCGCCGATAGAAGGATCCAAACAGCGCTAGCGCCTCCTCAACGTGGAGTCGGGACGGCAGAGCGCTCTCCTGCAACTGAACACCGATCCTCTCGGCGACTACCCGCCGCTCCGTAGAGGGGTCCATAGCCAGCAACCGGACCTGGCCCGCCGTCGGTCGACGCAGTCCCTCGATACACTCGATGGTCGTGGTCTTGCCGGCGCCGTTGGGCCCAACCAGTCCGAATATCTCGCCTTCGGCCACCTCAAACGAGATCCCGTCAACAGCAACGACGTCGCCGTACGTTCTCCGCAGGTTCCGGACTTCGATCGGTGCCACCATGTCGGCTCCCAACCCCATCCAAACACCGTCGGGCCGAAGTCGACCCACCGCAAGAGGAGAACGGCCTGTGTTGCAGGGCTTCCGTCAATGGCCACACCAGAGAGCGGCGCAGATCAACCGTTCACGAGCAACAACGCTCCGATGAGCGATTGCGCTGGATTGGCACGTCGTGCGCTCCTCACCGAGCCGTTCACAGGGTCGATTCTGGGCGTTCCGTCCACTGTGCTGGGCTCGGCAGGGTTGGGCTCGCGACCACACCGCGTCCACATTACATTGAGAAGCACTGAGAATTGGCGCGAAACGGTGAGACGCCAAAAGGGACTCCGAACGGGCACTTCACCGCGATTGCCCTGGTCGCGTCGGCCCGCGATAGGGGTCTCAGAAACCTTCACACGGCAGAGGTCACTGGTTCGATCCCAGTAGCGCCCACCAGCCGGAACCCGTACACAGTGTGGGTTCTCGTCGTTTCAGGGACCAACGACTCCCGGCTCACATGGCCTCAACCCCACGCCAACCCCACACCTCAAGTCGACCGTGTGTTCATGGATGAGGATTGGGGAAGGTCTACTGCGTTGACGAGCGTGTAGGGCGAGAGCGTCACACGCGGGTCCCGGTAGCCGAGGAACGCTTGGACTTCGGCCGGTGTCCACCGGCCCTCAACGAAGAGTCGGGTCGCTACGGTGCGGCGTAGATCGTGTGGTGTGACCTCGAAGTCGAGCCGTTCGGCGATCTTGATCCAGACTCTGCTTCTCCAGTTCGTGTAGCGGATTGGACCTCCTCGTGGAGCTGCGACCACGTACTTGTCCATGCCGGTGATCGGTCGCTCATTGAAGTGTCGTCGGAGCCGTCGGGCGACATCGTCGGGGATGGGTATCTCCGCTACTTTCGTCCAGCTCGTCGGATACGGCCACGAACGACATTGGGCTGGTGCAGCTGTCTCGCAGCCGACGCCGTCTTCGTCGCCGTCGAAACGATGCGGGTCGCCGGCGGACGAAACGGCCACCGTCGCCGTGCTCGGCCGACCGCATCATTTCGACTGCTCCACGACGGCGCCGTCGTCGACCAGGTGCTCGGCCATCTTGGCCGCTCCCGGTAACACCCGACCGACGGGCTACGTAGCAGGTACGGATACGATTCGCTGGTGTGGAAACCGCTCGCCATCGCCGTCGCCCTGCTGGCGCTCGTCGTCTCGGCGTGTGCCGCCGGAGAGACCACTGCCACGACAACACCGACCACACCCACCACCAGCGCCACCACCTCGACCATCGCGTCCGCGGCTCCTTTGGCCCCGGCCACGGCTGCGGCAGACCTGGTGGAGACGTGGGGGGACTCAATCGACGTCGTCGGGGCGACGGTGCTCGTCGTGCGCGGCGACGGCTCGACCGAGACCATCGAGTACGGGTTCGCCGACCGTGAGGCGGGCGTCCGCACCGACGCCGACAGCCAGTACCGGATCGGGTCGATCACGAAGGTATACACCGCCGCCACGGTGATGAGCCTCGCCGAGGACGGTTTGCTCGCGCTCGACGATCCGGCGGCGGATTATGTGCCGTCGCTGCCGCCGGAGATCACGATCGAGCACCTGCTCGGTCACACGAGCGGGCTGCGTGACGTCGACGTGACGGCCGGGATCATCGAGGTAGCGCTCGGCGGCGGCGAGGCGGGAGACCCGCTCGACTCGCCGCTGGAAGTGGTGGACCGGGGGCTGGTGTTCGAGCCCGGCACGCGCCAGGAATACTCCAGCGTCGGCTATCTCGCACTGGAGCGGGTGATTGAAGCCGCCGCCGCCACGACCTACGAGGAGGCGCTCACCGAGCACCTGCCGCTGGCCGGAACGAGCACCGAGCTCGAGGACGGGGAGTCGGAGTTGCCCACCGCCTACGAGCGATTCAGCCCGGCCACCCCGGCGTTCTCACTCGCCGATCTGGAGACGACGGCGTTCGCCCGCAACGCCGGCGGAGCCGGCGCCCTCGTGGCGACCGCCGCCGATGTGGCCGGCTTCATCCGGGCGCTCTTCGACGGCGCCGTGGTGAGCGAGGCGTCGCTGGAGCGGATGATGGACGCCGGCCCGCCTCGGGTGGAGTACGGACTCGGCCTGTCGGTGTACCCGGTGGCCGGCACGACGGTGTACGGCCACAACGGCCGCACGATCGGCTTTGCCGCCAGCGTCCGCCACGACCCGGCCACGAACACCACGGTGGTGGTGCTCGCCAACGACGGCGGCGCCGAGACGAGCGAGTTCGCCGATCGGCTCATCGCCGCCGAGTTGGCGCGAGCGGCCTCGTAGCACCGCCGGGCTGGGGTCCCTCGGGGACGGGCTCGACGTTGTCCCAGTGCTCCAACGTCCCCTGCTGAGTCCCATCGTTGACGGATCATGCGATGGGTGAAGCGATCGCCGCATGCAGCAGCACCGGGACCGTCGGCCGGCACATTCGGCCTCCGTGCGATCGGCCGGGATGTCCCGGAACGGTGCAAGGAGCGTGCTGGCCATATGATGGAGTTCATGTTGCAGGCGCCGGTTCGACGCTCGTCTCGCAGATGCCGCAAGTTGACAGGTCGATCGTGGATCCGCTGATCGCCATCACCGTCGCCGTCGGCGGGTACCTCATCGGTTCCGTTTCCTTTGCACGTCTCGTCGGGCGCCGCACGGCTCCAGAAGACGAATTCGGGATCGAGCGCCTCGAGTGGCGAGACGGCGTGGGCTTTACCGTTGAGAACGTATCCGCGACCAGCGTCGAGACGAGGAGCGGCGAACGTTACGGCTGCCTCACCGCACTCCTTGACATCGCCAAGGCGTTCGTGCCGACGCTCGCGCTCAGGCTGGCATATCCGGATGCCGCCTATGACATCGTCTGCGCCGCTGCGGTGACGGTTGGTCACGTCTACCCGGTGTTCTACCGATTCAAGGGTGGCCGAGGCACGTCCACCATCCTCGGCGGACTGCTAGCACTGGCCCCGTTGTCGATCCCCGTCACGATTGTCGTTGGCTACCTCCTCGGTCTCTTCATCTTCAAGGACGTGCTGCTGGCTCACCACGCCGGCTGGCTGGTGCTGCTGCCGATCTGGTTCGCCCTCTTCGGGCAGTGGGACCTGGTCCTCTACGCGATCGTCGTGAACGTCATTCGCTGGAGCGCCTCGATCCCGGAGCTGCGGGCCTACTGGAAATATCGCCAGGCCGGCGAGTTCCAGACGCGCGAGTTCCACGACGCCATCGAGCAGACCCACATCGGATACATACACCGATACCTCCGTCGGCGGGGTTGGATCCACCACTCCTACATGGATGAGTGACCGACCCGATGGTTGGCAGGGGACGAAGGACCATCGTGGCAGCCCTCCCACGGTCGGCAACGCGGAGTTGGCGCTGACGAATCGGACCGCCACTGTGCGGCTCGCTCGCAGGCACCCGCCCTCATCAAGTATGTTGTGGCAGCCATGCCGCCATACGTTCTCGCCATCGACCTGGGAACCCGAGGACCCAAGGTGGCCCTGGTGTCGAGCCGTGGCGAAGTAATCTCTCCGCAGTTCGAGCCCGTCGGCCTCCATCTGAGCCCAGACGGAGGGGCCGAGCAAGATCCCACCGAATGGTGGAGTGCGATTGGTCGCGCCGTCCGCCGAGTCCTCGAGGAGGCCCCGGTCCCACCGACGGTAGTAGAAGCGGTCTCGTGCACGGGGCAGTGGTCGGGCACGGTGCCGGTAGGAACGGATGGTCAACCCCTGGGCAACGCCATCATCTGGATGGATCACCGCGGAGCTCCCTACGTGGCCAAGCTCATCGGAGGACCGGTCCGCTACCAAGGCTACGACCCGCGCAAGGTCGCCCGCTGGATGCGGCTCACGGGAGGCGCCCCCAACAAGTCCGGCAAGGACCCCCTCGGGCACATCCTCTTCCTGCGCCATGAAAGGCCTGACGTGTACGCCGAGGCAGCCGTCTTCCTGGAGCCGAAGGACTACGTCAACCTCCGCCTCACGGGGAAGGTCGCAGCATCGTATGACTCGATGGCACTGCACTGGCTCACCGACAATCGAAACCCCAACGCTGTCGCGTACGAAGACGGTCTGCTGGAGATGGCTGGGATCGAACCCAGCAAGCTCCCTCCCCTCCGCCCCGCATCGAAGGTGCTCGGTGGACTCGAAAACAGCGCGGCAGACATGCTTGGACTCCCACCCGGGATCCCTGTGCTGACGGGAACGCCGGATCTCCATTCGGCCGCGATCGGTGCCGGAACCGTCGGCGACCTGGCGACGCATCTCTACGTTGGCACCTCGTCGTGGCTCGGTTGTCATGTGCCGTACAAGAAGACGGATCTCGTGCACAACATCGCCTCGCTCCCTGCCGCTGTCCCTGGCCGCTACCTGGTCGCGAACGAGCAGGAAAGCGCGGGCGCCTGCCTCGACTGGTTCGGAGGCATCCTGCATCCCGACGTTGCCGACTCCACCGACTACGAGCGCCTCGCCCGAGCGGCCCTGGAAGCACCGCCGGGAAGCGGCGGGGTCATCTTCACCCCGTGGCTGTTCGGAGAGAGGACCCCCGTCGAGGACTCTTCCCTACGTGCCGGTTTCTTCAACCAATCTCTCGAAACGGGGCGCGAACACATGGCCCGAGCCGTGTTCGAAGGAGTGGCCTACAACACTCGGTGGCTCCATCGCCATGTCGAACGGTTTGCCAAGGCGCGCCTCGATCCCATCACCATGGTGGGTGGCGGGGCCCGATCGGACCTGTGGGTCCAGATCTTCGCCAACGTGCTCGGCCGGACGATCAAACAAGCGGCCGACCCGATCTGGGCGAATGTGCGCGGCGCCGGATTCCTGGCACTGGCCAGCCTCGGGCACATCGAGTGGGCCGAGATCCCCGACCTCGTGCCCATCGCCAGGGTCGTTCGTCCGGACCGAGCCGACAGTGCCGTCTACGATCGGGGCTACGAGACGTTCCTGGCGATCTACAAGGCGAACCAACGTATCTACGCCAGGCTCGACCGATCGCGTCAATGAGCCACTGCGAGCGCTGCGGCGCAAGCGCGAGTATCTCCGCGTCACCGACGAGGGGATCGGAGGCCTGACTGTGGCCGAAGTAGAGGGCTACCCAAACGATGCACCGTCGGACGTGCTGCGCCCTAGCGTGGTGCAGCTCAGGGCTGGACGTCGTCGAGCACTTCTGAGATGGCGGCGAGGTCGTCGACGAGCTGCTGGAAGCGTTTGTGGCCGAACGCTTCGACCAGCCGGGTGGCGAAGTCGGCCTGCTGGGGGGCGATCTGCTGCACCGCGGAGCGCCCGACCGGTGTCGGCGACAGCAGCGGCGATCGCTTGTGGGCGGGGTTTGGTGATGCCTCAAGGAGTCCGTCGTCGATCAGCCGGTTGGCGACCCGCTGGACGGCCTGGCGGGTGATCCCCATCTCGCGGGCGATCCCGGCGGCGTTGAGGGGCCGCCGCAGGACGGCCCCCAACACCTGCCACCATGCCACGGTCAGCCCGGCTGGGCGGGCGAGCTGTTCGCCTGCTGCGAGCATTTGCCCGTTGACCTTGAAGATGCTCAGCGCGAACTCGGCGCCGAGTCGGGGTTCATCCGGCATGGCCGGCCGCCTGCATGAGCCCGAAGAACCCGGATGCGTCGTGCTGTCCGTAGAGCAGGTACCAGTTGTCGTTGATGGTTCGGTTGTAGAACGCCAGCCGCTCGAAGATCGCTCTGGCGAACTCGACAGGGGCGATGCCGCTGGCGGTGATCAGGTCGCCGTCGGTGACGGCGAGGTCGTGGCGATATCGGTCGTGGCCCTGGTACCCGTCCGACTCGAGGATCTGGGCTGCGTTGGAGGTGTGGTCGCGGTCGTTGAGGAGTCCTGCGTTGGCCAATCCGACGGTGGCGCCACAGATGGCGGCTACGGGAACGCCGGCCTCGAGAAATCGAGATGCGGTGTCCACGAACCGAGTGTTGCGGCCCGCCAGCCACGTGTCGGCGCCGGGGAGGATGAGCATGGCGCTGTCGGAGGGGTCGAGCTGTGCGACGGTGATGTCGGGGGTGAGCGTCATGCCGCCCTTGGTCGTGATTGGGTCCATGGTCTCGCCGACGGCCACGATGCGGTACTTCTTCCCGTCGGGCTGCCAGTCGCCTGAGCCGAGATGCGCTAGGGCGTAGCCAGGCTCCCAATCGGCCCACGTGTCGTAGATGCCAACGTGGACGGTATTGCTGCTCATCATGTGCACTCCCTCGTCTTGATGGACAGCATATTGACATAACGACAGCATGTTGTCAACGGGTGAGTGAAGGCGGGTGCATTGCGACGTCTCGGACGGTTGCCGATGGGCCCCCGACGCCGATCGGTGTGGCGGAGACGCTGCAATACTCCTTCAGCATGTCCTCCCTTGCCGCCCGGGCACTTGTGTTCTTCACCTCGGCTGCCGTTCTCGTCCTGGAAATCCTGGCCGGGCGTCTGCTCGCCCCCTACGTTGGGGTGACGCTCGAAACCTTCACGGCGATCATCGGAACGGTGCTCGCCGGCATCTCCCTGGGCGCTTGGCTCGGGGGGAGATCTGCCGATCGGCATCCCCCGGCCCGGCTGCTGGGGCCGCTGCTCATCGTTGGAGGGTTGTTGTCCTTGGCAGCCCCGACCATCGTCGAGCTGCTGGGTCCCGGGTTGGGCGGGGGCGAGCCGGTGGAGATCGTGCTGCTCACCGCCTTCGCGTTCCTTCTGCCGGCGGTGGCGCTGAGCGCCGTGCCGCCGGTGGTTGTAAAGCTCCAGCTGGCCGATCTGGCTCGCACCGGTACCGTGGTCGGCCGCTTCTCTGCGGTGGGGACGGCCGGCGCCATCTTCGGCACCTTCGTCACCGGGTTCGTGCTGCTGGCGGCTTTCCCAACCCGGCCAGTCGTCTTCGGCGTGGGCACCGCCCTCGTGGTGTGGGGGCTGTTCCTCATGCTGAGTTTGGGCCGGCGCTTCGTAGCCGCAGCCGCTATGGCCGTTCTCGGGACGCTGCTCGCCGGGGCAGCGTTGGCCGCGGTGGGGGGACCATGCGACACCGAAACCACCTACTACTGCGCCCGCGTGGAGGCCGACCGGCAGCGCGACTCGGGTCGCGTGTTGTGGCTGGACAACGTTCGCCACTCGTACGTGGATCTCGACGATCCCACGCACCTCGAGTTCCGATACACGCGAATCGTTGCCGACCTGGTGGACACCCAGACCGACCGGGGCCCCGTCGATGCCCTCTACATCGGCGGAGGTGGCTTCACCCTGCCGCGCTGGTTGGCGGCCGTGCGTCCCGGGAGCACCAACACTGTCCTGGAGCTCGACGACGGCCTTGTAGATATCGCCGTAGATCGGCTGGGACTGGATCTGGGCGGCATCGAGGAGATCAGGATCGGAGATGCTCGGCTCACACTCGGCACCTTCCCCGAAGACGGTTTCGACGTGATAGTCGGTGACGCCTTCGGCGGATACTCAGTTCCGTGGCACCTCACCACCCGCGAATTCCTCGACGAGGTCAAGGCGCGGCTGCGCTCGGACGGAATCTACATCATGAACGTCATCGACCGGCCGCCCAATGCGTTTGCCAAGGCCGAGGCCGCAACGTTGCGGGAGGTCTTCACTCACGTCGCAGTGGTCGCGCCTCCGGTCTATCTGGAAGGAGCATCGGGCGGCAACTTCGTCCTTGCCGCTTCCCAAGCGGCACTCGACATGGAGGCCCTGGCTGCTGCACTCCAGGTCAGGGCAGCAGCGAGCGTCGCGATCGCCGGATCGGAAGTGGAAGCTTGGGCAGGTGGCATCCTGGCGCTCCGCGACGATTTCGCTCCCGTGGACGAACTCCTCGGCGCCCGGTAGCCGCATCACCGAGGCGGCGGATGGCCGCGCACCACAAAGGCGTCACCGTCCACCGCGCGCTCACCGGCGGAAGGGCATTTGTGCCTGACCGAACACGAGTCAGGGACGCACGGCGGTACGGCATCGGATCACGCCGTGGCCGGATCGCGGGGTGTGCCGCGAGACAGTCGACGGTTTCTCTTTCGAATCGCCCTCGTCCGACAGGTCCCGATTCGCCCTGGATTCGCGGCCAAGGTCGCTCATCCCGGCTTGGATCTCGGAGCAAAGCGACGAGCAGATGGCATCTCTCGGGCTGCGGCCTGGCCGTCGCTATGAGGTGGTCAGGACAGGGGAGGGGGACCCCGGCACGGAATCAACGAGCCGAATGATCGTCGAATCTGCCCTCTGTCTGGCCCAGGACTCAGGGAGCATCGCTTTCGGTGGCGGCTCCTGGACGCCTCCTTCGGCGATGGCTGAGTTGCTGCTCCCTCGCCTCACGGCCAATGCTGGCCTGAGTTTCGAACTCGATCCGGCGGCTTCCGATAGGGCAGCCTCCGTCGGGAGTTGACCTCCACGTACGAAGATGTGCCCCGTCTGGGCTTGGTGAAGGAGGCGTGGAATGTCGGCAGGTCAACTGCCTCCTGTGCGGTTGGCCCGTGTCACCCGATACAGATTGCGCGACCGGGTTCCCCACCCTACATTCGGCCTGAATCGGCTATCGGCGTCACCGCTGGCGGCCGAGCGAGCCATCGTTTGCGTCCGATCCCCGGTTGTCAATAGGAACGTGATTGAACGCAATGGGTCTGGTGGACGGACCTGATTCGAGTGGTCACTCCCCTTTGAGCGTCCAACGGTCGGCAGCGTCATCTTGGCACCGCCCCCTTCCTTGGTTCCTGTCTCGTGTGTGTCGCGTCCGCATTGCGTCCACATTGGATCGCTCCCAGGACGCGTCCAAGGTGTCGGCGGCGTTGCGGTCGAGGGCTTCGTCGAGGTGGCCGAAGACCGACAGAATCCACCTCGGCGGGCTTGCATGTCGGGCATCCGTATCATCGCACGTTGTGTGCAGTCATCGGAGTGCCCCCACGAGATCGAGCGACCGGTGATGGGTCGGCGCTGTGAGCATCTCAGCTGGCCCCACCGGCGCCGGCCGCAACGCTGCGCAACCGTTCGTATCGGCCGCCGGATCACGTAGATGGACACCGTCTGGGTGCTCGGAGACCAGCTCAACCGGCGCACGGGCGCGCTTGCCGCCGCACACCCCAATGTGACCCGGGTGTTGATGGTGGAGAGCGCCGGCAAGATCTCCAGCAGACGTTTTCACCGGCAGCGGATCCATTTGATCGTGACCGCGATGCGCCGTTTCGCAGCCGAGCTCCAGGGCGACGGCTTCAGTGTTGACTATCGCAAGGAACCCAGCTTGGCGGCGGGCTTCGAAGGGCATGTCCGGGACCATGGCCCGGACACCGTGCGGGCGGCCGAGCCGGGATCGCGGTCTGCCACGGCGCTGATGCAATCGCTCGGCGTGGAGCTGGTGCGCGATAGCCGTTTCTTGTGCCACTACGAGGACTTCGCCGCGTGGGCCGACGGACGAACCCGCCTTCGGATGGAGGGCTTCTACCGCTGGCAGCGGCGCCGGCTCGGCTACCTCATGGACGGAGATGAGCCAGCCGGCGGACGGTGGAACTTCGATGCCGACAACCGTGAACCACCACCCACCGACGGCGGCGCATTCCCGAAACCCCTCGTCGACACCCTCGACGACCTCGACCGGGACGTGATAGCAATGATGCCGGCAACCGCCACGGGCCTGGCGCCACGCGGCCTGTGGGCCACGGACCGGGCCGGCGCCCTGCGCCGCCTAGATCACTTCGTCGATGAAGTACTGCCCGTCTTTGGCGCCTATGAGGACGCCATGTTGAGCAACGATTGGCATCTCGCGCACTCGCTGCTGAGCCCCTACCTGAACCTTGGCTTGCTGCTGCCCGGCGAGGTGTGTGACGCCGTCGAGGCCGCATATCGGGCGGGGCGGGTCCCCATCAACTCGGCGGAGGGTTTCATCCGCCAGGTGATCGGCTGGCGAGAGTACATATGGGGGGTCTACTGGTTGTGGCCCGAGCACTCCGACCGCAACGTCCTCGGCAACGACCGGCCGCTACCGCCCGCGTTCACGGGCGCCGCAGAGACCGAGATGCGTTGTGTGGCAGGCACGGTGACTGCTGTGGACGAGCGCAGTTGGACCCATCACATTCCCCGGCTGATGATCCTCGCCAACCTCGCCAATCTCGTCGGAGTGAGGCCGTCCGCCGTCGTCGAATGGATGTGGTCGCAGTTCGTTGACGGAGCCGAGTGGGTGATGATTCCCAATGTCATCGGAATGGGAATGTGGGCAGATGGAGGAGCAATGGCAACAAAGCCCTACGTGTCGGGCGGCGCCTACATCAACCGGATGAGTGACTATTGCGGCGACTGCCGGTTCAATCCTCGTCTCCGGACCGGGGAGAATGCGTGCCCGTTCACCTCGCTGTATTGGGACTTCATTGCTCGCCATGCCGGCCTGCTCGGCTCGAACCCACGAATGGCGCGGGCGGTGCGTAGCTTCGAGCGCCTCTCGGACGGCGAGGCAACCCGCGCTCGCGCCGCAGAGGTGATCGACGGCCTCATGGCGGGCACGCTCTAGGTGCATACCGGAGGGCGCCTCGACACTGCCGCATCCTTCAATGCGGTTCGGGGTTCGCTGCAGAGTTGCTGTTCTCACGGCACGTGCGTCGTCGCGGCAAACCGTTGCGCCGCGAGCCATACCGGCGGAAAGGGGCACGAGGTTCTTGACCACGAACTCCCGTTCAACGGTCAGCTGCACTCAGCTTCCGCGATAGGGAAGCATCTTGGCTGCGGCGCCGAGAGCATCGAACCTCCCTGATCAGGAAACCACACAACCATGTGACGGGGGCTGTGCGGGTGCCCGCCAACTTCACCTCGCACGTGTGGTGAACCAGCTGATGACGACTTGCTGTAGTCACACGCCCGCAGCCGGATCTACCAGGGGTCGTTGATTCCGCTCCTGATACCAAGCGGGCGCACCTGATCATCGAAGGGCACCTCGATCGCTTCCCCTTTGCCCTCGGAGTCGGTGAGAAGGACGACTGAGCGGACCTGATTGGACCCGTAGTAGTAGCCGCCAACCGCCAAGTGGGCCTCGTCGGGGCTCCATGCAATGGAATCGGCGATCATACCGGATCGGATCACCGCCTCACGGGTGCCGTCGGCGGAAAGGACCTCGATCCGAGCGAGGTCTGACCCGTCACCAAATCGGTTGCTCACCAGCACGATCCGGCCGCTGTCGGGCAGGATCGCGGCCGCCGTCGGGTGCTCGTTGAGAGCGCCGAATCGACCGAGGGCCTGCTGGTCGGCCAGGCCCGTCGTAGTGATCGCCCAGTCGCTGCTCAGTGGGATACCCGCCGGTCGCGAAACAACCAGACGACCGTCGCTTCCAGCGGCCACGAACTGAACATCTGCGTTGGCGATAGTCGCCCCAGAGGGGTCAATCGTTGTGAGACCGCTTTCGCTCTGAAGGGCGTATCCCCACGAGCCCCACGCCACCGGCCGAACCGTGTCTTGGAGGACGGTGATCTGCGTAGTCGTGATTTGGCCGTCCGAGACGTCGGCCTGCAGCAGCGCAAAACCGCCCGCCGACTCTTCCACCCAGGCGATGGCGCTGTGATCCGTCGGGTGCCAGGCGAAACCGGTGACGCGAGACGCGACGAAGCGCAGGTCCCCGACTTTCCCAACATGCAGGGCGAGTCTTTCGGTGCCGTACTCGGGAACGGTTACTGCGATCTGGCGCTGGGCAGCGTCGTACGCGGCGTCCGACACCTTGGAGGCGAGCCGGGTCTCCGCCGGACTGCCATCCCCGGGCCATGTCATCAGGCCCCTTCCGAATTCCACCGACGCGAGGATGGTCCCCGGGAACCTCATCACGTCTTCGGCCGGCGGCTCGGAAGTGACGACCGGATCGGCCGGTGCAGATGTTGATGTGACCGCCTCGGCGGACTCGGTGTCAATCGGTGAAGGGTCGCCGGTGGCTCCCTGGCCCAGGAGGAATCCGAAGGCTACGCCCGCGACCACCAGGAGCACGCCGGTCCATTTGTGGCTCGAACGCAGCGGTGGGGGCGTGCGTTCCGACGGGTGTGGCAAGGGGGTCACTCGGCTGTCCATGGACCAAACCTACCGGGGCGTCTCTGCTACGCGAACGGCCTCGACAAACCCGGTCGGGTTCTCTGACACGTCTCCAGCCCTGACCGCTGGATTCAGTGGCCCTGTTGTTCGAGGTAGTCCTTGCTTGCCTTGAGGAACGCGTTCCCCATCTTTGAGTTCCCGAATCGTTGGTAGAAGAAGCCGAGGAATCCGGGCGCCTCGACATCGCTCATGACGAGGTGTTGGGTCACTCCCGTCTCGCTCGTTGTGAACTCTCTGGAGAAGTGCGAGGTGGCAGTGACCTTCGATCCGGCTTCGTATTTCTCGTCGAATTCGATCACCGCGCGATCGGATTCGACGCGTTTCGAGATGTTGTTGCGGGTCATGAGGCCCTCGTTGGTCCTGATCGTCACAGAGTCGTTTCCCTGTTCCACCAGTTCGACGCTCGTCATCCCCGGCATTCGGCTGACGATTCCGACGAAGAGCTCGCCGTGATTCTCGAGAGCATGCTGCACTTCCTCAATACTGCAGTCGATGTCTTCGCTGCCTTCAAGCCAAACAGGCACTGCTTCTCCTCGCCATTAGCGTCGCGACCTGTCGCCCGTGTTCGTCTCTCAACCGTACCCCGAGGACGATTCGACGTCAGGTGATTCGGCAACCCCGATGGACATCGTCGGGGACAACCTCCTCGCGTTGCACCCCTAGGCGCCCCTGGTCGGCTCGCGCTGAACGCGGCTGTCGGTGTCTGGTGGGGGAGCGATTCGCCCGAATTGCTCCAGTATGTCGCGCACCCGATCCAGGGGTAGGGCTTGGACGCGGCGTCCGTCGATACCGACCATGGGTTCGGCTGCCACGAGCGCGTTGACGATCGCTTCTTCTGTGGCTTGGATCGTCTCCTCGTAGAGCGGATCGAGATCCTCCAAGAGAGCCGCCATCGGGTAGCGGGGACCGTCACCGTCGACGTCGAGACCGGTTGAGAACGCCAGGAAGATCTCGCCTGAGCCTTCGTCTCCGATGCCGTCGACCCGGCCCACACCGAAACTGACCCGTTTGGCGACCTGTCGCAGCTCCGATCTGAGGATTGCTGCGTCGGTGGCCACAACAACGATGATGGAGCTCTCACCGGCCGGTGCCGACTCGTGCTCTCCGCCGCAAGGCCGGGTCGTGCAGCCAAGTTCGCGCCCAACAGGAACGCCGGCGATGGTCAACGCCGGCCCTACCCCATAGTTGGCCTGGACCAGCACGCCCACGGTGTAGCCATCAGGCACCACTCGAGACGATGGTCCGGTGCCTCCCTTGTACCCGTGACAGATCATGCCGGTGCCACCACCAACATTCCCCTCGGCTATCGGTCCGCTTCGGGCGCTATCGAGCGCAGCGAAGACGTGTTCCGCACGGACATGGAGGCCGCGGATGTCGTTGAGGTAGTCGTCCCATGTCTCCGCAACGACCGGCAAGCTGGTGAGCCGCCGATCCCTCTCCGTCTGCCACCGGATCACCGCCTCGTGGACCGTGCCCACGCTGAGCGTGTTCGTGATCATCACCGGACCAGGCAGCAACCACCCCTGGTCGTCGACATATAGCGACCCGGTCATTTCCCCGTTGCCGTGAAGCGTCTGCCCCGAAGCAAACGAGCCCTTGTCCGATTCTCTGCCGCGTGGCCAGATGGCGGTGACGCCCGTCCTGATCGGTCCGCTTCCCACCTCGAGGGAACCGTGGCCGTCTATCAGCGTCGCGTATCCGACCTCGAGGCCGCTCACGTCGGTGATCGCGTTGTTCGGTCCCGTTCGGCCCTGAAACGGAATGCCGACATTGCGCGCACGTCGTCGACAGGCCACAGGACCCTCGCCGCGCTCATGAGCCTGATTCCCGCTCGGTGCCACGCGTCGAACGTAACCAACTGCGGCTGAAGATGTCCCACAAAAGAAGCGAGCTCTCCGCTCTGCGGGACACCATTATCGAGCTTCTTCGTGGACCGCTCAGCTACTTGCGAGGAGGGCGGGGAATCAGCACCGACGTGTTGCGGGTGTAGGCCTGGAAGTCTTCGTCGTCGCCCCAGCGCTTCTGGGCTCGAGCTTCGAGCATCGGGATGCCGCTGACGCGGGTGAGCAATAGCGTGACGAACACGGGCGAGATCAGGACGACCCAACGCCAGCCGGACAACAGTGGAACGGCCATGATGGCGATGCCGGTCCACAGGGCGATCTCGCCGAAGTAGTTGGGGTGCCGAGACCAGGCCCAAAGGCCGGTCGAGATGAACGCGCCCTCGTTCGCTGGATCACGTTTGAAGACCGATTTCTGCTGGTCGGCGATCACTTCGATCGCGAAGCCGGCAGTCCAGACGACGATTCCCAGGACCGCGAGCCAGCCAATTGAGCGGCGTTCGACGCTCGTGATGATTGCCAGGGCACACGCAATCGTGAGGAGCACCCACAAGCCCTGCAACGTCCATGTCATGAAGAACCGGAGTGGATCGATCTTGATCTCGTCGAAGCGGCCGTCGCGGCCGTCTCGACGCACGCGACGGAAAAGGAACGAGCCAAGCCGAAGCGCCCAGACCGCGACCATCGCCGCCACGATCACGGCGCGAGCGTCGAGGTCGTCGCTGAGCAGGAGCGCAATGACGGTCACCGAGAGGTAGGTCACACTTCCGGTGAGGTCGAAGTAGTGCTCGGTCTTCGCTCGGTTGGAAGGTATGAACACCAGCCAATTGATGGCGTACGCGAGGAGTGCGCCCAAGGCGAACACCGCGATTCCTCCGACTTCTCTGCTGCCGTCGCTCCCGGCCCATGCGACGAACGCGCCAATCAGCACAGCGGCTGTGATCCCGATGATGGAGTTACGGCTCTGGGTAGGCATGCAGCCAACAATAGGACGCCCGCCGCACCGATCGAGATTCGGCGGAGGCTACGTCGTCGCGTGCCGGCTCCCAGGGGCCATCGTTGCGACCGGACCTTCTTCCGACCGAGTCACCCGAACTTCGGTAGTGGGGGCGAAGTCCTCAGCCAGTTCGCTACCAACTGCGCACCCGGCATCGAAACCGCTACACGGCCACCGGCGTCTCGAATCCCTGTGGCTTCACCGCCAATACGGACCCGTCGATCGTGCCGAGAACGCGCTCGGCCGTATTGCCCATGAAGACTCCTTTGAGGCCCGCACGAGCCAACGTGCCCATCACGACGACGCCGGGCCTGTGCAACTCGAGGACACCCTGAACAACGTCGCCCGGCTCGCCCTTGTCCACGTGAAGTTCTATCGGAACGTCGAAGTTGGGGGTGAACTCGAGGAGGCGCTTGAGGCCCATCTGTGCGATCTGGAATTCCTCGGCGACCATGGCGTCGATCTGGGCGGCCGGAGGTCCCGTCCGGCCGCTCCGCAGCAAGGATTCTCCTTCGAGCCTCCATGCGTGGATCACATGCAGCGTGCCGCCGCGGCGTGCCGCCAGTGAGGTGGCGATCTCGAGCAGCGTCACAGCAAGTGAGTCACGGCCGATTCCGTCGTCGAGCGGTCCGACCGCCACCGCTACATCGGGACTCGAGTGCTCGCCGGCGGCATCGACCCACACGGGTACCGGGCACTTCCTGAGGAGGTGCATTGCGAGGGAGGAACCGGAGAGCCCGGGGAACCGCGGTCCGGCCGAACTCCCGACCATGACGAGATCGTGACCGGCGTGCTCGACCCTGCGGATCACCTCCACGAAGTCGCGTCCCGTCGCAACGACCACCTCAACTGGCACCGATCCACCGCCTGAGGTGTCAGAACGAGCGACCATTGTGACTTCCTCGAGCTCCTCGCGCCGAGCGTCAACGAGGAAGCTCGCCACGTCGAACGTCTCGCCATTGTCACTTGCGACACGGCGCCGCGTGCGCTCGGAATCCACGACACCCATCACCGTGACCTTCCCGTCGTTGCGCCGCGCGAGGTCGACCGCGCGTTCGAGGACAAGAGGGAGGCGTGAACCGTCGCTCGCTACAACCAGAATGCTCTTGAACCGCTTCACTTCCAACCCTCCACCTGAGATGGAGCGAGGGTCCTCTCGCTCAGAGAACGCACGTCCAGGTGTCGCTCGAGGGGGTGCGTTGACGTGCGGTTGATATCGACCTGATACCGATTCCTTCTGCCCACCCGAGTGTGCGTGACGAAGCCCGCCGCCTCGAGATCGCCAATGATGCGCTGGGCTGCTCGTTCGGTGATACCCGTTCGATCCGCAATCTCGCGGACACGAATCTCCGGCGCTGCGGCGATGCTCATCAGCACGTGTCCGTGGTTGGTGAGCATCGCCCAAGCCTGCCGCTCGCTCTGTTCCGTCATAGTATGACTCCTAATACAGGATATAGAATACACGAATTCTTTGGCATAACAATACACATGCGATACGATTCACGCAACGTTTTTCGTATAAACGGAACGAGAGGTCAGTGTGATCCTTGATGTGATGAATCTACTCCTGATTCTCGTTGCCGCGCTCGCTGCTCGGGCTCATCGAAACCGACGAAGCCCCCATGGTGCTCTGAAAACTGGGCGTCGTCTTGCTGATGCGGTACTTCGGCCTCCACCTCGACCCTCGCGATATCGGCAACGCATCGAAGGCGGGAGCCCTTGCTGCCGTCGGCGTATTCGTGGTTCCAGCGAGCCCATCGCCACGAATCACGACACTATCGTCGTCGCCGTCTGAGGCATTCAACCACCCATCCCAACAACGCGTACTGCTAGGACCCCATGTCGTTCATTCTTTCGATTGCCGCCTACGTCGCTGTGATCCCCTTGATCCGGGGTGTCAGTGCTCGGTTCCCGCACGCTGTCGCGCCGATTGCGTCCCTGCCGTACGTGGCTCAACTCATACTCGTCTCGGCAATCGCACTCGGCTGGGCGCCGGGGGGCTATGAGACCATCGAATGGATTCCGTCGCTCGGCGTCACGATCGCGGTATCGACGGACACGTTCGCGCTCCTCCTGACGGCGGTGGTGGCGGGCATCGGCCTGCTGATCGTTGTCTACAGCGCGGGATACTTCGCGGACGCGTTGAAACGATCGCGTTTTCTTGCCCAGATGTCGCTGTTCAGCGCCGGGATGGTCGGTGTCGTCGCATCTGACGAACTCCTCGGTCTGTTTGTGTTCTGGGAGATCACCACGGTGGCCTCGTACCTCCTTATCGGCTTCGACGACGAGAAGGCTGACGCCAGGGCATCGGCGCTCCAAGCGGTCCTCGTGACCACAGCGGGTGGACTGGCAATGCTTGCCGGATTCGTCCTCATGGCCATGGTGTCGGGCACGACGCGCATCTCAGCCATCGTGGCGGACCCGCCGAGCGGGACGATGGTGTCGGTCGCCCTCGTTCTAGTCTTCCTGGGAGCATTCACGAAATCGGCACAGTTCCCTTTCCACTTCTGGCTCCCCGGCGCGATGGCGGCGCCGACGCCTGCCTCGGCGTACCTTCACTCCGCCACGATGGTCAAGGCAGGGATCGTGCTCCTGCTGCTGCTCGCGCCAGGATTCTCCACGACCTCGCTCTGGCTCTGGGCCGTCACGGCTACGGGGCTCATCACGATGGCGCTCGGTGCGTTCACTGCGTTCCGCCAACGCGACCTCAAGCTCCTCCTTGCCTATGGGACCGTTAGCCAACTCGGGTTCATGACCGCTCTGATCGGTTTGGGGTTCACTGCTGCCGCCCTTGCAGTGCTCGTTGCCCATTCGCTGTTCAAGGCAGCCCTCTTCCTCGTCGTCGGTATTGTCGACAAGGCCACGGGGACGAGGCAGATTGGAGAGCTTTCGGGCATCGGCACCCAGATGCCGGTTGTTGCGGTCGCCGGTGCGATCGCCGCCGGATCCATGGCCGGCCTTCCGCCGCTCCTCGGTTTCGTGACGAAGGAAGCTGCGTTTGACACGCTCATCGGATCCGACGCTTGGTTGCCGCTTGCCGTGATTGCCGTGTCGTCTGCCCTCACCGTCGCCTACGCAGGCCGCTGGTGGTTCGGGGCGTTCGGGTCCACAAGGGGCATCAGCCCAGTGACCGCCGCGCGGCCCAAGACCAGCATGCTCCTTGCGCCCGTCGTGCTGGGCGTGCTGACGGTCGGCTTCGGCATCGATCCCCGGCCGCTGGCCGATGCGGTGAAAGGTGCCGTCGACCAAAGCGTGAAGCTCGTTCTGTGGCCGGGCTTCACCCCTGCGCTGGCGGTTTCATCCGTCGTGGTTGCCGCGGGGGTGTGGCTCTACGTCGGAAGGGGACGCCAGACGGAGCTCCACTCGGAGAGGCGAACGACGCCGCTCCCGCGGGCGGCCGATGTCTACACAACCTCGCTCCGCGGGCTCCTGCGAACGGCCGACGCCGTCACCGGGGTTGTACAGAACGGATCGCTGCCCGTGTACCTCGCTGTCATCGTCGTATCTGTGCTCGCGGTGCCCGCAGCGACGTGGCTGTTCACCTGGAATCCGTCGATCTCCTTGCCCGTGTGGAACCAACCAAGCGAGCTCGTCCTCGCAGTGATCGCCGCAACAGGGGCTGTCGCCGCAACCCGCGTACAGCGGCGCATGGCGGCAGCGCTCATGATCGGCGTCGTCGGTTACGCCGTCGCAGGCATCTACGTCGTCTTCTCTGCACCGGATCTGGCCCTGACCCAACTCCTCATCGAGACGCTCACGGTTGGTTTGTTTGCGCTCGTTCTCGTGAAGCTGCCCAGAAGGTTCGGCGCGGAGCCACGGTCGCTCTCACCCCGTGCCAGGATCGCGGTAGCCGTTTTCGCGGGCGTTGTTGTTGTCGTGGCCGCACTCGCAACGTCCACGGTCGTGCCTGATCGTTTGGTTGCCGACGAATACATCGCGAGGGCTGCGGACGCAGGAGGGAAGAACGTGGTGAACGTCGTCCTTACGAACTTCCGTGCGCTCGACACCCTCGGCGAGATCACGGTGCTCGCGGCTGCAGGCATCGGAATCGGGGCACTTGTCCGACCCCTGCGCTCGCGTCGAAAGCGAGGTGAAGCCTCATGAGGATCCGATTCTCGCCGCTCCTCGCGACCGGCGCCCAGACAATGGTGCCGACGCTGATGCTCTTCTCGGTCTATCTCCTGGTCGTAGGTCACGATGTGCCCGGTGGCGGCTTCGCAGGTGGCCTCATCGCGTCGTCGGCGTTTCTTCTCGTGTTCCTCACCTGGGGCAGAAGGGGGCTGCGCCGGGCCTTCCCATTCGACCCGGAGACCGCAATGGGCGTCGGCCTCGCCCTCGCAATCGCGGCCGGCGTGGTCGGGTTGGCGTTCGGGGGGACCTTCCTCACCTACGAGTACGCCCAGTGGACCGTCCCGGTCATCGGCGATATCAAGGTGTCGACCCTGCTCGCCTTCGACCTCGGCGTGTACATCGTCGTCGTGGGGCTCGTGACGACCGCCATCTTCAAGCTCGGATCGGACCCCTCATGAGCTGGACGATTGCCCTCACGGCCGGAATCCTGTTCGGCGCCGGCACCTACCTCATCCTTCAACGGCTCCTGAGCCGCATCATCGTCGGACTCGGACTGATCGCGCACGCCGCCAACCTCATTCTCCTGGGTTCGGGCGGCGCCCCGGGAGAGCCCCCCTTGCTTGATGAAGCGAGTACCGGCCCCTACTCGGATCCCCTCGAACAGGCCCTCGTGCTGACGGCGATTGTGATCACGTTCGGCATCACCGCGTTCCTGCTTGCCCTCGCCTATCGATCGTGGACCGAGCAAGGCTCAGATGAGGTTGAGGACGACCGGGAGGACCTGAGGATCGCACGCAGGAGGGAGGCGAAACCATGACGACACTGGCCACCCTTCCGATCGTCATACCGCTCCTCGCGGGCGCCTTGGCGCTAGCCCTCGGGCGCAGCATCGCCGGACGTCGCACCATCAGCTTGGTCGCGAGCGGCGCATCGGCCGCGGTGGCTGCGATTCTGCTGGTTGTCGTGGACAACGACGGCGCCGTCGTTGTGGCGGTTGGGGGATGGACACCTCCCTTCGGCATCGAGTTGGTCGCCGACCGTTTCTCCGCGCTCCTGCTCCTTGCGTCGACCGTGGCGCTGTTTGCTGTGCTCATCTACGCCGTGAGCCAGCGAGCAACCGACGAGGAGTTCCGAGGGTTCCACGCCGTGTACCAGATTCTTGGAGCTGGGGTTGCACTCGCACTCCTGACCGGCGACCTGTTCACGATGTTCGTTGCGTTTGAGATCATGCTGACCGCGAGCTACGTGCTCCTGACCCACCGGGCCGACGGCACGGAGACGCGACCCGCTATCAGCTACGTCGTCATCGGGCTTGTCGCGTCAGCCCTGTTTTTGATTTCCATTGGGCTCATCTACGGCGTAACCGGAACCGTCAATCTCGCCGATCTCTCCGTGCGCCTCGACGCCGTTCCCCCAGGCCTCCGGAGCGGGCTTGGATGGCTGCTGTTCATGGTGTTCGGGATCAAAGCAGCCATCTTCCCGTTGTTCTTCTGGCTCCCGGACTCGTATCCCGTGGCGCCGACACCCGTGACCGCGCTGTTTGCGGGCCTGCTGACCAAGATCGGCGTATACGCCATCATTCGCACACAGACGTTGCTGTTCCCGAGCGACGAGCCGTCGACGTTCATGCTCGTCATCGCCGGCCTCACCATGATCGTCGGAGTGCTCGGTGCCATTGCTCAGACGGACATCAAGCGCATCCTCTCGTTCCACATCGTCAGCCAGATCGGCTACATGATCATGGGCCTCGGATTCGGGACCGTCGCAGGTATCGCGGCGGCGATCGTGTTCATCGTCCACCAGATCATCGTGAAGGCATCACTCTTCCTCGTTGGCGGCCTTGTCGAAGAGTCGGAGGGGACAGGTGCGATCGATGCCGTCAACGGGGTTGCCCGCAGATCGCCCATCATCGCAGCTCTGTTCCTCCCGGCAGCCCTCAGCCTCGCCGGGTTCCCACCGTTCTCCGGGTTCGTGGGCAAACTCGCGCTGGTTGAGGCCGGCTTCGCGGCGAACGCTTGGATCATCGTTGGCGTCTCTCTCGCGGCGAGCGTGCTCACGCTCTTCTCGATGACAAAGATCTGGGCAGGTGTGTTTTGGGGAACGCCCAACACGACCGAGCGACGAATCACGCCGCGCGGCATGGCACTGGCAACTGCGACCCTCGTCGCGTTCAGCCTTGTCATCGCTGTGGCCGCTGAACCGATCGTGTCGTATGCCGAGCGCGCCGCAGACGACCTGTTCGTCGAGCCCATCACCACGGCCATGCCCGAAAGGGTTACGTCATGATTGCTGCGACCACCGTCTCGGGGGTCCTGCTGGTCCTCGCGGCGCTCGCGGCCCTGGTCCGCGTCGTACGCGGCCCATCGGTGGCGGATCGCATGGTGGCGCTCGACACACTGCTCTTCGTCGGCGCTGGAGGCATCGGTCTCTACATCGTGGCGACCGGCGACACCACGTACCTTGCCGTCCTCGTTGTCGCCATCCTCACCGCGTTCATCGGCACGGTCATCGTGGCGAGGTACATCGAGGAGGAGACGAAGCGATGATCATCGACATTGTCGGGGGCTTGCTCGTTGTTGTCGGTTCTGCGCTGATGGCGCTCGGCGCCTTCGGCCTCATCAGATTCCCTGACGTCTTCACCCGAATGCACGCAGCGACGAAAGCCGCCACCGTTGGTGTAATCGCAACCACAACCGGGGCGAGTCTCGAGGCGGGGGCCGTGGGAGGCGCGTTGATCCTGCTCGTCGTAGTTGCGCTGCTGTTCCTTTCGGGTCCGCTGGGCATGAGCCTTCTTGCCCGCGCTGCCTATCACGATCCCGAAACGCCGCGGGCGCCGTCGACCGTTGAGCTCGCGGTCGAGCTTCCTACGGCTGAGTCGACACCCACCAACCGTGTCAGAGGTTCGACGCCGCTGCTCGCGTTGTGGCTGTACCTGGTATGGATCGCCGCATTCGGCTCAGTTGAGCCCAACGTGGTGGTGAGCGGCGTGGTTGTTGCCGGGGGCATCGCGTACGCGTTCAGGGTCCTCGCCCCGCGTTGGCCCGGCAGCCTCCGCCATCCATTCGCCGCTTGGCGATTCGTGGTCTACTTCATCGGTCAGATGGTCGTCTCGACGTGGGATGTGATCCTCGCCCTTCGCCTCCGCCCGGACCAGATCCGTCCGGCGGTGTTGGAGGTACCGCTGATGGCGCTGACGCGCAACGAGGTGACGCTGCTCATGAATTCGCTGTCGTTCACTCCGGGCACGGTGGCCCTCGAGCTCCACGCGCACCTGCTGTACGTCCACGTTCTCGACGCACGAGATCCGGATCGCGCCATCCGAGACATCCTCACGATGGAATCGAAGATCATCGCGGCATTCGGCGGAAACCCGGCGGCTATGCAGGCCGGCGGGCATCGGTAGACCGATTCACGAATGCAGCGACGTATGATGGGTCGATGACGAACACAGCCACCTGGACCTTCCTCACCAACCATTCCCACGTCCTGCTCTGCATTGCGGAGAATCCCGATGTGCGACTGCGAGAGGTGGCCAAGCAGGTTCAGATCACCGAGCGCGGGGCCCAGAGGATCGTGGCCGAGCTCGAGGAGGCCGGCTATCTGTCCCACGAGCGCGTCGGAAGACGGAATCACTACCAGGTCAACGCCAATCTGCCGCTCCGGCATGCCCTTGAGGACCACCTCGAAGTCGGGGCGCTCCTCCGTATCCTTGCGGAGCGTCCCTAGGCGCGTCGACTCGGCGGGTGGTCCATTTTCATGTAGACGCCGCCTTGTTCCAACTCGTCCAGCATCTGTTCGATCCGCCGTCGCCGGGTCTCGATCTTTGCGGCGCGTCCGATCCAGGCGAGATAGTCGTTCCGTTGATAGAACGGGCGCTCCAGGTAGAGGTCCATCACCCCCCGCTCATCAAGTTCCTCGCGGACATCGTCCGGCATTTGTTGTTTCGGACGCCGTGCCATGGTCCGATCCTACGATGTGCGGAACGGCCGAGGTAGTTGAATCAACGGTGGGGGCGCCAACCGGCTGACGTTTGGACACATGAAGAAGGTGGCAACGTGACGAAGCCAGGGTGCTCGAGGCAGCCTTGATGTTCGATGTACCGGACGGGTTCCCGAACCTCGGCACCGGGACCATCCTCGAACTTCACGATTCCGCTTTCTCGGGCGGGGTCGACGTTTCCCTCTGACCCGTGAACCAGGCGGAGGCCGGAAGTGATTCCTCTGTATACGTATGGCGCATCCAGCGGAGGAATGATGTACCTGGAAGGCACGCCGCCGGATGCGCCGATATCAATCGTACGCGGCGGATCAACGGAGCGTGAGTTAGCTGTGTTCAACCGGCGATGACCGGCCACGCCGCCACTGAGCGAGACCGATCACCAGATGCGAACTCGCGGCTGGAGCGCTGGCAACACGTCACCGTCCTTCCATTGGTCGTGAGACGATCGGCGGGACCACGTCCAGAGTGAACGAACATGTGCGCCGGGAGCCGGAGGCGACGCTTTGCGGCACGCGCGTTCCTGTGGGCCGACCGGGGTGCGCTGAAGGATCCGGGCGCAGGCGACCACCGACAGGAATGGCGCACCCGACGGAAAGGAAGCGTCAGGAAGCTTGTGAGAAATCCCGAAGCTTTCGCCGGGTGCGCCGACGCCGATGCTACCGAACCGGGCCGCTACCGTCAGAGTCTGGATCGGAGCGTGAAGTGCGGCTTCCCTGGATGAACAAGAAACCACTGCTCGTCGAATGGGACCTCACCGGCAGTGCCGAGGACGGATTCGGCGCCGTCGTCTATCTCGCGTCTGCGCCGGTTCGTATCGTCAAGGAGATTGACCCCGTTTGTCGGAGCGACGAGCAGGTGTCCGAAGCGGTCGACAACTGGCTTGCGACAGTCCCTGACCAGTACCAGCTCAATGCCGAGTTCCAAACCTTCAAGGCCACTGCCCGGCGCTTCTCCGACGACGAGAAGCCGGAACGCGAAGCCGGCCAGTGGTGGCGTCCGCTCGACTCGTAGAACCCATGGCGGCCTGCGAGTAGGTTCGCCACGCCGCCCGACACAGTGAAAGGACGAGGTCGATGCTTCAGACCATGGAACAGAGGTCGGGGCGACGCGGCATTGCTTGAGGGCGACTCGGCGTGCCGACTGCTTCGACGCTACGTGATCGTCGTCGGGCAGAGGACTACGTCGACTTGTGGCCGTCAGGCGGGCCGGTCTGCGTCGACTGCGGTCGCTCGCGGGGCGTGGCCTCGCCGAGCAGATGTGCAGCAGCACGGCGCGTCTCGGTTGAAACGTCGTCGCTGAGCAGGAGGTCGACCGCTCGTTCTCGAGCGGTGGCGAGCAGCATTCGCTGTCGGGCCGCCTGGTCGTAGTGCCATCGGCGCACGGCGGTGACATGAGGTGCGAGCCACGCCGCAACCGAAGCCAGACCGAGCAACCACACGAACGCCCACAGGAAGACACCGGCAACGCCCCCCACGGCGACAAGGGCAACCGAGGAAGCGATTATCAGCGCCCCTCCAAAGACGAGGGTATTGAGCGCCGCAGTGCCATCACGATCGGCGGCGGCGGCGGCCAAACGTAGCTCGCTCGAGAGTTCGCGGCTGATGAGTGCTGGCATGTACCGAGCGTACCGCGATCCAGCGCAAAACGGAGCAGCAGGCCCACCGAATCGGGCTGGAGGCTCGGCCGCGCCGTCGCAGTCCACAAAACCCCCGCAGGCGAACGCTGCCTTGCATAATGGCCACAGTTATGGAAGTCGCTCTGTTCGTCGCTGCATTCTTGTTCGGGTTCGCCGCGAAAGCGGTCGGCCTGCCTCCGCTCGTCGGCTATCTGGTTGCAGGCTTCGTGCTCCACGCGTTCGGGTATGAGGCGACCGAAGGCATCGACGTGGTGGCGGAGATCGGCATTCTGCTGCTGTTGTTCGGGATCGGGCTGAAGCTGCGGCCGCGCACGCTCGCCCGTCCCTCGGTCTGGGTGACGGCCACCGTGTTCGCAGCGGTCGCCACCGGGTTTGTGGGAATCCTTCTCCTCGCGATTGGAGCGCTCGGTGTTCCACTCGCCCGTGATCTCGATCCCGGTACGGCGATGTTGGTCGGATTTGCGCTTTCGTTCTCGAGCACGGTGTTCGCAGTGCAGGCGCTCGAACGCACCGACGAGTCGGATTCACTTGCCGGCCGGATGGCCGTCGGGGTCTTGATTCTCCAGGATGTGTTCGCCGTTGTGTTCATTGTGGCTGCCGACGGTGAGTGGCCGTCCCCATGGGCGATTCTCGTTGTTCCGGCGTTCATCATCCTGCGGCCGATCGCAGGCTGGCTGCTCGACCACAGTGGACACGGCGAGATCCTCGTGCTTCTCGGAGTGACCCTCGCCGTCGGAGTTGGAGCCGGCGTGTTCGATGTGGTTGGGCTCAAGCCCGACCTGGGGGCGCTCGTAGCGGGCCTGTTGTTGTCCGGTCATCCTCGCGCCGGCGAACTCTCGGACCGCTTGTTGAGTTTCAAGGACCTGTTCCTCGTCGGCTTCTTCCTCTCCATCGGATTGGGCGGCACACCGTCGGCCGCGGCGTGGGGAATCGGACTCCTGTTCATCTTCCTGCTTCCGGCAAAGGCGTTTGGCTTCTTCTGGTTGTTCACACGATTCCGGCTCAGGGCGCGAACGTCACTTCACGCCACGCTCACTTTGTCGACGTTCAGCGAGTTCGGATTGATCGTGGGTGCGGCCGCATTGGCAGAGGGGTTCGTCGACCAGGCATGGGTGTCGACGGTGGCGGTGGCGGTCGCCGGCTCATTTGTCGTGGCATCGATCGCTGATTCTCGTCGATACCAGTTCTACGACCGATGGTCCCATCGCGTGCGTGCCTATGAGCGCCGTCCGCTGATCGAGGAGGACTCCATCCTGGACTGCGGCGACGCCCGAGTCATCGTCTTCGGTATGGGCCGGGTTGGCACAGGTGCCTTTGATGAGATCGTTGCTCGGCGCGGCCCGGTTGCCGTGGGGGTTGACCGTGATGCCGCACGGGTAGCGGCGCATCAACGGGAGGGGAGGAATGTGGTTCGCGGTGACGCGCTGGACCGCGACTACTGGGAACGTGTTCGGTTTCACCCAGAGGTCGAGCTCGTCATTGCCGCGATGAGCAGTCACGGGGCGAACCTGGAATGCGTCCGCCGAATCCGCGAATTCCTCCCGTCAACCCGGATCGCCGCTATCGCTCGGTTCCCCGATCAGCTCGCTGAACTGTGCGAGGCAGGTGTGGACGTGGCGCGCAACTTGTACGAGGAGGCAGGGCAGGCGCTCGCGGACGACGCTGCGGTCGCTACGTTCGAGCCTGATGAATGAGGCCGTCGACGCCATGTCGTGTCTCGCCTTTGAGCCACAGAGACACTCCCGTTTCCTTCAGACCCGAGCTTCTCGCTAGCCTCCCGAACGCAGCGACGGGGAGACGGTGAATGAACGGAAAGACGCCGAGCTCCGGGATCCTGCGCACTCGGCGGGAACCACCTCCATTCCGGCATGTGACCGTGGTCGATCTGGACCGTCCGGCACCGCACGTGGAGCGGGTCACGTTCGACGGACCTGAGCTGGGTGACCTGATCGTTGACGAACCCGCCGCCAGCGTCCGCTTGCTGCTGCCCTCGCTGGGAACGCCCGACCTTGTGATTCCAACCTGGAATGGGAACGAATTCCTGCTGCCGAATGGGCACCGCCCGACGATCCGCACCTTCACGCCAATTCGCACATCAACGTCCACGAGCGAACTCGTGCTCGAGATCGTTCTTCATGGATCGGGCGCCGCTTCGGACTGGGCGACCGCCACGACTGTCGGGGACCGTGCGGCAATCTCCGGCCCGGGCCGAGGGTATGTCGCCGATCCCGACGCGTCGTCGTTCTTGCTGGTTGGCGATGAGAGCGCCGTGCCGGCGATCGGCCAATTGCTCGCTTCGCTGCCTCCCCAGTGTCCCGTACGCGCCGGAATCGAGGTGACCTCGTCTGAGGCGATTCGCGAGATCCCAGAGCGGGCAGGAACCGAGGTCGACTGGCGTGTCCTGCCTGTAGGAGCACCTCCGGGGACGGCGCAGTTCGAGTACGTGCGCTCAGCGACCGTAGAGGCGGGGGTCCGGATCTGGGCAGCCGGAGAAGCGGCGGCGATGCAGCGAATCCGACGTCACCTATTTGACGATCGCGCCGTGGATCGCTCTCACACCATGATTCGCGGATACTGGAAACGCACCACCTGACCAGCGAACGTCACGCAGATACATCCGGCCCTCACGGAGGCCTAGGGTGGCTGGCGAATCGGTCTCCGAAGGAAGGCGTCGTACATGCTCGAAACGATGGAACGGAGCTCCGGGAACGTTCTCGGCTTCAAGATGATTGGGGATGTGACGAAGGCGGACTATGCGACACTGGATCCTGCTGTTGAAGCGGCCGTTAGGAAGTACGGCTCCGTCAATCTGCTATTCGACCTGACCGAATTCCATTGGGAGAAGGCAACAGCGTGGGGGTTGGATCTGGATTTCGGCCACACCTACAAGGACAAGATCAACAAGATGGCGATGGTCTCCCACGCCAAATGGGTCAAACACCTCGCGAAGCTCGCAGAACCCTTCTACGCCAAAGAGATCAAGGCGTTCGAGACGAGCGATGATGCGTGGACCTGGCTGGGGGAGTAGCCGATACGGCGGCGTACGGCCGCGAGGAGACCGCTACCCGGGTGGATCGTCGATCACGGTGATCGGGACCGGCAGGGGTTGATGGAATCGGCCTTCCGGAATCGGTGCCGCGCATCTGATCAGACTGAGATTCCACGTTGGTGACGAGCCGAGCGACCACCGGAGGAAACCGGTCACCGCTCGTCCGGCCACGATCGATCCGGGCGGCGAGTGCAAACCAAGCAGGCTGTTCATTTCCGGTGGAATGGTCGCGGTCGCTGCTCGCACCATCGTCTGATACGCCGGGAGAACGATGGCCGGTAGTGGGGGAGAACGGAGGAAATCGATCGCTTCGTGCATGCCGGGGGAGGCAGCGAGTGCAGGGTGTTCGTTGATCCAGCTTCGAAGACCGGCGGCCGTCATCGGGATCGGGTCGGCTCCGAGGAGTCGTCCGATACGAGCCTGCTCTGCGACGAAGCGGTCCTGCTCGGCTTCTGACAGAGGCTCGGGACCAAACGATAGGTAGGCCTGCAGGAACGAGTCCGTCAGGGCATTGTGGACCCAGGCTGCAAACCCGGGAGCATTTGCGGCGTACCGGATTCCGCGGTG